>Ga0075418_10009807_pt1 | contig 10743 bp, 8 predicted proteins | sample SoiMetdeltSBSDD2_FD_81776 | JGI IMG/M metagenome (GOLD analysis project Ga0075418, IMG submission 81776) | Bulk soil microbial communities from a Populus tree surrounding site in Tennessee, USA - Soil MetaG P. deltoides SBSDD2 | ecosystem: Environmental > Terrestrial > Soil > Tree plantation...
CATAGCGGAGCCGTGAGAGGCGTACTGGCCTAGAATAGGCGCCGCCGTCTCGTCTTCCTGACGGCGGAGGCCTATGAACCGGGTTGTACGGACGCTGCGCCGCAGCGCGTTGCTTCTTACTCTTCTTTCCATCGCCGTCACTGCCTGGGCACAGGCGACCGCGCAGATGAGCGGTCGCGTCACCGACGAGAGCGGCGCGGTGCTCCCTGGCGTGACCGTGACTGTCACCCAGACCGACACGGGTTTCACGCGCACCGTGGTGACGGACGACACGGGCGCGTACGTCATGCCCAACCTCCCGACTGGACCGTACCGGCTGGAGGCGTCGCTCCAGGGGTTCCGTACCTATGCGCAGACGGGCATCGTCCTGCAGGTGGCGGCGACGCCGACGATCAATGCCGTCCTGGCGGTTGGCAACCTCGAAGAAACTGTATCGGTCGAAGCCGCCGCGCCGCTCATCGACGTGCAAAGCGCTGGTATAGGCGAGGTCGTGGAAAACGAGCGCATTCTCGAGCTTCCTCTCCAGGGCCGGCAGGTCACGGACCTGATCGTGCTCGCCGGCGGCGCCGTTCAGACGCAGACGGCCAGCAATCGCGCGATGCAGGGAGGTGTGGGCGTGTCGGTCGCAGGAGGCCAGTCGTTCGGCGTGGCGTACCTGCTGGACGGTGCGATGCACAACAACCCGCAGGACAACCTGAACCTGCCGCTGCCGTTTCCTGATGCGCTGCAGGAGTTCAGCGTGGCCACGGGCGGGCTGTCGGCGCAGAACGGCATGCACTCCGGCGCGTCCGTGAACGCGGTGACCAAGTCGGGCACCAACATGCTGCACGGCAACGCCTTCGAGTTCCTGCGCGACAAGCGGTTCAACGCCACCGATCCGTTCGCGTCGATCGGGCCCGACGGCAAGCGCCGGGACGACGGTCTGCAGCGGAATCAGTTCGGGGGCACGCTCGGCGGCGCGATTGCGCGCGACCGCCTCTTCTTCTTTGGCGCCTACCAGGGCACCGTGGTGCGGCAGACCCCGTCGGCCAACATCGTTCGCGTGCCCACGGCGGCCATGCTCGCCGGTGACTTCACGACGTTCGCGTCGCCGGCGTGCAACGCCGGCCGGCCGGTGACGTTACGGGCCCCGTTCGTCAACAACCGGGTCAGCCCCGCGCTCTTCAGTCCCGCTGCGCGTAACCTGATCGGCAGGCTGCCCACCACGACCGATCCGTGCGGCGAAATCAACTACGAGGTTCCGCAGGACAGCGATGAGGGGCAGGCGGTCGGCAGGCTTGACTATCAGCGCAGCGCCGGCCATTCCGTGTTCGGCCGCTACATGGCGACGTTCGCGTATCGGGCACCGGCGTACGAAGTATCCGGCAACGTGCTGACCACGCCGAACGCGGGCTATGACAACCTGGCGCAGTCGCTCGCGCTTGGCGACACGCTTGTCTTCGGCGCCAACGTGGTCAACTCGCTGCGGTTCGCCTACAACCGCACGTCCACCCACCAGACGCAGGTGGACTTCTTCGAACCGAAAGATCTCGGCAGCAAGGTCTACAGCTACATCCCGCACCGCATGGTGTTGTCGATCACCGACGGCTTCGCGATCTCGTCGGGCATCGCCGTCAAGGGCGACTTTGGCACCAACGCATTCCAGCTCGGCGACGATCTGACACTGGTGCGGGGCCGCCACCAGATGTCGGTCGGCGGCAACATGGCGTACTGGACCTACGACCAGGTGGCGCACGCCCGGTCGGGGGGCAACTGGACCGTCAACGGTCAGGCGACTGGCCTGGGCCTTGCCGACTTCATGCTCGGACGCGTCGCGATCCTCGAGCACGGCGGCCCGACGAACTCGCCGATTGAGCAGTGGTACTTCGGCCTGTTTGCGCAGGACACCTGGCGCGCGTCCGACCGCGTGACCTTCAACCTGGGCATGCGGTGGGAGCCGTTCTTCGGCGCCGGCCTGCGGAACAATGCCATCTACAACTTCGATCTCGAGAAGTTCCGGCAGGGCGTCCACAGCCAGGTGTATCTGAATGCGCCTGCCGGCCTCGTTTATCCCGGTGATCCCGGATTTCCTGACGGCAACACCGGACTCGACACGCAGTGGTGGAATGTTTCGCCGCGCGCCGGCGTCGCCTGGGACGTCAACGGCGACGGCCGGATGGCGATTCGTTCGTCCTACGGGCTGGCGTACGACTTCCCGACGGCGGAATATCACTTCATCAACTCCTCCGCACCCCCGTTCGGCAACCGATCGCGCGTCGAGGATCCGCCGGGTCTGTTCGACGATCCCTACGGCCACCTCGGAGGCGATCCTCATCCGATTCTGACCAGCCCCACGACGCCGTTCGTGCGCTTCGGGACCTTTGGTGCGCTCGATCCCGACATCAACTCGCCGCGGACCCAGTCGTGGAACGTCACCGTCGAGCGGCAGCTGGGCACCGACTGGGGCGCGTCAGTGAGCTATCTGGGCAGCTATTCGGATCGGATCTGGGGACTGGTCGCGTTGAACCCCGGGGTGTTCCTCGGTCTTGGTCCCTGTACGATCGCGGGCGTCGGCTATCCGGTGTGTTCGACGAACGCGAACCTCAACCAGCGCCGGGTCCTGTACCTCGAAAATCCCGCGGAGGCGCAGTTCATCGGCGCGCTCGACCAGCACACCGACGAGGGCGCGCAGGATTATCGCGGTCTGAAGTTCTCGGTGCGCCGGCGCCCGGCAGCCGGCATGAGCCTGAACGCCAACTACACATGGTCGCGCTGCATGGGCAACGCGACGCCAAGCTCCTTCTCGCAGATCAGCGCCGGGTACACCAAGCCTGACGATCCAGAGTTCGATCGCGGGTATTGCGACCAGGACCGGACGCACCTGGCGACGCTGACCACCGGCTATCAGACGCCGCAGTTTGCCGGCGCGGCGGCGCGGGCGCTGGCCTCTGACTGGCGCATCTCCGGAATTCTGAGCATGCGCTCCGGCAGCCGACTGAACATCACGACCGGCCGCGACAACGCGTTCAACGGCATCAGCGCCCAGCGCGTGAATAAGGTGTCGGACGACGTATATGGCGCGAAGACGCTCGACAACTACCTCAACGCCGCCGCATTCGCGCAGCCTGATAACGGAACATTCGGGAACTTGATCTACAACGCGCTCCATGGTCCGGGATTCTGGACGGTGGACCTGGCCCTCTCGCGGCTGTTCTCCTTTGCGGGGACGCGGAACATCGAAGTCCGCATCGAGTCATTCAACCTGCTGAACAACTTCAACTGGGGCAACCCGACGGCGAATCTGACGTCGGCGCAGTTCGGCAGGATCCGCTCGCAGGCCGGAACCCCGCGCATCATGCAGTTCGGAATCAAATATGGGTTCTGAGCCAGTCCCGGTCCGGCTGAAGCCGGACGCTACGTACGCAGGTCGCGCGACGACTCGCGCTAACCGAACAACGACGTACGTAGTGTCCGCCTATAGGCGGACCTCCGCGCTCGCGCTGACGGCGATGCTGCTTGCGACAACCACTGCCACGGCGCAGCAGTTCCGCGTCGAGGAAACAACGATAGCCGCCATTCACGAGGCGATCACTTCGAAGCGGCTCACCTCGGTTCAACTGGTGCGGGTGTACCTGGATCGGATCAAGGCGTACAACGGCACCTGCGTCCAGCAGCCGGAGGGGCTGCTGAAGGTCATCACGCCGACTCGCGACGCCGGCCAGATCAATGCGCTGCAGACGCTGAACCTGCGGCCGGGCACGCGCAGGGCGCTCGGCTTCGACGACCGCAAGGCGCGCAGCATGACGGATCCGGTGGATGACAATCCGGCGATGCCCGACGCGCTGCAGGTGGCGGCCGATCTGGACCGCCGGTTTGCACAGACCGGACGGTTGACGGGCCCTCTCCACGGCATCGTCTTCGCCATCAAGGATCAGTTCGACACCGTGGATCTGCGGACCACCAACGGCGCGGACGCGTTCTTCGCCAACGATCGGCCGCCGGACGATGCGATGCTGATCCGGCGGCTGCGCGAGGCGGGCGCGATCATTCTTGCCAAGTCCAATATGGGCGAGTACGCGGCCGGCGATCGCAGCTCGTTCGGCGGGGTCTTCTGCAATCCGTACGCAACCGACCGCAGCCCCGGCGGCTCGAGCGGTGGATCGGGTACTGCGGTCGCCGCCAACCTGGTGACCTGCGCGATCGGCGAGGAGACGGCGCCGTCGATCCGGATGCCCTCGCGGTTCAACAGCCTCGTCGGCCTGTCGCCCTCGCAGGGCCTCGTCAGCCGCGACGGCATGTACGGCGGCGGCATCAACGACCGCGCCGGCCCGATCTGCCGCACGGTTGAAGACGTGGCGAAGGTGCTGCAGGTGATCGCCGGCTACGACCCCGCCGACGAGCTCACGGCATTCGGTGTTGGACGCATTCCGGCGCAGCCGTATGTGAGTTTCACCGGCCAGAAGTCGCTCGCCGGCATCCGCATCGGCGTCGTCCGCGAGTACATGGACAAGATGCTGTTCACCGAGGCCGACGCCGAGTCGATCGACATCGTCGACCGCGCTCTGCCCGACCTGCGGAAGCTCGGCGCCACCGTCGTCGATCCCGGGCCAGGGAAACCGCTGTTCCAGGACTGCATCGATCCCTACGCCCTCGGTCTCGAGAAGTCGAGGGTGAGAACGCAGCTTCCCGACAAGGCAGAGAAGCCGTCGATCCGGGATTTCGGCCCCGCGCCCGCCCCCGGCGAGCGGCGGTGGCTGTTCAATCGCTACCTGCGGGAGCGCGGCGACGCAAATATCCGCACGATGACGGACCTGATCGAGAAGGCCAACTTCTTCACGGACATTCGCCCTGGCAGCCGGTTCACGGACAAGAAGGGGGAACTCGAGCGCGAGGACAAGGAAGCGACCGTCGATCTGCGCGGCCGGATGTATTACCGCTACGCCGTGCAGCAGATCGTGCTGCAGTGCATGGCAAAGGTGGGCGTCGACGTGCTCGCGTATCCGACCGGCAACATTCCGCCGCCGCTGCTCGGCGCGCCGACCGAGCCCAATAAGAACGGCCGATCGCACCTCGCCTGGACCCTGCTCGGGCAGCAGGGGTTTCCGGCGATGACAGTTCCGGCCGGCTTCACCACTCACGTGTACGATCGCGTGCCGGACAAGGCGGCCGAAGGTGGAACCAGACTCGTCGGCCCGGTGCCGGCAGTGCTGCCCGTGGGGATTGATTTTCTCGGCCGGCCGTTCGACGAAGCAACGCTGTTTCGCGTGGCGTCTGCGTACGAGGGGGCGACGCACCACCGCGTGCCGCCCCGCGCTTTTGGCCCGCTTCCCGCAGTACCATCGAGCCGCTGAATGGAGCGAATCGCATGAAATGGACTGGCAGCGTGCTGCTCACGGTGATGCTCGCCGGCGCGTGCCTCACATCAGGGGTTCAGGCGCAAGCGCCGGCCGCGGCGAGCACTCCGAATCTCGCAGGCATCTGGAACCGGAAAGGGCCGATCCCGGGCCGGCCGCCCAACGTCTCGCCGGTCACGCTCGCGCGGGCGAGGGCCATTGGATTCTCGCTTGCGTTTGATGAAGTGCTGCTGCCCAGTTACGACTGCAGCCCCGTGTCGATCCCGGTCATTCTCAACGACAACTACAACTTCCAGATCACGCAGATGGCCGATCGGCTGATCTTCCGCTACGAGAAGGAAGACGTCGTCCGCACCATCTGGCTCGAGGGCCACGGCCATCCCGATCCCGGCGTGTACGAATTCACGCTGCACGGGCATTCGAAGGGGCGGTTCGAAAACAATCAACTCGTGATCGAGACGACGAAGTTCGTCTTCGATCCGAGGGGTTTCCACGACAGCTATATCCCCTCGTCGACGCAGAAAAAGGTGACCGAGCGCTACTGGCGCGAAGGCAACCTGCTGCGCATGGAATCGGTCTCGGAGGACCCGCTGATTCTGCGCGAACCGTTCCGCTATCAGTTCGAATGGGAACTGTCGAAGAACCCGCTGATCCCGTTTGACTGCAATCCCGAGGATTCCGGTTTCGCGCGGAAGCTGTTCGAGACCAAGAAATACCAGGATCCGGACCTCATTCATCTCCGGCTGCCGCAGTACGTCGCCAACCCGTAGGAGCTATTCAGATGAAAGTCCTTGTCGCTTGTATGTGTGCCATCACCATCGGGCTTGCCTCGACGGCGTCTGCGCACCACAGCCTGGCGCTGTTCGAAACCAGTGCTCCCGTGAAGCTCCAGGGGGTGGTCAAGCGCGTCGACTGGCGCAGTCCGCACACCTTGATCTTCCTCGAGACGAAGGACGCGAACGGGCCGACCGAATGGCGCGTCGAGACCGTTCCCAACTCCTGGCTGATCAATCGCGCCGGCTGGACGATCGATTCGGTCAAGCCCGGCGATCCGGTCACGCTGGAGCTGTACGTCTACACGGATGCGACGATCAAGTACGGCTTCCTGCTGAGAGTCATCAAGGCCGACGGGAAGGTATGGAACTCGCCGCTGGACATCGGGCGTCGCGGGCAACGGGAGGCCGCCGAGCGTGCGCAGTAGATCCGGCGTCACGCGACGAAGGTTTCTTGGCGCCGCGGCGATCACCGCAGCCGCGCCCGCGCTCGACGTCTTCGCACAGGGCCGCGGAATCCAGGGACAGGGCACCCAGGGACAGCGTGGCCAGGGGCGGGGAGGTCAGGCGCCTGCGGGACCGCCGGTGCCGCTCGAGGGGGTGACTCTGGAGAAAGACGTGGTCTTCGGCAAGGGCGGCGCCATGGACCTGCGGCTCGACATCTACAAACCGCGCGCAGGCATGGAGAAGCGGGCGGCAACCATCCACCTCCATGGCGGCGGATTCACCGGCGGCAGCAAGGACACGCTGAACGAGCGCATTTTGCCGTTCGCCAAGCACGGCTACGTCGCGATCGCCTCGCAGTACCGGCTGCTCGGGCAGTCTCCCTGGCCCGGGATGCTCGAGGACGTCAAAGCCGCCATCCGCTGGACGCGGGCAAATGCGGCGCGGCTCAACATCGACCCCGCGCGCATCATCATCGTCGGCTATTCGGCGGGCGGGTTCCTGGCGTTGACTGCCGCCGGCACGCAGAACAAGGCCGACATGGAAGGCCGCGGCGGGAACCCTGGCGTTGGCACCGGTGTGGAGGCGTGCGCGGCCTTCTATCCGGCCGTCGATGGCGGGCCGCCCTCGTCGGTCTCGCCGGCGACCTATATCAACGCGAACTACGCGCCGACCGTGATCTTCCACGGCGTGGCGGACACGACTATTCCGATTGAGAGCAGCCAGCGGCTGTTCCAGCGGCTGCGCGACGGGAAAGTGCCGGCGGAGCTTCATACGTTTGAAGGCGCCGAGCACGTGTTCGATCGGGATCCGAGCCTGGCGTCAGCCTGCGGCTCGCTGGCAGACCTGTTCATCACCCGCCAGCACGCGAAATCGAAGACCTAAAGGTCCGCCTGAAGGCGGACACTACGTACGGCGTTCGTAATGGTACGGTGTTCGTAGTGGTACGGCGTTCGTAGTGGTACGGCGTTCGTAGTGTCCGCCTTCAGGCGGACCGGCGTCCTACGTAGCGACGACTTCGGTCAGACGCTGCCCGTCGATCCGAAGCCACTCGCAGGAGACGCGCGGGCCCTCGCTGCGCTTGACCGCATAGAGGCGCTTGTCAGCCCGCGCGAACAGCTCGTCGGCGAGCTGCTGTGCGGCGTCGTGACGCTTGGTGACGTCACCGATGTGCAGGCACGCTACGCCGATGTCGACGTTCACGGCCATGCTGCCGAGCCGGGGATCCGCAGTCGACCAGTCGTAGCCCGCCACAGCTTTCCAGAACCGGTTCGCGACGGTCCGCGCGGTAGACGCGTGATCGAGGTCAGACAGGAAGAAGCAGAATTCATCGCCGCCGAAGCGTGCGTGAAGCGGCGGGGTGGTTTCGCCCTCGTGCTGAGGATGCGCGATGCGGTCCGAGGAGCGGACTTCACTTCGAAGCAGCCGGGCGACCGCCTCGATGATGCGATCGCCGGCGGCATGACCGAGCGTATCGTTATGCTGCTTGAAGGCGGTGATGTCTGCGACGCCGAGGGCGCACCAGGGGCCGCGGCGCTCGGCGTTCAGGCACAGCACCACATGGTCCATGAAGTGGCGGAAGTTGAGCAGCTGGGTCTTGACGTCGCGGTGGCTGCGCTCGGTGAGGTCGGTGACCAGCTTCTCGAAGTACAGCGCGACGTTCCGGGACGTGGCCTCGCGCGCATTCAGCTCGTCACGCAAGTTGGTGCAGAGCTGTGCCGATCCGGTCGCGACCGCCCGGATGGCCTCGTCCTTGGACTCTCGCCACACGCGCTCGTAGTGGACCAGGACGCGATCGATGGCGCCCAGCAGCGCCTGTTCGGCCTCCGCTGACAGCGATAGTCGATTGTGAATCCAGTCCTGGAGGTCGGCCCGGGTGTGGAGTGCCGTGCCCGGATCCGCGCCCTGCCCTTCAAGAGCCTCGTGTTCCGCAGATAAAGGTGCCATCTGCTGCCCTGTATGAACTTATCGGCGCACGGCTCGCGGGCTATACTCAGCCGGTCCCGACCTCATCCATTCGCGGCCGGGGCAGCCGCGGGGGAGGCGGGATTAGTACCTTGTTTGCGCGGCAGCGCGGCCGCGCGGGTAGAACTCCTTCCCGTCCGCTCTCACCGCCTTGACCCACGCCGCCGCCGGGCGGCCGTCCTTCATCGGGTGGCCGCTGATCGTCACCTTCGTACCCGGCGCGAAGTCGCTCCGGCGCACCTGCATCATCATCAGCGTCGTCGGGCCCTCGGCTTCGAAGCCCCACGTCACCACCTTGCCGTCCGCGCCGGTGATGTCCACCAGCAGCCACGAGTGCGGGTTGGTGTACTGAAACTCCTTGACGACCCCCTCGAGCGTGACCGTCTTCTCCTCGTCGAACATCGTGCCGGAGTGATGCGCCAGCGCCGGCGAAGCGACCAGCGCCGCCGCGCACACGGCCAGGAAGATCCGTCTCGTCATTTGCCCTGCTCCTTGGAATCGTCGCTCGGAGTGAAGGTGAAATCGGTGTACTGCGTGCCGCCCTCAGGCGTCTTGTGGACGTCGTTATTCGGGTTCTCGCCGCAGTGCCAGTAGTTCATTCGCAGAATCTTGTCCGGGTTGTCCACCTGCCGGTAGCGCCGCTGCACATACCACGGCTCGGTGAAGATCGCCGGGTCGTAGATCCAGACGTCGGCCTTGATGGTGCGGGCGTCGAGCTTCTCCCATACTTCGACGGTTTCCATCTGCTCGCTCTGCGTCGGCTGGCCACGGCCCATTGAGCGTTCCATCAGCGAATTCGTGTGGATGACGAGCTTGGGGCCGTCCCAGAAGCCAATCGAATCGCCGTAGTAGACCGGGAAGGCATCCGCCGGCGCGAGATGCGCGCGTCCGTCGGTGTAGACGCGGCGCACGTTGTTCACCGTCTCCGACGACAGCCAGGTCTGTTCGGGCCGCACGATGAACTCGCGCAGGAATGGGATGACGAGCCAGCGGGGGAATCCGGGCGGGCCGCATTCGCTGAGGTTCTCGTCGTACTCGATCCCCTTCTTTGCGAGATCCTCGCCGACCTTGAGCGCGGCCGCCGCCGCGGGCGTGAGCTTCGGTCTGGTTCCGCCCGGTGCCGCGCCGAACAACGATCCGCCACCCCCTGCGGTCCAGAGGCCCGACCAGTCAGGGAGTTGACTGTACGGCGGCGACACCTGGCCGCCGCGCGCAGCCTGCTTCAACGACTGAAACAGGTCCCACGCGGTCTTGTGCTTCAGCCCCATGTCGTGGAGCCGCTGGAATTCCGCGGCCGGCTGCTGCGGCTGGGCCTGCCCCTGCGCAGCCGCGACGGCCGATGCGAGCGCAACGCACGCCACGGCGCTTGCCACGACGCTCGCTACCCCAGCGGCGAGTCCTTTCCTGCCCTTCATTGCTGTCGTCCTCGTGCCCCGCGTTCGCCTGCGGCTTCGGCGGGGCAAGAATTAGTTCGGAAACGAACCCGGTCGGTGCGGCTATTATACGGAAACCCTGAGGGTTCCAAGACAATGCCTGCCTTCGTCCTTTCGCTGTTCCTGACGGCCGGGCTGGTTCAGCCGGCGGCCCCAATCACCGGCATCGTGCTCGATCCGAGCGGCTCCGCCGTGCCTGATGCGGTGGTGCGCCTGGAAGTCAGCGGCACGGTGATCCACGAGATGCAGACCGCGACCGATGGCCGGTTCGCGTTCCCCGCCGACGTCGGCCGCCCGGCGCGCGTGATCGTCACGGCCGCGGGATTCGCCCCGGCGATGGCCGACGTGGCAGATGCCTCGGACGAACTGCGGATATCACTCGAGCCGGCGCCATTTTTCGAAGCCGTGAACGTCACCTCGTCCCGTACCGATGTGCCGCGCGCGGATCCAACCGTGACGGTGACGGTCATTCCCGCGTCGGAGCTTCTGAGCGCCGCGGCGGTCTCGGTGGACGACGCGCTGAAGATGGTGCCGGGATTCACGCTCTTCAGGCGGACCTCGTCGCGCGTCTCGAATCCGACGGCGCAGGGCATTTCGCTTCGCGGCCTGGGCGGCACGGGCGCGAGTCGATCGCTCGTGCTGGCAAACGGCATCCCGCTCAACGACGCATTCGGCGGCTGGGTCTACTGGAACAAGGTGCCGCATGCAGCGATCAGCGGCATTCCGTTTCACAGCACGAGCGATACACTCCCGCCCGTGCCGCCCACGCCGCGAAGCGAAACGACCCGCGCCCTC
>Ga0075418_10009810_pt1 | contig 10740 bp, 6 predicted proteins | sample SoiMetdeltSBSDD2_FD_81776 | JGI IMG/M metagenome (GOLD analysis project Ga0075418, IMG submission 81776) | Bulk soil microbial communities from a Populus tree surrounding site in Tennessee, USA - Soil MetaG P. deltoides SBSDD2 | ecosystem: Environmental > Terrestrial > Soil > Tree plantation...
CCGTCGTCAACGCCGCGATCTTCCAGCCGCTCCCCTATTCCAACCCTGACGGATATTCGGAGGAATTCGGTGGGCACATAACTTGAATCGCCTATTGTTTCAACAATGATTTCAGGATTGGTTCAGGATCTGAAGCACAGCACCCGGATGCTCGCGAAGAATCCGGGCTTCACATGCGTGGCGATTGTGTCGATCGCGATCGGCGTGGGCGCCAATGCGGCCATGTTCAGCATGGCAGACGCGCTGGTGCTTCGGCCGCTCACCGTGCCGCGGCCAGGCGAGGTGATCACGGTTGCCGCCGTGCCTCCTGCCCAGGGACTTCGCAACCCGTCGATGTCCTATCGCGACTACGTCGACGTTCGCGACGGGACCCGCAGCTTCGAACAGCTTGCGGCTTATCAGCTCGTGGCGGTGGCCTTCGCGACCGCGCAGGACGAATTGGCTCAACGGAAAGTGGGTGTAGCGGCCAGCGAGAACCTTCTCGAGGCGTCGAGTGTCACCCCGCGGCTCGGGCGCTGGTTCCGAGCGGATGAGAACCAGGTGGCTGGGCGGAACCCGGTCGCAGTGCTTGCCTACGACACCTGGAATGAGCAGTTCGGAGCTGACCCAGACGTCGTCGATCGACGCGTGCAACTCTCGGGCATCGACTTCACCGTCATTGGAGTGGCACCCGAAGGATTCACGGGCCTCGATCCGTATCTGCGTCCCGTCTTCTATGTGCCGCTGGCGATGGCCCCCTCCCTCGACGTCAGCGCTCCGCCGGATGTACTCGAACGTCGTGATTTTCGCTGGCTCCGGGTCAAAGGGCGTTTGAAATCCGGAGTCGCGATGACCCAGGCACGCCAGGACATTGCGTCGATCGCTGCAGCACTCGAGAAGCAATATCCCGTCAGCAATCGCGGGCTCGGCCTCTCCGTTCAAACGGAGCTCCAGTCACGAACCACAGATAGCGCAGACACGCTGCTCGTCACCGTGTTGATGACGCTGTCGTTCGCCGTGCTGCTGGTTGCGTGTGCCAACGTCTCGGGGCTGCTTGCGAGCCGCGCTCCTGGGCGTGCGCGCGAGCTCGCCCTTCGCCTGGCGATGGGCGCACGACGATCGCGCGTGATTCGGCAGCTGCTCACAGAGAGCCTGCTACTTTCGATCGGTGGAGGCCTGCTCGGCCTAGCATTGGCGTACGGCGGAATCGTGCTCTTCCGTCGGATCGAAGTCCCGACGGACCTGCCGGCGGCGATCACGTTCGAGCTCGATCGTCGCGTGCTCCTCGTCGGCCTGACGGTCGCAATTGCCAGCGCACTCCTTTCGAGCCTGTTGCCTGCGTGGCGAGCGACGCGAGGCGATCTTGCGACGACGCTGAAGGATGCGTCCGGCTCGATGCCCCGTCGATCGCGGCTGTGGACCCGGCACGGACTCGTCTGCGGCCAGGTCGCGCTGTCGCTCGTGCTCGTCACGGTTTCGGTGTGGCTGTATCGAGGCACCAGACTGATGCTCGTGAACGGACCTGGCTATCGCACCGACCACTTGCTGATGGTGAACCTCGACCCATCGCTCGCCCGCTACAATGAGGTGCAGGGGCGGGAGTTCTATCGCCTCCTCAAAGAGAGAACACTCGCTCTTCCCGGCGTTGTTTCGGTGGGCCTGACATCCGATATCCCTCTGGGCACCGACATACGGGACTTCGTCTCCGTCGCTCCTGAGGGTCATCGCCTTCCAGCAGGAAGCGACAGCATCACCGTGCAGGGTGCGCGGGTGGATGAAGGGTACTTCGACGCGCTTGGGATCCCCATCGTCGCAGGACGCTCGTTCTCGTCCACCGATATGCCGGATACGCCGCGGGTCGCCGTCGTCAACACGACGTTCGCCAATCACTACTGGCCTGGGCAAAGCGCCCTCGGGAAGCGAATTCGCGTCAACGACGGCACCGGCCCGTGGGCTGAGATCGTCGGCGTCGCAGCGACCATTCACTACAATTGGGTCGCCGAGGGCCCGACCGAGTTCGTCTATTTTCAACGTCTGCAAGAGCCGACCCGCACACCTCGAAGCACGCTCCTCGTGCGCACCGAAGGTGATGCGGCCGCCATGACACCTTCGATCAGAGATGTCGTACGCGGGATCGATGCGAGCATGCCGATCTTCAGCGTGCGGACGATGGAGGATTTCTATCGAGCGCGTGCCGTGACTGTCTCGAACGTCATCGTGGGGACCGTCGCCGGCATGGGCTCGATGGGTTTGCTGCTTGCGCTGGTGGGCCTGTATGCGCTCGTGGCGCACGCAGTGAGCCAGCGGACTCGCGAGATCGGCATTCGGATGGCCGTCGGCGCGCGTCCGGGCAATGTGCTGCGTATGGTGATGCGCCACGGGTTGCTGCTGTCGATTGCTGGTATCGCACTCGGTCTCGCGGCTGCCGCCGCGATGAACAACCTGCTTCGGGTCGCATTTCCAGTCAGCAGTGGAGTGAACCCCGGGATCTTCCTGTTCGTCGTACCTGCGCTGCTGGCAGTCACGCTCCTCGCAGCCCTGATTCCGGCACAACGTGCTGCTCGTATCGATCCACTGATCGCCCTGAGGCAGGAATGATTCCATATAGGTTACACACCGTGCGTCTCGCTATCGGTTTATTGGTTCTGTGCTCAGCGGTCCTTCGCGCACAGAGCAGTGCCGACCCGTCGGGTCATTGGGAGGGAGCGATTCAAACGCCCGAAATGTCGATCCGAATCGAAGTCGATCTGGTGCGGAACAGCAGCGGAGAGCTGGCGGGAACAATCAACGTGCCTCCGCAGAACCTGAGGGGATTTCCTCTGGTGTTTGAATCGGTGACGGGCCGCTCGATCAACTTCCGGTTCAGAGGCACCCCCGGCAACCGGATGTTTCAAGGCGTCCTCGCCGAGGACGGCACGTCGATCAGTGGCGATTTCATCCAAGGCGGGTACGCCATGCGCTTTGATTTGACCCGCGCAGGAGCCGCCAGGATTGACGAGCCGATCAAGAGTGCTCCGATCGGCAAAGAACTCGAAGGCCCGTGGAGCGCCACACTGGAAGGAAACTACCCGAATGGAATCCCGCGGCGGATCATCCTGACCCTCTCCAATCAACCCGACGGAACATCAACCGGCAGCGTCATCAATCCTGGAGACGGGCTGGAGATCCCCATCACCTCGATTACACAGAAGGCTTCCACGATCACGCTCGATCTCAGTGCCGTGAGCGGCTCATACTCAGGCACAGTGAACGCGGATGGCACTGAGCTGAAAGGGACGCTGATACAAGGAACCGCCGTGCTCCCTCTCACGTTCCGCCGAACCCCAGCCTCGGAGAACGCGAAATGACACGTCGGTTCTCGACGCTGATAGCTCTCATCGGAGTGGCGCTCATTGAAGCGTCCGGAACGGTGCGTAGTCAGTCGGCGCCGAGTTGGCTCGAGTGGGGTGGGCCGACTCGTAACTTCATGTCGGACTCGAAGGGGCTCGCGTCCAGCTGGCCTGCGGGCGGGCCGAAAAAGCTGTGGAGCCGCGCGCTTGGCGACGGCCATTCGTCGATCGTCGTGGAGAACGGCCGCCTCTACACCCTTTACCGCCAGATCAATCGCCTGCCCGGAAAGACGACGCACGAGGAAGTCGTCGCGGCTTTTGATGCGACTACTGGCAAGACGGTGTGGGAATTCAAGTACCCGGCGCCAGGTGACGGGATCGATTTCAGTCAAGGGTTGGGACCACACTCGACACCGCTCATCGTCGGCAATCGCATCTTCGCGACCAGTTCCCGAAGCGAGCTGTTCGCACTCGACAAAGCCACGGGCAAGCGGATCTGGGCGCACGACATGGTCAAGGAGTTCCGCGCCATCCCCACTGGCCGCGGCTACACCTGCAGTCCGATCTTCCACAACGGCCTGGTGATCGTCACGATGGGTGGGCCCGATCAGGCGGTGGCGGCCTTCGACGCGCAGACCGGCAAGCTTGCCTGGAAGGGCGGCTACTTCGTGTGGGCGCCCGCGTCGCCCATCCTGATCGACGTGGACGGGCAGAAACAGCTGGTCGTCTTCGGAGGCGATCTCATTACTGGAATGGATCCGACTAGTGGCCGCGCACTCTGGAGCCACCCGCACAAGACGGATTGGGGTCTCAATATCAGCACGCCGGTGTGGTCAGCCGCCGACCATCTGCTTTTCGCCTCGTCGGCCTATGGCACCGGAAGCCGCGCGCTCGAGCTCCGTCAAACAGGGGGCAAGACCACTGTCGTTGAGAAGTGGGTGAGCAACCGGATGCGTGTCCACATCGGCACGGTGATCAGGCTGGGTGACTACGCCTACGGCTCGAGCGGTGACTTTGGACCGGCGTTCATTTCCGCGATCAACATGAAGACCGGCACGATCGCCTGGCAGGATCGCAGCTTCGCCCGCGCGCAACTCCTGTATGCAGACGGCAAGCTGATCGTTCTCGACGAGGATGGAGCTCTCGGCTTGGCAAGGGTCTCTCCACAGGGGCTCACGGTGCTTGCGCGCGCCAATGTGATGACCAATCTCGCCTGGACGCCACCGACGCTCGTGGGCACAGCGTTGTACGTGCGCGACCGTAAGACGATGGCGGCGTTTGATCTCGGCTCTGGTCTCTAGGCTCTCGGCTCTCGGCTCTGGGCTCTCGGCTCTGAGTGAGGAATTCAAAATGTGGGGAGACATCCGGTACGCCGTAAGGTCATTGACCAGCCGGCCACTAGTGACAACGGTCGCCGTCTTGTCGCTGGCGCTTGGGATCGGGGTCAACACAGCGATCTTCTCTGTCTTCGAACGCCTGTTCCTGCGGCGTCTTCCCGTGGCGGCGCCGGAAGAGATCGTGAACGTCACATCACCCGGTCCGAAACCCGGCTCGAGATCGACGAGTGATAGCGGCGGTACTGACGCGGTCTTCAGCTACCCGCTCTTTCGGGATCTCGAACAGTTCGAGATCGGTGCGCTCCGATTAGCCGCGCACCGTAACTTCGGTGCCAATCTCGCGTTCAAGGGACAAACATCCGAAGGCGAAGGTCTCCTCGTCTCGGGCCGCTACTTCTCCACTCTTGGGATCACCCCAGCTCTCGGTCGGCTGCTTGGACCGGAGGACGATCGCGTTCCAGGTGCACATCCGGTAGTCGTGCTGAGTCACAGCTACTGGAGCACGCGCTTTGGTGCCGACCCCGCAGTGCTCGACGACACCATCGTTGTCAACGGCGAGCCGATGACGATCGTCGGCGTGGCGCCTCCCGGGTTTTCCGGCACGACCATTTTCGATCAGCCCCAGGTGTTCGTCCCTCTGGCCATGGCGCAGGAGGCATTTCGCGATCCTCAGTGGCAGGGACTCACCGCCCGCAACAACCATTGGATTTACGTTTTCGCCCGGCTTCAAGGTGGGGTTACCCGCGAGCAGGCCGAGGGCCTCATCAACGTGCCCTTCACCGCTTTGATCCGCGACGTGGAGTATCCAGCCTTGCGGCGCGGTATAGGCACCGACCGCGAGAGGGAGCAGTTCCAGCGACGGCAGATCGTGTTGCAGGACGGTGCTCGCGGGCGAGCCTCGAACCGCGGTGAGGCCCAGACCATCCTGCTGTTCATGTTTGCGATCACGGCATTCGTGCTGGCCATCGCCTGCGCAAACGTCGCCAACCTCCTGCTGGCGAGAGTGGCAGACCGAGCCACTGAGATCTCTGTTCGCGTATCGATCGGTGCCTCGAATGGCCGCTTGATACGGCTGCTTCTCGTCGAGGCGTCGGTGCTCGGTGCGCTGGGAGGCATCGGCGCGCTCATCGTCGCACTGATGACGACGAACGGGCTGCTCGCAATGTTGCCGGCCGACGACGTGCGGGTGTTTGAGTTCCACATCAACATGACCGTGCTGCTGTTCGCGCTCGCACTCGGCCTCGGGACCAGCCTGCTCTTCGGTCTATTCCCCGCTGTGCACGGTGTGCGAACCGCAATCGCCGCCGGTCTCACTGCGCAGTCCAATCGCACATCCGGGTCGAGAACAGCGAATCGTTTTCGAGCTTCGCTGGCAACGGCGCAGATTGCGCTCGCCACCGCCTTGCTCGCCATGGCTGGGCTCTCGGTCGTGAGCCTCGTCAATGTCGCCCGTACCGAACTAGGTATCGAGCGCGACGGGTTGGTCACGTTCGCGCTGTCTCCATATCTCAATGGCTATACGCCTGAACGCGCTCGGGCGCTGTTCGATCGTCTCGAGGAGGAACTGCGAGGGTTACCCGGCGTCGTATCGGTGACAGCGTCCACCCATCCAATGCTGTCCGACAGCGAGTGGTCCAACAACCTCACGGTCGAGGGATTCGAGGCAGGACCAGACACGAACACCACTGCCAACGTCGCAAGGACGGGAACTGACTACTTCCGCACGCTCGGGATTCCCCTGCTGGCCGGCCGCGAGTTCACACTCAGTGACGTCGTGGGCTCCCCGCAGGTCGCCGTCGTCAACGAGGCGTTCGCGAGGAAGTTCAATCTCGGCTCGCGAACCGTCGGCGCGCGCATGGCGATGGGTGCAGGCGGCAACAGACCGCTCGATATCGAGATCGTAGGGTTGGTTCGCGACGCCAAGTACAGGCAGATCAGGGAAGCGGCACCGGCCCAGTTCTTCCTCCCCTATCGCCAGGACAATGTCGGGACGCTGACGTTTTACGTGAGGACCGCGTCCGACACTCGGCCGCTCACGAGCGCGATTTCTTCGCTCGTCGAGCGTATCGACGCCAACCTGCCCATCGCGAACCTGCACACGATGAACGATCAGATCTACGAAAGGATGGCACCAGAGCGAGTGCTGTCCACGTTGTCGTCGTCGTTTGCAGCACTGGCAACCTTGCTCGCCGCAATCGGTCTCTACGCAGTGCTGGCCTACGGAGTCGCCCAGCGGCTTCGTGAGTTCGGGATCCGCATCGCCCTCGGCGCTCAGCGCAGAGATGTGCGCTGGCTCGTGCTGGCGCAGGTGACTCGTATCAGCCTGATCGGAGGGGTGATCGGCGCAGGACTGGCATTCGGGCTCGGTCGACTGAGTCGGGCGCTGCTATTTGGCGTCGCGGAGTACGATACGGCAGTGATCGTGGGCGCCGCACTCCTCGTCTTGATCGTGGCGTTGGCGGCGGGGGCCCTTCCGGCACGCCGCGCGACTGGAGTCAACCCGATCGAGGCGCTCCGGATGGAGTAGTTTCTGGGTGGCTGGGTAGCTCGGTGGCGTGGGCGCGCCCACTGCACCCCGCCCGACCAAACAACCCAACAACCCAGCTACCTAGCAACCCAGCGACCTAGAGCACACCCGGTTTGAACTTGAATCCCGACTGAGCGTCGCCTTCGCGATAGAGCTTGTGGCACGCGCCGCATGTGGCGCCACCAAACTCTTTGGCCGCCGCCTGTGCCGCCATCTGATCGACAGTCGGCGCCGACAGTATCTTGTCCAGCGCATCGAGCCGCGTGAGGCCGTCCTTCACAATAACGACGGCGTCATCCTTCTTCTTGTCCGTCCAGAAGCCTTGCAGCGCCATATAGTTCTTGCGCAGCGTCGCGACCTGCATCTTCGCGTCCGCGTACGCACCCGAACCGATGGCCTTATTGGTCGCACCGATTGCCTGCGCATTTGATTTCATGAGCTGCGCGTACTCATCGGCCGTCGTGACTTTTTGAGCGAGGACGCCAGACCCGACTAGAGCGATCAACCCCGATGCACACAGAAGGAAACGCCGCATCACATCCTCCTTTGCTATCTGGCCCGCCTGGAAGAGGCCGGAATGCTATCTCACGACCGGCACTGATTCAACGACACTAAAAGCTCTTCAGGCGGAACCTGAACTCAGCACACGAACCTGGAACTTGGAACGTGGAACCCGGAACAGCGGATCCGCTTCTGTTGCGCCGACGAACGAGGGCGTCCCATGGGCGAACACTACCAATGATCTGGCCGGGAAAGAGTGTGATTTCCTTGGACAATCAGGCGGTATCCTGCATCCCAGGTGGCATGAGCTTTGAGCTTGCTCGTACGCCGAAGGCGTGCCTGAAGACCCGCCTCTACCGCACTCATGTCCGACCTTCGCCACGCTGTCCGGACGCTGACTAACAACCGCGGAGCCACCGCCGTCGTGGTGCTGACCATTGCTGTGGCAATCGCGGCGACGACGGTTATCTACAGCGTGATCGATCTGGTCTGGGGATTCATCCCGGTCGCCAACCGGGATGGACTGGTCTACGTGGCATCGACCGACGCCCGCGTGATCCAGGCGCAAGGCGGGACCGCAAGCGTGGCCCTTCGGAGTCGAGTGTCCATGCCGGATCTCGCCGACTGGTCCGCGCGATCCACGACGATCGACGAGTTCGCCGGTTTCGAAATGGGCTCGGTCAATCTGACCGGCGTCGATATCCCGATACGCATCTCGTCAGTCGGCGTCACCACCAATCTCGTCGAGCTGTGGGGTTTCACGCCGGTCCTCGGCCGACCGTTCCGACCCGAAGACGGACGCGCCGGCGCAACGCCCGTGACACTGCTGACGTATGGATTCTGGCAGCGTCAGTTCTCTTCAGACGCAAATGCGGTCGGAAGGAACATGCTGCTCGACGGCGTCGCCCACACGATCGTCGGTGTCCTTCCACCTCAGGTCAGTACAGGCTTCCTCAAGGACTCAGACGTGTTCCTTCCGCTGGTGCTTGATCCGTTGCGCGGCGAGCGCAGCCAGCGAGCGTTGCTCGTGACCGGCCGGCTCAAGCCCGGAGTCAGCCGTGCGCAAGCCAACACGGACCTCGAGGTGATCGCTCGCCAACTTCAGGGTGAACATCCAGACAGCAACCAGGGCATCGGGGCATCCGTGCTTCCGCTCATCGAAGCCACGGGCTTCAATGTCCGGATTCTCCTGTCGATCCTGGGAGTGATCGCGTTGCTAGTGTTGGTGGTGGCGTGTGCGAATGTGTCCGGGATTCTGGTGGCGCAGTCTGTGAGCCGCCGGCACGAACTGGCCGTGCGCGCAGCACTTGGCGCCGGCAGATTCGACCGCGTTCGCCAGCTCATGACCGAAAGCGCACTGGCTTCAGCGCTTGCGTGCATCGTGGGCCTGATGCTCGCTGCGTGGGGCATCTCGGCCCTGCGATGGCTGGGAGGTGATTCGTTCGGTCTCGCCGAAATCCGGATGAACTGGCGCGCACTGGTCGCCGGTGTCGTGACGGCACTCGTCGCGCCCTTCGGCTTTGGCCTGTTGCCTGCCCTGCGTACGTCGACGCCCGATCCGCAGGAGCTCAAGGATGGAGCGCGAGGCGTCGGAGTCGCACTTCGCGGGCGTCGCGTTCGAAGTCTGACGGTCGCGCTCCAAGCCGCGGCGGCGATGGTTCTGATGGTGCAGATCGGGCTGCTCGTGAGAACGACCTGGGACTTGAGCGACATCACCCCCGGATTCGATCCCACACAAGTGCTTACGTTCCGTGTGGGGCTTTCCGGTTCGCGTTACGAAGATCCTGCGGCGATCGAACACTTCACGACCGAGCTGATGTCGCGAGTGCGCGCACTTCCCGGCGTCGCATCGGCCGGCATCATCGATCGATTGCCCGTGGCAGACCGCGAGCCACTCGCACGTCTCTCCGTCGAAGGCACCCCCCCGGTACCGCCCGAGGGACGACCCACCATCGCGCGCGCTGCCATCGCTGGTGACTATCTCGCCACGATGAGGATTCCTGTGAAGCGCGGACGGATGTTCTCCGAGGCGGAAGTGTCCGACGCCTCCCCGGTTGCGCTGGTCAACGAAGAAGCGGCACGGCGGTTCTGGCCCGGTCGTGATCCTCTCGGCGCGCGTCTCGCTCTCGACGCGACCTCGGGCCAGGAGGCCTGGCTCGAGATTGTCGGAATCGTCGGCAATCTCCGGAATTCAGATATCGATCAGGGCACGTTGCCGCAGGTGATCGTGCCGACGTCGCAGCGCCCAACGGGAGAGGTCGCCGTCGTGGTCAAGTCGATCGCGCCAAGTGCGCTGCAGCTCGTGCCAGCCATCCGCGCCGAGGTGACACGGATCGATGGCGACCAACCCATTCACGATGTCGCATTGATGACCCAGGTGTTGTTCGACGATCTGGCCGGTACCTATGTGCTTGCCGCACTCCTGACCGCCGTCGGGCTGATTGCCCTGTGTCTGTCGGCGGCAGGGGTCTACGGGCTGGTGTCCTCATCGGTGGCGCAGCGCGGCAGAGAGATTGGAGTTCGCATGGCGCTGGGCGCACGACCTGGTGTGGTCGTGCGAATGATGATCGCGTCCGGCGCCAAACCGGTCGCCGCCGGGAGTGTGGTTGGGCTCTTCGCAGCAGTCCTCCTCGCCGCTGGCATCGGTCTATCAGTGCCGGGAGTCGATGCCCGCGATCCCTCGAACTACGCGGCCGTAGCGGTCACCATCGCAATCGTCGCGTTGTTCGCGAGCTATCTGCCTGCACGACGAGCGGCGTCAATCGATCCGGTAGCAGCGCTACGGCAATAAAGCATTTGTGATTTGGGATTATCGATTCTTGATTCGTTGTTGATTGGAGATTTCGGATTGGTGATCTATTGGGGATTCAATCGCGCGATAAATCACCAATCAGAAATCAAGAATCAACAAGGAATCAGAAATCAAAGATCGGTAGATCAAAAATGATTGCAGGATTGGCCCAGGACCTGAAACACGGCGCGCGAGTGCTCGTGAAGAATCCCGGTTTCACGTTCATTACGATCACTTCAATCGCCATCGGCGTCGGCGCCAATGCCGCGATGTTCA
>Ga0075418_10009812_pt1 | contig 10739 bp, 10 predicted proteins | sample SoiMetdeltSBSDD2_FD_81776 | JGI IMG/M metagenome (GOLD analysis project Ga0075418, IMG submission 81776) | Bulk soil microbial communities from a Populus tree surrounding site in Tennessee, USA - Soil MetaG P. deltoides SBSDD2 | ecosystem: Environmental > Terrestrial > Soil > Tree plantation...
CACCATCTCGGGCGAGTCGCTCATCACCAGCGACACGCGGTCACCGGCGCGGATGCCGTGCGCGGCAAGCGCGCCGCGGCAGCGCGCGACTGCGTCCACCAGTTCGCCGTATGTTATTTTTTTGTCTTGATGAAAAATCGCAACCCGGTCGCGGGCGCGGGCGTTTTCCTCGATGTAATCGACTAAGCTGCGCTTCATGGGCAAAAACCTGCGCGAACAGTACGAGAAAGCCAACCGGCTTGGCAAGTTGGCGTTCCTCGAGCGGCCCTATTTCGGCTCGCCGGGCGCACCCGCGCAGGCCGAGACCAACGTCAGCCAGATCTGGGGCCACATCAACGCCGGCTATCTCATCGGCTACGAGTACACGCGCTGGTGGAAGGAATCGCTCGCGCTGCGCAGCGCGGCGGTGATCGGCGACTGGAGCTGGCTCAACAAGACGCGCGTCACCGGCAAGGACGCCGGCCGCTTCATGAACTATTGTGCAGTCAAGGACCTGGCGCGCCAGCAGCCCGGCCAGATCCTCTACACGCCGATGCTGAGCGAAGCGGGCAAGGTCGCCATCGAGGGCCTTACCCTCAAGCTCGCCGAGAACGACTACCTCTTCACGCAGTCGGCGGGGTTGAAGTGGCTCGCCTTCCTGCGCGACAAGACCGGCATGAAGGTCAAGCTGCAGGACGTCACGCCCGACTACACCTGCTTCGCGCTGCAGGGCCCGCGCTCGACCGAGGTCCTGGAAGCACTCACCGGCGAGAGCTGGAAGGACCTTCGCTTTTCCCGTTTCAGAAAAATACGTTTTGAAAAGACCGAAACGCTCGTCGCCAGGCAGGGCGTCACCGGCGAGGTGGGCTACGAGTTCCTCATGCGCACCGACACCGGCAAGACGCACCTGCTGTGGCGCCGGCTGCGCGAGGTCGGCCGCGATTTCGGCCTGCGCGAGCTCGGCTTCAAGGCGCAGCTCGTCGGCCACACCGAGACCGGCATCGCCACCGTGATCCGCGACTTCATCCCCGCGCGCGGCACGCCCGAACAGCTGCGGCGCATGTTGCGGCACTGGATGTCGCCCGAGGAGCTCGAGCGCGTCGACTGGCCGGTCGAGGAGCACCTGTGCTCCCCCGCCGAGCTCGGCTGGGGGCACACCGTGAACCTTGAAAAGCCCGATTTTCACGGCAAGAGCGCGCTCGAGAAAAGCCACCCGTCCAGGCGCCTGGTGGGCCTCGAGTGGTCGAGCGAGGACATGGCCGAGCTTTACGCCGCGCAGTTCCGCGACGCACCCGCCGCTCCTCCGCCCGACCTGCCGTACGGGCAATTCCGGGTTTTGTTTTTAAAGGTAAAGACCGGCGACGGCTTTTCCGGGTGGGCTTCCGGTTATGCCTACAGCCCGACCCTGCGGCGCATGATCTCCCTCGCCCGCCTCGACCGCGCCATCCCCGCAGGCAGCAAAGTGCACGTGCAGTGGGGCGGGTTCTCCGACGAGCCGACGACCCTCATCCGCGCCCGGGTGGTCGAGCTGCCCTTCCTCGCGCGCAAGAGAGAAATGGCTCTAAAATAGGTCCTTCCTTGGAGGAGGGAAACAATGCGCAATCCCGTTCATGCCGTGCTCGCCGCCGCTGTCGCCGCGGGCCTTGCGTTCGCCACTCCGGCGAGCGCGCAGCAGAAGCTGAAGATCGGCTTCATCACCACGTTCTCCGGTCCGCAGGGCGTGATGGGCCAGTACATGAAGGACTCGGTCGAGCTGGCGCTCGATCACCTTGGCCGCAGGATCGCCGGCATGGAAGTCGAAATGGTGTACGGCGACGACCAGCTCAAGCCCGACGTCGGCGTGCAGGTCGTCGAGCAGATGCTGAAGAAGGACCAGGTCGACTTCGTCTCCGGCATCATCTGGTCCAACGTCATGCTCGCCGTGGTGCCGGTGGTGACCGGCGCGGGCAAGATCATGGTCGGCTCCAACGCCGGCGCCAGCCCGCTGGCGGGCTCGCAGTGCAACGAGCTCTACTTCACCACCTCCTGGAACAACGACCAGACGCCCGAGGCGATGGGCAAGTTCATGCAGGAGCAGGGCATCAACGACGTCTACGTGCTGGCGCCGAACTACCAGGCGGGCAAGGACATGGTGGCGGGCTTCAAGCGCTACTACAAAGGCCGCATCGTCGAGGAGATCTACACCAAGCTCGGCCAGCAGGACTACCAGGCCGAGATCACGCAGATGCGCTCGAAGAACCCGAAGGCGGTGTTCGCCTTCTACCCCGGCGGCATGGGCATCCAGTTCCTGCGCCAGTACGACCAGGCGGGCCTGCGCGGCTCGCTGCCGCTCTACACCGTCTACACGGTGGACGAGATCTCGATTCCGGCAGTGAAGGACGCCGCGGTCGGCATCTACGAGACGCGCTACTGGAGCCCGGACCTGAAGAACCCGGCCAACAACCGCTTCGTCGCCGACTACAAGAAAAAGTACGGCAAGCTGCCGGTGTTCTACGGCGCGCAGAGCTACGACAGCATCATGCTGATCGACTCGGCGGTGCGCGCGACCAAGGGCAACGTCAAGGACAACAAGGCGCTGGTGACGGCGATGCGCAAGGCCAACTTCAACTCGCTGCGCGGGCCGTTCACCTACAACGTCAACCACCACCCGATCCAGAACTTCTACCTGCTGCGCACCGAGAAGCTCGCCAACGGCGAGATCGAGATGCGCATCCAGCGCACGGTGTTCGAGAAGTACAAGGACTCGTACTACCAAGACTGCAAGATGAAGTGGTAAGAGAAAAATGGGGACAGACCCCATTTATTTTTCTCGTTAAGGCGGCTGTAAAAAAATAAATGGGGTCTGTCCCCATTTTTCTCTAAGGGCGCGCGAGCGCCCTTTTTTATGAGCCTTGCCCTTCTCTTCGAGCAGACGCTGAACGGACTGCAGTTCGGCGTCATGCTGTTCCTGATGGCCGCCGGCCTGACGCTGGTGTTCGGCATCATGAACTTCATCAACCTTGCCCACGGCTCGCTCTACATGGTCGGCGCCTACCTCACCGTGGCGGCGGCGCAGTGGACCGGCTCCTATCTCGCCGGCGTGGCGCTCGGCCTTGCCGGCGCGCTGCTGGTGGGGATGATCGTCGAGGTGGTGGCGCTGCGCACGCTCTATGACCGCGACCACCTCGACCAGGTGCTCGCCACCTTCGGCCTGATCCTGTTCTTCAACGAGCTGATCGCAATCATCTGGGGCCGCGCGGCGCTGTTCGCCTCCGTGCCGCCGTTCCTCGCCGGCCACATCGACCTCTTCACCGGCTCGCGCTACCCCCTGTACCGCGCGGCGATCATCGTCGTCGGGTTGGTGGTGGCGCTCCTCCTCTGGTACGTGGTGACGCGCACGCGCCTGGGCATGCTGATCCGCGCCGGCGCCACCAATCGCGCCATGGTGGCGGCGCTCGGCGTCAACATCCGCCTGCTCTACACCGTGGTGTTCGGCTTCGGCGCCGCCCTCGCCGGCCTCGCCGGGCTGCTCTCCGGGCCGATCTACAACGTGCAGCCCGGCATGGGCGAGCTGATCCTGATCCAGGTATTCGTCGTCATCGTCATCGGCGGCATCGGCTCGATCCGCGGCGCACTGGTCGGCGCCATCATCGTCGGCGTGGTCGACACGCTCGGGCGCGCCTTCCTCAAGCCGCTGCTGGGCACCCTCATCTCGCCGCCCGCCGCCGAATCGGCCGGACCGGCGCTCGCTTCGATGCTGATCTACCTCCTCATGGCGGTCGTCCTCACTTTTCGCCCGCAGGGGCTTTTCCCGTCGAGGGGATCATGAAAAAGATTCTCTGGTGGACGGCCGCGGTGCTGCTACTCGTCGCCCTGCCGCCTCTCGTTCTCGCCATCGGGCAGCCGTTCTACCTCGACCTCGCGCGCCGCATCATGATCCTCGCCATCGCCGCGGTGAGCCTCAACCTGATCCTCGGCTACGGCGGGCTGGTGTCCTTCGGCCATGCCGCCTACCTCGGCATCGGCGCTTACGCGGTGGGCATCCTCGGCTTCTACGGCATCTTCAACGGCTGGCTGCACCTGCTCGTCGCCATCGGCGCGTCGGCGCTCGTCGCGCTCGCCATCGGCGCGGTCTCGATCAGGACCAGCGGCATCTACTTCATCATGATCACGCTCGCCTTCACGCAGATGCTTTATTACCTCGGCATCTCGGTGGCGGAATTCGGCGGCGACGACGGCATGCGCCTGAAGCGGCGCAGCCAGCTCGGCATCGTCGACCTGAACGACCCGGTGCAGTTCTACTACCTGGCGCTGGTGCTGATGCTCCTGTCCGTCCTTCTCGTGACCAAGCTCGTCAATTCGCGCTTCGGCATGGTGCTGCGCGCCTCCAAGTCGAACGAGGCGCGCTCGCGCGCGATCGGCTTCTCGCCCTACCCGTACCGCCTGGTCGCGTTCGTGATCGCCGGCGCCATGTGCGGGCTCGCCGGCGCCCTCTATGGCAACCACACCAACTACATCACCCCCGGCCTCATGAGCTGGCAGCAGTCGGGCGACATCATGTTCATGGTCATCCTCGGCGGCATGGCCACCACCGCGGGCCCGGTGCTCGGCGCCTTCGTCCTGCTGCTGGTCGAGGACCTGCTCTCCAGCTGGACGCAGCACTGGCAGGTGATTCTCGGGCCCCTGCTGATCCTCTCGGTGATCTTCTTCCGCCGCGGCCTCGCCGGCATCTTTGCCAAGTCCGATGCTTGAAGTCCGCGCCCTGACCAAGAACTTCGGCGCGCTGCGCGCCTGCGACGCCATCGACTTCGACGTGCGCGAGGGCGAGACGCACGCCGTCATCGGGCCGAACGGCGCCGGCAAGACCACCTTCATCAGCCAGCTCGCCGGCATGCTGCCCCCGGACGGCGGCAGCATCCGCTTCGCCGGCGAGGACATCACCGGCCTGCCCGCGCCGCGCCGTGCGCGCAAGGGCCTCGCGCGCTCGTTCCAGATCACCAGCGTCTACGCGGAGTTCAGCGCGCTGGAGAACGTCGCCCTCGCCGTGCAGGCGCATTCCGGGCACAGCTTCCGCTTCTGGCGCGATGCACGCTCGGATTCCGCCCTGACTTCTCCAGCAAAGGAATTTCTTCAGCAGGTCGGCCTGGGACAACGTCTGCATGTGCTCGCCGCCAACCTCGCTCACGGCGAGCAGCGCCAGCTCGAGGTCGCCATGGCGCTCGCCACGCGCCCGCGCCTGCTGCTGCTGGACGAACCGATGGCCGGCATGGGCATCGAGGAATCGCAGCGCATGATCGGCCTGCTCGGCACGCTGAAGCAGCGCCACACCATCATTCTGGTCGAGCACGACATGGACGCGGTGTTCCGCCTCGCCGACCGCATCTCGGTGCTGGTCTACGGCCGCGTCATCGCCACCGACACGCCGGACAAGATCAAGCTGAACGAGGAAGTGCGCAAGGCCTACCTCGGCGAGGACGCCTGATGCTCGAGATACGCGCCCTGGAGACCTCCTATGGCAGGAGCCAGGTCCTTTTCGGTGTTTCCTTCGATATTTCTTCCTCTGAAGTCGTAACGCTGCTCGGCCGCAACGGCATGGGGAAAACCACCACCGTCCGGTCGATCATGGGAATCGTTTCCTGTTCCGCCGGAAAAGTTCTCTTCGAGGGTCGCGAGGTGCAGCGGCTGCCGAGCTACCGCATCGCCAAGGCGGGACTCGGCCTGGTGCCCGAGGGCCGGCAGGTATTCCCCAACCTCACCGTGCGCGAGAACCTGGTGGCGACGCAACGCGGCCGGGGTTGGACCCTGGAGAGGGTTTTCGAGCTGTTTCCGCAGCTCAACGAAAGGATCTCGAACTACGGCAACCAGCTCTCGGGGGGCGAGCAGCAGATGCTCGCCATCGGCCGCGCGCTGATGACCAACCCGAGGCTGCTGATCCTCGACGAGGCCACCGAGGGCCTCGCGCCGCTGATCCGGGCCGAGATCTACCGCTCCCTCGGCAGGCTCAAGGCCGAGGGCATGGCGATCCTGCTCATCGACAAGGACGTGAAGGCCCTCACCCAGGTCGCCAACCGGCACTACGTGCTCGAGAAAGGACGCGTCGTATGGCAGGGAACCAGCAGCGAATTGTCGGCCAGCCCGGAGATCCAGCACCGCTACCTGGGCGTGTAGCCGCCGACGCCGGGTCGGTGCTGCTGATCGTGCTGGCCAACGGCCTGGCGCTCGCAGTCGCCTGGTGGGAGCGCTGGCCCATGCTGCTCCTCCTGCTGCCCTACTGGGTGCAGAGCGTCGTCATCGGCTGGTACAGCGGCCGGCGCATGCTCGCGCTCGAGCGCTTCAGCACCGAGGGCACCTCGGGCTTCACCGGCGACTCCGATGAGCAAGTGAAGCGCAACGCGGTGAAGTTCTTTGCCATGCACTACGGCATCTTTCATGTCGGCTACCTGTTCTTCATGCTGATCGGGCTGCAGACCGGGAAACTGGCCGGCGGCATGCCGATTCCCGAGCTCGCGCAACGCGACCTACTGTGGGTGGCTGCGGTCAGCCTGGTTTTCGCGCTGACCCACCGCGCCTCGTTCCGCCGCAACCTCGAGAACGACCGCAAGGGACGCCCGAACATCGGCACCGTCATGTTCCTGCCCTATGCCCGGGTCATTCCGATGCACCTCACCTTCATCTTCGGCCTGGCCATGGGCTACACCGGCGCGGTCGTGCTCTTCGGCATCCTCAAGACCCTAGCCGACGTCGGCATGCACTGGGTCGAACACCGCGTGCTCGGCGTGCAACACCGCGGTCCGCTCGCCTGAGGCAATGGCGCGAATGAACATCCAATGGAACGAGACGCCGGCCAGCACCGTCAGGTGAAAGACTTCGTGCGGGCCGACCACGCCCGCAACGAGCACCGGCCAGAGCAGGAAATCCGCCAGGGCGCCGAGCGTATACGCAAGCGCCCCCCAGACCAGCGGCAGGATGAAGCGCACGCCGAAACGGCGCGCGAGCGCCACGGTGGAAATCAGCCCCAGCCAGCCCAGGCCCAGGTACATCAGCAGCCCGAGCCACGGCGGCGTGGCGTCGAAATACACCGTCTTGAGCACCAGCCCGGCGATCGCGGCGATCCAGGTCCACGCCAGGAGGTGCCAATGCCACCGGTCGCGCAGCAGGATCACGTGGACCGGAGTGAAGCTGCCGGCGATCAGTACGAAAATCGCGGCGTGGTCGAGGCGCAGCAGCACGCTGCGCCCCGCCGTTCCCGGCGACAGCAGGTGGTAGACCCCGCTCAGCGACAGCAACAGCACGCAGGCGAAGGCGAACACCGCGAGCGAAATCACCCGTCGCGGCTCGCCACGGCCGGCGCCGATCAGGGAAACGCTCAGGAAGGCAAAGACCACCGCTCCTGCGAGGTGGGTCAGCGAACTGACCGGATCGCTGAAGCCTGGAATGGACAACATCAAACATGGTACTAAACTACTGACATGAAGCGCGAAAATGTCATCGGCAGGGCCAACGTCGAGGACACGCCCGAGCTCGAGGCCTACTACGCGAGCCTCGAAGGCGAAGCGCTCGGCGCGCTGTGGAACGTCGCCAACGAGATCGAGCCCTGGTACCCGCAACCCAAGTCAGTCCCCACGCTCTGGGCCTGGAAGAGAATTCAATCTCATGTAAGAAGAGCTGCAGTCCTTGTTTCCGCCGACAAAGCCGCCCGCCGCGTGGTGATGCTGGTGAACCCCGGGCGCAAGGAGTGGAGCGCTGCCGCCGGCCTGCTCTACACCGGCGTGCAGGTGATGAACCCGGGCGAGTTCACTTCCGCGCACCGCCATCAGGCGTCGGCGCTGCGCTTCGTCATGGAGGGCAAGGGCGCCTACACGGTGGTGGACGGCGAGCGCCTCGAGCTCGGCGCGCGCGACTTCGTCCTCACGCCGAACGGCACCTGGCACGACCACGGCGTGGCGGCCGACGGCACGCAGTGCGTGTGGCAGGACGGGCTCGACATCCCGCTGATGAACGCGCTCGATGCCAACTTCTACGAGGTCCACCCGAAGGTCGTGCAGAAGCCGTCAAAGCTCTCGCGCAGGAATTGGAAAAAGCCGTATTCACCGGTATTTCTCTACAAGTGGGACAAGGCTTTCGCTTCTGTGAAGCGAAACGGCGTTCATGAGTACAAAAATCCGCTGACCGGCGGTCCCGTGATGCCGACCATGGGTGCGCGCCTGGAGCGCATCAAGAAAACCACAAGACCGATTCGTCATACCGGCAGCGTCATCTACCAGGTCGCCTGCGGCAGCGGCTGGTCGGAGGTTGGCGGCAAGCGGTTCGAATGGGAGGAGAAGGACATCTTCTGCGTGCCGTCATGGACGAAGTATCGCCACGGCGCCCATGGCGAAGCCGTGCTCTTTTCGTTCAATGACCTTCCCGCGATGAAAGCATTGAGCCTGTATCGCGAAGAGCCGGAATGATCAGCCAGGAACAGAACGAGCTGATGACGCGGGTGGGGCCGGGGACGCCGGCCGGCAGGCTGCTGCGGAACTACTGGCAGCCGGTGGCCCTGGTGGACGAGTTCGAGGGTTTAGCCAGGCCGGTTCTGCCACGCACCGTCCTGGGTGAATCCTTTGTTTTGTTCAGAGACAGGAACGACAAGTTCGGCCTTCTCGACCGGCACTGCCCGCATCGCCGCGCCGACCTCGCCTACGGCCGCTGGGAGGACGGTAACCTGCGCTGCGTGTTCCACGGCTGGCTGTTCGACATCACGGGCAGGTGCCTGCAGACGCCCGCCGAACCCGCCGGCAGCCGGCTGTGCGAGCACATCCGCCAGCGCGCCTACCCGGTCAGCGTGCGCGGCGGCATCGTCTTCGCCTGGCTGGGCGAAGGCGAGCCCTCGGCCTTCCCGCACTTCGACTGCTTCACCGCGCCCGACGCCTACACCTTCGCCTTCAAGGGCTACTGGGACTGCAACTGGCTGCAGGCGCTCGAGGTCGGCATCGATCCCTCGCACGCCTCGTTCCTGCACCGCTACTTCGAGGACGAGGACACGGCGACGAGCTACGGCCGCCAGTTCCGCGGCACGCCCTCGGACTCGGCGCTGCCGATCTCCAAGGTGCTGCGCGAGCACGATCAGCCGGAGATCAGCGTGGCGCGCACCGACTACGGCATGCGGCTGGTGACGCTGCGCCGGATCGACGAGCGCCAGACCCACGGACGCTCCACGCACCTGCTGTTTCCGCAGGCCTTCGTCATCCCGATGAACGCGGAGATGACGATCTCGCAGTGGCACGTGCCGGTGGACGACAGCGGCTGCTACTGGTACTCGATCTTCACCAGCTTCACCACGCCCGTGGACAAGAACACCATGCGCGAGCAGCGGCTGAAGACCTACCCTGCCCCCGACTACAAGCCGATCCACAACCGTGAAAACGGCTGGGGTTTCAACGCCGGCGAGCAAAGTTCGCAGACCTTCACCGGCATGGGCTTCGATATCAACATCCACGACCAGTTCGCCTGCGAGTCTCCGGGGCCGATCAGCGATCGCACCAGGGAGAATCTCGGCAGCGCCGACAAGGGGGTGGTCCTCTATCGCCGCCTGCTGCTGGACGCGATCCAGAAAACGCAGAAGGGGGAAAAGACCCTCATGATGCTCGACGCCGCGCAGGCCTCCGCTCTCACGGGCCCGCCGGCGGTCGACGGCATCGGCCCGAGCGGCAACTGGGAGGAGTATTACAAGCAGGCCGACGCCGCGCGCCGCAGCCGCGCGCCGTGGTCGGCAAAGGCAGCCTGAGTGAAGGCCGAATCCAACCCGGTCTTGCGCATCCGCGAGGAAGTCGAGCGGCACGGCATCGAGGGCGTGCGCTTCTCGTTCGTCGACCAGCACGGCATCCTGCGCAGCAAGACGGTCGCCGTCGGCGCACTGGATGCAGCGCTGGAGAAGGGCGTCGGCTTCCCCAGTTCGCTGCTGGCGAAGGACACTTCCAACAAGACGGTGTTTCCGGTATTTGGCGCGCCGGGCGCGGGGCTCGGCGTGCCCGAACTGGAAGGCGCGGCCGATGCGCTCATGATCGCGGACCCCGCCACCTGGCGCGTGCTGCCCTGGGCGCCGCGCACCGGCTGGCTGCTGTGCGACCTGCGCTTCGCCAATGGCAAGCCGGTGCCCTTCGATACGCGCGGCATCCTCAAGCAGGCGCTGGCGAAGCTCGCGGCGCAGGGCTTCAGCTACATCGCCGGCCTCGAGATCGAGTTCCACATCTTCCGCATCACGAATCCGCGCCTGAATCCGGAGGACGCAGGCCAGCCGGGGTCGCCGCCGGACGTGTCGCTGCTCTCGACCGGTTACCAGCTCCTGTCCGAGGCGCGCCACGACCAGCTCGAGCCGGCGCTCGAGATCCTGCGCGCGAATCTCGCCGGCCTCGGGCTGCCGCTGCGCAGCTTCGAGTGCGAGTTCGGCCCGAGCCAGGCGGAGGTGACGCTCGACACGCTCGACGGACTCGCCGCCGCCGACGCCATGGTGCTGTTTCGCAGCGCCACCAAGCAGATCCTGCGCCGCCACGGCTATCACGCCACCTTCATGTGCCGGCCGAAGCTGCCGCACATGATGTCTTCGGGCTGGCATTTGCATCAAAGCCTCTCTCGCTTGTCCACGCAAGAGAATCTTTTTGCTTCGAAAAGCGATTTCCTGAGCGAGACAGGCAGGCATTTCCTTGCCGGTCTGCTCGCGCACGCGAAGGGCATGTGCGCGCTCGCCACGCCCACCCTCAACGGTTATAAGCGTTATCGCCCCTACTCGCTCGCGCCCGACC
>Ga0075418_10009819_pt1 | contig 10732 bp, 11 predicted proteins | sample SoiMetdeltSBSDD2_FD_81776 | JGI IMG/M metagenome (GOLD analysis project Ga0075418, IMG submission 81776) | Bulk soil microbial communities from a Populus tree surrounding site in Tennessee, USA - Soil MetaG P. deltoides SBSDD2 | ecosystem: Environmental > Terrestrial > Soil > Tree plantation...
CCCGGGCTTGAAGCCGCTGCGTATCAGCGACGAGGGGGTGCTTCCTTCGAACCGCCATGTCTCGACCTTGCCCGTTGCGTCGGTGACGTCGAGGACGAACTGCGAATGCGGGTTGACGAGGCGTACTTCGGTAATGACGCCGGTGACGACCGCTGGCTTGGTGGCATCGAATGCGGCCGCGAACGAATGGTGCGCTCGTGCGCTGGCAGCCGTCAACACCACCAGCGCGCCCGCAACGGCCAAGCACGTTACCGTAAACTTCACGAGACGCCTCCTTACCTGAACGATCCGCACGACCCGAACGATCCGAATGTTCCGAACGACTCGTTACCGAGTAATGACTTCGTCGGCGGCCAGCCCCCAGCTCCAGCCGTCCTTCGGCCGGCGCAATGTGACGAGGCGCACGCGGTGGTCGTCGGCATTACGAGCCGGGTTGCCGGTGATGATGACGCGATCGCCGCTCTTGAGCGTGTCTCTCGTAATCTTGCCCTGGAGCTGCGTGGTCGATCCCCATTCCACCAGATAACGCACCATCTGCCCGTCTGCGTCTTTGACCATGACGTTGACGAACGAGTGTGGATTGCGGAGCTCGAACGTCACGAGGTCGCCTTCGATGGTCACCGACTGATTCTCGATGTAGGTGGCGGCAAACGAATGGTGAGCGTACGCATTCGCGGCGAAAAGTGCAGACGCTGCCAGCCACGCCGCAAGAACAGGCTTCATCGCTCGTAATCCTCTCACGTCGTTTTGAACCTCGCGAATAAGCGCTCCGCGTTGCCGCGCAGCAGCATCTGCTCGAATGCTTTCGGCAGCTTCAACCCCGGCAGCTGGTCCACCGTCGATTCTATCGGTTCCGGCGCGTAATCGGTTCCGAACAGAATCTGCGATTCCGGCATGAACGCCTTCATCGCGGCGAGTGGCCAGGGATAGGTGGCGAGAGTGATCTTCGTGACCATCAAAAATCGAGCTGCGCGCTGATCTTCGCGAAGCGCGGGACCAGGATCGACTGCGGACGGCGCCACGTCGAGTAGACGTTGCTTTCTGTCTGCACCGCGTTCGAGTTCAACGCGTTGTAGACATCGACGTTCAGCGACGTGCGCCGGCGTCCCCAGTTCAACAACTTCGAGAACCGCAGATCGAGCTGATTGAGTCGATCTCCGTACATCGTCCCCGGATCGACGATGTTCACCGTGATGTTCTGCGCGCCGCCCGACAAATCCCGTCCGAGCGGCTGGCGCACGGTCGCGTTCGGCACGACGAGATTCGCCGCCAGCGGCGGCCCGGGAATACTCTGGAACGACCCGCTCAATCGAACCGCAATCTTCGGCACCGTGTAGGAACCAAGCATCTTGAACTGTGCGAGAAACGGCGTTTCGGCATGGCACTGTCCGCGCGGGGTCACAGTGCCCGCACTGCTCAGCATCTCCGGGAGTTTGTCCACGACCTCGCAGATGTCGAGCGCTGTCTTGCCGAAGCTGATGCCGCCCTGCAGCAGAATGCTTTGCGGGAGCCGCACGTTGGTGGACGCGTCGAACCCGTTGAAGTTCTGCGTCTGCTTTCCGTAGTTCTTTGCAAAGGTGACAATCGGATCCGACGCGATGCCAAACCGGCTCGGTTTGAGATCCGTCAGGCCGCATACCTGATAGCCGCCGCCGTTCGGCAGCCGCGAATCAGTGGGCGCGGCGATACAGAACGTGTCGAAATCGGCCGGCGTCAGTGCCCGGTCGTCGGTTGTGATGAAGTTGACGCCTCCGCTGTTTCCGGTCGGTGTGCCAAGGCCGAGATTGCCGTACCAACGGCGGAAATATCCGACGTCCACTGCGACGCGCGGTGCAATCTGGTGCTGGACGCTCGTCGTGAACTCCCAGTTGAACTCGCGAACGCCCCAGCCGCGCAGCGTGTTCGGGTCGTACACGGTCGCGCCGACGGCTTTGCCGAAGTTCGGATTCGCCATCGCGCGGCACTCGCCGTTGTCGGCAGGATTACTCAAATCGCAGTCAGGGATGAAGTTGGTGTTCGTGTCCGTCCAGTTTCGCGTCGTTTGCAATACCAGGCCGGCGACCGGATTACCGAGCGCATCCACCTGACGGCCACTGAGGTACTTGTTCAGCGTGACCTTCAGCGCCGTCCGGCTGTCGCCGAACAGGTCGTACGCGGCGCCCATTTTCGGCGTGAGATCTTTCCACGCGAGCTGAGCGGTCCGTGAAATCGTGACGTTGCGCGTCGGCAGCAGCGGCAGCGACGGCCCGAGATGCTGCTCGGGAAAGTGGCTTTTCTTGTAATCGAATCGCAGGCCGCCGCTCAGCGTCAGCCGGTTGACCGTCCAGCGATCCTGCGCGAACAGCCCCACGTCGGCATCGAGCTTCCACAGGTCGTGATACGGGCGTGCGCGCAAGGTCAGCTGGTTGGGGATGCCGTTGTTCAACCGGTACGAAACCGGGTTCAGGACCCAGTTCTCGTAATCGGTCGATCCCGTCGAGTTGTTGAAACCGACCTTGAACTGGTGCGCGCCGGTGACGTACGACGCGGCCAGTCGATACCGGAAGGTGTCGTTGTAGTTCTTCCGATACCCGGACGCGCGACCTTTGTAGTTGATGCCGCCATTCTGCTCGGTCAGCGGAATCGCTTGCGCACTCAGGTCGTCGTACGGGAACCATCCCCACTTATTCAGCTGATAAAGTGCGCCCGCTTCGAGCAACAGACGGCTGGTCGTCGGCTGCGTCCAGTCGAGCGTGATGATCCGCTGCGGATGACCCCACCGATTGTCGCCGCCCGCCTCGCGCGCAGTCGTGGCGTTCATCAACGACGGACACTTGCACGAGGTCTGTTGACTCCACGACACGGCAAACTTGTCCTTCTGGTTCGCTTGCCACGTGAAGCGTGCCTGACCGTCCTTCCATGTCGCGTCGTTGGCCACGCGTTGATTCGAATCGGGGTTGAATTTGAATACGGCGAGATCTTTCGCGGTCGTGTCGCTCGCCATGCCGCCGACGTACGCTGCCGCACGCAGGTACCGTGCGGAGCCGTAGAACCAGAGCCGATCCTTCCGGATTGGGCCGCCGAATCCCGGATTGAAATCGCCGTTCACCTTGATGGTGTTCGGATTGAGAAAACCGCGGTTCCGCAGATCGTCGTCCAGGTTGGTCGCTGCGAACCCTTCACCCGCGTAACTGGCAAACAGCGTCCCGTTGAACGTATTGCCGCCGTCACGCGGGATGATGTTCAGCCGAACGCCACCTTCCGCCGATTCCGCCGACACCGCGGCGGCGTCAATGGTGATCTCCTGGGTCGCGCTCATGTTCGGGGTGTATCCGGTTTCGAAGGTCTCGTTGGCCCAACCCGTCGACAGCCCGTTGAGATTCATTCGGAAGTCGGTGTTCTGGCCACCATGGATCGACAGGTTCGTCGTCGTATCGCCTCCGGCACCGCCGACTTCCTGCGAACCCAACCCTGTGAAGTTCGCCGCGCTGATGGCGGTGACCATGCCGGGAATCAGCGCGCCGAGGCCCGAGGGCATGCGGCTGGACGGCACGGCATCCGCGACCTCATGACCAAGCACGCGTTGCTGGGTGGTGCTTTGTACATCGACGACCGCCGCCTCCGCGGTGACCGTCACCGTCTGCTCAACGGAGCCAACCGCGAGATCGGCGTTGACGGCCGCGATGAAAGATCCGGACAGTTCGATACCTTCCCGTCGCAGTGTGTTGAAGCCGCTCAGCGTGAAGGTGACGGTGTAGGTTCCTGGACGGAGGTCGACAATCCGATACTGTCCCGTTCCATCGGTTACCACCGTACGCGTACGTTCGATCAGTGCCGGGCTCGATGCTTCAACCGTGACGCCGGGCAGAATCGCACCTGACGAATCTTTGACGACGCCGGTAATCGACCCCTGTGCGAACACGGCACTCGGCGCGACTCCGATCAGAACGAGGATCCGAAGCAAGGTCTTCATAACCTATTTTTTTCCCGACTGTGTGAGTGCGTAAGTGGTGGTGGCCAGTGTGTCCGGGTAGCAGATCCCTTCGCCGATCTTGGCGACCGGTGTCCGTCTTGCCGTGATCTTCGGCGTTGTCCACGAGCCGGACAGCATCTTCGAATCCTCGACGGTCGCTTCGTATTCGATCGTGTCGCCGTCGACGGCGCGCCAGCGCTCGGTCACATGCAGCGCATCGGAGTGCGGCCAGCGCCCCTTGCTCTGCGGCGTCGGATGGTCGCGTCCATCCGCGAGCCACGTCTTGTCGTTGAAGCCCGTTACATCCACCACGAGCGTGTCGCCGTCCCAGCGGGCAACCGAATCGCCGAAGTAGGTCGGGATGATGTCTTCGGAATGCTTCAAGCCGTCGCCATACGGAATGAGGCGGAACCCGTGGTAGTACTCCGTGAGCACCACCATCATTCCCGGGTGCTGCACGATCTGGAACGGCCACGGAGAACTCGCAGTCGAACGCGGCACGCCGTACGGCACACAGCGCAGCAACGGATCATCGGTCTCACCCATCTCGCCCATCGCCTTCACCGCTTCCGGTTTGTAAAGACGCTCGAGCTCGCCCAGAATTCGCATCTCAATCGCGTTACCGGGTCCTCGCGGCGTCCAGACGCCTGTCAGATCCGGCTTGCCGTCGGGACCACGAACGATGGGACCCGCGGGCTTGGGCGCAGGGGCTGGATTCTGTGCGCCGACGTCGCGCGGACAAATGGTCAATAGCGCAAGGCAGGCAAGCGCCGCAATCGCCGAAGACGCAGGGCTTCGCATAGCAACCCCCTATGGTTTGATCGTTTTGCCGTCCGGCAGCGTGACCTCGAGCACTTCACAGAAGTTCTGCGAGGGATCGCGCGCCGGGTGACCCGTGACCGTCACCTCAATTCCCGGCTTGAGCACGGAAGGTGTGATGCCAAGCCGAATGAGCTGGTTCGGAACTTTCCCTTCGAAGCCCCACTTCACGAGCTTGCCGCTGTCGTCCTTCTGCTCGACGAAGATCCAGGTGTGCGGGTTCTCCCATCGCACTTCGGAGATCACGCCTTTCACGGAAATCGTCTTGTTGACGTCGTAGGCGACGGCGGCGGAATGGTGTGCGGCGGCAGGAGCTGCGACGACGAGCAGAGAGACGACGGGACCGACGACACGGTGGAGCGTACGCATGCGTGTATCCTCCAGCCCGGACGGGTTCGAAATCGTTTACGCGAGCGCGGCTTCAACGCTGCGCGGGAGGCGCCGTCGTTGTGCAGTTGACGGTGCACGCGCCGGGTCGCGCGCTTCCCGGTTTCATCGTTTTTCGGTATTCCGGGTAGAGCGTTTCCGGCATCCCAAGCGCGGCGTCGCGCGGCACGCCGTACCGCTCCGTCATCTCGTCGACGAACGGGTTCTGCTCGGGGATGTAGTGCGGAACGCTGTCGCCTGGCATGCGCCCCTGGTACGCCGAGACACATGGCGGGCCGACCGGCGACAGTTCAGTGTTCTGAAGCTGGAAACTTCTCGTCATGATCTGCGGTTCCGTCAGATAGATTGGATCTTCGACAATCACCAGGACCGTCAGCACGTCGCCGTGGCGATAGAACCGCGTTGTCATCGTCGCTTCGTCGCTGAGCGGCGGTCCCGTCTTGCGGATGAAGTTGGCCTTCATGTGGGTCGTGTCAGCGACGAGGGTGTTCCCCTCCCAGCGACCCGTCGTGAATCCGCCGCGCGTATGCTCGGCGTACTTTGACGGATGCGGACGTCCGTCCATCCAGATGACGAGCGGCGCCCGGTTCTCCCACGCGCCGACGGTGTAGGAAATCGTGTTTCCCCTTACCGGCTCGGTGGTGTTCCAGATTCTGATCCCGAACGGTCCCTGCACGAAGTAGAACACCGGCAACCCCTGGCATTGCCGCTCGATCATCGAATACTGGGACTCGTTGTAGCTGAGCGCCCTGAGGCGTCCCTCCTGGTTCAAGGGGACGCCGGTGTAGTCCACGGGCACCGAGTCGCCTGCGAGGTCCTCGCTACCAGTGGCGCCCCACGATCCCGTGATGTCGACCTGCGCGTAGGTCGTGCGAGGTGCGAGGGCAACTGCAACCAGCACCAGCCAGAGTACGTAGCGGCCGGCTTCAGCCGGCTCACCGGTAAACCGCATATTCACCATGTCGCCGTGCACGGCGTCGGATCCCATTTGGATCCGTCCCGCTCCTTCTTGAAATGTGAGCTGACGATATACGGCCGCTGCAGGTACTGCGAGTCCTCGACCACGGTCGTGACAATCAGAACCTGGCCACCCGAGGGATGCGGGGCTACGTCGAAGTATTCGGTAACGGTCGTGTCGGCGCTGTACGGGACACCGTTTCGCCGAAGATAACCAGGCCGCACGTTGGTCGTCACGACAGTAAGCGATCCGGCGGCCGCGCGTGGGCCGGTGGCGGCAGATTCCCAGCGCGCGGTCGACGTCCCCTGCCAGGTCGGCGCGGCTGCAGCAGATGGGGCCGGTCCGAACCGGAATAGACGCGTCTGGGTGCCGGCGTCGGTATCGAGACGAAGCGTGTTGTCGTCCTGCCAGACGACGTGCAGGCGGCCCGGAATCCGCATGATCGCCGGCGCGCCGTACGCTTTGCACGGCTCCGACTCCGGCGCCGCAGGATTCCAGGTGTTTGCGACCCTCGTCCCCTCGGGCGTCAGCGGGATGCCACGATAGTCACCCTTCGGTGGCGTCACCATGCGGTATCGCCACTCCTCGCTGATAAACGCGACCCAATAGCCGGTCAGGTCCACCGGCGCCGCGGCCCTGGCCGTCGCTGGCGGCCCACCGCCGCGTCGTCCTTGCGCGTGCGGCCCCGCGCCCGCGACAAGCCATGCGAGCGCAACACAGGATACGACTCTCGCGATACCACTCATCATCATTTCTTGGGCGCAAGGCTGCGGTAGATCGCCTCGACGAATTGTTCGGTCGTCCACGGACCCGGCGTCGAACCGTAGCGCGCCTTGTATCCACGCGCCGGATCGGCCGCCTTGACCTGCTCGAGCGTGCGCCCGGCCTTGATGAGATCGCGCACGCGGTCGCGAATGATCGTCACCATGTCGCGATACTCGACAACATCGAGCTGATCGCAGATGTGACCGTGGCCGGGGATGATCGAAGTCCCGATCTCGCGCGACACGATCGGCACCGACGGAATCGCGATGTCGACGAGCCGGTTGAGGGCCGCGATTTCGCCGTCGACGGTCCCGCCCTTCGCGATATCGATCACCGGAAAGCGCGTGGTATCCAGGACGTCGCCAGCGACAATGACATCTGAGCGACGAAAGAAAACGATGGCGTCGCCGTCGGTGTGTGCGGCCGGCTGGTGCAACACCTCTATCCCCTCGCCGTTGAGGAACATGTACTTGCGCGGGTAAAAGAACGTTTCGGTCGGCAGTGCCGCGGTCGGATACTCGGGTGTCGCCCCACTCATTCTGGTGAGCACGTTTTCTGTGGCGAGAACCGAAGCCGCCGTCCCCGCAAATTCCGTCGGCAAACCGATCGTTCGCCCCGTGAAGAGTGTCTGCCCTGCCTGCGACATCTTTTCATTGCCGCCGACATGGTCCGGATCGGCGCTTGTGTTGATGACGTAGCGGATCGGCTGGGGCGTGATTCGCCTGATCGCCGCAAGCACTGCGTCGGCCTGCGCGCTGGAACCGGCATCGACGACGACAACGCCATCTTCGCCAACCTGCACGCCGACGTTTCCACCGGCGCCGGCAATCATGTAGAAGTTCGGGCGAATTTGCAGGACTTCCAAGTCCTGCCCCTGCCCAACCAATGTCGCCTTGCCGAGCGCGACGAAGCCAGCCAGGACGACAAGGGATGCCGCGCGTTTCATTGGCGCGCCATCCTAGCAGATTGCTCTACGAGCCTGCGAGTTCGCGACGCATGATGTCGGCGCCCTTCACAAGCGCCCGGAGTTTGCCGAACGCCACCTCGCGCGGCAGGTATTTCATGCCGCAGTCGGTTGACACGATGACGTTTTCGGGCGCCATGAACGGCAGCGCACGACGAATGCGGGCGGCGACGGTCTCCGGCTGTTCGACGTTCATATCAGACAGATCGATCGTGCCCAGCAGAATCTGCTTGCCTGGCAGCTCGCGCAGCACCGCGCAATCAAGGTTCGACTGTGCCGCCTCGATGGAGATCTGATTGCAGCGGCACTGCGCCAGTTCCGGCAGGAACGAGTAGCCGGAGGGGCGTTCGTGAATGATGGCGGCATAGCCGAAGCAGATGTGGACGCACGTGGTCCCTGTGATCCCTTCGAGGGCTCGGTTCAGCGCCTTCAACCCGTATTGCCGCGCCTTCTCGGGCCGCGCCTGCATGTACGGCTCGTCGACCTGCACGACGTCCGCGCCCGCCGCAAACAGATCCTGTATCTCCGTGTTGACCGCTTCCGCATAGTCCATCGCCGCTTCTTCGTCGCTCTTGTAGTAGTCGTTCTGCGCCTGCTGCGACATGGTGAACGGACCGGGCACCGTAATCTTCGTCTTGCGCGTCGTATGCGCCTTCAGGAACTTGAGGTCATCGACTTCTACCGCATGACGACGTCGGATCTTGCCCACGATGCGTGGAACGGGATTCGGATGGCCGGATCGATCGAGCGCAGTTCCGGGGTTATCCAGGTCGATGCCGTCGAGCGCCGTCGCAAACCGGTTCGAGTAGCTCTCGCGGCGGATTTCGCCGTCTGTGACGATGTCGAGGCCCGCCTCTTCCTGCGCGCGGATCGCGAGCAGCGTCGCGTCGTTCTGCGCCTCGGCGAGCAACGGCTCCGGAATGCGCCACAACTCCTTTGCACGGACGCGCGGAGGAAAACGTCCGGCGAGCTTCGCGCGATCGATCAGCCACTCAGGCTGCGGGTAACTGCCTACAAGCGTTGTCGGAAAGAGGGTCATGGACCCTGAGTATATGCACCTGGTTAGTGATTGGTGGTCGGTGGTTAGTGGTGAGTCGCGAGTGGTTAGTTGTGGTGGAAGTTGGTGGCGGTCGTCTTAACCACGAACACGAACCACCAACCACCAACTACCAACCACCAAGCGCTACCGCGTGCAGGGCATGCCGAGCGGCATCACCGAGACAACGGTGTACGCAGCGTTGGACGATCGCGGAAGCTCGAGCTTCGTCTTCGAGTCTGATTTCGAATCGGGCGCGTCTTCGCGCTCGACCTTCGTCTGCTCCTTGATCTTCACATCTGCGTCGCCATGTCCTTTCTCGATCTGCAGTGCGGAGATCTGCACCTGCTGACCGACATTGGACGCGAGGTTCACATCCCGTGAGGCGAGCAACGCGTAGGTCGCGATGGCACCGGCCGTGGCGACCGCTTTATCCTTGTTGCCCTTCACCTCGCTCTTTCCCTGCACTTTCGTCTTGTCCTTGTCGACGTCCGTCTTCACTTTCGACTTCGCGGTGACGTCATCGCCAGCGGCCGCGATGTGGCCGACGAGTGAGTAGCTGCTCGTCGCCGGGTCACTCCGCAGGCAACCGACCATGGTGATTACCTTCGCGTCGTCAGTCTTGATATCGGTGCGCGACTTCACCGTCGAGTCCTGCGCGATGACAGGCGCCGATAGCGTCGCCGCCACGAATGCCACGAGTACGGTACGACTCATGTGTTTTCTCCTTTTAGCCGTTCACACTGGTGCAGGATGTGTTCCGCAGCGGTTCGGAACTGAACGATATGGAGACTGATCAGTTCGCTCAAGAATGCATGTGTCCTGCATACTGAAAAGGAGAAATGCCGCCTCTCTCCTTTAGCAGATTGTTTGGAGCGCAGGGACGCCGTGCTGTCGAGTCAATCGTTCCGCGCCGAACGTTCGACGATGTGATCCTGCCGGCGGCGACTCGCCGCGCGTTGGATGACGCACTCGCACAAGTGACGCAGCACGACCTTATCTTCAACCGCTGGGGTCTGGGGGAGCGACATCCGACCGGGCTGGCGCTCGCGTTCAACTTCGCCGGGCCGCCGGGCACCGGAAAAACCATCTGCGCCGAAGCGCTCGCGCATTCGCTCGGCCGCCGGCTGCTGCTCGTCAGGTACGCGGAGCTCGAATCGTTGTGGATGGGTGAGACGCCGAAGAACGTCGCGTCGTTCTTTCGGACCGCGCGTGAAGAAGGCGCCGTGCTGTTCTTCGACGAGGCGGATGCCATCGCGTCCAGGCGTTCGACAATGCTCGATACCGGGTTTCAGCGTGAGTCGAACACCGTCGTCAGCGTTCTGCTTCAGGAGTTGGAGTGGTACAACGGCGTGGTCATCTTCGCGACGAATCTGGCAGCGAATTTCGACCCCGCGTTCGAACGCCGCATCAGAACACACGTGTTGTTCGAGATGCCCGGGCCTTCCGAACGCGAGCAGATCTGGCGTGTGCAACTACATCCGACGCGCACGCCGTTGGCGGCCGACGTCGATTTCCGCGAGCTCGCAATCAGGTACGACGTGAGCGGAGGCGACATCCGCAATGCGGTCCTGAAAGCCGCCCTGACCGCGGCCGCGCAGCCAGGTCCCGATTCGGCGAAACGCATTCACCAGCGTGACCTGGTCGCCGGCATTGAATCGGTCGTTGCCGGCAAACAGGTAATGCGCCAGAGTGTTTTCACCGACACAGCGATGGTCGCCCCCGGCCAGAGTGCCATCGCCGAAGCGACCGCCCAACACCTGTCGCGGCTGCTCGCCTACGCAGTTGGTGTCGCGGGCCTGGCCTTCATCGTGGCGGTGATTGCTCTTGTGATTGCGGCGATGAAATAGA
>Ga0075418_10009821_pt1 | contig 10731 bp, 8 predicted proteins | sample SoiMetdeltSBSDD2_FD_81776 | JGI IMG/M metagenome (GOLD analysis project Ga0075418, IMG submission 81776) | Bulk soil microbial communities from a Populus tree surrounding site in Tennessee, USA - Soil MetaG P. deltoides SBSDD2 | ecosystem: Environmental > Terrestrial > Soil > Tree plantation...
AGGAGCAGCAGCGTCCACGGCAGGAACGCGCCCAGCGGCATCGCGAGGTTTTCGAGGCGGCCGGCCAACGATCCGATCATGTACCACGTCACGTAGTGTCCGCCGACGACGTGCTGACTGAAGCGGCCCGCGGAGCGCAACTGGTACGGCACGATCCAGACGGCCGCCGCCACGACGAGCATCGCGCCGAGCCCCCAGACCGGACGCAGCCGCGGCAGCGTGCGCGCGCCGTCGGTGAGCGTCACGGCGACCGCGGCCGCCGCGACGGCGGCCAGCGCCTGCGGTCCCTTGCACAAGAGCGCGGCCGTGAGGCACGCGTAGAAGCCGACGAGCGGCCCCGGCGGCCAGCCACTGCGCGCCGCGGCGACGAGGAAATACAGCGCCCAGGCCAGACACGCGCTCAGCATCATGTCCGGCAGCACCTGCGGCGCCATGTCGAATTGCAGCGGCGTCGTGGCGAGCACGAGGCCCGCGACGGCGCCCGTCGTCCAGCCCCACACGCGCCAGCCGAGCGCGACGACGGCCGCGACGGCGGCGACGGACGCGAGGAGCCCGGGGATCGCCGCGCTCAGCTCGGTGACCCGGCCGAACGGCGCGGAGGCGACGGCCACCAACCAGAAGAAGAGCTGTGGCTTGTTGAGATAGGTCTGACCGCGGATCTCGGCGACGAGCCACCGCCCGTGCTCGAGCGCGTCCTGCGCGAGCAGCGCGAAGCGCGCCTCGTCCGACGACCAGAACGGCCGGCGCCCGGCGGGAATCGCGGCGAGCATCGCCGACAGCAAGAGCACGCCGACGATGCATGCGGCCCTCGCCCAGCCGTCTCGGGCCATGCGTGTCAGACTACACGAGCACGGCCGGCGACCGTCAGTCCTAAGTCGCGGCCGGCCCCGGCATCCCGAGATAGGCGGCGCGGATGCGGGGGTCGCCCGCCAGCGCCGCGCTGGGGCCGGCCACGGCCACGCGGCCGGTCTCGAGAACATATCCACGCGCCGCCAGCGCCAGGGCGCGGCGCGCGTTCTGCTCGACCAGCAGCACCGTCACGCCGTCGCGGTTGATCCGCTCGATCACGCGGAAGATCTCGACGACGAGCCGCGGCGCGAGACCGAGTGACGGCTCGTCGAGCAAGAGCAGCCGGGGCTGCGCCATGAGCGCGCGCGCGATGGCGAGCATCTGCTGCTCGCCGCCGGACAGCGTGCCCGCGCGCTGCCGCTCGCGCTCGCGCAGCACGGGGAAAACCGTGTAGACGCCGGCGAGGCGAGCGTCGACCTCGCGGCGCGGCGTCGTGTGGGCGCCGACGAGCAGGTTCTCGCGAACGCTGAACTCGACGAAGATCTCGCGGCCTTCGGGGACGTGGCCGATGCCGGCCGCGACGACGGCGTCCGCGGACGCGCCGCGCAGGTCGCGCCCCCGGTAGACAATGCGCCCCCGGTGCGGCGGCACGAGCGCGGAGACCGCGCGCAACGTCGTCGACTTGCCGCTGCCGTTGGCGCCGAGCAGGGTGACGATCTCACCCTCGCGCACGTTCAGCGACACGCCGTCGAGAGCGCGGTGCTGGCCGTAGACGACGCTCACGTCCTCGATCTCGAGGAGGCTCACGCCTCCTCCGCGCTTCCGAGATACGCCTCGATGACGGCGGCGTCCGTCGCGACGTCGCGCGGCTTGCCCTCGGCGATCTTGCGCCCGTAGTGCAAGACGACGACGCGGTCGGACAGGCCCATGACGAGATCCATGTCGTGCTCCACCACGATGAGGGTCAGGCGGAGATCCTGGCGCAGTCGTGCGATCAGCTCCTTGAGCGTCCGCGTCTCGGTGGGATTGAGGCCGCCCGCCGGCTCGTCGAGCAGCACGCAGCGCGGTTCGGCCGCCAGCGCGCGCGCCATCTCGAGCCGCTTCTGACGACCGAGCGGCAGCGCGCCGGCCTCGACGTCGGCCACGTCGCCGAGGCCGAGCCGCTCGAGCAGGGCCCGCGCGCGCTCGCGGGCGGCGCGCTCCTCGCGCGTCACGCGCGGCGACCAGAGCGCCGCGCCCAGCAACCCGGCGCGCAACCTGGCGTGCAGGCCCACGAGCACGTTGTCGAGCACGCTGAGCGGGCGGAACACCTCGGTGTTCTGAAACGTGCGCGCGATCCCCCGGCGCGCGATCGTGTGTGGCGCCAGCCCGAGCAGGCTCTCGCCCGCGAACGTCATACGCCCGGCGTCAGGGCGATAGAGGCCGGTGAGGACGTTGAACACCGTCGACTTGCCGGCGCCGTTGGGGCCGATGAGACCGAGAATCTCCCCCTCCGCCACCTCGAAGCTCACGTCGGACAGCGCCGCGAGCCCGCCGAAGCGGATCGACAGATCCTCGACGCTCAGCAGGGCCACGCGCCGCTAGTCGGACTTGAGCCAGTCGGTCAGCTGCTTGAAGCGCCCCTGCTCCACGCGCACCCAGAACCCCTGCTTCTGCGTCTCGTGGTCGGCGCCGATCGTGAGCGGCGGCAGGATCCCGCTGTCGAAGCCCTTGACGTTTTCGAGCGCGCCGATGAGCGTCTCGCGCGTGAGGGTGCGTCCGGCGCGCTTGGCGCCCTCGCCGAACAGCATCGCTGCGACGTAGCCGGACAGCGAGTACCGGTTCGGCTCGTTCTTGTCGAAGTACTTCTGCATCGCCGCGCGGTACGCCTTGACGCCCGGCAGATCGGATGTCAGCGGATCGGGCCAGAGCGACAACCCTTCGACACCCTCGGCGGCGTCGCCGGCGAGGCCGAGGTACTTCTCATCGGTCAGCGGGCCTGACGACACCATCACGGTGTCCGTCCAGCCGATCTTCTGTCGCTCCTTCAGCGCCTGGGCGCCCGGCCCCGGCGTCAGCACGAGGAAGGTGACTTGCGGCGACGCGGCGCGTAGTTTCGCGATCTGAGCGCTGACGTCGGTGACGCCGCGCTTGACCGGCTCGGCGGCCGCGATCTTCAGATTGTGGCGCGCGAGATCCTTTTCGTACGCGGTCAGAAACGCTTTGCCGTAATCGTCGTCCTGGTACAGCACGGCGAACGTCTTGAACTTCCGCTGGCCGACCAGGTAGTCGACCATCATCTTCGACTGGCGGTCGTAGAGCGTCATGCCGCTGAAGACGTACTTCTTGCCGCGCGTAATGGGCGAGCCCTGAAACGGAAACAGCAGCGGGACCTTGTTCTCCTCCAGGTACTCGAGCGTGGCCGCCACCGGCGCCGTGCCCTGGGGCGCGATCACCGCGAAGATCTTGTCCTGCTCCACGAGCTTGCGCGTGTTCGCGACGGCCTCTTGAGGCTTGTAGCCGTCGTCGTAATACACGGTGCGCACCTTGCGCCCGTTGATGCCGCCGGCGTCGTTGAGGGCCTTGAAGTAGAGGTCGACGCCGTAGCGTGTCGCCTGCTCGCCCGTGTAGGCGAGCGGGCCGGAGAACGAGTTCGAGCAGCCGAGCACGATCTCGGTCTCGCTCACGCCCTGTTGAGCCATGGCCGGGCCGACGGCCACCAGCGCGACCAGCGCGATCAGCAGCGAAGCGACGAGGGACATCACGTCCTCCTTGAAAGGGGTTCGAGCGCGCGCACGATCCCGCCGGGCATGAACAGCATGCACGCGATGAGGATGGTGCCGAAGATGAGCGGTCGATAGTTCTGGAACGCGGCGAGCCAGTCGTAGAGCACGGTGACCACGGCGGCGCCGATGATCGAGCCTGGCACCGAGCCGAGGCCGCCGACGATGATCATCACCACGAAGTCCACCGACAGGAATACGTCGAACGCATCCGGCGACAGAAAGCCGACCACGAACGCGAAGAGGCCTCCGGCCACACCCGTGTAGAACGCCGAAACGCCGAACGCGGCGGTCTTGTACAGGGCGACCGGAATGCCGCTGGCCTGCGCGGCGATCTCGCTCTCGCGCAGCGCCAGGAACGCGCGGCCCGGGCGCGTGCGCACCAGGTTCACGGCGGCGGCGACGAGCAGCACGGCGACGACGGCGGTGAGGTAGTACCGCGTCGTATCGCTCGAGAGCGGCCAGCCACCGAGCCGCGCGGCGGGCACGCGCAGGCCGTCGGCGCCCTTGGTCAGCGTGTCGAGGTTGAGAATCGCCTCGGTGATCACGAAGCCGAACGCGAGGGTCGCCATGCTCAGGTAGAGGCCGCCCAGGCGCAGACACGGCACGCCGAACGCGAGCCCGACGGCCGCGGTGAATGCCCCGGCGATCAGCAGCGTGACGACGACGGGCACCGCCGGCGCGTGGATCGTGGTGAGCGCGGCGACGTACGCGCCGACGGCGAGGAATCCGGCGTGACCGAAGGAGAGCTGATTCGTATAGCCGGAGAGCAGGTTCAGGCCGATGGCCACGACCACGTTGACCAGCACGAGACTGGCGAGGAAGACGAAGTAGCGCGGCGCGACCCACGGCCACACGGCGAGCGCGGCGAGGGCGACGAGCGGCCACACGCGGCGGAGGCTCACACCTTCCTCCGCTCGATGCGCCCCACGAGGCCCGCAGGGCGTACGACCAGCACAGCCACGAGCACGACGAACGGCACCGAGTACCGAATGCCGGACGGCAAGTACAGCGGCGCCAGGTTTTCGAGCACGCCGAGAAACATGCCGCCCAGCACGGCGCCTGGCATCGAGCCGAAGCCGCCGATCACCGCGGCGGTGAAGCCGTTGATGACGATGAGACCCATCTTGCTCGACAGGAAGACGACGGGTGCGACGAGCACGCCGGCGACGGCGCCCACGACGCCCGCCAGGACCCAGGACGTCGAATACATGCGCTCCACGCTGATGCCCATGAGCCGCGCCGCACGCTGGTTCTGCGCGACCGCGCGCATCGCGCGCCCGAGCCGCGTGAACCGAAACAGCGCCCAGAGCGCCGCCATCAGCGCGAGCGAGCCGCCGAAGATCCCGACCGACACGGGCGCCAGGCGCACGGGCCCGAGCACGATGGGCGCCGACGGGAAGAACGACGGGAACGGAAACTCGTCGTGGGTCCACGCCAGGCCCGCGAGCGCGCGCAAGATCAGCGACAACCCCACGGTGATGATGAGAACGTCCCAGTGCGTGCCGCCGATCGCGCGGCGAATGATCGTGCGCTCCACGAGCCAGGCCATCACGCCGCCGGCGACGATCGCCACGACGAGCGTGAGGACGAGCGGAAGGCCGAGCGCTCGCTGCACCGCCCACGCGACGAACGTCGACATCATCAGCATCTCGCCCTGGGCGAAGTTCAGCGTGCGCGTGGCGTTGTAGATGATGACCAGCGATAGCGCCATCAGCGCGTAGATCGCGCCGGTGGCGAGCCCGGACGCTACGACGTGGATGATCGTCGCCGCGGTCATTCGAAGCCGTAGACCTCTTCGGCCACGCGGCGCGAGATCAGCCCGTCGCGAACCTCCGCGCCGACGGCATCCCGCGGCCGCTCGCGCGGGTCTCCGTAGCCGCCGCCACCACCCGCCCACTGGCGAAAGATCGTGCCGCGCGGGACCGCGACGACGTCTTTGGCGCGGGGCACGAGCGTGCGCCCGTCCGGCGTGGCGAGCTCGAGCCGATTGGCGCTGCCCGGCTGCCCCCCGAACAGGCCGAACGCGCGCGCCTCCTCCTCGACGCCGTCGCCGAACGTGACGCCGGTGACGGCGTCGCCCTCGACGACGAACTCCGTCACGACGCCGAGCCCGCCGCGCCAGCGGCCGGCCCCGGCGGAATCGGCGAGATACTCGTGACGCAGCAGCCGATGCGGCGTCTGGATCTCGAGCATCTCGTAGTCCTGCGACAGCAGGCCGCCGGCCGTGTTGATGAGGCCGATGTGGTCATAGCCGTCGGCGCCGCGCACGGCGCCGGAGCCACCCTTCAGCGCGAGAAAGAGGATGTCGACGTAGCGCCGGCCGCGGCGCGGATCCATCCCGGCGACGGTCATGCCGAGCATACGATTCCACCCCGCCGACACGCGGTCGGGCACCGCGTCGGCGAGCGCCCGGAAGATCGCGTCGGAGTGCGGACCGGCCAGCGTGTTCCCGAACGTCGTCGCCGCCGGAAAGTCCGCGTTCAGTAGCGTGCCGCGCGGGATCTCCACGCGGATGGTGCGAAGGATTCCCTCGTTGTGAGGGATCTCCGGATCCACGAGCATGAGCACCGTCAACAAGATTGCCGAGTACGACGAAGCCAGCGGCGCGTTGACGAAGCCGACGGTCTGCGGCGCCGTCCCCGTGTAGTCGAGCGCCAGCTCGCCGCCGCGCGCGGTGATGGTCACCCGGATCTTGTGCCGACTGCCTTCGTGATGGCCGTCGTCGAACACCGTCGACTCGCCCGTGTAGACGCCGTTGGGGATGCGCGCGAGCTCGGCACGCATCCGACGCTCGGCGGCATCGAAGAGGTAGGCCAGGTGCGTCTCGACGCGCTCGGCACCCGAGCGCCGGTAGAGATCCACCACTCCGCGCTCACCCATCACGGTGCCGCCGATCTGCGCGCGGATGTCTTCCTCCACGATTGGCAGGCGCACGTTCGCGAAGACCATCCGCCACACGTCGCGGCGCAGCGTCGCGCGCTCGACGATGCGCAGCGGCGGGATGCGCAGCGCTTCTTGCCACACTTCGGTCGCGCGCGGGTTGTAGCCGCCCGCCTGCGCCCCGCCGATGTCGGCCTGGTGCCCCTTGGTGGCCGCCCACGCGACGAGCCGACCGTCGACGAACACGGGCCGGAAGACGGCCACGTCGTTGTTCTGGTTGCCGCCGGAGAACACGTCGTTGTGCAGGAACACGTCGCCGGGGTGCACGTCGCCCTCGAAGGCGGCGATGACGGCGCGGCACGCGGGCTGCAGCGCAAAGGCAAGGATGGGGATGTACTCGCTCTGCGCCCAGATCTCGCCGCCCGGGCCGTACAGCCCGGTGACGAAGTCACGCGCCTCGCTGAGAATCGGCGAGCGCGTCGTTCGCAGCAGTGTGAGCCCCATCTCCTCGGTGATCGCCTTCAGCCGGCGCTCGAGGACGGAGGCGAAGATCGGATCGATGGCGGCGGATGTCATCGGCGCTCGATCATGAACGATCCGTGGCGATCGACCTCGAGACCGAAGCCCGGCGCCACGACGACCGTGGTCGTCGGCAGCTCGACGATGGCTGGCCCCGCGAGCCGAGCGCCGGCGCCGAGCGCCTCGCCGTCGAAGACATCGGTGTCGGCAAATGCCTCAGCGTCCGCCACCCACGCGCGGCGGCGACCGCGGTGTGCGGCGGAGGCATTGCCGCGCGCAATCTCGGCCGGCGGCGACGCCGGTGTGAGGCCAAGCGCAACCGCACGCACGTTCACGAGCTCCAGTGGCGTCTCGGGCAGCGCGTAGCCGTACTGGCGGTCGTGGGTCTCGTGGAAGCGCTTGCTGACGCCCGAGACATCGGCCTCCGCCGCTTCGTCGGCGAGCCATTCGACGGTCAGCTCGTGGTACTGGCCGAGATAGCGGACGTCGCAGGCCAGGCGCACGATCGCGCGCTCGGGCGCGACGCCCTCGGCGGCGAGCGTCGCGCGTGCGTCGGCCGCAAGCGACGCCGCCACGCGTGAGAGCGCCGCGCGGTCGAGCCGATCGAAGGCACTCGGATGGCTTCGCACGAAGTCGTGTCGTAGATCCGAGCGCACGAGTCCCGCCGCGCAGAACATCGACGAATCGCGGGGCACCAGGAGCCGCGTGAGGCCGAGCTCGCGCGCGATGCCGGCCGCGTGAACGGGCCCGGCTCCGCCGCCGACGACGAGGAGAAACTCGCGCGGATCGTGGCCGCGCTCCACGCTGACGTGCCGGATCCCCGCCGCCATGTTCGCGTCGATCACCTGCACCATCCCGGCGGCCGTCGCCTCCACGCCGCGCCCGAGCGGCCCGGCAAGCGTGGTGATGGCGGCGCGCGCGGCCCCCGCGTCGAGCGGGAAGCGGCCCCCGAGAAAACCCGTCGGCGAGAGATGCCCGAGCACGAGGTCGGCGTCGGTGCAGGTCGGGCGCGTACCGCCGCGGCCGTAGCACGCGGGACCGGGATGAGCATCGGCACTCTGCGGCCCCATTCTCAACAGGCCGCCGTCGTCGAGCCACCCGATCGAGCCTCCGCCGGCGCCGATCGTGTGGATCGCGAGCGACGGAAGGCCGAACGGATATCGTGCGATGCGGCCTTCCGACGTCAAGGCCGGCACGCCGTCCTTCACGAGGCACACGTCGAACGAGGTCCCGCCCATGTCGACCGTGATGAAATCGCGCGCCGCGTGCGGTGCGACGTAGGCGAGCGCCGCCGTCGGCGCGGCGGCCGGGCCCGACAGCAGCGTTGTCGCTGCCGCCGCGCGCACCACGGCCGGCACCGCCACGCCGCCGTTGGACTGCATGACCAGCAGCACGCCGCGGAATCCGGCCGCGCCGAGCCTCGCGACGAGACGATCGACATAGTGTGACAGCACGGGCCCGACGGCGGCGTTGAGCACCGTGGTGCTGACGCGCTCGGTGAAGCGCACCTGGGGCAGAAGCGCGGACGAGCGCGACAGGTAGGCCGCCGGCAGCGCTGCCTGCGCACGCGCTTCGGCCAGGCACTCGTGCGCGGAGTTGGCCCACGCGTGCATGAAGCAGATGGCGACCGCCCCCACGCCGGCGCCGCGCAGCGTCTCCAGCGCCGCGTCGAGGTCCGCCTCGTCCAGCGGCGTGAGGACGGCACCGGTCGCATCCACCCGCTCCGTGACGGGCAGTCGCAGCCACCGCGGAACGAGCGGCGGCGGCGCCGCGTACCGGTTGTCGTACTGCGCCTCGCGAATGCCCCGCCGCATCGCCAGCGCGTCGCGGAATCCGCGCGTCGTCAGCAAGCCCACGCGCGCGACGTCGCCGGTCAGGACCGCGTTGGTGGTGACGGTCGTGCCGTGGACGATCACATCGACGTCATGCAAGAACGCGTCGAGCGGACGGCCCTCGTCCGCCGCCAGCTGCGTGAGGCCGGCCAGGAAGCCTTCGGAGGGATCAGCCGGCGTGGACGGCGTCTTCGCCGCGCGCGGCGGCGCGCCGTCACGCGCGAGCAGAAGATCGGTGAAGGTGCCGCCGACATCGACGCCGAGGCGCACGCCCATCACGCGCGCTCGCGCGGCTGGCAGAGCTCGGTGACGAGACCCGTCGTCGGCTCAGGCTCGAGGAACGCGATGCGCCCGTGGGCGCCTTCCAGCGGGAACCCCGGCACCACGCGCAGGCCCCGCGCGCGCACCGCGGCGAGGGCGGCGTCCAGGTCGTCGACGGCGAAGCACACGTGATGCACGCCCTCACGACGAGCCAGGACCGGGCCGAAGCGCTCGACGATCGGCCCGGTGTACTGCACGAGCTCCAGGCGCGTGCCCGCGACCTCGACGAAAGCGACCTTCACGCCGACGTCGCTCTGCCAGCGATCGCCCGCGCTCACGCCGAAGATCCGCTGCCATTCACCCAGGCTCCGCTCGAGATCGTCCACGACGATGCCGACGTGGAGCACGCCGCGCAGCAGCGGCTCGCGCGGAACGGCGACCGTCTCGCGCGTCTCGAACCGGCAGCGTGCGGCGCCCATCGCCGCGCATATCGTTTCCTCGACGACGACCGGCGACTCGAGCACCGTGGACGCCAGCGTCTGCAGCACGCCGCTCGTGAGGTGGCAGACCGGTCCCGCCGCGTGGCCGTAGACGCGCGCGAACGGCGAGTCCCCGACGGTCACGACGAGCTGCGTCGGCGTGAGCAGTTCGAGCGCGAAGTCGCCCCAGCCGATGTCCCGCCCCGCCTCGAGCAGCCGTCGCACTCGTGCCTCGGGCGGCCCGTCCAGCGACGCCGTCGCCTTCGCGCCGCCGGCGAGCCCGCCCGCCACAAGACACTCCGCCGCGCGAGCGCCGAGCACCGCTTCGACGGCCTTCTGCAGCGCCACCAGCGTTTCGGGTCGGATCAGCACGTAGCCGGGCGGCAGCGTCACGCGAGACCCCGCACGGCCGGCAGCACGTCGCGTGCGAACGCCTCGAGCATGCCGCGCGCGTCGCGCGACAGTACGAAGACGTTCAGGTGGCGGACACCCAGCGCGACGAGATCCTTGAGCCGCCTGCGCCACAGCTCGGCGCCGCCGGCAACGGTGAAGCGATCGACCATCTCGTCGGTGACGTGGGCGAAGGCGCCGTGCGCGCCGTCGAAGTGTCCACCCGCGTACCCGGCCCGGATCCGCGCGGCGACCTCAGGCGGGACGCCGCCCAGCTCGGCATAGACGGGCGCCGTCTGCGGAAACCACGCGGCCATGGGCGCGCATTCGCGGCGCGCGAGCTGCATGTCCTCGCGCAGCGAGCCGGCGACCGTGCACGCGACGTCGAGCGATGCGGGATCACGCCCCGCACGCCGCGCCCCATCGGCGATCCGCGCGAGCGCCCATTCGACGCACGGCGGGTACACGCCGCTGAAGAAGAGGACGCCGTCGGCGACCTCGCCGCCGAGCTCGAGCATCCGCGCGCCGGAGGCGGCGACGTAGATCGGCAGCGGCGACGGCAGCGTCATGGTCAGGCGCCCGCGCGCGAGCACGATCGGCGCCTGCCGCGTCACCTCGCCGCCCGCTGTGAGCGCGCGCGCCACGGCGACCGCCTCGCGCACGGTCGCCACCGGGGCCGCGCGGTACCCGAGCTCGGTCACCGGACGATCGCCGGCGCCGAGCGCCAGACGCGCGCGCCCGCCGGACAGCTCGTGCAGCGTGCCGATCGCGTTCACCGTGATTGCCGGATGCCGCGTGTACGGGTGTGTGCAGTTG
>Ga0075418_10009824_pt1 | contig 10729 bp, 10 predicted proteins | sample SoiMetdeltSBSDD2_FD_81776 | JGI IMG/M metagenome (GOLD analysis project Ga0075418, IMG submission 81776) | Bulk soil microbial communities from a Populus tree surrounding site in Tennessee, USA - Soil MetaG P. deltoides SBSDD2 | ecosystem: Environmental > Terrestrial > Soil > Tree plantation...
GAGCAAGCGGGCAGCAGAGCTTAACTGCACAGCGAGGTTCAGGGCAACAGGGGCAGCAAGGAGCCAGCGGGCAGCAGGCGTCAACTGCACAGCAAGGTTCAGGGCAGCAAGGAGCAAACGGGCAACAGGGGTCAACTGTACAGCCGCCGGGGCAGCAAGAAGAAAGCAGGCAGCGGCGACAACAAGGTTTACTCGAAAAGAAGGACAAAAAGCACAAAGAGAAGCTGAAAGAGAAGCACAAAGAAAAGGACTAAGAGGAAGAAACAGTGGCGTCCAGCCGCCTGGAAACCCACGCGCCAACGAAGCCCAGGAACTTGTCGGGCAATCCCGGGAGTCGGTAGGCGAAGTCCTGACCCGGACGAAAAAGGTCTGCCTGAGAGACCCCGTGAGAGGGCGGCGGAGCACAGAGATTTCGGCGTTTCTTACGCACCTCGGTTGAAATAGATACGGACAGTCTCGCGAACAGTGACAAGTCCCGATCCTTCTGGTCCGCAGTCCAAACAAGGCAACACTCCATAGCTGATCGGATTCACGTTCAAACGTAGTTCCGCATGGTAATGACCTTCCCAGTAGATTGTCGGCTGACCCTCTGAGTAGATGCACCACTTCGCGTCACTGAAGGTGTGAAAGTAATGAATTCGCACAACCCTGGTCCATGACGGTTCTGAATCCACAGGACATCGCCGACTCTCATTTTTTCACAGCTTCCCTGGTCGCGAGTCATCGCTATGGGAGTCCTTGTGCGGCGAGGTTTCCGGACAGCTGGGCAGCCCAGGCCTGGTCAATTTTGAACCGCAAACGAGTCGCTCAAACCTGAAAGTGTCGCTCGGGATGATTCGGAGACTCTCCAACGGTCGCTTGGCAATGAAACACTTGTCGAGGAATCACCAGGTGGCAAGCAAAACCCGAAGACGCTTGGGGCTCAAGGGGCTTTGGAAACTCTGGAAGAATTCCTTCCGAGACGTCCTGGTAGATAAGGGCTTTACACATGCCGCGGCCATCGCTTACTACGCCATCGTGTCCATGTTCCCATTGCTCTTGCTACTCATTGTCATTGTCGGGTTTCTACTCAAGGAGGACGCCGGCGACAAAATCGTAGGACTGGCGTGGCCATACCTTCCTGCCGGGTCTCTGCAACTGATCAGGGAGAATGTCGCTGCTGTCCTCCAACGGAGAGATTCGATCTCAGTTTTGAGCTTCGTCGGGTTGTTGTGGTCGGCCTCGCTCATGTTCGATGCCATCAATGAAGCGGTGAATTCGGCTTGGGGTGTTCGCGATCCTGAGCGGTATTGGATCTCCAAATTGAAAAGCTTCCTGATGATGACCATTCTGCTCTTCTTCGTTATGAGCTCAATGGCAATGACGACGCAGGCCGCCCTGGTTGCACGTTTCGATTCCTTTTTCCTTCGCGTTCCTGCCACAAATGAGTCTTGGGCCCTCGGACATCGTGTTTGGTCTCTTGTAGGTCAAGTGATCGCGCTCTGTATTACGATTGGTGTTTTCACGGTTCTTTACCTCTATCTGCCTCGACTCACCGTTCAGTTGAAAGATGTAGTTTGGGGCGCTTTGCAAGCGGGTGTCCTTTGGGAAATATTGAAGCATGCCTTTGTCTGGTATATCGCGACCGTCGCGGATTTCGGCAAGGTCTATGGGTCGATCTCCGCCGTACTTGTGCTTTTGATATGGATGCATGTCTCGGCGCTCATTCTCATTTGGGGCGGTGAATTCTCAGCGGAGTATGCACGATACCGCCGAGCCGCCGCGTAACGCTAGCAGAGTCGTAACGCAACCCAGTTGGGTAGCGGTTTCTATTTGAAAAGACGCCGGTCGGAGAAAACACTTTTGGCAAAGACCACATCTAATGGTTGATGTCCAAGACTGTAGATAACCCAATTGCACATTTTCTTCGAAGCTCGGCGGTTACGAGGCCAAACCCTGCCAGAGTCAACATCCAGCCCCACTTTCCAAAGGTTCCATTAGGACTACTTGCGATTCTTATTGTCACAGTCGCGGCCCTTGCACCGTTCTCCTTTCCGAACAATGAGGCAGGCAGCGTGAAGCGCCCCGTGCCTTGGAAGAGCGGAGAACGCCTGCAGTACAGGGTGTCATGGGCAAACTTCGTCGCGGCGGGAGAACTAACACTGGAATGCCAGGAGGTGTCGGAACCCGGAAAGGCAAGACTGTATCGGTTAGGCGTTAAAGCGCGCTCAGTAGATTGGGTTCGAACGTTGTTTCTGAATGTGAACGACTCCTACGAGTCTTCGGCTGATGCTGAATCTCTATTACCTATTCAGGCTCAGGCACGACTTGAACACGGCAACAAACTCGAACGGAGCTCAATCCTCTTCGATTATCAAAACAAGGTGGCGCGCCTTTCCGACGGACAAACACGGCCGCTCGCTCCCAATACCTACGATGCCGCAACGCTCCTGTTCATCCTTCGAACCTTGGAGCTGGGCTCCGGTAGGACACAGGTCGTCCGGCTGTTGAACAAAGAAACGGTGTATACCCTGAGAGCAGAAGTTGAACGGACAGAATCAGTGCGCGTTGGCCAGAAGGATTATCAGGTCGCCAGAGTAGCGATCAAACAACTTGAGAATGGCATCGCTCAAGATACACTGAAGATCCGACTCTATTTGACGTCTGATTCCCATCGGTTGCCCGTTTTGATGACGGCCGAACCCGCATGGGGGACTATTCGAGTTGAGCTGCTTTAGCCGGTTATATGCTCTGCAACGAGAATTCGTTCTCGTTTCGCGTGGGTAGCCACGGTCAGCGCTTTCTGCTGGCCGTGGGCTTTCGGTTGCCGGGTGACGCACACTCCTAGAGGGCCGCGCCAGACGGGATGAGGGCATGAGTTCATGCCGGATCACACCTCTCCTGCTTAGAATCAGGCGAGTCGCTCGCTGGTCCTGATCTTTTGCGGCGCAAGAGACGCCTCAAAGCAAGCCGCAGATATCTGACTGTCAGCCGCAGAGGGCGGGAAAAGTAGTAAAGGAAGGAAAGAGGGGCAGGCAGGGAAAGCGACTCGCGCTCTTTGGGGGTTGGGGTGGCCACGTGGCGTAGCCATTGTGAAAAATAGCTGGAACAGAATCGCACTCGATCCTGCCACCGATCCATCGTCCTCAAATAGAAAATGACTAGCTCAAAATCCCCGAACGGTTCAGTGGATTCGGTGAAGAGCTTCGACACAATCCGCGAGACAACCGATCCCCCTCGGAAGTCCCGCTCAACTGTTTTTGCGACTTCCACGGGAAGCTCCGCACCTAGGAGATCATGTGCCAGGAAAAGACCCAAGTTGAGCATTCGTCGCACACCCTGTCGTGAAGCCTCCTGCTGGAGCTTTCTCCAATCAATCTTCTCTTTCTCGGTGCGCAACAACTCCGCGACGTCGCATATCCATTTTATCTCCTGCCATTGGTGTTTGGTTCCGTGAGCGCAGAGGATGATGAGCAGGTCCATCGGAGCGAAAGTGAGCACTGACCTGCCCGCAACCATTACCGGAACGAGTCTTCCTCTTCCGCCCTCCAGGGAGAACGAAAAGTATCTATCAGTGACTCGCCACTGAAGGTCAACTCGTGTCCCGTGGTCTTGATGCCCGAAAATATAACAGTTCGGTTCAAAGTAAGTGACGTCCTCAGGATCAACGACGGCGTTGTCGGTGGTAAGTAGGCAGTAGCCTAGGGAAGCAAGCAGTCCTCCGGCTTTGGGGAGATCTTCCCGGCTGACGAGCACGTCCACATCACTGAAAGGACGCAGGGAAAGATCCTTGTAGACGGAAGCCGCCAGGACAGGCCCTTTGAAGGGTACGGCGGTGATCCCGTGAACAGCAAAGAGATCCAGGAGCTTAAGCAATTCAGCCGTCAACAAAAGGCTGTGCGGCACGTTCGAACGGAAACTCTCCCTCAATTGATCCAAGATGGCTTTGGGAACGACGTCTGGAGAGCTGCGGGACAGGCTGCGGTAGAGCAGAGGCAACACTCCATGACGGTTGGCCGTGCTAATCACACCATGCCAGTCGATGTCTTGGCGAAGCAGAGTCCGAAGGCGTTCAAGTGTTTTGGAGTCGATCGATGTACGTGCACAACAAAGCAGCAGCTCGATCTTCGCCCTTGGGTCTGGCACTGCTGTTTGCTGAGATTCGTCGAGCACGCAAATATCACCGAACGTCCTGCATTGGTCGAAGACCACCACTGCCGATCCGCTTTGGTGAAGGCACAATCCAAATTGCCGACTTAGTTTCGTGCAAGTAGATCGCCAGCTTTACTTGGGAGACTCCTCCCTTTTGGTGAAGGGTAACGTGATGGCAACTGGGAATGCTAGTACTTCATGGCATAAGTCCCCGTAAGTAAGTCGCCGTCGTATCGCTCTGAGGCGAAAGGGACTCTCAAAGGGGAATTACACCGCGAACTTTTGAACTTTAGCACTAGTTACTGACAAATTTCGTTCAGAAACCAAATTCGTTTCTCTGTCTCATTCAGAATCTCTTGTAAGAGATTCGCTGTGGGAGTATCGCGGTTATCCTCGCAGACTTCAATCGCTGCTCGCTGCGCTTCCGCCATTTGCCGATTGTCGTCCAACAGGCGGTGAATCATGCGATCCCAGGGAACGAACTCCTCATTGTCATCGTCGATAGTTTGAAGCTCGCTAATATGCGAAACACTACGGATGGTTGTGCCACCGATACGGCGTACCCGCTCGGCTAGTTCATCCAGCGAAGCCATGATCGCTTCGGCTTGCTCGTCAAAGAGTAGGTGGTAGTCGCGGAAATGAGGCCCGGACACATGCCAGTGAAAGTTTTTGACCTTAACGAATAGAGCCAAGGAGTCTGCTATTAGTGGATTCACCGCGTCGACGACAGCTTTTACCTCTTCTGGCTTCAAATCCGTTGGAGTGGCAAGTGGCGGCGGGGCCGGAAAGCTCTTGACTCCATTCTTTCGAGTGGTGGCGGTCTTTGCGGCTTTCTCGATTGTTCTAGTACTCATTGCATTCTCTCCTTTTGCGTCCTCAAAAAAACAAATTATCTCGTCGTTCCAGATCTGAATCGGTGCAGTACTGCTCACTCTTAGGCAACCGTTTGTTAAGTGTCCTTATCGATTCCTATTAGACTATTAGACGACCCAACTCGGGCCCGCCAGACGCCTGGGCGCCGAACCAAAGCACCGCTCGCCGTTTCGAAGGCACTGGTGCGCAATTCGTCTGGAATCGGCGGCCTGCTCCAGAAAGATGCGCTTACCGGAAAAATTTGGAAATGGGAAAGATTGGAGAACGACCTCGCAAGGAGTGGTCGTAAAAGAAGTCACTGAAGCAGGTCCCACCCCAGAGCAACTCGAGTGGAAATCCTGGTCGGCTCCAGTCTTCGGAAGTAGAGATAAGTCATAAGCCGCCAAAGGAGTGGCACCTTGCCACTCCCCCGGCCGGCGGCGCTGAAGCTCCAAAAAAGACTACTTGGTGTGCTTAGCGATTACGTGAGACGCAATCTTATTGTACGTGTCTGCTGGGACGATCTTCTTGCTTTTGAGTTCAGACTTCGACTTGTAGGGTCTGCCGGCAATGATTTTGTCGGCGTAGGCGTCGCCAATGCCCGGCACTGCCACCAGCTCCTCTTTCGTTGCCTTGTTTAGATCTACAAGTTCGTGCTTCGCGGAGGTGGTAGCAGGCGCTTTTTCTTTTGCCGGCTTCGGCTGCGGAGCTTGTCCAAAGCTGAGCGTCGCAGCTATGAGAGCCGTACTGAGAATACTTGCCATTCTTATTAGAGATCGCTTGGGTGTCATATTTTCTCCTTACTGTCAAATGACGCACAATCTAACTTCAATCCTAAAAGTAATCGTTTTTGAGGAATGAGCAATTTTGTACCAAAGCCCAGCTATTTTGGGACGAGTGTCCGCCAGCCGATTCCATGGCCGCAAGAAGCTTGGCGTCCGACGCGGAACGACTTGCGGGGCGATTGCTGAAGCCGGAAGAAATGCCCGAGAATTCTGTGGGACCGAACAACCGTGTTCAGGGTTCGACAGGATTGCTCGCAAGAGTTTGGCTGGGCGTCGTTGACTTCAACTGATTCAGTGCCCCCAGGAGCGCGTGCCAACGGCTGGGGTCTTTTTTGGTCGCAATTGGAGTCGAAAGGTCTGAATAGAACCGCAAGATGTTGTCACGTAGCGCCGGGGTCATCAAATCGAACTTGCGCTTCATCAGCTTGCCAACCAACCTCGCATAAGCGTCGTCCGTCAATGAATACTCGGCCGGCCGCGTATCTGCACCCGTGTCGAGGTCACAGTTGCGGAGCCGCAGCGAGTCTGTGCCTGCCTCCCTAAGAAAAGCTCGATACTGATCGATCGTTGTGTTCAGGCTTTTGAAGTATTCAGCTTCGGTCTGAGGGGTTGGAGGCTTGAAAGCGAGCGCCTTAAAGGGTCCTACCTTGGGTATGCAGCGCAGGATCGTGGCCAACACAACCGTTCCAAACCCAGGTTTTCTGTAATCCTTTCCCCATTCCTTTTCGTAATCAGCTCTCGAAAGTCGATAGACGAATTTCTCTTTTTCGAAATTCTTCGTTTCCCTCATGAGCTCTGTTTTGTGGGCTTGGAGGGCAACCTTCGTCATCTTGGGGATGAGTGTACTGATCGAGAATCGGTAAGAGCCTATTGCAAGATCATCGTTCGCCAGCACGTCTTTCATTTCCAATCCATATACAGATGGGAAGGCTCGCTCCAGCAGAGGCTTGGACACCTTGAATCCTATGAAATCGCGATACTTCTCGGATGCGTATCGTTTCCTTGCGACCTGAGCCACATCAAAGCCAAACTCCGTTTTGAGATGAGCGCCCTTCCCTTGGGCAAACCGGACTGAGTTTCCATACTTCGAGCGCAGTTTTGGATACAGCATCGCCACTGAATGGTTGACCGCAGGGTGACCCGCCATGTCCGAGGCATAATGTGCGAGCGCGCCCAGGGCAAATGCATACTCGTTTGCATTCTGGCTCTGTCGTATCAGTTCAAGAACGAAGTCGCCGCTTCGAACGTAATGGACGAGGTTGCTAAACTCTGTGCTTCCGAATGGGTAGTATCCCAAGTCTTGAATGACCGAACCCCCGTAAGCATGAGCATGGGCTTCGCGAATCTGCTCCTCCGACAAGCCCGGGAATTTCCTGGCCAGCAGAGGGCGAATTTGGTCTTCCCAGACCAAGTCGACAATCTCTTCATGTGTCAAAACGGAATAGGCGAGGGTCGCTTGGCTGCAGGACAATCCGACAATCAGAATGCCCAATAGTCTTCGCCAAACTGACTGCCAATGCTCTTCGGACAAAGCCTTCGATGGCTCATGACCTTTGGGCTTGTGACTATCAGGATCTCCACACCAAAAAACGAAACCTTGCATCCAGCCAGTGTAAGTTTTCGGCACGAATGTCGCGGAGCAATTTTGACCAGCCAATCCAATCGACCACCCTTTGCCAATTGTCCAGTGCGAAAGCGGCACGCGGCGCTGGCCGCGCACCGCTCGTTTTTTATCTACCGCCAAGCCACTTCAATTTCGTAGTTGTCGGCTCCTCCACTTTCATCATTGATAGCAATGACTGCAGTGTAGCCATTCCAGCGGGAAGGTTGCTGAATGACACCGACCTGTCCACGCCCTTCTCGCTTGCTCACAAACACCTGGGAGTCTGCTCTGGGTAACGGGCTTGTAAACCTAGCTCCCTCGTTGAGGGTGGGGGCACCTTGCCGCTCTCGCGATTGCACTCGATCACCTTGAATCCTCAACTCAACGTAGTGGTCGACCCGCCCTCTCCAAATCATGGATCCCGCAGACGTGTAACCGTATGGCGAAGAAGAGCCCCTGTTATAGTAAGGATCGTTGCCGTAGCCGTATGGGCGAGACCCATAACCTCGATCAGAATAGCCTCTACCGAATCTATTCTCGTACCCGTCCAGGTAACCCTCCCTGAAGTCCGTTTCCCACCGAGCGTTGAACTGTCTTCTGTGGCGTAGGTAGTCGTTGCTCAAATTTCTTCTCGCATCCTGCCTTCCCGCTTGGACCCCAAGCTCGTAGTTTCGGGAGGCCTGAGTTAGTTGTCCACGCCCTTGGGCCATTGACACCGAATAGCGTGTTACCAAGTTTGGTGTGGCAACTCCAAGAGCCATCAGGATGAGAAGCAGTGCGACATTTCGGATCTTCTTCAATTGAATGAACCTCATATTGTCCTCCTTCTCCCACCCCTTTGCTGGCATACACGCATATGGTCCCCCAGTGCTGCTCGCGATACTGTCTCTTATGGAACTGTCGCTGTCTCGGTTTTAACTGCCACAAGGGAGCTGATTTTAGAAACCCCTTCTCTGCCTTGAGCTTGGGGTCGCAACAATTTCTTAAAGAGTTTTATTTGAGGTCGCACCTACACCAAACGGGGAGAGTTGCGATGTTTCGCAGTTCACTATGAACAGCAACCGCGGCTGCAGAGCAAGTGGTCGCGGTGGGCTGCAATTCTGCGCGGACAAGCGACGCGGTCGTCAGGAGGTGAGGGCCGTTCCAAATTGCTCATGCGGATTTCGGTGTGGAGGCTATGCTGCAATGTAAAACGGTTGAGGCCCGAAGATAGATGTCAATCCAGGCAAACTATGGGTGCCCCGGTAAACCAGGACCAGGTACAACGCTACAATTTTTTCCGGCGCGGATTTCAATGAAGTCCCTCAAAGAGGCCGCTCAGAAATGCGAGGGATGTCCGCTCTTTCAGAATGCGACGCAAACTGTGTTCGGTACTGGCCGACTCTCCTCCTCCATAATCTTAGTGGGGGAGCAACCTGGCCACGAGGAAGATCTACAAGGAAAGCCTTTTGTGGGGCCCGCAGGCCGGGTATTGGAAGAAGCCCTCAGAAGCGCCGGAATCGATCGGTCTGATGTGTACGTTACCAACGTCGTGAAACACTTCAAGTGGATTCCCCGTGGCAAGCGACGGCTTCATGAGAAACCCAGCCCGAGGGAAATCGCAGCCTGTCTACCGTGGTTGGAGAAGGAGATCGAGCTCGTCATACCCAAGGTGCTCGTATGTTTGGGAGCAACTACGGCTCAGGCTCTCTTCAGAAGGGATTTCAAGGTAACCGTTGAACACGGGAAAGTGATTAAGAGTGCTTTGGCGCCTCATGCCCTGGCAACCATCCACCCTTCCTTGGTTCTTCGCCAGCGGACTTCGGAAGAGCGCGATCGAGCAATGAGTCAATTCTTCTCAGACTTGAAAGTCGCGGCCAGACTGCTCAAGATGCCACTTCGATGAATGTCCTCTCCAGGAGCTCCAATCTGTAAGACGCTTGGAGCAAAATGGAAGAATCTTGGCAACCTCCTGACGATGGGATCTTCGACGCTTCTGTAAGCAGCAGGTAGCATCACGCTGATCGCTTACGCTCCCAATTCTGACGAGTCTGCCAGCAGTTTTTTGAGGGCGGCCAGATCGACCGGTTTAGTCAGGTGATGATTGAAGCCGGCTTCCTTGGAACGGCGACGATCCTCGTCCTGACCCCAGCCCGTCAAGGCCACCAGTGTCATTTTCTCACCCCAGGACTGCTCCCGTATCTTGCGAGCCACATCGTAGCCGTTCAACTCTGGCAGACCGATGTCCAGTAGGATCACATCGGGTCGGAAGCTCGCCGCCTCTTCAAGAGCTTCCAGACCGTCGTAGGCCGTGCGCGTCTCGTTGCCGGTGAGACCGAGCAGCACGGTTAGAGATTCTGCGGAGTCCACATTATCATCGACAACAAGAATGCGCTTACGGCCAGAGGTGAGTGGCAAGGAGTGAGTGGCGGTAGCATCGCCGCCGGACTCTGCCTTGTCGCCAATCGGCACTCGCTTCTCGTCACTGGCTAACGGTAGACGCACTACAAATTCGCTTCCCTGACCAGGGCCGGCACTGTGGACTTCCAGCGTACCGCCATGCAGTTCCACCAAGTCTTTCGCCAATGTCAGTCCGATGCCGAGACCGCCCCGGGATCGCTCCAGCGAGGTATCAACTTGCGTAAACATCTCAAAGATGCGAGGAATCTGGTCCGCGGAGAGGCCGATACCGGTATCGCGCACCCGAAGGGTGACATGACCCGGGACAAGTGATGAGTGACGAGAGACGGGTTTCAGACCTTCGCCTCGAGGGCCTCCCGAACCTCGACTCTCCGGACTGCCATGGCCGGGCTCTCCCTTCTCGACACTCTTTGTGACACTCTCCACTACTTCAACCGTCAACCAAACAGTTCCGCCTCTGTCGGTAAACTTGCATGCGTTATTCAACAGGTTGTCCACCACCTGAGCCAACCGGATTGGATCGGCGATCAGGTCCACCGGCTGCTGCGGCAACGTAACCTGCAAGTTCAGCCCTTTGTCCTCACACAGCGGGCGCGCGGCTCCGACGGCGTGGTTCACGACGGAGGTTATGTCGACGCGCTCCGTTCGAAGTTCAATCTTGCCTCGGTTGATACGGCTCATATCAAGAAGGTCGTCCACGAGCCGCACCATCTGTCTGACCTGACGCTCCATCATCTCGATGGGGGTGGCGAGATCAGGGTACAGAGTGAGCGATGAGCGCTGATTGACTGGAGCTTCGTTGCCTGACTCTCGCTTCTCGACACTCGCCACTCGAGGCTCGTCCGTGTGCGCCATCCGCAGGATCTCCAGGGCATTGCGGATTGGCGCCAGGGGATTGCGAAGCTCGTGTGCCAGCATCGCCACGAACTCAGTCTTACGGCGGTCAGCCTCGGCCAAC
>Ga0075418_10009829_pt1 | contig 10726 bp, 5 predicted proteins | sample SoiMetdeltSBSDD2_FD_81776 | JGI IMG/M metagenome (GOLD analysis project Ga0075418, IMG submission 81776) | Bulk soil microbial communities from a Populus tree surrounding site in Tennessee, USA - Soil MetaG P. deltoides SBSDD2 | ecosystem: Environmental > Terrestrial > Soil > Tree plantation...
GCCGGCACCTAACGCGAGCCGGACGGACATCTCCCTGCGCCGGCCGAGCGAGCGCGCGAGCAGCAGATTGGCGACGTTCGCACAGGCGATGAGCAGCACGACACCGACGGCGGCAAACAGGAGGAGCAGGGCCGGCTTCGTGTTGCCCGCGAGGGCGGTTCGCAACCCGAGGGGGAAGTACTCCGATGCCAGGTTCTGCTGCGGGAACTCCTTCTCGAGCTGACGAGAGATCGCCGCGAGGTTGGTCCCCGCGTCCTGCAGCGTTCGGCCGGGCCTGAGGCGGGCAACTACGAACGTCCACCCGTTCTTGCGCTGCGCCGGCGCGACGGTCGGCAACTGGAACGGCAGGATGATATCGGTTGTGGCGTTAGGCGGGAAGGTGAACCCTTCCGGAGCGACACCGACGACCTGCCGCTCCGATTGCTCGAGTCGGATGACTCGTCCGATGATCGTGGGGTCGGCTCCGTAGCGCTTCTTCCAGGTGTCGTAGCCCAGCATCATCACGGGCGGCGCGTTCTCGCGCGCGTCATCGGCGTTGAGCGAACGGCCGAGGATCGGGCGGACCCGCAGGATGTCGAGCGTGTTCGGTCCGACGCCGAGGAGGTCGACGCGGTACGGGTCGTCGCGATCGATGAGCGACGTCTGTCCTCGTCCCCACGCGCTGATCGCCTCGAAAACCGTCTGGCGCGCCGCGAGATCGACGTAGTCGCCCATCGCGATGAACTCCTTCGTGATGCCGGTCCGCTTGTCGCGGTGATTGAGGATCACGAGGTTGTCCGCCGTCGGGTACGGGAGGGGCCGGAGGAGCACCGCTTCCACCACGGCGAAAACGGCGGCGTTCGCGCCAACGCCGAGCGCGAGCGTGAGCAGCGCGGCGACGGTGAACGCGGGCTCGCGAACCAGCTGGCGGAAGGCGTGGCGGATCAGATAGAGGACCATGTGGAAACGCTCCGTCTGCTTCGGTTCGGTGATGGCGAGAGGGCGTCGCGTTGATGTCGCGGTCTGGGAGGGCGTCGAGTCGAGGATCGCGAGCCGCCAACAGTCGAGGAACAGGAGGACCGCGAGACACCCGTACGCGACGAGCAGCGCTGCCCTGCCTAACGTCGAGCGGATGCGCTGGCGGCGGGTCAGGTAGGCGATGCGGAGGTCTTCCCACGCCGGCTCGAATGCGTCGGCCGTGATGCGGCGCGGGAGCAGCGCGGCGAGCGCGCGAGCGAGGCGTGGGTCAGGCATTTGACAGCCTTCCCTGCGCCGCGGCAGCCGCTACGGTCTCGTAGAACGCTCGCGTCTGCCGCCATGCCCGCGAGCCAGCCGTCGTAATGCGATAGCGGCGCTCCCGGACAGCCTGGTCTCCAACGATGACCGGTTCGTACCACCCCTCGATGAGCCCGTCGCGCTCGAGCCGCGCCATGAGCTGGTAGAACGCCGCGCCGGTGCGGCGAACGCCATAGTCGGCGACGACGTCGCGAATGACTCGCCCCGGTTCATCGCCGGAGAGAATGACGCCGAGCGCGAGGAACTGGAGATGGGAAAGCGGAGGAAGCTCGCGGGGCACAGGCGGTGTAAGGTGGCCTTATATACGATCTCGGACACTTCGCCCGCCACGATGGTTTGCAACGCCTTGTTACGAGCGCGTGGATCACCGCAAGAGTGTTCAATCGCGGGAGCCCGTGCGTACCTTTGTTCGACCGTCACCGCCCTCGGCGTCTCATGCTCATTCGCTCAGTCGCGCACGCGCTGGTCGTTATCCTTTGCGCGGCCACGCCATCGTTCGCCCAAACGTCTCGGCCAACGTCCTCCGACATCATCGTCGCCGACGTGCGAAAGCGCACGTACATCATCGCCGACGACTCGATGGAGGGACGTGACACCGGCAAGCGCGGCGGGCTGAGATCGGCGCGGTACATCGCCCGCGAGCTCGAACGACTCGGGCTCGAGCCTGCGGGCGACAACGGAACGTACCTGCAGCGGATCCCGTGGGTCTCGCGCACGCCCGACACTGCCGCCGTGCTTCGCGTCGGGGAACGAACCCTGCGCTGGGGCACGGACTATCTCGTCGTCCCGAAGCTCGGCTTCGCGCTCGCGCTGGGCGGCCAGCCGTTCGGCGGCAGCTTTCGCGGTGAGAACGTGGCAACCATCTACGGCGGTCGCGTGGGCGATTCGACGATCGCGCCCGAGCTGACTCGCGACAAGGTCGTCGTGTTCGCGGCCCCGACGTTCGCGTTCTGGCAGCGAGACAACCTGCGACGTTATGCGGCCTCGAGGGCGATCGTGGTTGCCTCGCTCGACCTAGGCGCCCCGGCCGCATATCGCGTGCGCCGCGAGACGTATTGGGATTCGACCGGGGCGAGCGGCGTGGCACCGCTCACGATCATTTCGGTCACCAAGGCCGCCGCCGGCGCGATGTTCACCGCCCCGTTCGATCAGCTCACGATCGGCGCCGCCGGGACACCCCTCAGCGGAAGTGCCGGCTTCATCGACGGACCAACCGAGGCGCCGGCGTACAACGTGGCCGGGATCGTCCGTGGCAGTGACCGCACGCTGCGCAATACGTACGTCGCGATCGGGGCGCATCACGATCACGTCGGCATGGGACCGCCCGTGGACCACGATTCCATCCGCGCGTTCAACCAGCTGGTGCGCGTTCGCGGCGCCGACGATCCGCCGCCGCGCCAGGTGACCGACGAGCAGTGGGCCAAGATTCGCGCGGTGCTCGACAGCCTGCATCGCGTGCACGGTGTCAGACTCGACTCGATCTTCAACGGCGCGGACGACGACGGAAGCGGTACCGTGCTCGCCCTCGAGATCGCCGAGTCGTTCGCGAAGGCGAAGGTGAGACCGAAGCGGTCGCTGCTCTTCGTTTGGCACACGGCCGAGGAGAAGGGACTGTACGGCGCACAGTACTTCGCCGATCACCCGACGGTACCGCGCGACTCGATCGTGGCGCAGGTGAACATGGACCAGATGGGCCGCGGCGATCCGGTGGACAATCCGCCGGGCGGGCCTAACGCGCTCGTCGTCATCGGCCCTCGGCGCCTTTCCACGGAGCTCGGCGCCATGGTCGAGACGGTGAACGCGCGGCCGGAGCACAAGTTCACGCTCGACTACGAGTTCGATCGGGACAACGACCCCACGAACGCGTACTGCCGCAGCGATCACTACATGTACGCCCGCTATGGCATTCCGGTGGCGTTCTTCGTCGCGGCGGCGTGGTACATCGACTATCACATGGTGAGCGACGAGCCGCAGTACATCGCGTATGACCGAATGACGAAGATTGGCCGATTCATCCGGGACTACGTTGCCGAGGTCGCGAACCTCGGCCACCGACCGGTGGTGGACCAGGCGAAACCGGAGCCGAACGGGCTGTGTCGGCAATGAGCGTCCTATCGGGCTCGGGATGACAAGCCGCACATTCTCCTGAACTCGCCACCCTTGCCCACAGCCTCGCCAACGGGGTTGATTGTAGGCTGACGACCCACCGCGGAGAGCCTCCACATGGTGCACGCAGGTCGCGCGGTAGTGATGCTCGGGCTCGCGGCGTCCGCAGCCCATGGCCAGGACACTACCAAGCCCATCAACGACCTACCGAATCCGTACCAGACAGTCGAAGGTTGGGCCAAGCTGCCCGACGGCCGCGCTTGGGGTTCCACGAGCGCCGTCGCGATCGCCCCCGACGGCAGGGGCATCTGGGTCGCCGAACGGTGTGGCGCGAACGCGTGCGCCGGCTCGCCGCTGCCGGCGATCTACAAGTTCGACGCGAGGGGCACCGTCGAGAAGGCGTTCGGCGCCGGACTCCTCCTGTCCCCGCACGGCATCGACGTCGACCGGGAGGGCAACGTCTGGGTCACCGATTGCGCATGCACGCTCGGGCGAAATGCCCAGCCCGCAAACCCCGCGGCCGGCCATCAGGTGTTCAAGTTCAGTCACGACGGCAAGCTCCTGATGACCCTCGGGAAGGCTGGCGGTGCGGGGGCGACCGATTCGGGTTACTTCTGGCAGCCGAACGACGTCCTGGTCGCGCCTAACGGCGAGATCTACGTGTCCGAGGGGCACTCGTCATCGCAGGGTGCCATCGCCCGGATTCGGAAGTTCTCCAAGGACGGCAAGCTGATCGCGACGTGGGGCCAGTTCGGCCACGGGCCGGACGACTACGACCAACCGCACGCGCTCGCGATGGACTCGCAGGGCCGCCTGTTCGTCGGCGATCGAGGGAACAACCGCATCAAGATCCTCGACCAGAACGGTAAGCTGATCGACACCTGGTACCAGTTCAGCCGGCCGAGCGGCATCTACATCGACAAGCAGGACCGCATCTACGTCGCCGACTCGGAGTCCGGCTCGGTGGAGAAGGCGCGAACGGACTGGAAGCGCGGTATCCGCATTGGCAGCGCCAAGGACGGAAAGGTCACGGCGTTCATTCCCGACCCGGCTGAGAACCCCCCGAGCACGAGCGCCGCCGAGGGCGTGGCGGTCGATGGCGCGGGCAACATCTATGGAGCGGAAGTGGGCCCTCGTGCGTTGAAGAGGTATGTGAAGAAGTAAGCGAAATTGGGGTCAGAGTCGAATTTCGGCCTGGCTCCAATTGGCGTCCGAGTTCTTGGACCGAAATTCGACTCTGACCCCAATTTCCCCATGACGTTCACGTTCAAAGTCAACGGAAAATCCACGACGGTCGATGTCCCGGCCGACATGCCGCTGCTCTGGGTCCTGCGCGACGTTCTCGATCTCAAGGGAACGAAGTACGGATGCGGCATCGGGCAGTGCGGCGCGTGCACGGTTCACGTGACGGGCACGCCGAGACGCTCGTGCCGCACAACGGTCTCGCAGGTCAACGGCTCAGCGATCACGACGATCGAAGGCCTGTCGGCCGACGGCACGCATCCGGTGCAGCGCGCCTGGGAGGCGGTAGACGTGCCGCAGTGCGGATACTGCCAGGCGGGGCAGATCATGTCGGCGGCGGCGCTGCTCGCCCGTAACCCGAACCCGAGTGACGCGGACATCGACACCGCGATGAACGGGAACCTCTGCCGGTGCGGGACGTACCTGCGCATTCGCGAGGCGATTCACAAGGCGGCCGCGATGCCGGCAACGGACTCGAACGCCGCGAATCGCACGAGCAAGTCCGACAAGAACTGAGGAGACGCACCATGGATACCAAGACACCCGTGGATCGCCGTCAGTTCCTGCGCGTTAGTGCGCTCGCGGGCGGCGGCGTCCTTCTCGCGACGTACATCGAGCCGGTGGCGAACGCCAGCGCGCGCCTTGCCGGCGAACCGAAGACGGCGGCCGACTTCCAGCCTAACGCGTTCATCCGCATCACGCCCGACGGCTCGATCACGATCATCGCGAAGAACCCCGAGATCGGTCAGGGCGTGAAGACGATGCTGCCGATGATCATCGCCGACGAGCTCGATGCCGACTGGTCGAAGGTGAAGATCGAGCAGGCACCGCTCGACACGACGAAGTTCCAGCGTCAATTCGCGGGCGGCAGTACGGCGACGCCGACCAACTGGATGCCCATGCGCAAGGTCGGCGCGACCGCTCGCGCCGTGCTCGTGAGCGCCGCGGCACAGACGTGGAACGTGCCGGAGTCCGAGCTCACGACGAGCGCGAGCACCGTCATCCATCAGGCAAGCAACCGGAAGATCAGCTATGGTGAGCTCGCCACGAAGGCGGCGACGCTGACGCCGCCCGATATGGAGACGGTGAAGCTCAAGGACCCGAAGGATTTCACGATCATCGGCAAGGGCATGCCGGGTGTGGACAACCGCAAGATCGTGACGGGGAAGCCGCTCTTCGGCATTGACGTGACCGTGCCGGGCATGCTGTACGCGGTGTTCGAGAAGGCGCCGGTGTACGCGGCGAAGGTGAAGTCGGCGAACCTGGACGAGATCAAGAAGGAGCCGGGCGTCAAGCACGCCTTCGTCGTCGATGGTGGCCAGCAGCTCCAGGGCTTGTTAGGCGGCGTCGCCATCGTCGCCGACTCGTGGTGGGCGGCGCGGTCGGCGCGCTCCAAGCTCAAGGTCACGTGGGACGAGCATCCCACGTCGTCGCAGAGCAGCAAGAGCTTCGACGCGCAGGCGGCCGAGCTGGCGAAGAAGGCGCCGATGCGGTCGCTCAGGAAGGATGGCGACGTCGAGTCCGCGTTCGGCGGCGGTAACAAGGTCGTGGAAGCGGCGTACTACTATCCGTTCATCTCGCACGCGCCGCTCGAGCCACAGAACTGCACCGCGCACTTCAAGGACGGCAAGCTCGAGATCTGGTCGCAGTCGCAGACGCCGGAAAGCGGCCGCGCCATGTGCATGCAGACGTTAGGTCTCAAGGACACCGACATCACGATCAACATGCTGCGCGGCGGCGGTGGCTTCGGTCGTCGCCTCAACAACGACTATATGGTCGAAGCGGCATGGATCGCGAAGCAGGTGGGCGTGCCGGTGAAGCTGCTGTGGACGCGTGAGGACGACATGCAGCACGACTTCTATCGTCCCGCGGGCTACCACTTCATCAAGGGCGCACTGGACTCGAGCGGCAAGCTCGTCGCGTGGCGGAACCACTTCGTGTCGTTCGGCGACCCGGAGCGCATGTCGGCTGCGCCCCAGCCGAACACGCCCCTTCCGTTCGCGCCGAGTGCCGGCATTGGCGCCGCTGAGTTCCCGGCACGGTTCATCCCGAACTTCGCCCTGGACGCGTCGGTGATGCCGTTAGGCGTGCCGACGGGAGCACTCCGCGCCCCCGGTAGCAACGGCATCGCGTTCGCGACGCAGTCGTTCATCGACGAGCTCGCCGCGGCCGCCGGGAAGGACCCGCTGCAGTTCCGGCTCGACATTCTGTCGAACACGCCGATCGCGCAGGACCCGGGACCGGCCGGCGCGCCGCCGGCGTTCGAGGCCGCTCGCATGCGCGGCGTGCTGGAGCTCATCCGCGACAAGTCGGGCTGGGGCAAGACGACGCTCCCGAAAGGCACGGGCATGGGCGTCGCCTTCCATTTCAGTCACCGCGGCTACTTCGCGGAGGTCGTGCAGGCGACGGTCGCGAAGGATGGGACGGTCAAGGTCGACAAGGTCTGGGTAGCCGGCGACGTGGGCAGCCAGATCATCAACCCACTCAACGCCGAGAACCAGGTGCAGGGCGCGGTGCTGGACGGGATCGGCGAGGCGTTAGGCCAGGAGATCACCATCGAGAACGGCAGGGCGACGCAATCGAACTTCAACACGTTCCCGTTGCTGCGACTGCGTCAGGCACCGCCGGTCGAGCTGCATTTCAAGATCACGGACAATCCACCGACGGGCCTCGGTGAGCCCGCTCTGCCGCCGGTGGTTCCGGCCCTCTGCTCGGCCATCCACGCGGTGACGGGGAAGCGGATTCGTTCGCTGCCGCTCTCGAAGCAGGATCTCAAGTGGGTGTGACCTGACTCGCACGCGCCGCTGACTCCAGCCGCCCGCGAACGGTAATTCGTTCGCGGGCGGTTTGTCATCCTGAGGCGTCAAGGCTCGGTAGTCATCCTGGGGCTCTATCGGACGTCTCCACTCACCACGAGCCGAAAATGAAAAGGGGAACGGCCGATCGGGACGCTCCTCTCCCGAAGAGCTGTTCCCCTGTCATTCGGCTCGTTGCGCGAGGAGGATGACAACATCTCCAACCAAGCCGGCGCGCCGCCTGTCTAATCACAGTCCTTTCGACAGGGCCACATGCTCGCCGACCTCCGCTTCGCGCTCCGCACGCTCGGCCGCCGGCGGGCGTTCTTTGGCATTGCGGTCACGACGCTCGCGCTCGGCATCGGTGCGGCGACGTCGATCTTCAGCGTCGTCGACGGGGTCATCTTCCGGCCGCTGCCCTTCTCCGAGCCAGATAAACTCGTCGCCGTCTGGCAGACCTACCCGGACTGGCTGAAGGAGCCAATCCTCGCCTCCTTGTGGGACAAGATCACGTTCTCCGTCCCCGAGTATCGCGACTGGCGCGCCCAGCAGACGTCCTTCGAGGACGTCGCGCTGTACTCGCAGAATCAGATGCTCCTGAACGGTCGCGACGGGCTAGAGCTCGTCCCGGCGCTTCAGGCCAGCGCATCGCTTCTGCCGGTCCTGCGAGTGCGTCCCGTCCTCGGACGCGGCTTCCTGCCGGGCGAGGACGTGCCAGGCGGACCGGCGGTGGCGCTCGTGAGTTACGAGGCCTGGACTTCGCGCTACGGCGCTGACTCCACCGTGATCGGCAAGATCGCTCCGTTCGACACGAAGTCGTACGAGATCGTCGGAGTGCTGCCGCCGAGGCTCTCCCTGCGGCGCTCCTCCGCCCCGCCGCCGCAGTTCTGGATCCCCTTGCAGGACTCGAGCGACGCGGCGGCGCGCGACCAGCACAGCTATTACGGCATCGGCCGACTGAAGGCCGGAGTTCCCGAGGAGCGCGCCGCACTCGAGGTCGTGCGGATCGTGAATGCGCCCACCCCGGAACGGCGCAGCGGCGCACGCGTCACGCCACTCCAGATCGAGCAGACTCGTGATGTCCGAAAACCACTGATAGTCCTGCTCGCGGCAGTGGCGCTGCTTCTCCTGATCGCCTGCGTGAACATCGCGACGCTGCTCCTGGGCGAGGTCGCGTCGCGCGAACAGGAGATGGCCACGCGAGTCGCCCTCGGAGCGGCACGCACGCGACTGCTTCGCCAGCTCCTGACCGAAAGTCTCGCCCTGGCCGCCATCGGTGGCGCGTTAGGCACCGCACTCGCCTTCGGCGGGACCCGCGTGCTCGTCGCGCTCGCGCCGGCGCGAATTCCGGGAATGGCCGATGTCCGCACGGACATCCGCGTGCTGACCGTCGCCCTCGGGGCCGCTGTGCTCACGGGGTTGTTGTTCGGGCTGGCGCCGGCCCTCACATTGTCGCGATCGGGACCGGCTTCGCTCGTGCGATCCGGCGCCGGCCAGAGTGTGCGAGGCCGCGGGCGACTGCAGCACATATTCGTCGCGCTGCAGCTCGCGCTGTCGGTCGTGCTGCTGGTGGGCGCCGGACTGATGTCCCAAAGCTTCGCACGCCTCACGGCTGTCGACCCCGGGTTCGACGTCGATCGGCTCCTGACGGTGCGGACCGTGCTACCTGTCGGAATGGCCCGGGACAGCGCGGCACGCCTCGACTACCATGCGCAGGCGATGGCCCGTCTCGCCGCCACACCCGGCGTGGTGGCCGTCGCTGGCGCGACGCTGATTCCGTTCACCACCAACTATAGCAGCACGACGGTGGAGGTCGAGCGGCTCGCCGGTCCGCAGACCGGCCGCGAGCGCGAGACCCAGCAGCGTACCGTGACGCCGTCGTACTTCCAGACGTTAGGCATCCCGCTTCGCGCCGGCCGCCTGTTCACGAGTCAGGACCGGCCGGGCGCTCCGAACGTCGTGATCGTGAGCGAGGCGATGGCGCATCGCGATTGGCCGAACGAGTCGCCCATCGGCCGCCGCGTGAAGTACCGCGGCGCGTGGCGAACGGTCGTCGGGATTGTGGGAGACATTCGCTTTCGCTCACTGTCGTCCGACGCCGAGGCAACGTTGTACGCGCCGTATCCGCAGCTGGGTCACGGGTTGGCGTTCCTCGTGCGCACGCGTGGTGACGCGGCTGCCGCTGGCCCGGTTGTCCGCGCGGCCCTCGGCTCGGTGAACGGCACCGTTCCGGTCACGTCGATGGACGCCATGTCCGACCTGGTCGCGCGGTCGTTCGCCGAGGAGCGCTATCGGACGGTGCTGATTGGCATGTTCGGCGTGCTGGCGGTCGTGCTGGCCGCGGTCGGGATGTATGGCGTCACCTCACGCGCGGTGAGCCGCCGGACGCGCGAGGTAGGGATCCGTATGGCGTTAGGCGCGTCAGCGCGGTCGGTTTCCGGGCTCATCGTGTGGCAGACGCTGGCGGGGGTGGCCGTGGGGGTCGTTGCAGGAATCGCCGGCTCGCTTGCGGTCGCGCGCCTGCTCGCTCCGTTCCTGTTCGGCGTACGCCCCAGCGACCCGGCCACGTACGCGGCGATCCTGTCGTTTCTTGCGATCGTGAGCGTGGTGGCAAGTTGGATCCCGGCGAGGAAGGCGGGCCGCGTGGCACCGGCGGTAGTCCTCCGGTCCGAGTGAAAGGCAGTACCGATGACCGAAAACCAATGACCAATCACCCAAGACCGATGACCCGCCATGACCTCTCGTGATGCATGGCAAGTCATGCGTGATGGGTATTGGGTCATTGGTTTTCGGTCATCATATGTTCAACTCCCGGTCGACGCCGAGCTTCCCTCGGGTTGTGCTCTGTCCGCATGGTGCTCTCTTCGGCACGCCAAGCAGACTCTGCAGGAGCCGCGTGACAGAATAAGTAATCGATCGTTAGGTCAGGGAAACGCCGCGTCCAATCGAGCGGCCGTGGGTCGGCTGTGAATCCGAACCGGGAGATTGGATGCGCATGATCGGCCCTCGACGTCGCCCGCTCGCGTTCCTGGCTCTGGTGTGTGCGCTCACCGGACTCGCGTTCTCGGCTCACGCGTGCGTGTCGTACCGCTGGAAGGCCCTCCCAATAACGTCGCTCGACCTTCAACGAGATTCCCTCAGGTCGCGCGACGTCCGTTTCGAAACCGACTCCGGCCCGGTGCGGTTGACGATCGACGCGCTGGATTTCCCGTTCGTGTACGGCAGAGCGCGTGAAGGAACGGGAATCGCCGCGGTCAACACCGCTGATCGCGTGCGGATCACCGTGACCGAGCTGGATCCGCGCGGCC
>Ga0075418_10009830_pt1 | contig 10726 bp, 10 predicted proteins | sample SoiMetdeltSBSDD2_FD_81776 | JGI IMG/M metagenome (GOLD analysis project Ga0075418, IMG submission 81776) | Bulk soil microbial communities from a Populus tree surrounding site in Tennessee, USA - Soil MetaG P. deltoides SBSDD2 | ecosystem: Environmental > Terrestrial > Soil > Tree plantation...
AGAGTTTCGGTGATCATGGCGAAAGGGAAACACCCGGCTCCATTCCGAACCCGGAAGTTAAGCCTTTCAGCGCCGATGGTACTGCACGGGGGACCGTGTGGGAGACTAGGACGTCGCCGGACATATAACACCTCGGGGTCGGTCATTCGTGGCCGGCCCTGAGGTGTTTTTCGTTCGAGTTCCGCACCAGACGTTTCTCAGTCACAAAGCCACACATAGCGCCCAAATCAGGCGATTCCTCAGCTATTCGTTTGCTTTCTGCGGAGAACCGGATTGAGCTGGAGCCGATCATCGCACGAGAGCTTCGGCTTCATCGGCAGCGCGTGGTCGATGCGCCGCTTCCCAGGCGAGCACGTCCGCAAAACGTCGAGCGGCCGCTTTGTATTGCGCGCGTTCCAAAACCTCGGAAGTGGCCGCGGCAATCTGGGCAGGAGTTGATTTCTTGCTGAGCCGTATCCCCGCTCCAAGGCGGAGCACGCGTACGGCGTTGTCCTTCTGATCTCGGCCTATCGGTATACACACCAGCGGTACGCCGGCTGCGAGCGACTTCAAGACTGTGCCGTGGCCGGCGTGGGTCACGACCGCAGAAGCTTCGCGCAGCACGCGGACGTGCGGGGCAGCTCGTAACACCTCAACGTTCGCAGCGGCCTCGATGTCGACCGGATCGACAGCGCGGCCGGTTGTCAGTACTGCCCTGACGGGCAGCTGGCCCAACGCTTCGGCGATCCGCTGCAGCAGGTCGCTTTGATCTTGGTAGATCGAGCTTGTTGCTACCAGGACCAGCGGCTCAGTGCCTTGGCGCTGCCACTTTGCCTTGATTGCCCAGTCTGGGTCGTCGAGTTGCGGCCCGACGTAGCGGACATTGTCTGGAAGCTGCGGCGCCTTGAAGTCGAACGACGGGCTGGTCATTACGAGGACCCGGATGCATCGGTCGTACAGCTCGAAGACGTTGTCGAGTGGGAGCAGCTCGTAGTCCTCGATGACGGCATTCAGACGTGGCAGGGTCGGGCTCAGCAGCGCGGAGGCAACCCTGGGGGCAATTTTGTCCCTCGTTCTGCGGAGGACGCCGGTTCCTGGTGACCAGCCGGTGCCGAGCAGTGGCAGCCCCGGAGTGGGCCGCACATACGTCTGTGCGACGAGCGCTGCGGTGGGTCGGCTGGTCGCCTGAGCGCCGATCAGTATTCCTGGCAATCCGTCAGCCAGGATGGCATCGGTTTGGAACTGTCGGACTGTCGAGATGACGTCTCTGGCGTACCGACCAGTCATTGCCCTGCCAGCGAATGCCCTGGCAGCCAGGAATGCCCGGAAGGGATTCCCGCCCTCGAGTGCGGCGATCATGGCTGTCTGTTCCGGTCGCGAGTTGAAGTGCGGTGCCTCACGCCAGGGTGAGAAAGCGCATCCAGCCGAGCGGGCAGATCCCTCGATGGTCGGATCTGCCAGCACACGCACGTGGTGTCCACGACGAACGAGTTCGGCCGCGAGGCTGAGAGCAGGGGGCACGGTGCCTCCCGCGTCGATGAGGGCCAACAGGAAGCGAGCCCGAGGACGGCCGCTGCTGGTGTTCATCCCGTAGGCGCCCGCCAAATCAAGGTGTGCAGCAGGTCCGCCGGGTCTCGCTCGACCGTATTGCGGCGTTTCGGGTGCGACTGGCGACCCCGCGAGTCGTCGCCCAGCCAGCTGGGTACTCCGTACGGCAGGTCGCTGCGCGGGATGGGCGCGTAGTCACTCTCGGAGAACTTGTTGCCATAGTTGGGCCCGGAATTGTCCCCGCCAGCATCGGGGGTGACGACAGTGCGCAAGTCAGCGACAGCTGAGCGCCATTCCGTGATGAGCTTCGTCGCGTCCCGGCTTGATGGGTGCGGCACGTTCTTGATCATGACTGGCGGCGCGTTCTCCATTGCCCCACAGCAATGCGGGCCTGCAGGCCGAAGGTGACGACGGCCTGCAGTTCCGGGCCAACGATCATGGAGAACAGCTCGTTACGCCATGACTGCTGCTCGGGCTCGGCCAAGATCGGAATCGCACTCATCGAGTGCGACGGCAAGAGCGCGTAGGCGTAGGCATTGACGCACACGTAGCTGCGCGTGAGACCCAACTTGCCGAGGAAGCCCTGGACACGCTGGCCCGCGTCTCCGACCAGGGTGCGGCCGGCGATTCGCTCCGTTGGTCCGGGGTCTGAGGCGATGCACAGCAACCGGGCAGAGCGGTCGAGTCGTCCACGGTAGAAGATCGGCCCCCAGTCGTACCAGAAAAGATCCTGATGGGCCGCATAACTAGGCAGTCTGTCCAAATGATCAGCCACGTCCGGTGGTGGGCCAGGGTCGAACTCGACCATGATCATCTCCTCATTCATTCGCCTCGCCGAGAAGGCTGCTGCAGAAGGCGAGCAGGTCCTTGTTGCTCTTCATCAGGTCGTCCTTGGTCATTTCGTACGGGATCCCCGGTATGCCGAGGTCCTCGATCGGGATGCCATCGCCGGCGGCGGATCGGATCGCGCGTCGGAAGGCGATGGTGAAACCTGTCCCAGCAGGCATCCGGCCGGGCTGATGATCGGTGCCAGACAGTGCGTCACGTAGCTGTGCCGAGGTCCAGACATTCGCACCGCCAGCGCCTGTCGCCTGGCCGACGCTGACCAAGGGGCCGATACTGTGGTCCACCCATCCCGCGGCGAAAAGATCGCCGGAGGAGTAGGTGTTCGCGTCGACGACGGCGACCGACGGACCTGGATACTTGCGGCCCTGATCGTTGCACCAGGACGGATCCGTCAGTGGTAGCGGCTGAGCGTAGAGCTCGCCGGTAGAGACCGCATCTTGCAGCGACTGGCTCCAGGCTTCCAGTTCGAATCGATTGAACGGACTGTCTGCCATCTGCCGGGTTAGCGGCGTGGCAATCATGGAGAATCGCGTCGGCTGAATCGTCGCGTCGGTGAATAGCTGCAGCGCCCGCTCCGCCGCCCAGATCAAGCCACCAGGGTTCGCGCGCAGGTCGATGATCAGGCCGGTCTGTGGGAGCAGGCCGAGTAGCCGGATCAGTTCGGTGATGAACGCGTCATCATCATCGAGGTCGAAAGACCAGATGCGCAGATAGCCAACCTTGCGGCTGAGCGGTCTTGCCGCCAGTGTGTCCTGCATTGGCGAGTCCAGCCATTCACCGACCTCGGCTTTGTCCGAAACCTCATCCACAGGGCGCCGTTCATGATCACTGGCCCACAGGTCCGTAGCGAACATCAGCTTCTTGGCACGACGTATCGCCTCAGCGGCCAGATCGCCGGCTTGCTTGAGGGCGGCGCGCGACCCTGGTTCTCCAGCGGTGGCGGCCTTGCCGGGCGTCAGCATCCGCCATGGCAACCGGATCTCAGCCTTGCGACCACGCTTGGTCCGATAGCCGACGATGACCCAGTGCTCGTCCGGCGGCGGGCCATACTCCAGGGCGCGGAAAGTGAGTGATTCGAGCGCGCGGGAGCGGCGGGAGTCAGGCCGACCACCGGTCTCGAGGTCGGCATGGTTCTCGACTGCCCGAGCGAACGGCGCCCCGTTCCAGGCCTCGAGCTCGACTCCGGGCTGGAACTCCGGGTCGTCCACGGCATCGGTGTTGATCTTGCTCACCAGGTACTTCGGCCTGGATTCCGGGCCGTATTGCTCGACGAGGAATGGCAGCACGGCAACCTGATCCCGCAACGTGGACGGTCCAATGTAGCGGGTGTGTGCGTCACGGAGGCCCGTGACTATCGCGCTGACCGCCCGATTGAACTCGGTGTCGGACAGGTCGGCCGCTCGGGCGGCGGAGCAGCGTCAACGCCTGCACGGGATCGCTCGCGTACGCCGCCCGCTTGGCTGGCAGGTGGGCGTACGTACCAGCGATCGAGGTGACCAAGATGTCCAGGATCTGGAGGCGCTGGCCGCCATCAAGATCGACTGGCCCTCCGGCGCGGGACCCGGTGAGGGCTTCGGACATCAAGACGCCGCGTCGCGCACGCCGCACTGCCTCCGCGGATCGTGCTGCACCGTTCATGATCATCCTTGCTACCGCCGGTAGAACTTGGCCAGGCCATCGAGTACGCCGGAGTGAAAGCCGCGGCCAACCACCGAATCAAGCCATTCGTCGTCGTGGGTCAAGGACTGCAGCGGCGGAACGACCAGCTCGTTGAGGTCCTTGGGCAAACCGCCGATCGGAGCCAGACCGGTGGGCATATCCAGTGCCAGCCGGAGCGGTGCCTCACGATCGTCGAGCCGGCCGGCCCACCGCGCGTACATGGCGTTCGCAGCCTCGACCTCGCGCTTGGGGTGGGCGCGCACCTCCTCGATTCTGTCGATCACCTCCGACCACTCCCAAGCTTTGGCGAGATCGCTTGGCTGGCTCAGTGAAAGCCGCATCGGCCGTCCAGCCACAGGGAGCGTCGTCACGGTGCTTGCCGCGGACATGAGATCAGGTGTGCCGTAGCGGCGCTGCCCGCTGATGACGACGAGATCGATGTCGTCTTCGGTGGCTTGGACGATGGTGGGGAAGGGGCTTGTCCCCCGCTTGGCGTTGATCACTACGAGGTCGGCCTGCGCGCCGGGCTGCAGGCGGCCGATCTGTCGGTTCCAGGCGCGGGCGAGGACGTCGCCGGGCAAGCAGGTGGCCATCCTCACAAGATCCTGATCGCTCAAGGACCAGCCCAGGTGATCGGCAGTAAGCCGTGCAGACTTCAGCTCACCGAGCACGTTCTTGGTGCCCGACGGCGCCCAGTCGGATCCTAGGCAGACGCTGATGTGTTGGGCTTGCGCGGCCGGCACATCGGTGGTCTGGCCGTAGAGCCACAGGTTGGAGAACGGTGACCAGGCGATCGCGCCGGGTGCGCGCCAGTGAGCGAAGACAGCGGGGTCGACCGCATTGGCGTGCACCGCAATAAACCGCGGCTGGAGGCAACCGGCGGCCTCGGCGTCAGTGAACTCACGCGCGACAATGGTGCCGCGCTGGCCCTCTGAGCAGTGGTAGACAAAAGCAGAGCCGCCTCGCATCTTGTTGGCACGCTCGGCGAGCGCCGCCGGTTGTGCGGTGAGCACAGACGCGTAAATCAGATTGGCGTCGTGCGAACCGAAGGTCTCGTCTTCGATATTGCGGACCAGCCATCCATCGCGGGGTCGATTCTTGGGCGGGGATCCCTGGATCGATGTCGTGCCACCGACGATCGCCTTGGCCTCTACGTAGGCCAGCAGCTCCTGCGGGCACGCGGTGATCAGCGCGTACGCGGGCCAGGTGGTGCTGGCCGCGTAGCTTGCAGCTCTGGTCCAGGAGTTGTGATGCAAAAACGGCGTTGTCTGTGTCGGCTCGGTCCACAGCGGCAGCGTGTTGTAGGCGAGATGGTTGTGCAGGTCGATCAGCCCGGGCAGCACAAGCGAGCTGCCGACATCAATGACCTGGGCACCTGCTGACCCCGTTGGGCCCGCCTTCGAGCCTTTGGTCACCGCGGTGATCGTGCCGTCGTCGCCGATCCAGACCCGGCCGGTGAAAACAGCGGCCTCGTCTGGTGCCACCTCGGGATCGGACGTCAGCGGCACGATACGACCGCGGATGGCCCACATGGCTCATACGCCAAAGTGAGCGGCGAGCACCGAGCTGTAGCGTTCCATGATCTCGGTGGCGGCGCGCTGGTCAGCTCCCGTCGGCTCTTGCTGACTGATCACCGGCACCTGCCAGTCGGGAAGTGTGCCGGTCAACGCCCACGCTGCCTGGCGCGCGGCGCCAACCGCAACGCTCTCGAAGGTGTCGGTGACAACAATGGGCACGCCGAAGACCGCCGTGGCAATCTGGCGTACGGCTTCAGACTGGGATGCACCGCCGGTCAGAGTGATCGAGGAAATTTCGCCGGTCTGCTCGCGCAGCACCTCGACGCCGTATGCAAGGCTCCACAGCACTCCTTCGACGGTGGCGCGTGCGATATTGGCCGGCGTCATGTTTGCCAGCGTGAGCCCGACCAGCTGGCCGCGTGCGTCAGGCAGCGGCGGCGTCCGCTCACCTTCTAGATACGGGATGAATGTCACGCCCTCGCTGCCGGGCTCGGCGCTCAATGCCAGCTCGCTCAGCTCGGCCAGCGTTACGCCGAGCATCTGCGCCGTCGCGACCAGGTTCCGAGCACCGTTGAGCGTACAGACCAAGGGGAGGAATTCGCCCGTCGCATCGGCGAAACCGGCCACGGTCCCGGTCGGCTCATGGGTTTGCTGATGAGTCTTGGTGAAAGCTGTTCCACTGGTGCCCACCGAAACCACGGCGGCACCGGCCGTCACGCCGAGGCCAAGCCCGCCCGCCATGTTGTCACCTGTGCCGGGTGCGATGGCGATGCCGCTTGCCGTGTGGCCGATCACCTCATTCGGAGCGGCGACACGTGGCAGTACGAGATCATGACCCAAGGCAAGTTGCACAAGATCGTTTCGGTAGCGGTTGGCGGTTGCGTCGTAATAACAGGTGCCTGATGCGTCGCCACGGTCGGTGGCCGGGGAGAAGCTGCAACCACCGATCTGCCAGCTCAACCAGTCGTGCGGCAGGACGACTGCGGACGTCTTGGCAGCATTTTCCGGTTCCGCCCTCGCCAGCCATCTGATCTTCGAGACGGTCATGGAGGCAACCGGGACCGAGCCCACCGCGTCAGCCCAGACCGTAGCGCCCCCGAGCTCGGCGATCAGATCTCGTGCGTCAGCGGCGGACCTGTTGTCATTCCACAACAGCGCATCGCGGACAAGCTCACCGTCTTCGTCAAGGGTGACCATGCCGTGCTGCTGGCCGCCGACGGCCAGCGCCGAAACCCCGTCGAGGAGTGCTGGATCGGCTGCCGCCTCCTGGTAGGCCGCTAGCCAGGCGGATGCCGGCACTTCCGTAGCGTCTGGGTGCGAGGCGCGTGCGCTGCGAACGATCGAACCTGTATCAAGATCACAAACCACGATCTTGACTGACTGGGTCGAGGAATCGACTCCGGCGACGAGTGTCATGAGGTCCCTCCAACGGTGATAGTGATGCCCCGTTCTAGGAACGGGTGCAGGGCGGCTTGACTGGGGGCGCCGGCAACGGCAATCGAGTCGATCTGATCGAGGGAGGCGAACTGGATGAAGGCCGACGCGCCGAGGCTGTCGACGCCGGCCAGCGCGACGACCCGTTCTCCAGCGGCCACCTCCGCCTGCGACACCGCGGCGGCGGCGGGAGTAGCCTCAGTGAGCCCGCGCTCGAGGCTGATTCCGGCCGGACACACCACACTGACGTCGACGTGCAGTCGCTCCATCTCATTCACGGCCCAGTCCCCTTCTTGAGCTCGAGTGATCGGTGAGACAGTTCCGCCGATGTTGTAGACCTCAAGCCGTCTGGCTCGAGACAGCACGATGGCAGCGTCGAGGGAGTTGGTGGCCACCGTCAGACCATGGGTCTCGGGCGGGGAGCCAACCAGGACCTGTGCCAGAGCGAGGGTGAGACGACCTGCGCCGAGCAAGATTGTGCCCCGACGCGGTAGCCCCGCCCACACCCGGGCGGCAACTTCAAGATCATCCTTGCCGGTCGGTAAGTGGCTGTTCAACAGGGTGAGCGGGCCGGTGGCGAGCCGTACTGCGCCGCCATGCACACGCTGCAACTTCCCGGCGCTCTCCATGGCGCGCAAGTCGCGACGAATCGTCTCCTGGGCAACGCCGAGGCGGTTGGCGATGTCGACAACGTCCACGCGTCCATCGGCGGCGAGCAGGTCGGCGATCGCTTGATAGCGAGCCGCGGCCTGCGTGTGCTGGACGGTCATGCTGTTCTCTCGCCTGGCAGCTGAGATGTCGCCGTTGCGGGCTACAACAGTTGCGCTGATTCTGTCGCGTGGGGTCTGATCTGGATCTTGCGCCCGACACCGGCGCGGAATGCCTCGATCGCGTCGCCATAGTCGGTGAGGGTGAAGGCGTGGCTGATCATGGGTTCAGCATTGAGCGCACCTGCAGCGAACATCTCGACTGCTCGGGCGAACGAATGCAGCACTGCCATCGAACCGATCATGGTCACCTCATCGTTGTAGATGCGGAAGGGTGAAAATCTGGCGCGCGCGTCGCCAGCAGCTACGCCGAACTGCTGGAAGGTGCCGCCGCGGCGTACGCGTCTGAGGCCGTCCTCGATCGCCTCGACGGCGCCACTGCAATCGATGACCGTATCCCAGCCACCCGGTCGGGCAACGTCGTCCGGCGTGCTGCCAACCAGCTCGATTCCCACATCTTGCGCTGCCTGCAGACGCTGCGGATTTGGGTCAACGATGCTCACTGATGCGGCACCGGCACGGGGGGCAAGCTGCGCCATGATGAGACCCATCGTGCCTGCACCGTAGATCAAGTAGTGCGCGCCGATCCAGCGCGGGAGCAGATCGTAGCCGTGAATCGCGCAGGACAACGGCTCAATCAACGCGGCCATCGCAAGATCAACAGAGGGCGGTAGTCGATACAGATTCTTGGCAGGCGAACGCACAAGTTCGGCGGTGGATCCGTCGGTGCGTGCAGCGCCCGCGCCATCCCAGTTCTCGCAGAGATTGGCGTGTCCAGCCATGCAGAATGAGCATTCGCCGCAATAGAACGAGGGATCGAGCGACACTGGATCCCCTGGTACGACATTGGTGACCTCGTCGCCCACGCTCACGACAACCCCGGATGCCTCATGTCCGGGCACGATTGGGAAGACGGTCGGCGCGAATTCACCATCGAGAACATGTAGATCGGTCCCACAGATGCCGACCGCCTCGACCCGAACGATGACATCTCGGGGACCGGGGACGGGGTCGGGCACCTCGGCAAGTGAGAACTCACCAGGCCGAGCGAACACAATGGCGCGCATTACCGCCTCCAAATCAAGCGGCTTGCGACTGTCACAGATACACCCCGTACGGGTTTGACCGAATGTCTGCAAAAGATCTTTGAATGTCTTCCTAGGCGCGAGGTTAGCGCAGCCGTGGTGGGAGATCTAGAGTCCGAGTTCTGCAATCCGCGGGTCGGCCTGCCCGTTTCCACGCCCCCGGACTATCCGACGGTGGCACTCGGTCATCCGTGTGAGAATGGTGCCAGAAAGGCAACCATGACGATGTATCCGCCCGAGCGACAGCGGGCGATCACCGATCTGTTGATCCAGCACGATGGACGACGAGCCAGCGTGACGCAAATCAGTGAGCAGCTGAAGGTCACGACCGAGACCGTGCGCCGTGATCTTGATGTGCTAGAGCGACGCGGCGTGCTCCGCAGAATCCGAGGCGGAGCCGAACTGCTGGATTCCACCCCGTTCGAGCAGGCCCTGGCGGCGCGGCACGCAGAGCAGTTCGAGGACAAGCTCGTGATCGCCCGCAGAGTTACCGAGGAGCTTCCCGAGGACGGTGTCGTAGTGCTCGATTCCGGCTCTCTCACCTTGTTCTGCGCCCAGGCGATGCCAAAGGACCGCGCACTTGCGGTAGTGACGAACAACCTGCCCGCGGCTCAGTACCTTGCCGAGTACGACAGCCTTCGCGTCTTCACATTGCCCGGGACGATCCGGGGACTAACCTCAGCGGCCGTTGATGCCTGGACGAGTCGGCGGCTCAGTACGCTGACTGTTGATCTTGCAATCATCGGTGTGAACGGAATGACGTCGACGCACGGCTTGACGACGACCAACCCGGAAGAGGCCGCCACCAAACGCGCCATGCTACTGGCTGCGCGACGGCGCATCGTGCCGGTGATCTCCGGCAGGATCGGCCGAAACTCATTCTGTTCCTTCGCCGCCGTCAACGAGGTGGATCTAGTGATCACCGACGCCGGGGCGAACACCGAGATCGTCAACGAACTCGCAGCAGTCGGTCCTGAAGTCGTTATAGCCACCTAGCGCTCGAGTTGAGTTCACACAAGGGTGGTCGTGCGAGCGCGGGAGGAAGGCAGGATCTGTGGAGTCCGACCGGGCGCGAGCCGCAAGCAATCTGCGGTCGAGCGTCGGGTAGGGAGGGCGACGGGTCCTGTCTGGACGACTAAGTGAGCGCGAGCCTGCTCGAGCCGGGTGAGTCTGGGCAAGGGTGGTCGTGCGAGCGCGGGAGGAAGGCAGGATCTGTGGAGTCCGACCGGGCGCGAGCCGCAAGCAATAATGAGCGGGTGGCAGAGCAGCGGCGATCAGATCGCCCCCGACGCACGGCGTCAGGGCGGCGCCAGGATGCACCAGAACGCACTCAGCGCGGGCGGTCGCAGCCTCGCAGTGACCCGCAGCGCGCCGAGGCCGTGAACCGAGGCCGGCGGACCACCACCGGCGCTCGACCCGGTCTGGCACGTCGGGAGAACGAGCCGCCGGTTCCCGAAGGCGTTGACTCTCGGTCCTTGCATGCGTCGGTACGCGCGGAGCTTCGCGGATTGCCGAAGGAGCTCGCCGAGATCGTGGCCGCGCATCTGGTGCTTGCAGGTCAGCTTGTCGATGAAGACCCTGAGCTGGCGTACGCCCATGCCGAAGCTGCGCGACGACGAGCTGCCCGGTTGCCCATCGTTCGGGAAGCGGCCGCCGAGACGGCCTACGCCGCCGGTCGATATGACGTGGCGCTCAGCGAGTTCCGGGCGCTCCGGCGGATGACTGGGTCGCCGGACTACCTGCCGGTCATGGCAGACTGCGAGCGCGCCTTGGGCCGTCCGCACAATGCCCTCAAGTTGGCACGCGAGGCCGACCACGCTGGACTCGGTCCGGCGCTGCGGATCGAAATGATCATTGTCGAGGCGGGCGCGCGGCGAGACCTCGGACAAGA
>Ga0075418_10009832_pt1 | contig 10723 bp, 5 predicted proteins | sample SoiMetdeltSBSDD2_FD_81776 | JGI IMG/M metagenome (GOLD analysis project Ga0075418, IMG submission 81776) | Bulk soil microbial communities from a Populus tree surrounding site in Tennessee, USA - Soil MetaG P. deltoides SBSDD2 | ecosystem: Environmental > Terrestrial > Soil > Tree plantation...
ACTTGGAAGCCGTTGCAGTTTTCCCTCTACTATTAATGAAGGTGATGAATTTTATTTTACCATCGATTCTTCTTATGTAAGCAACTGCGCTGTTTGCCTGGCTTATTATCCAAAGCCACCAAAAAGTATTGCGATCAAAGTAGTGAATAAATAATAATGCCGTTACTGCGAATACATAATCTTTCAATCGATTTCATTTCCGAATCAGGAACAACTTCTGCTTTAAAAAATGTTTCGCTATCGGTTGATCGTGGAGAGATACTTGCGATTGTTGGTGAATCTGGTTCGGGGAAATCTGTTACGGCATTATCGATTCTGCAACTGCTGGCGAAAACTGCAAAGTTTAGCAGCGGCGAAATATCTTTTTCTGAAGATAGTCAAACCAGGATCAACCTCCTTCGATTGTCAAAAAAGGAATTGGAACAAATAAGAGGCAATAAGATCGCAATGATCTTCCAGGAACCAATGACATCCTTAAATCCGGTATTCACTTGCGGATTCCAGGTTGCAGAATCATTAGAACTTCATAAAGCTCTTTCATCAAGTGAAGCAAAGCAACAAGCTATTGAATGGTTTAGAAAAGTAAAACTGCCAGAACCTGAAAAGGTTTTTTCCAAATACCCGCATCAGTTGAGCGGTGGACAAAAGCAAAGAGTGATGATCGCTATGGCTATGTGTTGCAAACCTGCTTTACTTATTTGCGATGAGCCAACAACAGCATTGGATGTGACTGTCCAAAAGAATATCCTGGAACTGATAAGGGAATTACAGCAGGAAGAAAAAATGGGAGTAATTTTTATTACTCACGATCTTGGTGTGGTAAGTGAAATAGCTGACAGGATCGCTGTGATGTATAAAGGTGAGATTGTTGAAAGCAATACTATTAAAGAGATCTTTACAAATCCCCGGCATCCATACACGAAAGGATTGCTTGCCTGCCGGCCAATACTTCATAAAAAAGGAGAACGGCTACCGGTAGTAAGTGATTTTCTTGAGACCATAGACAACAGACCGCAGACGATTGTAAAACAAGACAGCCTGCAGACTTCTACCGTGGTCAGTAGTCAATCGTCTACGGTCCTTCTTTCAGTTAAAAATCTTACTGTATGGTTCCCTGTGAAGAAGAATTTACTTGGAAAGGCACTTGCCTATACAAAAGCGGTGGATGATGTAAGCTTTGAAGTACTAAAAGGTGAAACACTTGGATTAGTAGGCGAAAGTGGTTGTGGTAAAACAACTTTGGGAAGAACATTATTACGGCTTATTGAACCGACAGCAGGAAAAATAATTTACAACGGTATTGATCTGACAAAAAAAACAGCTGATGAAATAAAGCCAATTCGAAAAGACGTACAACTTGTTTTCCAGGATCCATATTCCTCACTAAATCCACGATTAACTATTGGAACGGCGATCGCTGAGCCTTTGAAAGTTCATGGACTATACAAAAGCGAAAAGCAACGAAAAGAAAAAATCATCGACCTGCTTGAAAAAGTAAATCTCGAGGCTAAACATTTTAACAGGTATCCGCATGAATTCAGTGGAGGACAGCGCCAACGAATTGTTATTGCAAGAGCATTAGCGCTAAATCCGTCCTTTATTATTTGTGATGAGCCCGTTTCTGCATTGGATGTAAGCATCCAGGCACAAGTGCTCAACCTGCTTAATGATATTAAAAAAGAATTTGGATTTACTGCCATATTTATCTCCCATGACCTTGCTGTTGTCCGTTACATCAGTGACCGGATCATGGTAATGAACAAAGGCAAAATTGTTGAACACGGAACTGCTGATGAAGTTTATTATCAACCAAAAAATGAGTATACCAAAAACCTTGTTGCTTCTATTCCGGGTAAAAAGTTTGTCTAATCCATATAACGAAGAGGCATTTCGGAATAGTCTGGCCTTTCATTATAAAACATTCTTGCACTTTTCCTTTTTGAATAAACGATCTTCTTAAGCTGCTTTTCCATTTGCTCCTTGAGTGGCTCATCCTCTTTTATCCTTTCATCTGTAAATTCAGTAAAAACTATTCTTTCTTTATTTGCGGAAAAATTCCAACCCGGCAAAACAGAAGTATAGCTTACTTCATTATTCTCTTCTTCGTCGTCATCGTAACTAAATTGATTCTTATCCTGGGACAACAATCCAACAGTCGCCAGTTTCCAAAATGGATCGTCTTTTTTCGTTTTGTATTTATAAAAGAATACAACCCCTTTTTTGCTCTTTACAATCGCAGGAAGGCTGTCGAGAAAAACAAGTGAATCGGGTTTATTATAACTTGAGGAAGAGAACAGTTTACTTTTCGCCAGTTCACGTTGATTTTTATACTCAGTTGGAAACTTGTCAAGCATTTTGAGTTCCTTCATATCGGTGAAAAGCTCGTACCTGTATTCATCAAGTTTGGCAAAATAGGTCAGCATGGTGTCAGGTACAGCTAGCTTGTGACGCAAGAAAAGATGAACAGAATTATACTTTAATCTTTTGTCTTCAGACGACAACATTTTCTTCAACACATCATTTACGCCTGGATTTGTTTCTCTGAATGGTAGTAACAAGGTGGCATAGGTCAAAAGATCAGAATTGCCTCTGTCTCCTTCTTCACGACGGTAAAGAGATTCAGGTTTTGCATCTGTTTTTGCATTCTCTGCTTTTTCGATTGCCGATTTTTTTTCTTCTATTGCCTGTTTCTTCAATTCCTGTTTTGCTTCAATTAAAAATTTGCTGAAATAGATCTCATAATCCTTTGCCTTTACAAGATTGCTGTCAACCATTCTCCGAAGGAGGCGCATGATCGGTTTTTTATAATCATCAAGCGTCATCAATGGCAACAGGCCTGGCAAAATTTTCCTGGTTAACTGAAGTGAATCATACAATTCATCGATAAACCCTCCATTCGAGTATCTCGATGTAGTTGTTATGCGGCGATAAGAAAACTCTGATGTCAGATAATTATTCCGGTATGTGTTATCATTTTCAAGAACAGGAGGTTCAGTAGTGATAATGTCTTTGAACAGATCAAAAGAATACTGTGTTTTCTGCTTCAGCAACGCCTCCAGGGCTGAATGCTGTAATTGTAAAGTATCACCGGCGCCATAATAAATATTTTTCAACAGTTCAGCACTTGCTTTCGTCGGTATGCTCCCGAGTTTATTAATAAACGATATTTTCCTTTCAAGATATTTCTTCTCGCTCCATGTAAACGAATGAATGGCCTTGGTTAAAAGTGAAAGATCGGTTGAATCCATTTCGATCTGCCAAATGGAACTTAGCGCTCTTTTTCGTGCTACACTATCCTTTCCAAAAAAATCATCAAAAAATATTTTTGATTTTTTTACGTAAGGATTGACAATTTTTAAAGTGTCTGCGGGAATGAAATTCTCAAAAAAGCTTTTTATAAATGTCGAAGGTGGTGAAAGGGTATCGGTTTCTGTGGTTAACTGGAAGCTGAGTCCATTTTTATAAAATGTTTTTATCAAAATTGCACGGCTGCTACCAGTATCTGACACCAGTCTTTCTATTGTCTTCATTCCATTTGGAAGCGTTGCTTTTTTTTCCTTGCGAATGATCCATGTCGTATCATATCCCGGCAAAAACCTGTATTTATTTTTACTAATCTTTAGGCTATCTGCATACTCATATCTTGATGTTCTTGAAAAACTGACGAAAATGGTTTCCCCTGTTGTGTCGTTTTCTACCAGCCTGGTTTTATAATCATCCTCGTCAAATCCCGGGTAGTAACTATCATCGTCATCATCATCCGGCATATACGACTCCTCATCAGGGAGATCAATTTTGTTCTTTTTCTCTTCAGGAAACCAGCTTGTTGTCACGGAGAAATACATCGAAGTATCTTTTCTTTCTTTTAGCTCTTTATACCTGTAAGGAATCAATTCAAATGAATTGAAAAAATTGTCATTATTTATTTGATCATTTTTCTTATGGGCAATCAACGTGTAGTAATGCGGCCCTTTTATTATGAACCTTACAGAAAGAACAGAGCCATCTTTATGTTTGTATCTGGAATCAAGAGCCGGATAACCTTTATATACAAATTGTTTACGGCTGATATTTTTTTCTATAAAATCTGCGGAGCCAAAGCTCTCATCCATCAATGCAAGATCAAATGTATCTTCTTCAGCAAAGCGGTAATTATGAATATCGGTTCTTATTACTGAAAAATGCGTACCACTTGCTTTGTCTTCGGCATCATACTGCACATTATTTCCAAATGATTCATAAGGCTGTTGCGGAAGGTCAACGGAAAAGCCACCATAAGATGGCTGAAACTTTTTCCATCCGCCATTTTTGAATTCCTTCATTTGGATACTGGCAAAGAATTTTTTTGCCTCATCGCCATTCTTTACGTATTCGCCATTGCCTCCTGTTTTAAAAAAAACAACTTCAAATGGCGTGATGAAAATATTATACCGATGATAATCCCCTCTTCTTGTACGGCTGGTGATATCATATCCTTTATACCCATTCTTTATGATCCCGGTTTTATGTAAGATCTTCCCCGGTACGTTCTCATACAATAAACTATCAATTTTCTTTGTTACTGTTTCTACATCATGCCCCCAATAAAGGCCATTTGTTTTTACTCTTGTCACCATATAAAAACTTCCATTGGCCATATCAGCGTATTGTTCCTGATCGAACAAAACGCTTTCTCCAAAGCGATAAAATTTTCCCGGTATATCAACTTTATAAAATCCATCGTCGGCAGTCTGCGTTGTAAAAGCAACAGGTACTCTTACTTTTTCTACCGCATCTTTTTGCCGGCTATCCCTTGAACCCATAAAAATGGGGCGAAGTTTATAGCCCTTTCTTCGCAGCATTTCGATAACGCCTCTCTCACCCGGAAGATGTGCGGCTCCCACTCCAACAAACAAGGATGACTTTTTTAAAATTGAATCAATTGAATTGGCTTGTATCTCGTTTCTTTTGTATAAAAATTTTTCATCGAAAGCGTCAGATTGACTGCTCAGTTTATTAATGGAATCCAACAGATCAAGATTACCGGCTCGATACGCTTCCTGCAATTTGGCCGGTGAATATTCTTCATCAAAATCATAACTTTTTACCTTTTTGTTTTTTTCCTTTGCTGCATCACGAAACGCTTCACTCATCAATCGCATGCTTTCCTCGTACCGTTCAACACCGGCAACTTTTTTTCCCAATTTTTTTCCGGTTTGATAAATGTACAGGTCTAAATAAGTATCCTCTTCAAAGTCGCTGGTGTAGTCAGAAAGCGTACGATAAAGAAGATTGTTGATCATAGATGGCTTGCTGATCATCGCCATCTCCAGTTTCTTTTCATACTTTCCAATCCGTAACGATCGAATGCTCAAAAAATCATTTGGCATGTCGGTAGACCCTAACCCGCCGAATCCATAATCGAGCGAACTCAAATCAAAATTATTCATGTCTTCCTGCCATGTTTCAGGATTCGTTTCAAGGGCTACTACTTCCGAGTTCTTTATGGCGAGATAAAATGAATCGGAAAGATTGAATGCGATCTTACTGCTGACATGCATGGTACCGAACAGGTATGATGGCTTTTTCAAACCGTTGCCACTTATCTCCCAAAAAAGACTCGGGTATTTTTTTATTTTAGATCTTACCTGGCTTTGGGCTGAAAAACAAAAAATTATGGCGGCTATCAGGATAAAGTATCGCTTCATAAAGTAGAACGTAGTCCGGTTTTTATTACTCAAAAGATGCTGAATATGTTTGAATGCATAAAATTAGTCAAAACCTGCCTGGAAAGGGAACGTAGCGGGTGTCTAAAGATTGTGAAAAATTATTAATAACTGAAAAGCCAAATCCATTACCTTTGCCCACTTTAAAACTGAGTGAACCGCCCGGCGCCGTAAGGCCGGATGGGGATCAGACCACCCTTCCCCGGATTGCACGCCTCCCGGACAGTCACCAGTAAATTTTAAACTTAAGTCCAATAGTCCCGCTAAAAACGGGATGATGCTGATGAACTCAATCACCAACCTCGTTACAAATGCTAAATCAAGGTTCGGAACGATGATCCGCCTGAGGCGGACGCAATCAAAGATGTCCGAGATTCAAAAGCAGCTAACTAAAAAAATAAATTAAGCCCATGAAGCTATCGCAATTCCGTTTCGACCTTCCATTAAATCTTATTGCTCAGAACCCGGCCAAAAAAAGAGAAGATGCCCGCATGATGGTGGTGCATAGGCATACCGGCCAAATCGAGAATAAACATTTTCGCGACATCCAGGATTATTTCGATGATAAGGACGTCTTTATCGTGAATAACACGAAAGTGTTTCCTGCACGTATGTATGGCCGCAAAGAAAAGACGGGTGCAAAAATTGAAGTGTTCCTTCTTCGCGAACTAAACAAGCCAAACCGTCTTTGGGATGTTATCGTTGATCCTGCAAGAAAGATTCGTGTGGGTAACAAACTTTATTTTGGCGACAATGAAGAATTAGTAGCTGAAGTAATTGATAACACAACAAGCCGTGGCCGCACTATTCGTTTTCTTTGGGAAGACTCTGAAGAGTCTTTTCGCGGTATGCTTGAAAGGCTAGGTGAAACACCCCTTCCTAAGTATATTAAACGTAAACCTGATGAAGAAGATAAGGAACGTTATCAAACTGTTTATGCAAAACATGAAGGTGCAGTTGCCGCCCCTACTGCCGGTTTACATTTCAGCCGGGAATTGATCAAACGTCTTGAGATAAAAGGGATTCGTTTTGCTGAAGTTACATTGCATACCGGTTTGGGCACATTCAGGCCAATTGAAGTGGAAGACCTGAGCAAGCATAAAATGGATGCTGAATATTACCGTATAGAAGAAGATGCTTGTAAAATCGTGAACCGTGCAAAAGAATATGGTCATCGGATATGCGCGGTTGGTACGACCACGATGAGAGCGGTTGAATCGTCTTTTACCGCACAAAAATTATTAAAACCTTCAGAAGGATGGACAAATATGTTTATTCATCCGCCTTATGAATTTAATATTGCAGATTCTCTGATCACTAATTTTCATTTACCAAAAACAAGCTTGCTGATCATGACTTGCGCTTTCGCGGGTTATGATCTGATAATGGAAGCTTATAAAAAAGCGATCAGGGATAAATACAGATTCTTTAGTTATGGTGATGCGTTGCTGATTGTATAGAACCACGATTTACAAGATTAGGAAGGATATTGCGGAAAATTGTTCTAAACCCCGGGTAGGGGTTTTTTTTACTAGAGTAGCTTTAGAAGTTCTATTTTCAAGCATATTGAGGCAGTTTGTTACCTTAGTAATATGCAGCCCAGAACTAACAGCAAGATTTTATTCTTCACCTTTTGCCTTTTTTTCTTTAGTGTCCGATTCTTTGCTCAACAATCTCCTGTCGATGCGTTAAGAAAATTATATGATGAGTATCCGCAGGAAAAAATTTATATCTGGTTTAATAAAACAGGGTATGTAGCAGGCGAAACAATTTTTTTCAAAGCCTATGTTTTTTCGGGTTACGAAGTTTCATTTATTTCCACATCACTTTATGTAGAATTGTATGATGCTGATAAAAAATTGATCGGTAAACGCCTGCTTCCTTTATTAGCAGGAGTTACTGATGGCAGTATTGAACTTGACAGCAAATTAAATGAAGGTGTTTATTTTATACGTGCCTATACTACCTGGATGCTGAATTTTAGTGAACAATTCCAATTTCTAACGCCCTTACTGGTTTATAATCCTACTTCGGCCAAAAAACTTACTATAAATAAATCATTATGGAAAAGCGATGCTGTGCCGGAAGGTGGATCATTAATCGGTGGTATTGAATCCCGGGTAGCCGTTCGTCGTTATGCAACGGCCCTCTTGGATAGTAAGTGGAGTGGATATGTGTACGAAGAAAGCAATCCAACACATAAGATCAAAGAGTTTACGGCAATGGATGAAAATGTTGCCTTGTTCACATTCACACCTGAAGAAAGAAAAAAATATTATGTATACGTAAAAGATGAGTATGGAAATCATCGGACAAGTCCCTTGCCGGCTGTAAAAAATAGCGGAGTTAGTTTCACTATTGAAGAACTAAGTGATTCCGTGACTTATCGGCTTAGATTTAAGGATATTCCTGGAAATGGGAATGGTTACCGGGTGATTGGTGAAATTCAGAATCAGTTGGCGTACGATGCAATTTTGAAAAAGACTGGCGAGGAATTAAGGATGAAAATATCTACGTCAGTGTTGGAAAATGGAATTCTGCATCTCACCGTCTTTGATCCGGCCATGCGACCGGTAGCTGAACGTTTGCTGTTTGTTAATCATAGCAATCTTACGTATGACAGTGTTGTTATATCCCAGCAATTGTTATCGGCAGAGCCAAGAGCAAAAAATAAACTGCTGCTGAATGTGGACTCTCTCAACTGGATCAGCTATGCAATTTCTGTTGACGATGCATCTTCATTACTACCGCAACAACAAGAGAATATTCTTAGTGCTTTGTGGTTAAGCAGTGATCTTACAGATCCAATACAAAATCCTGCCGCTTATTTTGATCATCCTGATAAAAATAAAATCGAAGCTCTTGATGCAATATTGATCTCAGAAAAATGGAAGCGCTTTAACTGGAATGATATACTTAATAATAAATACCCAACTATCCGGTACTTGCTACACAACTATCTTTCTTACACAGGAAAAGTAACAAAAGGTAAAAAATTGAAAGCGAATGAAGAAGTTAACCTCATTCTTTATTACCCTGATTCCAGCGCACAATTGATGCTGGCACTGTCAGACAGCCTTGGAAATATTTTTATTGATAATATATTATTCAGGGATGATGCTAAGATCTTTTACCAGCTAAACACAAAAAAATATGCGGCTAAATTAATTGATGTAAAATTTGAAAGAAATAATCGCTTTATCCCTTACACCCTTCCATTACCTGAAACATCGTACAAGCTTACCGAAACCACTCTTGCAGAAAAACCACCGGTGTGGATCACGAGAGCCAGCAGTGTGCTGAATATGGAAAAAGATATCGAGGGCAAATATAAAACGTTACAGGAAGTAGTAATAAGATCAAAGCTAAGATCAAGAACTGACGAATTGAATGAGAAATTAAGTTCTGGCCTCTTCCAAAGCATGAATGAAACAGTCATTGATTTTGTAAACGAAGAGCAACATGCTCAGGGCTACACAAATATTTTAGAATGGCTTCGGGGACGTGTTGCGGGTCTTGACATACTACTTGAAGATGGCGACTTTGTTCCATACATCCGTGGTGGCCGGGCTAGTGTATATATTGACGAAATGCCTGCCTATGGCGGGTCAGGCTATATTTCGACCGCTGATATTGCAATGATTAAAATAATAAAAGGGCCATGGGCATTCGCAATTGGTGGTGGGAGCGGCATAATAGCTATTTATACACTTCGTGGAAATATGCGACCGGCCCAGAAAGAACCCTCTTTACCTAATAACAAGATCATGGGATATGACCCGGTTAAAAAATTCTTTTCCCCTTATTATGATATTAAGTCAGTACCGCAGCCTGACAAAGACACCAGAGATCAATTGTTATGGCAAACTTTCCTGTCACCCGCGGTAGCGGTTGATAAATCCAAAGTTGATTTTTTTAATAATGACAACACAAAACGTTTAAGAGTCATCGTCCAGGGTTTTACAAACAAAGGATTTCCTGTATTTTTCCATAAAGTATTTGAGCTACCGCTAAAAGCATTCTAAGAGCCCGCTGGGTTGTATTATATTGTTTCTTATACTATTAATTTTTCGGATTGGTTTTTGTGTAATTAAACCTGTACCTGCATCCTCTTGGCTTAGAAGCTTAACTATCTGCTAACAGCAATACTTCGTAATTTTAAAAAGAGGAGGAAATGATGATGAAAAAGATCTTAATAATAGCCGCACTGTTTACAATTTCAGTTGCCACGTTAGCTCAAACTCGTGTGTCAAGGCCTAAAAGCCAGAAAGAAATATTAAACGAGCAATATGCCAGCGGTTTGTTTAAAAGCGCCGATGGAACAATATTCGATATAGAAAATGAAAACGTACAAGCATACTTCAACATTCTTGATTGGCTGGAAGGACGTGTAGCAGGTTTACAGGTTTTTGTTTCAAGAAGCGGGGTAAGAGTTCCCGTGATCCGTGGATCAGTAGCTAGTATTTTTGTGGATGAATTTCGAATGGATGCTTCATTCCTGAACTCACTTTCAGTTCATGATATAGCAATGATCAAGGTGATCAAAGGCCCGTTTGCTGGTGCCATTGGTAATGGTGGCGGTGGAACAATTGCTATTTATACTCTGAAAGGTGAAGACGAGGAAGAAGAAGAAGATTGAGATTGAGATTAAGGCTTAGCCTAAATCTCAACCTTAACGTTAGCCTCACTTCAGTCCAATCCAAACATACCCTTATTCAATTGCTGCAGGATCTTTGTTTTGTTTTTCGCAGAAACAAGCAATGAAATATTATGCGGGCTGCCGCCATAAGAAACCATCCTCACAGGAATATTTACAATAGAACCGAAAAGCTTTTTAATAATGTCTCTTGTTTGAGAGATCTCATTACCCACCACAGATATAATTACCTGGTCTTTATCCACTTCAATTGAACCGAATGGCTCCAACTCTTTCAAGATATCTTTCAGGTGCGTTGTATGATCGATGGTAAGAGAAACGGCGACTTCGGATGTAGTGATCATATCGATTGGCGTACGAT
>Ga0075418_10009836_pt1 | contig 10721 bp, 8 predicted proteins | sample SoiMetdeltSBSDD2_FD_81776 | JGI IMG/M metagenome (GOLD analysis project Ga0075418, IMG submission 81776) | Bulk soil microbial communities from a Populus tree surrounding site in Tennessee, USA - Soil MetaG P. deltoides SBSDD2 | ecosystem: Environmental > Terrestrial > Soil > Tree plantation...
AAACTCAACGCGAGAGCTGTGGCCCAGAAACCCGACGTGCCCCTGGCTTCTTTGCAAGCCCGGATGTTCGCGAAGAATCTCAGGATCCGTCACGCTGTCCAGGTTAGCATCAACGATCACACTCCCGTTCAGGGTGACGCGGATGTGCCGGCGGTCCGCCCGAATCTCCTGAGTGTTCCACTCTCCCAGCTTCTTGAGGAACCCGCGCTTTGCAGCAACCGCGCCATAGATGGAGCCATGGTACTGAACAGGCTTAACGATTCCCTGGTAGCGCGGCGCCTGATCGTCTAGGATCTGAATCTCTATGCCGCTTAGATGAGCGTCCTTTCGGAGGGGCGAGCGGATGGCAATTCCGTTATTGCCGCCTTCCTCGAAACGGAACTCGAAACTCAGAACGAAATTCGAGTACTCATTCGGCGAAAAGAGGTTGCCTTTCTCTTCAGCGGGACAAACCAGGACACCCTCCTGCAAGGAATAGCGGCTAGGGCCTTCCCCGACATAGGCCCAATCCTTCAAGTCTTGGTGTTGGATCAACGAAACGAAGTCGCTTTCGGTTCTGGCTGGGGCACAGAGTAAAGTCAGCAAACAAGAAAACAGCATTGCCTTTCTCATTTTAGTCCTTGGGTTCCGGCCTTCTATAGGATGAAGGTTAGGGAGCAGGCTTGGGTCGCAAAGCGTGCTTCGGGGCGTGGCGCCGGATCTTAATGTTTCGAAACTCCGAAGGCACTCCTTCAGACTGCAGGCAAATATAACCCATCCTTGGATCAGCGTTTGCCGCAAGCCCAATGAGCTTGCCATTCAGAACCGTGGCCAGCCGCCCTTCTTCTGAATACACTTCATAGGTATTCCACTCACCCACCGGGCGCGCCGCCGCGTGAAACATTTCTCCGCCCTCGAGTGTGGCGCCGTTCAGCGGGAAGATACGTCCCATGTGGGCAAAATAGAGCTGGCACTCAATCGACCGCGGCCAAACATCATCCTTCTGGATGTGAACCAGGACTCCGCTGTTACCGGGGGCACCTAGGCGCGCTTCCACATGAAAGACATAGTTGTCATAGACACCTTCGGTGCGTAGATACCCGCTGGGTTTTCCCGTCGTCAGTATCTTCCCTTCCTTGACTGTGAAGGTTGTCTGCAGATCCACTTCGTGCTCCAGATATTTCTTCACTCCCTCTTGCTGCTTGAGGACCGGCACCCAACCCGCGAAATCCTTGCCGTTGAAAAGCACTGTCCATCCGCCCTCGGCGTCAACATTGGGGTCTCGAAAATCGCTGATCCGCCCGCTGGGCGGCATGCTCTGGCTCAGCGCTCCGATCGTCAGAGCCAGGAACAACAAGGTCCCGATGAAAACTCTCAAAATAAGGCGATCGCGCGCTTCCTGCATTCGTCGGTGGTCCATTCTGCTTTTGATGTCTCTGCCTAACTTCAACCCTACGAGTTCAGTGAAATCAACGCCCCACGAGCTGTTGAACATTCCAGGGAACCTGGTTCAGCTCTTCGAGCTTTGGCCCGAATTTGCCACACGTATTTTCGATCACCACGAAATCCATACCTGGTACCACCACGTCGTCCCAGTAGTCGCTGATGCCTCGAATGGCAACGTCCAGCATGATGACGATCTGCTTCCCCAGCGGCGCCTGGGAGTTCAATGTGATAGCCCCATAAAATTCCTGGCATTCGGTGTAGCCTGCATTATGCGTTCCCGTGTAAGGCTTCAACCGCTCCAATTGCACCTTTCGTCCTAGCCTTCGGCTGACCAAGTCCTCCTTCGAGCGAAAGAAGTCGACCAACGCCTGTTCCTGCAAGTACGCCGGCTTGTCCTGCTGGGCAACATCCTTCAAGGCCGCCAATCCCACCTGGTAGGCCTCCTCCACGAAATCGAACCAAAACCTCTGCTCCTCGCTCACCTGGCTTGGATTCGACACAGCAATACACGATCGTCGCAGGCAGGAATTCAGCCCGTCCCGCTTGGGCGCGACACCCAGATGGACATAGTCCCCGGGCAGGATGAGCCGATTGAGTGCTTTTCCGATCAGGGTGCGATTGGCGGTGTTGGCGCCCACCATGACGTCCCAGCCCATTTCCTCTGCGCCCAGCTCGCGGCCGACGAAATATCCCCAGGCGGCCACCTGGGTTTCCACCAAACCCGGCTTTAACACAGCCAGCATGGCCCGCATCATGGCATCGGCAATGATGTTGGCATCGCGAATGAGGCGCATTTCGTTGTCTGACTTTTCATATTTGATCCGATAGTAGATTTCCTGGCAGTCCACCACATTCTCTCGTCCAAATAGCGCCTCCAGGTACTCGACCAGGGCCGCGGGAATAACCTGGCGAGGTGTCAGCAGTCCAATGCGATCCACTCTTCTCCCTGCAGCCGCCTCAATGACTTCTTCCAGCCGCTTCGCGTTGATGGGGTACTCCTCATCCGCCAGCTTCAGCATTTCCACTTTGTGTACCTGAGCTCCCGACCGAGGCGCCAGTTGCTCCGCGATGTAACCGCCTTCCAAACCGGCAGCAATGTGGAATCCTGTCTTTCCGATCACTCCCGCAACCTGCTCAATCTGGATGTTCGTGTTGCCACCCAGGTAAGGGACATCACCATCGTAGTGTTCGTCGCTGAAAACGAATCCCGCTTCGAGTTCCAGGCCTTGCAGCGCATCGCAAGTCTTCTGTTGTCGCTGCCGGAACTCTGCAAGGGGAATGGAGAAATTCTTGTCGATCAAGGGCGTGTCTCGCAGCACCGCCTCAACCTTTGCAAATTCAAGGCGGAGCTGCGTCAGGCGGCTGTCAGAGAATCGAGTCATAGAAACACCCGGAATTCCACAGGTCGTAGCGCAGAACCGCGTTGGCTACAGGTCTTCGGTTTGAAAACTGGCGAATCCTACCTGTTACGGCTCGCGCTTTCCTTCAAGTGGAAAGGAGGACACACGGTTCGGTAAGGCTTACAGACAATCTGCCAAAAAACCCACGCCCCCAATGCGGGTCTGCCCTACAAGAGCCTAATCTGGCGATGACGGATTTAGCTCCCAAGGCTCTTGTCAGAAAGAATCTGGCTCAGCTTGTCGTCTTGGGGATAGGCATGGCCGAGATGCTGGCGAAAGCCTTCTGCGTAAGCGACGGCCCTTTGCCTGCCGACCTCAGCGGACCAGCGCCGCATGCTCTCGACAAACTCATCAATGCCATGGTGTTTCATTAGCCACTCGCGCTGGCTGGCATGGCATTTCAGCATTTCTTCCTTGAGGGCCATGACGTCGCCTGTGTCAATGGCCACAGCGAATCGCGCGTCAGTCCCCCAGATGTCCTTGTTCTCCACAGGCGCAGCGTAGTAGAGATACGGAATGCCTTCCAGAGGCGGCGCAGCCGGTAGTGCGTCAGTCATCATGTTTGGCGCGCTTGCGCAAAAGCAAGCATTTCGCACCAACTGGCTGGTGACCTCATGATCGAGCATATAGTCGGAAGGTGGATGGGTGATGACCAGGAACGGGCGGCAAATGCGGACGATCTCGACAACTCTCTTAATCGTGACCGGTTGATGGGTGATCAGAAAATCCTTCTCACCGGCACAGTGGTAACTGGCGTTCAGAAGGTCGGCAGATGCTCGTGCTTCCTTCAGACGGATCCCGGCAATCTCCGGGCCTGACAGCTCCGCGCTGCCGCCGTCCCCCGCTGTCATCGTGGCCATGTGAATTGCGTAACCCTTCCTACGAAGATGGATCAGCGTCCCGGCGCACAGAATCTCGATGTCATCGGGATGGGCCATGAACGCCAGAACCTGCCCGTTGTCGGTCACTGGAGTCTCCTCACTTTCCGAGAATGTCAAGATACACGTTTCGAGCTTTTTCGTAGACAGCCAACGTCTCTTGACGGTGCTCTTCCGCTTTGAACCCTGACTGTGCGCGAGTCCGCGCGATCAAGGAGTCAACCTTGGCCAGCCAATATTGCACGCTGGACGGGACCCGTACCGGCTTCCCACCTTTCAAAACATAGATGGGACTCGTCTGCCCAAAGACAATCGTCTTCTCAGACTTCTCGAAAGCCCTCGCTGCCACCCATATCGACTCCCTGACGTCAATCGTCTGGGTGGCGACAAGCTTGCCCTTCCCCCTGACACCAGCTCGAGACTGTCCATTGACAATGATCTCGATCGACTCGAGCTCAGCGCCTTCAGCGACAGCTTCGATTCGAATTTTTTTTGGGTGGTCAAACTCAATCCTCGAACCCATTTCCTTCCCGTCCACTCTGAGATCCAGCATGGGGCCATTGGTGCTGAAGCTACGTCCAGCTTTCAGCGCTTGAAAGAAGCCATCGTAGGAAAACGGCGTGTCCAGCTTGACGTAGACTCGGTTGTAACCAACTGCAAGGGGCTTGACTCCGCAAGCGGAACCGCCGGAGGCTGGCAACTGAAACCCGCAGTTTAGCAACTGGTAATAAAGGTCCATGATCCAAAGGGCGAAACCTCTATTCCAGCCTTCAAACCCAGGGTCGGGTTTCCACGAAGCCCAGCGCTTCAAGTCAGGGTCTATAGCTCGTGGGAAAAAGTGGTTGCAGGCAATCTCCATGAAATCGATTTCACCCAGTGCCACGTTCACCGGAACGTCAAGCCAAAAGGGTTTGTCACCATCAACGTACCCTCCCTGCTCGTGGATCTTGCGAGTGAAATAACTGGCCGGCGGATAGAGCTCATAGCTGTCGAAATCCAACGACAGGTCTGCTCCAAAGAGTGTCACTGCGCCCGGGCCTTCGATGATTCGTTCGATCTCATATCCGCCGACGGAGTACACATGCGTGTCGTCCACTTTTGCCAGCGACGTGTCAGCCTTTGCCGATTTCTTCAATGAATCCCACTGGCTCCAATGGTGGACTGAAATGACAGGAGCGACGTTGAGGTCCTCTGCCAGCAGCGTCTCAGCCATCACTTCCGGGGGGCGGTGAACGTGCAAGTCCGCAGAATACCAACCACGGGATTGCATGTTGATCCAACGATCGAGCTTGAAGGTCCGCTGGATCTGCTGGCTAGCCGGCACAGAAAAGGTCTCTTCCAGAGGCCGATACTCCTTGCCTCGTTCGATTCGAATGGTGTACTCGCCGGCCTCAAGCGGAATCTGGAAGGAAGCAGGGACATAGAAGTGCTTCTCTCCCCGTTTGTCATAAAAAGTGAACCCCGCCGGCAGAATTGACTGAGTTCCCTGGGTCAATTGAACACGCGCTGAAACAGGTTTGCCAGAAGCAGCATCGATGATGGAACCCGCGAGACCTGACGCCTGGGGGCAAGGCGAAAGACTCGGGAAGAACGCAACTAAATTGAAACAGAAGATGCTGAAGCAGCTCCATCTGGACCTCAGTGACACCATGGTCGCCTTCCAAGACGTGAGATAGTCCGCGCCGATCGTTCTTGGGCTATGTCGGGATGATCATCACCACTAGCGCATTAGATGCACCAGGCCTGGGTATCAAGCCTACTGGGAGGTTAGTCCGCGGCAGATAACTTCTACCGGACCAGCACTTCTCCGGCCAGCACACCCGTGTGCCGATGATTATCCTTAACAGGCCTCCCATTGACAAACACATACGGCATGCCTGAAGGATGGCGCTTGGGCTGCTGATAGGTTGCGTTGTCTTGAACGGTTTCTGGATCAAACAGGACGAGGTCGGCCACCTTTCCGATGCCAACGGTGCCGCGACCCTTCAACCCCAGACGTTCTGCGGGAAGAGCTGACATCTTCCGGATGGCTTCCGGCAAGCTGAGCAGGCGTTGGCGGCGAACATACTCAGCCAAGATCCGCGGGTAGGTTCCAAAAACCCGGGGATGAACCTGGCCGTCAAAATGAACGGCATCGCTGCCGATCATCAGTGAAGAATGCTGAAGGATGGTACGCAAATCCTCTTCCGTAGACTGGTGGACAACGTGGGCAACCTGCATTTCTTCATCAGCGAGCAGGTCGCAGATTGTATCGGCGACTGACTGGTGCCGACGTCTGGCAATCTCGGTCATGCACTGGCCTTCGAACTCACGGTTCTTGCCAGCACGGAATCCACAAAGAAAAAGATCCGAGAACTCCAGGTAATCGAGCCCATGGATGTGATCGCGTATCTCGTCACGCCGGTGCGGATCGCGGAGGAACGCCACAGCTTCGTGAACCTCCCCAGCCGTCACCCATGAGGGCAACAAACTTGCCAACATGGTGCACCCTGCCGTGTACGGATACAGATCGCACATCGCATCCAGGCCACGGGAGCGTGCCGATTCCATCTGAGCCATCAGTCGCTCTCCCATGCCACGCCCTTTGTTCAACTTACCGGGAGCCTGCAGATGTGACACCTGCAATCGCACACCCGACTCTTGCGCAATAGTGAAGCTTTCGTCGAGAGACTCAAGAAGGTGCCGCTGATAGTCACGGAGATGAATACCGAAAAGCCCCCCGTTGCGGGCGACGGTCTTGCAGAGCGTAATGCACTCTTCAATGCTTGCCGAGTTCATCGGACGGTAAAACAGCCCAGTGCTCATCCCCCAGGCGCCGCTGTCAAGCGCCTCTTGCAGCAGGCGGTTCATCATGCTCAACTCATCGTCGTCGGCTGGTTTGTCCTGCCAGCCCATGGCCGACACGCGCAAGGCCCCGTGCGGAACCAGGTAGGCGATGTTCGTTGCAATCCGGCCCCGGTAGCACTCGAGAAAGTCACGTGTACTGGCCCATTTCCAAGAGAGCGAAGGATGGTCTCCAAAGAGGCCGCGAAGATACTTGCGCTGCATGACAAGCGCCTCTGACGATGCTACCGGCGCAAAGCCCAGCCCGCAGTTGGAAAAGACTTCGGTCGTAACTCCCTGCATTAGCTTCGACTCGATTCTTGGGTTCGCCATGAGTTCCAGGTCGGCGTGCGTATGGATGTCGATGAACCCTGGAGCGATCACCAAACCCGCTGCATCAATCACCCGCCCCGCGGAATTGGCGCCGAGGTTCCCTATAGCCGTAACTTGACGACCTTGAATTCCCAAATCGGCGGGAAACGGTTCCTTTCCCGTCCCGTCCACGATCAGGCCGTTACGAATGAGGTAGTCGAATCCCACGCCAATCTCCTGGGTTGAAATTGAACACTTGTTGAAACAGCGTGCGCGATCTCGTTCTGGGAAGGCCTTCGGGGCCGAACGCAGATGACTAGAACTTGACTTCCACCGCAGGACTTGAGCCAGGCTCCCTGCTGGCCCGAAGGAAGCTGATGCTGTAGCCCAGGACCACGCACACGGTGCAACCCACGGCTCCAAACCAAATCCAATATCCAGGCCAAAGAACGGCGCACAGCAGGATCGTGAGCATGCTGCCGAGCAGCCCCACGAAGGCTCCTTCACTGCTCACGCGTCTGCTGGTCATTCCCAGCAAGAAGACACCCAGCAGGCATCCATAGAAATAGGAATTCACCTTGACGATCAGCTCCAGAATCGAACCCAGGCGAACCGCTAACAAGCCGGCTCCGATGACGATTCCGCCCCAAACCAACGTGAGCAGCTTCGCTCTCCACACCGTGTTCCCTGGACGAAACCGATCGATAAAATCCACGACGGTCACATTTGCCAGTGAGTTCAATGCGGAACTCAAAGTCGACATGGCCGCTGAGAAGGCCCCGGCAATCAAAAACCCTCGCAGTCCGGCGGGCAGTTCTTTCATGATGAAGTGGGGAAATACCCGATCGGGCGAAATGTTCGCGGGCAAGGCGCCCGGCCGAGCGGCATAGAAGAGGTAAAGCAACGTCCCCAGGGCAAAGAAAGCCACGTAAACGGCGAACAGACTGATGCCGTGAAACATGATGGCCCGTTGACCGCCTTTGAGATTTGATACCGCCAGATACTTCTGCACCTGCGTCTGATTGACGCCATTGAGCGCGAGGTGTGTGAAGAGCATGGCCACCAGTCCAGCCCAAAACGTCGCGGGGTTCTGCAGATTCGTGGAGAAATCGAACGTGCGCAACTTTCCTTGTGCAACTGCAGACATCCAGATGTCCGGGAACCCTGCCGGCAAAGCCGCAACGATGAAACAGACAGCCACGAGCCAACCCATCATGAAAACGAAGGTTTGCAGGATGTCGGTGTAGATGACTCCCTTGATGCCTCCAAACATCGTGTAGATGGTCGTCACAATACCCACTATCCAAATCGAGGCGACGACCGAAACTCCTGCAACCTCGGAAAGCATAATGGCAGGGGCAAAAATGACAACTCCCGTGGATCCGCAAATGATGAGTTGAAAGACAGCGCTGGCCAGGAGGCGCGTGCCAACACCGAAGCGATGCTCCAGAAACTCATAGGCCGTAACCACTCGATACCGGGTGTAGGTGGGAAGGAAGACCGTGCTCACGATCCAGCAGGCTACGGGAATGACCATGTAAATCTGTAGAAAGGTCCAATCCGATTTGAAGGATTGGCCTGGCATTCCGATGAATGTGATCGTGCTTACGCTGACGGCCGTCATCGTAATTCCCGCCGGCAACCAGTGGATGCTTCGGTCTCCCAGGAAGTAAGCAAGGCCGCTTTTCTGCCCACAGCTGAAGAACAGTCCGACCGCCGTTGTGGACAGGAAGTAAACAGCGAGCACAAGATAGTCAATCCAGGTCACTCGCTAATGTCTCCGGTTGTCCCGTCTGCATCGAATGCAACAGCGCATGAGCCAGCTGCGTGGCTCTAATGCCGTCCCCTGCTCTGATCACAGGCTGTTTCCCGCTGTGAATCGAGTTCACAAAATCTTCCATCACTCCAAACGTGCCATCGGCGCGCAACTCATCCTCCGCAACGTAATGAGAAAGTTGAATCCCGGAGAAGCGCGCTTGACGAAAGTGGTCGTAAAGCACGGCAGAGCGGTCTCCCGCAAAAACCTGGTGCAGCCATTTGCCCGCGTAGCTGTTTTCTCCCGCTTCGGCGAGGAGCAGGCTTGCTATCGCCCCGTTGGCAAATCGCACCGTGGCACTGGTCGCGGTCACATTGCATTGTTGCTCCGGCAATTGGGGAATAGCCTCGGCGTAAACGCGCACCGGCTCTGATTCAGCAAGCCAGCAAAGCATATCGAGACTGTGACAGGCGGTCGCTAGAATCAGTCCGCCACCCTTCAGAGGATCGCGCACCCAAATTCCTGCCGGCATCCTTTCCATCGCAAGCTGACCATGAATCGCCAGAGGAGAGCGAATCAGCTCCTTCACCTTGAGAACAGCCGGAGCAAAACGGAATTTGAAGTTCACCGTCAGGATGATACCGGCCTGGGAGGCCGCAGCAGCAATCTGCCGGCACTCATCGACATCCAGCGCCATGGGTTTTTCCAGCAGAACGTGCTTACCATGAGCAGCCGCAGCTACTGCCAGCGCAGTGTGAGAATCATGATGGGTGCAGATGACCACGGCGTCGATGTTGCGATCCTCAAAGACCCGGTCTGGCTGCGTGGTGGAATACCGACCTTTGAAGTCGTGACAGAACATCTCTGCCGCTTCTGCGCGAAGGTCCACCGTTGCTTCCAGCACGACGTCACGGCGAGCTACAATGTTCTCGAGGTGGCGTCTTCCAATGAATCCGCAGCCGATGAGCCCGACGCGAAGAGGAGTCATACCGGGCAAAGCTCCTTTCCGCAAACCACAGGATTCCTCAGAATGCCGATCTTCTCGATGTCCAGGGAGACGACGTCACCAGGATGAATGGCGCCAGCGGATTTTGGACATCCTGTGGTGACCACATCTCCAGGGTACAAAAGCACATATCCGCTGATGAACTCTAGGAGCCGAGCGATGCCAAAGGTCAGCCCCCGGGTATTGGTTGTCACGCGGACCTCGTCGTTCACGCGCAAAGTCATAGCCAGCTCAGGCGCAGTCCCGATTTCATCCACCGTCGCCAGCCAAGGACCCATCGGAGTGAAGGTTCGCAGGCTTTTGCATCTGAAGAGTGGATAGTGCTCCTTGATCTCTCGAGCCTGTAGTTCCTGAGCGCTCACATCATTCAAAATCGTATAGCCGGCAATATAGTCCGCGGCCTGTTCTGCTGTTACGTGACTGGCTTCCCTTTTTACGATGAAGGCCAACTCAATCTCAGGCTCAACACGACCGAGATTGGGCGGCAAGACGATGGATTCCTCGGGACCGATCACCGACGTGTTGGCTTTGCTGAAGAAGATGGGTTCATGAGGAAGCGGGAGCGTGCTCTCTTTCGCGTGGACGCTGTAGTTTCTCGCGAGAGCAATGATCTGCCCCGGCCGGGCAAACGGCGCCTGAAGTTTGCAGTCTGCGAGGGACAGTAGATAGTCTGCGGGATTCCGCTGTTCGACAAACTCCAGAACCTCGGCAAACAACATTGGCTCAAAGCGCCCGCTTTCAAACAAGGCATGAATGCGGGACGCCGCCGCCGTTCCCCATTGACTCGAGTGCAATTGTTGGAGAGCAGCCGTGAAGTCGATGCAATCCCCTCCGTGGTAAGACAAAACAATCCTTTCACGTCCGTTGTGTTTGGCGTTAGCGAGGAGCATGCAGGAAGACAGGTGAATATTCAGAAAGAGTGGGCGCGTCTTCAAAAACAAGAATGCCGATTGCCTGGTCCCGGGAAGGAAGCCAGGAGTCCCTTCCGCCTCGAAAGCGGTGCGGCCAGACCGGTCTACATGACTCGAAAGAAGCTCCCGGCGATGAAGCGCGAGCCACCGAAGCCGTTCCCGTCATTCACCAGGAAGTAGTAGGCTGTGAAGACCCTGCCATCATCGAGC
>Ga0075418_10009839_pt1 | contig 10719 bp, 6 predicted proteins | sample SoiMetdeltSBSDD2_FD_81776 | JGI IMG/M metagenome (GOLD analysis project Ga0075418, IMG submission 81776) | Bulk soil microbial communities from a Populus tree surrounding site in Tennessee, USA - Soil MetaG P. deltoides SBSDD2 | ecosystem: Environmental > Terrestrial > Soil > Tree plantation...
GCGGGGTCGGCCCGCGGCGACGTCGCCTGCCTGGCTCTCCTGGTGGCGGCGGTGGCCTTGGTCGCCCACCAGCCCCGTACCGTCGGTTCGTGCGCGGTGGCGGGCTTGGCGCTCGGCGCCGCGCTCGGAACGAAGCTCAACCTGCTCCCGCTGGCCCTGCTCCTGCTGGTCGGCATCGCCGCCGTCCTGTGGCGTCGCGACGGTCGCCGGCCCATGCTGGCCTGGAGCGGAGCAGCGCTGGCCCTCGGCTCCTACTGGTACCTGCGCAACTGGATCGTCGCTGGGAACCCGGTCCCCGTGGTCGGCCGGCTGGGCCCCTTCCGGCTGCCCTCCCTCCCCGAGGACCGGCTCGACGACTTCGACGACACCTCCATCCTCCACCACCTCGGGACGCCGGGCTTCGTCCGAGGGACGCTGCTGCCGGGCGTGAGCCAGATCACCGGCGGGTCGAAGCCGCTGCTGGCCGTGCTCTGTCTCGTCGTCGTCGTGACGGCGCTCGTCGTCCTCCGCCGCCGGCCGGTCGACGTCCCGCACGTGGTGGCCGTGGCTGGGCTGATCGGCCTCGTGGTCTACGTGACGGCCCCGAACGGCGCCCCGATCGCAGGCGGGGGTGGCGTGCTGGAGCTGACGATCGTCGGCTTGAACACCCGCTACGCCCTACCGAGCCTGGTGCTCCTGTTGGGCCTGGTGCCGGTGGCCCTCGGGGCCCGGCCCAGCCGGCAGAGCGACCTGGTGGCCGGGGCCGTTGCGGTGCTCGTCCTCGCCCTGGCCGTCAAGTCCACCGTGGACCCGCTCCAGGAGCTGGTGACCGCAGCCGACATCGCGATCGCCGTCGGGGTCGGCGTCGGAGCCGCCCTGGCGGGGGCCTGGTGGCTGGGCTCGCACCGTCGGAGCCCACCCCTGCTCGATCGGCGGCAAGGCGTGGCGCTGGCGATGGCGACCGCGGCGCTGGTGGTGGTCGCGCTCGGCAGCCGCGCGGTGGTCCAGGAGCCGGGCTACCACAGCTACTGGGGCGCACCCGGTGGCTATGCCGCGCTGTGGGCGGCCGGGCGGGACCTCGACGGTGACCGCGTCGGTGTGATCGGCGACTGGGTGCAGTATCCGTACAGCGCCGACGACCTCACGAGGGTGGTGGAGTACCTGGGCCGGCGCGAGTCCCACGGCGTCGTCATACCGCCCACCAGCTGCGACGACGTGCACCTGGCTCTGGATGGCCGCGCCTACGACCTCGCCGTGGTCCAGCGCGGCCTGTACCAGCCGGTCGGAGCGCTGACCGAGATGGCTCAGTGCCTGCAGACCGTCGGCGGGGCCGAGCTCGTGTTCGAGAACGACGCCGGCGTCATCGTGGATCTCGGGCCAAGCGCCACCTGACCGCCGCTAACCGCCGCCCCCGGGATCGGTGGAGGTCGGACCGGCGGCGAACCGCCCGATCACCAGGGTGACCGTGGCCCCTTCGTTGGCGTTGCTACCACCGGCGGGGTTCTGGTCGACCACCCGGCCGTCGTCGGCGGGGTTGAGGGTCTCCTCGTCGACCGTGGACACCTCGAACCCGGCGTTCTGGAGCAGCTGGGTGGCGGAGTCCTCGCGCCGGCCGACGACGTCGGGCACCTGCGTCTGCGCAGCCCCGGTCGACACGACGATGGTCACCGTCGCGTTCGGAGCTACCGGGGCGCCCGCACCCGGGTCCTGGTTGATGACGGTGCCGGGGGGCTGGTCGTTGCTGCTGGCCTCCTGCCGGTTGACCTGGAGGCCCGCTCCTTGCAGCGTCTGGGTGGCCTGCTGCTCGGACTGGCCGACGACGTTGGGGACCTCGACCGTGGTCGGCCCGGCGGCGACGACCAGCGTGATCTGCTGGTCGGCTGGGATCTGCGCTCCGGCGGCCGGGTCGGTGGAGATGACCGAGCCCTCGGGGACATCGCCCGACTCCTCGGGCGTGGTCTGGATCAGGGTGAACCCGGCGTCGCCCAGGATCTGCCGCGCTTCCTGCTCGGTGCGCCCCACCACGTCGGGCACGGCTATGGCCTCGGGCCCGCCCGAGACGGTGATGGTCACCGTCGAGTTCTCGTCGACCTGTTGGCCCGCGCTGGGGTCCTGGTTGACGACGATGCCGGGATCGGCGTCATTGGCCTCTGTCTGGACCTGGACCTCGAGGTGGAGGCTCTCCAGCTCCTGGGTCGCCTGCTCCTCGGTCATGCCCTCGACGTTGGGCACGTCGACCTGGGTGGTGGTGTCGTCGTCGCCGCCGAGCGACCGCACCATGAGGAACAGCAGCCCCGCGAGGATCAGCAGCAGCAGGATGAGGACAGCCAGGAAGGCCTTGGAGCGCTTGGGCTCCTCCTCGTCGTAGTCCTCGTAGTCGTCGTAGCGGCCATACCCGTCGTCCCCATAGCGGTCGCCCTCCCACTGGGTGGGAGCGACGGCCGAGGTCGGCTGCATGTACCCGGTCGGCGCCATGAGCCCGGTCGCCCCGGGATCCACGGGAGGGGCCAGCACCGGCTCGGCCATGATCCGAGCGCCGTCGAGGTAGCGCCGCAGGTCGGCCCGCATGTCCTGGGCCGAGGGGTAGCGGTTGGCCGGGTTCTTGGCCAGGCACTTCAGCACGATCGCTTCGAGCGTCGACGGCAGCTCCGGGTCGATGTGCCGCGGCGGCAGCGGGGCCTCCTGGACGTGCTTGTAGGCGATGGCCACGGCGTTCTCGCCCGCGAAGGGCGGGTGACCGGTGATCATCTCGTACAGCACGCAGCCCAGGCTGTAGACGTCGCTGCGCGGGTCGACCGATTGCCCGCGGGCCTGCTCGGGCGAGAAGTAGGTGGCGGTGCCCATCACCGAACCGGTCTTGGTCAGGTTCTGGTCGGGCGCGTCGCTGATGGCCCGCGCGATGCCGAAGTCGGCCACCTTGACCGCGCCCTCGCGGGTGATGAGCACGTTGCCTGGCTTGATGTCGCGATGGATGACCCCACCGTTGCGATGGGCGAAGCCCAGGGCGTTGGCGATGTCGGAGGCGATCTCGGCCGCCCGGTCGGGGTGGATGCGGCCCTCGCGCTGGATCTGCTCGGCCAGGCTCTCGCCCTCGACGTACTCCATGACGATGAAGTAGGTCCCGTTGGCCTCGCCCCAGTCGTAGACGCCGACGATGTTGGGATGGTTCAGCCCGGCGGCCCGCTGCGCCTCGCGGCGGAAGCGCTCGACGAACCCCGGATCGGTGGCCAGGGCCGGGAACAGGACCTTGACCGCCACCGGGCGGTCCAGCATCTGGTCTCGGGCCAGGTAGACCTCGGCCATGCCGCCGCGCCCCAGACGGCGATGCAGCTCGTAGCGACCGTTGAAGATCACCGGTCCCTGCTGCTGCGACATGTGTGGTCCCTGCTGCGACATGTGGACCTCAGACTATTGAGCGATCGTTGCCGGCGACGAAGCGCGCCGGACCTGCGGCGCCATCATGGTCCCCGGCTGTCGCTTCGGACCTGCGCACGGCCGGCGCCGACCCCGGAACAGTAGTCCGGTCCGGTCGCTATTCCTCGCCCGAGCCCTCGCCAGGGGTGGGAACGGGCTGCAGTGCCTGGGCCAGCACCTGCGCCGCGATCGGCGCGGCGACGCGGCCGCCGGTCTGCTCGCTGGCGCCCTCCTGGGCCTCGATGATCACCGCCACCGCCACCTGGGGCGGTCGGCCCTCGGGCCCGGCGAAGCCGATGATCCAGGCATGGGAGGTACCGGTGTCGCCGAGCTGGGCGGTGCCGGTCTTGCCACCGACGACCGTGCCCTCGGGGAGGCCGTCGTCGAGGCGCTCGGCCGTGCCGCCCTGGACCACGCCGATCATGGCCTGCTGCATGAGGGCTGCGGTGTCGCTGGACATCGCGGTGGTCCAGACGTCGTCGTCGCCGCTCTCGAGCTCGTTCTCGTTCTCGTCCCGGACGACGTCGACGACGTGGGGGGTGTGGATCTCGCCCCCGTTGGCGACGGCGGCGGCGACGCACGCCATCTGCAGCGGGGTTGCTGCGTCGTCGTTCTGGCCGATGGCGATCTGCGCGCGGAACGCCGGATCCTGGGCGTTGTCCACCGGGAAGACCGAGGTCGCGGGCCGCGGGAGGTCGATGGGGACGTCCTGGTTGAAGCCGAAGGCCTCGGCCGTGGCGGTCAGCTCGTCGCCGGTGAGGTCCTCGGCGCCCATCTGTGCGAACGCCGTGTTGCAGGACACCTGCAGGATCTCGAACAGCGTGCCGCCACAGGCGCTCCCCCCAAAGTTCGGGATGGGGCTACCGCCGGAGGGCGCCGTGTACTCGCGCATCACCGGATAGTTCGGGTTCTCGTTGGTGACCCGGCCGGACTCGACGCCGGCCGACGCGGTCACGACCTTGAACGTCGAACCTGGGGCGAAGCGCTCCTGGTAGGTCCGGGCCAGCCGGGGTTTGGTGGGGTCGGCGTTGAGAGCCTCGCTGGCCTGCGTGGCGGCCCTGGCGTCGTGGGTCGCCAGCTGGTTGGGGTCGTAGGTGGGGTTGGAGTACATGGCCAGGATCCCGCCGGTGCGGGGATCGAGGGCGACGATCGAGCCCCGTTGGCCCCCCAGGGCGTTGGCGGCCACCTGCTGCACGTCGTTCCGGACGGTGAGGGTCAGGTTGCCGACGTGGTCCTCGGCGACGAAGAAGTTCTGGATGAACCGTTCGAGCGAGTCGACGTCGGTGATGTCGTCCACTGTGCGGCCGGCGAGCTCGTCGTTGTACTGGCGCTCGAGGCCGTCGCTGCCGATGCTGAGCGGGTTGAAGAACCCGGTGATGTGGGCGTACAGGGGTCCCTGGTCGTAGACCCGCTGCGTGCTGAAGCTGCCGGGCTCGGGGTTGTCGATGGGCTCGGAGTGGGCGATCACGACGCCGTCCGCGGTGGAGATCGAGCCTCGGGGGGCGTCGAAGTCGCGCAGCGCCTGGCGGTTGTTGCCCGGTTTGTTCTGCAGGTCCTCGGCCTGGAACACCGTCAACCGGTTCACCTGCACGAACAGGGCGACGTAGCACGCGATGAGGAAGACGCCGAGGTTGCGGATCTGCTTGGTCATCGGGCTCCCCGTGCTCGCCCTGCGCTGCGCCGGCTCACGCCACGACCTCCACCAGCTGCGTCGTGTCGACCGTGCGCGGCTCGGAGTTGTCCGAGATCCGCAGCAGCAGCGCCAGCAGCACGTAGTTGGCGAGCAGCGACGACCCGCCGTACGACACGAACGGCAGGGTGACGCCGGTCAGCGGCAGGAGGCGGACGACACCGCCGATGATGATGAAGGCCTGGAAGCCGAGCAGCGTCGTCAGGCCCACGGCCAGGAGGCGGTCGAAGTTGTGGGGGGTGCGCAGCGCGATCCGCAGGCCCGCGCCGACGATCAGCACGAACGCCATGAGGACGGCGCTGGCTCCCAGCAGTCCCAGCTCCTCGGTGATGGCGGCGAAGATGAAGTCCGTCTCGACCACCGGGATCCGTTGCGGCGTCCCCAGGTTGAGGCCCCGGCCGACGACGCCACCATCGGCCATGGCGAACAGGCCCTGGAGCAGCTGGAACCCCTTGTGGTCGGGGTCGGCCCACGGGTTGAGCCAGATGTCCACCCGCTCCTGGACGTGACTGAACTGGCTGACCGAGAACCAGGCGCCGACGACGAACAGCAGGGTCCCGACCACGAGGTAGGACGCCCGCTCGGTGGCCACCCACAGCAGCACGATGAACAGGGTGAAGAACAGCAGCGACGAGCCCAGGTCGCGCTGGCTGATCATGATCACCAGCGATGCCGCCCACGCGATCAGCACCGGGCCCAGGTGCTTGGGATCGGGCATCGAGAAGGGCCCGACGGCCCGATTGACCGCCAGGAGCTCGCGGTTGTCGACCAGGTAGCCGGCGAAGAACACCGCCAGGGCCAGCTTCGCGAACTCGCCCGGCTGGAAGTTCACCGGGCCCAGCGACACCCAGATCCGGCTGCCGTTGATGGTGCGGCCGAGACCGGGGACCAGCGGCAGCATCAGTAGACCCAGGCCGACGAGGCCCGCCGTGTACCTGTAGCGCTCCAGCATGCGGGACTGTTGGAGCACGACCAGGGTGGTCACGAAAGCCGCCATCCCCAGGATGCTCCAGGTCGCCTGCAGTCCCGCCAGGCCGGCCGGACTCCGGTCGGCTTCGTCCAGCCGGACGATGAAGACATAGCCCAACCCGTTGAGCAGGCTGGCGATCGGCAGCAGCATGCCGTCGGCCTCGGGCGCGAAGCGCCGGACCGCCACGTGGCCCACCAGCTGCAGACCGATGATCACGGCCAGGAAGGGACCGATGTTCGACGGGATCTGGCTGTCCTCGGCCAGGCTGGCCAGCATGTAGGCCCCGACGATGACCAGGGTCGCCAGGAACAGCAGTCCCAGCTCTGTGTTGCGCCGCACCGACCGCATGGCTCTTCGGTCCCGTTCCGTTCTCGCTCCGGCTCCCCTACGGAGCCGCAGCCCGGGTGGTCGTGGTCGTCGGCCGGGTCGTCGTGGTGGTGGTCGTGGCCTGCTGGTCGGCCTCTTCCCGCGCCTGGAACACCCGTTCCTCGAGCCGCCTCACGTACTCCTCCGCCTCCTCCAGCGACGCGACCTGCTTACCAGCCACCAGCGCGTCCACGGTGTCGGCGGGAACCTCGTCCCGCTGCAGCCGGGTCGTCTCCTGGAGGGTGGGATCGATCCAGAGCACGCCGCCGGGCGGACCCTTGAAGATGGCGACGTCGTCCCCATCGAAGCCCACGTAGTAGGTGGAGTTCGCGTACCACTGGATGGTCGCGAACGCGCCTCCGAACACCGCCAGCACGAGGAGCAGGAACAGCACCACTCGCCAGGTGACCCGCCGGGAGTGGCCCACCTTGTGGCGAGGGCCGTCGCCCAGGTCGTCGTCCTCGTCCGAATCGCGCCGGTATCGCCGGCGGTCGCCGTCGTCATCCGCGTCGATGTAGGCCCCGCCGCTGAACGGCGCAAGGTCGTCGGTGGCCGGCGAGGAGGCGGTGGTGGGCCCCGTCGAGTCGCCGGCGCCCGTGCCCAGGGCGGACGAGGCCGACTCGGCCTGACCGCCGTCGGACACCACGTCGACCACGACCACGGTCACGTTGTCGCGCCCGCCGTTGCCCACAGCCAGCTGCACCAGCTCCTCCACGGCGTCGTCGGGCTCGGGGACCCCGCGGAGGATGGCGGCGATCCGGTCCTCGGGGACCTCGTTGAACAACCCGTCCGAGCAGAGCAGGTACCGGTCGCCGTGATGCGGAGTGATGGTGACGATGTCGACCGGGATCTCGTCGTAGACGCCGAGGACCCGGGTCAGGATGTTGCGCTGGGGGTGGGTGGCGGCCTCCTCGGGCGAGAGGCTGCCCTCGCGCACCATGTCGGCGACCAGGCTGTGGTCCTCGGTGAGCTGCTCCAGCTCGCCGCCGGTCAGGCGGTAGGCCCGGGAGTCGCCCACGTTCGCGACCGCCAGCACCTCCTCGTTGTCCTCGTCGACCAGGGCCAGGGCAACGACGGTGGTGCCCATGCCGCTCAGGTCGGGGTCGTTGCTGCCCGCGTTGTGGACAGCCGTGTTGGCGGCGTCGATGGCGTCGAGCAACCCGACCACCGTCGGCTGGGTGAAGTCGTTGGTCATGGCTTCGCAGGCCAGCTCGGAGGCGATCTCGCCGCCGCGGTGGCCACCCATGCCGTCGGCGACCACCCAGAGCCCGGACCGGGCGAGGTAGTGGTCCTCGTTGTTGGACCGCACCCGTCCAACGTCGGTGGCCCCCGCCCACCGCAGGGCCGTCGAGTTGGCCATGGCCGTCACACCAACTCCAGCACGGTGTTCCCGATCTGCACGCGATCCCGTCGATTCATCACCATCGGGCCGGCCACCCGGCGCCGATTGAGGTAGGTGCCATTCGTCGAACCTAGATCCTCGACATACCACTGGCCGTCACGGTGGAAGACGCGGGCATGAACCTGGCTTGCGTATGAATCCTCGAGCGGCACTTGGCATGCCGCGGCCCGACCCAACGTCACCTCGTCGACAAGAGGGTAGGCACGGCCCCGCAGTCCGGGTGGTTCGCGCACCACGAGCTGGGGCCGACCCGCCCGAGCGTTTCGCCGCGCGGCCCGGCGCGCAGCACGGGGCTTCACCGGCTTCGGTTTCGCGCTGCTGGCTCCGGCCTGCGCCTCGGCCGGACGCGGGTTGATCTCGGTCCAGACCGCTCGCAACACCCGCAGGAAGAACAGGTAGAGGAGGATCAGGAGGAAGATCTTCAGCAGGTTCAGGAGCTGATCGGACACCGGCGTAGCAGATTAGTGGTGATCGGCTGACGTCTAGCCCAGGTCACACCGGGTGTCGCCACCGTGCCTCTCCGGGCTGACGGCGAGCGTCCCACGGGCTGGGGGCGAGAGCTCAGCTGGCCTCGAAGATCATCGGCGTGTTGCCGAAGGTGATCTCGTCGCCGTCACGCAGGATGTGCTGGTCGATGCGCGTGCCGTTGACCTTGGTGCCGTTGGTGGAGCCCAGATCGATGAGTAGGAAGGACTCGCCGTGCGGGCGGATCTCGGCGTGGCTGCGGCTGACGTTGGGGTCGGCCAGGACGATGTTGCACTCGGGCCGCCGGCCGATGCTGATGACATGCTCGGAGAGGGAGAAGCGGTTGCCGGTCGGCAGCACCAGGCTGCCGGCCCCCGATCCGCCCGGGCCCTCGCGGAAGCGCCCCTCGATCTCGAAGCGGCCGATGCCGAGCCGCTCGTCCATGGTCAGCTCGACGTCGACGGGCCCCATGAAGCCGTAGCGCTCGTCGCGGGCGTGCTCGCGGACGGCGTCGCACAGCTCACGGCGCAGCGCGTCCTGGGCCTCGGCGAACTCGGTGTGGTCGGTGGGCGAGAGGTAGATGGTGAAGTGGTTGGGCACCACGGGTGTGCCGCGCACGCCGACCGACAGACGGTTGTCCATCTCGCGAGCGAGCCCACGGGCGAGCTCGACCGGCCGGATGCTGGAACGGAAGGCCCGAGCGAACGCCCCCTCGACCATGCGCTCCAGGCGCCGCTCGAAACCGCGGATCACCATGGCTCGACAGACTACCGGCGGGGTCGGATCAGGAGGTCGCATCGAGGGTGTTGCTGTCGCCGGCATCGTCGGCGGCGTTGGAGTCGTCGCCGGAATCGTTGGCCGCGCCTTCCGGTGGATCGACGCCGCGAACTGTGGCGACGCCGATGGCCCGGCCGGCGGTCGTGTCGGCGCTGGGGCCGGCGCTGATCCGCTCGAGGTCGGCGACATGGGCCAGATGCCGGGTGACGCGGGCCCGGACGACGTCGCCCTGCTGAGCCGGCACCGGCTGGCGCAGGCGCCAGGCCCGGATCTCGTCCGAGCCCCCGTCGTCCACCGCCACCCGCCAGCTGCGGTGCTCGTCGTCACCGCGGACCCGCAGGCGCACGATGCGACCCTCGATGGTGCGGCGCCCGCCGACCAGGTCGACCGCGCCCAGCACGAACATCACCGCCGCCCGGAGCACGATCGTGGCCGCCACGATGGCGAGGGTCAGGGTCACCACCTGGGCTACGAGCTCGATCAGGTCGATCAGGCGGGTGTCACTCGTGCCGTTGCCGCGGTCGGGACAGAGGTCCCGCGCGGCGTTGCCGACCGCGTCCGGGAGGCCCGGCAGGCGGCTGAGGAGGAAGCCCGCCACCAGGAGCTGGAGCAGCCCGAGGGCCGCGACGCGCAGCGGAGCGCGGCCGTAGCCGGGCGGGATCCGGGTCGGATAGCGGACCCGTACCCGCCGCCATCGCCCGCCGACCGAGCTCCAGGCCTCGGTGTCGCTCTCGGCGCCGAGGGGGAGCGCCCGGACGGCACCGTGCGCCACGCCCAGGCTCGCGCCGTAGGCCAGGTGCCGATCCCACATGGCCACCCCGGCCGGGGGATGGTCGCCGAAGATGGGGTCGTCGCCCAGCAGCTCGCGCAGGCCCAGCCAGCGGGCCGAGGCCTGCCGCCCGGCCGGGGTGTCCCGTTCGCGGTCGGTGGCGGCGACGAGGGCCGTGAGACCGCCGAGGGTGAAGATGCCGAGGAAGAAGGCGGCCGTCACCGGGTTGTCGTCCTTGTCGCTCCGTGTCTCGGTCGTCCGGTCCACCTCGTCCCACGTCGCCGACACCGCGAGCCCGACGCTGACCGCCACGACGGCCGCGGCGATGCCGAAGGCCGCCTTCGTCGCATGGGACCAGCGGGGCCGCGAGAGGCCTCGCCGGCGGGCGTCGTCCCGAACGGCGCGCTCGAAGCGGCGCCACCAGCCCTTGGCTCCTTCGTCGGGTCCGGTCGTGAGGGCCTCGGCGGGCACCACCCCGTCGTGAGCCCGAGCCGCCAGCCGATGGACGTGGTCCAGCACCATCCGCTCGTAGGTGGTCAGGTCGCCGGCCTCGGAGCCTTGGATGCTCCCGGTGCTCCCGGTGCTCGCGGTGCTCCGGGTGTTCCGGGTGCGGACCAGGGTCTGGTCGCCGACCTGCTCGATCGCGAGGTACCGGCGAGCGGCGAGGTCGAGGAGCGTGGCAGGCAGGGCGTCGCGGCCGAGGCGCCAGTCGCGGGTCAAGAGGCTGACGATGGCCGGCGGCTCCGGGCCGCCCAGATCGAGGGAGGCCGGCCCGGGCTCGACGCGGCGGGGGTTGGTCGCCGCGGCGAGCACGCCGAACAGGAGCAGCCACAGGGCCCCGACCGCGGCCGCGGCGAACCACAGCTCGCCGCCGAGGCCCCGCCAAC
>Ga0075418_10009841_pt1 | contig 10717 bp, 12 predicted proteins | sample SoiMetdeltSBSDD2_FD_81776 | JGI IMG/M metagenome (GOLD analysis project Ga0075418, IMG submission 81776) | Bulk soil microbial communities from a Populus tree surrounding site in Tennessee, USA - Soil MetaG P. deltoides SBSDD2 | ecosystem: Environmental > Terrestrial > Soil > Tree plantation...
CTCCTCCGGCAGCAGCGGGCCACCTCGGGCGAGCTGCTCGAGCGCCTGGTGACCACCAACCGAGCGGTCTTCGGCGCCGAGCGGGACCGCACCACGGCCGAGCTCGACGGCAAGAAGTCGCTGATCGACCAGCAGCTCGAGGCGATGGCCGGGCGGCTCGACGAGGTGAGCGACCTCGTGCGCGTGTTCGAGGCCGACCGCGACCGGAAGTTCGGCCAGCTCAGCCAGCAGCTGTCGCAACAGAGCGAGGGGCTCACGGACCTGCTGCACACCACGCAGAGCCTGCGAGAGGTGCTCGCGAGCCCGAAGACCCGCGGCCGGTGGGGCGAGCGCATGGCCGAGGACGTCCTGCGTCTCGCCGACTTCATCGAGAACGTCAACTACCGGAAGCAGCGCGCCGCCGTCGGCGGCCACGGCATCCCCGATTTCACGTTCTTCCTCCCCAACGACCTCGTCGTGCACATGGACGTGAAGTTCCCGCTCGACAACTACGTCCGGTACGTCGAGTCCGAGTCGGACCTCGACCGCAAGCGCTACCGCGACGACTTCCTGCGCGACGTCCGCGGCCGGGTGAAGGAGCTCAGCACGCGCGAGTACGTCGACCCCGCCGGCGGGACGGTCGACTTCGTCCTGCTGTTCATTCCGAACGAGCAGCTGTACACGTTCATCCACGAGACGGACGAAGCCATCGTGCAGGACGCGTCGCGCCAGCGCGTCGTGCTCTGCTCTCCGTTGACCCTCCTCGCTGTGCTCGCATTGATCCGTCAGACGTGCGAGAACTTCCAGCTCGCTCGCCGCTCCGACGAGATCCTCGGCCTGCTCGGGCATTTCTTCGAGCAGTGGGAGAAGTTCGTCGGCCAGATGGACACGCTCGGCAAGCGGATCGACAGCACGAGCCGGGAGTACGAGGCCCTCGTCGGAACTCGGAAACGCATGCTCGAGAAGCGCATCGGCGAGATCAACGCCCTCCGGAACGACAGTCGCTCGCTCGCCTCCGTCGACGAGGACGACGAGGAGGACGACGGGTTCGGGGGCTCGCTCGCCCTCGAGGCATAAGGGCGCCAAGGGCGGCGGTACCATCGAATCGTGATCGCGTTCTTCGTCGCGCTGGCCATCGTCGTCGGCGTGATCGAGATCTCGGTCATCATCCAGGTCGGCCAGTGGATCGGCTTCCTGAACACGGTCGGTCTGCTGCTCCTCGTCTCGCTCGCGGGAGCGTGGCTCGTGAAGCGCCAGGGGCTCGGCGTCGTCGCCCGGATCCGCGAACAGCGGATGGCGGGACGACTCCCCGCCACCGAGGTCTTCGACGGGGCGCTGATCCTCGTGGCCGGGGTCCTGCTCGTGATCCCCGGTTTCGTCACCGACGCGCTCGGCCTGCTGCTGCTCTTCCCGCCGATCCGTGCCGTCGTGCGCCGGTTCGTGAGTCGCCGGGTGCTCCGGGAAGTAGAGATGGTGCGTTCCAAGCAATGGACGCGTCAGGAGCCGCGGCCACGTCAGTACGTGCCGCCCGAGCACGGGCCACCTCCGCCTCCGACACCGCTGCCGCCCGCCTCGCCGCCTGATCGGTAGCGAGTCGGCTTCTTAGCTGAGCCGGAGCAGCTCGGGCGCGACGGGGCAGTCGACCCGGCGGAGGAGTGCGTCGGGAGCGTCGAGGCCGCGAGGGCCGGCGACGCGGGCGAAGCGTCCGACGTCCACGAGCTCCACCGGGGAGTGCTGGGTCTGCTCGCGCTCGACCTCGGTCCGCACGGCGGCGAACAGGCGCTCGGGAAGCACGCGGCCGACGCCGGCGACGAGCCACCCGACCGCGCCGGTGGCCGAGAGCGTCGTGAGCAGGTCGGCGGCGCCCTCGGGGACGACGGCGGATTTGGGGCTGGCGGCCAGTGCCTCGACGAGCAGGTGCGACGGCTCGAGGGCGGCGGCGTCGACCTCGCTGACGATGCGCACGGTGGCCTCGCGCCGGGCGAGGCGGGCTCGTCGATGGTCGTCACCCGAACGCCGGCGGACGGCGATCACGTCGAGATCGGGACGCTCGGCCAGCGCGGCGCCGGCCAGGTCGGGCCAGCCGAGAACGGCGATCGGCTCGTCGTGCGGGAAGGGCAGCAACCGGGCGAGCCGGTCGGTGGTGCCGTCCTCGTTGACGAGCTGCCACGCCTCCCAGGCGGCTTCGGCCGGGTCCGATGCGGTCAACACCCGTGCGCAGAGCCACCAGAGCGCGCCCGACGCGGGGTGGTGCGAGACCAGCCGCCGGCACGCGACGACGAGCCCGGCCGGGTCGTCGGCGAAGCCGGCGAGGCAATCGGCCGCCTCCGAGACGAGCGCACTGTCGTCCTCGTCCGACCAGCGGGCGAGGTAGCGAAGACGCTCGAACGGTTGCACGAAGGCGACAGTACCCCCGCCCCCAACCGAGCCTGACGGCTACGCGTTGGCGCGCGGCTCCTTGGGGAGACCCAGGACGCGTTCGCCGACGATGTTGCGCATCACCTCGTCGGTGCCGCCGGCGACGCGCATACCGGGCACGCCGAGCACGAGCTCCCCCCACGCGTACGTGCCCCACTCGCCCGTGTCCGCCGTGATGCGCGGCCCGAGCATGCCCGAGAGCACGTCGGCGAGCCGCTGGAAGTTCTGGGTCATCGCCAGCTTCGCGATCGACATCTCGGGACCGGGCAGCTGCCCGGCACGGATCTTCGCCATCGCGCGCTGGTTCGTGTACCGGGCCACCTGCAGCTTCACGTACGAGTCCGCCAGTTGTTGGCGGACAAGCGGGTCGTCGGCCTGGCCCAGGTAGCGTGCCAGCTCGACGAAGCGCGTGAGGCTCGTAGCCCGGTTGCCGATACCGCCGCCGATGGCTGCCCGCTCGTTCATGAGCGTCGTGAGCGCGACCGTCCACCCTTCGTCGACATCGCCCAGGCGGTGAGAGTCGTGTACGCGGACCTCGTCGAAGAACACCTCGTTGAACGAAGCGCCGCCGGTCATCTGGCGCAGGCGACGCACCGTGACGCCGGGGGCCTTCATGTCGACGAGGAACATCGTGAGCCCCTTGTGCTTGGGCTTGTCGACCGACGTTCGCGTGATGATCTCCCCGAGGTCGCTCTGCTGCGCGCCCGACGTCCACACTTTCTGGCCGCTGATCACCCACTCGTCGCCGTCACGGGTGGCGCGGGTCTGGATCCCGGCGAGGTCCGATCCCGCCGCCGGCTCCGAGAACAGCTGGCACGCGACGAGGTCACCTCGGTACAGGGAGCGGAGGTAGCGCTTTTTCACCTCGGGGATGGCATGGGCGAGGATCGTCGGCGCGACCATCCCGAGGCCGACGGCGAATGGCGCGACGCTTGGTATCGCGTAGTGCGACTGGGTCTCGCCGTACGAGCGTTGGTAGGCGGCCTCGAGGGCGCGGCCGCCGTACTCCTCGGGACCGGTGATCCAGCCGAAGCCGGCGTCGAACTCCCTGGCCTTCCAGTCCTTTGCCGCGCGCAGCTCTTCCGCCTCTTCCTCGGGCGTCTTCTCGTCGAGGATGCCGACGCGGTCTGGCCCCTCACCCCAGACGAACTTCTGCTCGGACCGCGGCTCGGCATTGGCGTCGAGAAAGCGCTTTGCCTCCGATACGAAGTCGTCGAGTGCGATCCCGCTCATCGGTGTCCTCCTGCGCCCGGACCGGCCGGACTTGACCGAACGGTCAAGCGGCATCGTAGGCGGCGGCGATCGTCAGCGCGAAGCGCCCGGATCCCGGTAGGTCGTCGCCGCGCGCACCGACGCGAAGACGTCCTCCAGCGCTCGGAGCGCGTCGTCGACACGCAGGAGATGCGCGAATCGCCCCTGCACCTTGAGCCTCCCGGCCGCCAGCGCCTCCTGTGCGTTGACCTCGCCGCGTTGGATGCCCGCCGCCACGTCGTAGTCGGCGAACAGCCGGAGGTCGGGCGACGCCGCCGGCCCCGGCTGCACGCGCGCGCGGCCGTCCTCGATGCGAAGGTGGTAATGGGCCTCACCGTCTGGGGAATCGCGCACCACCTGCTCGACGGTGATCGACAGTGCGGCCACGGTCTCGGGCAACTTCGCGGCACGCGCCGCCGTATCGAGCGCTTCGATCCATTCCGCGGAGAGGAAATCCGCCACCGGCGGATGCTACGGGGTGCCCGCGCGCGAGTCATCCACTGAGCACTTCGGCGGCGTACTGTTTCTCGATGGCATCGAGGGCCCAAGCGCGGCGGCTGCCCGACGGCGTCGGCGTGATCCCGTCGAGCCTGGCCGAGGTCGGGGGCCGCGTCGAAGCGCGCATCGCCACGCTGATCGACGACGAGATCGTGCGGTGGCGTGCAGTCGACCCCGACCTCGCGGAACCACTCATCGCGTTGCGCGAGCTCGTGCGAGCGGGTGGCAAGCGGCTGCGGCCTGCCTTCTGTCATTGGGCGTACGTGGGCGCCGGCGGCGCGCACGACAACCCGGTCGTCGTCGATGCCGGCGCCGCGCTCGAACTGCTGCACACGTTCGCTCTCGTACACGACGACGTCATGGACGGGTCGAACCTGCGTCGAGGTCTCCCGGCGATCCACCGCCGTTTCATGACGCGTCACGACGTGCAGCGGTGGCGGGGCGACGCCCGCCGGTACGGCGAGGGCGCCGCGATCCTCGTTGGCGACTTCGCGTTCGTGTACGCGGACATCCTGCTCCGCTCAGCGCCCGAAGTCGCGCTGCCGGTCTTCGATGAGCTGCGGATCGAGCTCTGCGTCGGCCAGTACCTCGATCTCGAGGGCACGGCCAGCGGTAGCAGCGATCCGGTGCAGGCGGCGCGGATCGAGCGGTACAAGTCCGGGAAGTACACGGTCGAGCGGCCCCTGCATCTCGGCGCGGCGCTGGCGGGCCGTTTGGACGAGCTCGCCGACCCGCTCAGTGCCTTCGGGTTGCCATTGGGTGAGGCCTTCCAGCTGCGCGACGACATCCTCGGTGTCTTCGGCGATGCCACCGTCACCGGCAAGCCGGTCGGCGACGACCTGCGCGAGGGCAAGCTCACGCCGCTCGTCGCGGCGGCGGCGGCGCGCGCGACTGGGTCGGCGGCGCGCCGGCTTCAAAACCTCGGCCGGTCCGACCTCGACGACGCCGAGATCGCCGGCCTCCAAGCCGTGCTCGTCGACACGGGGGCCGTCGACGAGGTCGAGCGCAGCATCGAGCGCCTCGTCGAACAGGCCCTCGAGGCGCTCGCCGTGGCGCCGATCGCGCCCGAGGCGCGTGTCGCGCTCGAGGAGCTCGGCACGTTCGTCGCCTGGCGCGACCGCTAGTCGGGAGCCACGCGTGCGCACGGTCGTGGTGGGAGCCGGCCTCGGCGGGCTATCGGCGGCGTGCCATCTCGCCGGCCGCGGGCACGAGGTCGTGGTGGTCGACCAGGAATCGGTCCCCGGCGGGCGTGCCGGCGTCGTCGAGGAAGGTGGCTTCCGGATCGACACCGGGCCCACCGTCCTCACGATGGTCGGCTTGCTCGAGCAGACCTTCGCCGCCGCCGGCGCCGCCCTCGAGGACCACCTGACGCTGCGAATCCTCGACCCGACGTATCGGGCGTGCTTTCCCGACGGCAGCGAGCTGCGCGTTCGGCCCGATCGTCACGCAATGGCCGAGGAGATCAGAACATTCGCCGGGGCAGGGGAGGCGGCCGCGTTCGAGCGGTTCTGCTCGTGGCTCGGCCGGATGTACCGGCTGGAGCTGCCGCACTTCATCGACCGCAACTACGACTCGCCGCTCGACCTCGCCCGCGACCCGATGGCGCTGGTGCGTCTCGTCCGCCTGGGCGGGCTCCGCAAGCTGGCGCCGACCGTCGCCGGCTTCTTCACAGACCCGCGTCTGCAACGCATCTTTTCGTTCCAATCGATGTACGCGGGCCTCTCGCCCTTCGAGGCGCTCGCGATCTACTCGGTCATCACGTACATGGACATGGTCGAAGGCGTGTACTTCCCCGAAGGTGGGATGCACGCGGTGCCCCGCGCGCTGACGAGTGCAGCCGAGAAGGCCGGGGCGACGTTCCATTTCGCGACGCCCGTCGAACGAATCACCCGGCATGCGGACGGGTCGGTGCAGGGTGCACGGCTGTCGTCCGGCGAGCTGATCGCCGCCGACGCGGTCGTGTGCAACGTCGACGTGGCCGTCGCGTACCGGTCGCTGCTCGGGCTCTCTCCGCCGCGGGTGGCGTCGCGAGGTCGCTACTCCCCGTCGTGCATCGTGTGGCTGGCCGGGGTGCGGGGCGCGTTGCCGGCAGGTGCCGCGCACCACAACATCCACTTCGGGACAAGCTGGCGCGAGGCGTTCACCGCCCTGCTCGCCGACGGTCGGCGGATGCCGGACCCGTCCATCCTCGTCACCAGCGCGACCGCTTCCGACCCGTCGCTCGCGCCCGACGGCGCGATCACGCTGTTCGCGCTGGAACCCGCGCCCAACCTCGACGGGAACGTGGACTGGGCGTCCGAGCGACAGCGTCTGCGCGACGAGCTCGCGACCCGGCTCGGCGGCCTCGGCTACCCCGTCGACGACGTCGTGGTCGAGCGGCTCACCGACCCGCGCGATTGGGAAGCGCAAGGCCTCGAGCGCGGGACACCGTTCGCGCTCGCGCACCGCTTCTTCCAGACCGGCCCGTTCCGGCCGGGCAACGCCGACCGCCGCATCCCCGGGCTCGTGTTCACCGGAATGGGCACCGTCCCGGGCGTGGGCATCCCGATGGTGCTCATCTCGGGACGCCTGGCCGCCGATCGGGTCGACGAGTGGGCGGGAACCCGAGGGCGCCGGTGACCACGCTCGACGCCTCCTACGCCCGGTGCCGGGAGCTCAACAAGGCGTACGGCACCACGTACTACGCGGCGACGTTCGTGCTGCCGCGCGTCAAGCGTCACCACGTTCACGCCCTGTACGGGTTCTGCCGCTACGCCGACGACATCGTCGACGATCTCGGTCCCGCTCCGGCCGAGGTCCGTGAGAAGGCGCTGGTCGGCTTCGGCGACCGGTTCTTCGCCGACCTCGACGCCGGCGACTCCGACGACCCGGTGCTCAAGGCGGTCGTTCACACCGTCAAGGCGTTCACGATCGATCCCGGCTGCTTCCGGCGGTTCCTCCACTCGATGACGATGGACCTGACGGTGGCGACCTACGAGACGTTCGATGACCTGCTCGAGTACATGGACGGGTCGGCGGCGGTGATCGGCGAGATGATGTTGCCGATCCTCGAGCCGTCGTCGGCCGCCGCCGCACCGCACGCCCGCGACCTCGGGATCGCCTTCCAGCTCACGAACTTCCTCCGCGACGTCGGCGAGGACCTCGATCGCGGCCGCGTCTACCTGCCGGAAGAGGATCTCCGCCGCTTCGGTGCCAGTCCGCGGGAGCGGCGCGTCAGCGCGTCGTGGCGCGAGCTCATGCGCCACGAGATCGCCAGGACCCGCGAGTACTACGCGTCGGCGGACCGGGGCATTGCGTACCTGCCGGCGGCGTCGGCGCGCTGCATCCGGGCCGCGCGCCGGCTCTACGCCGGCATCCTCGACCGGATCGAGGCCGCGGACTACGACGTGTTCACCCGACGCGCGCGCGTGCCGTCCTGGCGGAAGGCCCTCGTCGTCGCCGAGTCGATCAGGCCACGCCGCTGACGGTGCGGCGGGTGCGGTCCACGTCGCGCTGGGCGGCGCGGCGGCGGAGCCTCGGAGGTACGACGGGGGCGAGGAAGCCGTAGGGCGGGCCGGCGAAGAGGTGGTGCACGTTGTGCGCTTTGCGCCAGCGGCGCAGGAGCGCGTCGGGAAGCGGCAGGAAGGCGAGTCGCCGGTGGATCACGACGTCGTGCACGAGCAGGTAGGCGGCGCCGTAGGCGGTCACGCCGATGCCGATCGGCACCAGCAGAGACGGTGCGCCGGGCACGTACACGCCGATGGCCAGGAGCACGATCGTCGTGGCGGCGAACACGACCGGGAAGAGGTCGTTCGCCTCGAGCACGTTCCGGGGCGGCTCGTGGTGACTCCGGTGCCATCCCATCGCGAAGCCGTGCATCACGAACCGGTGGATCAGCGCAGTGACCGGCTCCATCAGCACGAGCGACGCGACAGCGACCAACACGAAGGTCACGATGGTGCCCCCCTCGCGGGCTCTCTCGGCCGCGACGATACCGTCACCTTCGTCGCTTTCTCCTGGGCAATGTCGCGCTGCCTTGGTGCGGCTGCGTCCCACAACAGCATCGCCAGCGTCAACAGCGCGAAGCCGAAGAGGTAGTCCTCGACCGGAATGTCCCACGGGAAGCGCCACCCGGTTGTCGCGTCCGCGTCGTACAGCACGATCGGCGCGGTGAGCTTCGTGAGCCAACCATTCACCGCGATCATGAACGCGTAGCAGATCGTCATCGCGATCCAGTAGGCGCGCGTCCGGAGCAGTCCCGTGCGCAGCACGCGCAGCTCGAGCAGGAAGACGCCGGCGACTACGACGATGGCGGCCGCGGTGTACTCCCACATCAGCGTGCGCGCTCCAGAATGCGCCGAACCGCTTCGAGCGTGAGCAGACCACAGATCGGGATCACGATGAAGAAGGTGAGCTCCTCTACGGGGAGGTTGCCCGGCAGCTGCCGTCCGGTGACGTAGCGCGGGTTGAAGGACCAGTGCCCGCGGGCGATAGCTGCGATGTCCCAGACGGCGAACAGGATCACCGTCGGTACGAGCGCGAACAGGAGCCGCCGGGGTCGGCGCCACACGCGGGCGCCGAACACGAACTCGAGCGGCAACGTGACGAGCAGGCATCCCGCCATGAGCAACAGGTACTGGTACCGATCCACCGCCGCCATTCTGTCTGCTGTTCGATACTCCGACCCCGAGTGGACGAGGGCGTCTCGGTAGGCTCCGCGCCCGTGTCGGCGAGCCCAGCCATCGAAGTCGCCGGGCTCAGCAAACGGTACGGCGCCGTGCGCGCGCTCGACGGCCTGTCGTTGACCGTCGAGGCGGGTGAGGTCTTCGGCCTGCTCGGCCCGAACGGGGCCGGCAAGACCACCACCGTCGAGATCCTCGAGGGCTACCGGCGGGCGGATGCGGGCGAGGTCCGGGTGCTCGATCTCGACCCGTGGCAGGAGGGCCCACGTCTGCGGCCGAAGATCGGCGTCATGCTCCAGGACGGCGGCCTGTACCCGGGCATCCGTCCCCTAGAGGCGCTCGCGCTGTTCGCGTCGTACTACGACGAGCCCGACGACCCCGAACGGCTGCTCGACGTCGTCGGCCTGCGCGAAGCCGAGCACACGCTCGTGCGACGCATGTCCGGCGGGCAGTACCAACGGCTGTCGCTGGCGTTGGCGCTGATCGGGCGACCGTCGTTGGTGTTCCTGGACGAGCCGACGGCCGGCCTCGACCCGCGGGCACGCGCGACGACCTGGGACCTCGTACGTGAGCTGCGCGATCACGGCGCGACCGTGGTCCTCACGACGCATGCCATGGACGAAGCCGAGCAGCTGTGCAGCCGGCTCGCCATCATCGACCACGGCCACATGGTCGGGTACGGCACGCCGGCGGAGCTCACGGCGGCCTCAACCATCGAAGAGACGAGTTTCTCGGCGCCGCCCGACCTGGATCGCGCGGGGCTCGCCGCCGCGCTGGGGCTAGACGCCGCGCGCGTGCGCGAGCCGCGCCCGGGCGATTACGTCGTCGACGTGGCCGCGACACCCGCGCTCATCGCGACCCTCGCCGCCTGGCTCCGCGACCGGGACGTCACCCTCGGCGACCTGCACGCCGGGCGCGGCTCACTGGAGGAGGTGTTCCTGCGCTTGACGAGCGAGGACCGACCGTGAAGCCGCGGGCTCTGGCCGCCCAGACCCGGATCGAGTTGCTGCTCACGCTGCGGCGTTCCGAGAGCCTCCTGGTCACGTTGGCGATCCCGCTCGGGATCCTCGTCTTCTTCTCGAAGGTCGACGCCGTCACCGACCTGTCGGATCCGGTCGACTTCCTCGTTCCGGGCGTCCTCGCGCTGGCGGTGATGTCGACGGCGATGGTCAGCCTCGGCATCGCGACCGGCTACGAACGCCGCTACGGCGTCCTGAAGCGGATCGGCTCCACACCGTTGTCGCGTGGCGGCCTCCTCACGGCGAAGACGGCCAACGTCCTGCTCATCGAGCTCGCGCAGGCCGCGATCATCGTCGTGGTCGGGATCGCGCTCGGATGGAGCACGAGCGCGCGAATTTTCCCCGCGGTCGTCCTGCTGCTCGTCGGGACCGTCGCGTTCGCCGGCATCGGGCTGCTCATGGCGGGCACGTTGCGCGCCGAGACGAATCTGGCGCTCTCGAACGCACTGTTCCTCCTGCTGCTGTTCCTCGGCGGGATGGCGTACCCGCTCAGCCGGCTCCCCACCGCGCTGCAGGACCTTGCCGAGGCGCTGCCGGCGGCCGCGCTGGCCGAAGCGGTGCGCGACGTGCTCGCACCTGCCCACGCTTTCCCGCTCGCGCATGTCCTCGTGCTGCTCGTCTGGGCGATCGCGGCGCCGATCGCCGCCGCGTTCCTCTTCCGCTGGGAGGAATAGCCGCCGTCAGCCCGCCGCGCCGCCGAGGAGGTCGGCGAGGGGGCGGGCGAGCGCGGACTCGCTCGTGAAGCCGAAGACCCGGGCCGCGATCGTGCCGTCCGGGCGGACGAAGAAGCTCTGCGGGATCGCGCGCACGCCGTACGCGCTCGCCACCGCGCCGCCGTCGTCGACGCCCTGCGGCCACGTGGCCCGCCTCTGTTTCACGAACGCGCGCGAG
>Ga0075418_10009842_pt1 | contig 10716 bp, 7 predicted proteins | sample SoiMetdeltSBSDD2_FD_81776 | JGI IMG/M metagenome (GOLD analysis project Ga0075418, IMG submission 81776) | Bulk soil microbial communities from a Populus tree surrounding site in Tennessee, USA - Soil MetaG P. deltoides SBSDD2 | ecosystem: Environmental > Terrestrial > Soil > Tree plantation...
GACGACATCGCCTGGCTGCCAGCGGCGTTGAATCCGTGCGAAGCCGCTGACGACCTGCAACTCCGCGTCCTGGCCGTTCACGCGGATCGATACCCGACCCTTGCTGCCGCTCGCATTCATGAACTGATACAAGCCACCTGGCATGACCTCCGTGTCGATCCATCCAGGAATACGCACAGCGACGTCGAAGGTAGCGGGCTGCGCGGGGTCGACGGCAATCTTCACCCGTCCCTCCCACGGATATCGGGTTTCCTGCCGGATCTTCACCGGATTGTCAGCCAGTCGAACCGTGGCCGAGCTGCCAACGAAGAGGTTCACGTAGATCGCCGAATTGTCGGTTTCCCTGGCATAGACGTAACTGCCGAGTGATGCCAGCAGGCGAACGACGTTCGGCGGACAGCACGGGACGTTAATCCAGTCGAAGCGTTCGTAGTTGCCGTACGAGGTCAGCGGATTCTGATAAAAGAAACGGTCGCCGGCGATTGACACGCCCGCGAGAAAACCGTTGTAGAGCGTACGCTCCATCAGGTCGAGATAGCGGCCCTCCCGGTGGCGGAGGAACATGCGGTGATTCCACAGGATGTAGCCGTACGAGGCGCAGGTCTCGTTCCAAGCGCTCAGGTTCGGGAGTTCGTAGGCGCCGCCGAACTGCTCGTGAAAACGAATAGAGCCGATGGCACCGGTCACGTAGGTTTTATGGGACGACGCGTCCTGCCAGATTGCATCGAGCGCCTCGTCGTACTCGCGCTTTGCGGTCAGCGCCGCGACGTCTGCCAGCGGCACGTAGAGGTACGTCGCACGCACCGCGTGGCCGAGCGCCTCGCGCTGTGCGGTGACGGGTGCGTGGTCCTGAGCATAAGTTCTATCGATCGCATACTCGCCCGTCCGTGGGTAGTCGTCCTTCCCGCGCTCGTCAATGAAAAATTGCGCGAGCCGTGCGTACCGCGCGTCGCCGGTCTGGCGGTAGAGACGAATCAGGCCGATCTTCAGCCCTTCATGACCGGAAATGTAGGTTTTCTTCCCGGGGCCGAAGGTGGCATCCATTGCGTCCGCCGCCTTGATTGCGGCGTCGAGCATCTTTCGCTTTCCGGTGGCCTCGAAGTACGCGACCGCCGCCTCGAGAAAATTGCCGGACACCGGCGGTGTCACCACGGGCTTCGCCAGCCGGCGCTCGAGACCAGCGACCGCATCATCGATCAACCGGTCGACGTACGACTCGAGTGCGGGGTCCGGCCGCTTCGCGATCATGTAAGCAGCGGCCTCGATTGCGCGCGGCGCATCCGTCCGTCCCCGTTCCTCGTACTTCCGGAACAGATGCTGAATGGACACGGTTCGATTGACTTCGATCTTCGGCGCCCAGAAATCGTCAGCGATGTCGACCTGCGACAGCGGAACAGGGTCAACCGGGTAGTCGCTGGTGCGACGCGTCTCGCGCGTCGCACACCCGCTGGTGGCAGCTGTGAAGAGAAGCGTGGAGAGCGTGAATGCCGATAGGCGCATGGCGGTTGGCCAGAGCCTAACGAGGCCTCCGGCCGACCGCAAGGTTAACTTTTCTTATTGGCGCATAAATGAGCTTGTCGAGCGTCTCGAGCTTCTGGAAGCCCGGGGTGAGCCCCGCCATGGGCCGGGGGGTTCAGCCGCGTCATAAACTGCCGTCAGACACCTTCGTGAAGCGCGAGTCCCCCGCCAGCGCACCCGTCAGAAACGCCTTCAGATCGCGCGCGTGCCGGCATTGACCACGATATTCGAACCCCGGACAGGAGCAGATGACGTCCGCGCCGTCGACGGTGATCTCATACTCGACGCCAGGATGTGATGCGCTCGCGAAGCGATACCGTTCGGCCGATGGACCAGTGAGGGCCTTCGCGAGCGACTCGAGCGCGCGACGCAGCGCGGCGGTCTCCTCGGGCGTTCGTGCCGGTCCGCCCTGGGTCGGGGAAAGCGACGTCTCCATCTCCAGCCGCGCCCGATCGAGCAACCGCTCAATCAACGCATCATCATCGAGGCCGTGCGGTGAATCGGCGAACCCTGCGGACAACTCGCGCAACGCGCGCTGCAGCTCGTCGAGCACGTCGCCTGAATCATCCGGAACGAGCGCCTTGCCGTCGACGACCGCTCTGACCAGGGCGCCCTTCCGTTCGAGCACGGTCTGCACGAAATCGTCGATGGTGTTGCTGGCGACCATGTAAGTGACGTTGACCGTGCGTGTCTGTCCGATACGGTACGCGCGGTCCTCGGCCTGCCAGTGATTCGCAGGCACCCAGTCGAGATCGTTGAAGACGACCTGTGTCGCCGCCGTCAGATTGGTGCCAATGCCGCCTGCGATGATGTTCGCCAGGTACACGCGAATGTCGTCGTCGGTCTGAAAGCGATCGACCAGCGCCTGACGCTTGTCGGCCGGCGTCTGCCCCGTCACGACCACCGCCGATCCACTGAAGTGATCCGTCAGCCTGTTCATCGGTTCTTCGTAACACGAGAACACGATGACTTTCTCGCCCTGGTCGATCGCTCCGCTCACGAAATCGATCGTCGCGCTGACTTTCGCCGCCGCGACCGCCTGACGAGCTTTGGTAATCGCCTGGAGCAGCCGTCCACGCAGCCGCAACTGATTGACGTCGGACTTCGGTGCGACCTTGTCGTGACTGACGAGAAGCGCGACGGCCTTTTTCATGTCACCGACACCCGTGCCCTTCGGCACCTCGACAGGCAGCCAGGTCCTGATCTTGGGCGGGAGTGCCAGCACGTGGTCCTTCGAGCGCCGCAACATGACTCCGTGGAGCTGCACGGTTAGTTCCTCGATGTTCGAGGCACCGCCCGTCTGCCATCCGAAGTCGTTTTTCTCAGCCGCGCAATAGCGCTTCGCAAAGGACAGAAAGCTTCGGCCCAGAGGGTGACCAACGAGTTGCAGCAGGACGAACAGGTCCCGAGGCCGGTTCGTCAACGGCGTGCCGGTCAGCAGGTACACCGCGGGATCGGAAGCGCCTCGCTTCTTTGCCTGATCCGCAAGCTGCCGCGCGAGACGGCTGCGCGCGCTCCTGTGATTCTTGAGGTAGTGCGCCTCGTCGAAGATCAACCCGGCCCACTTTCGTTGCGACAGCGCATCGATGTGCTTCGCGAGGATGTCGTAGTTGACGATGACCCAGTCGGGATCACCTGTCGCTGATGCGTTCCGTTCGATGATGTGGGTCGATGATTGGGGGATGGCTATGTCGATTTCCCGCGCCCAGTTCCGCTTCACTGACGCGGGACAGACGACGAGATATGGACCGTCCGCGGCTACGTGAGTGAGCGCGACGATGGCCTGACGCGTTTTGCCAAGCCCCATGTCGTCGGCGAGAATCGCGCGCCGGCGCCCGAGGAGAAATGCGACGCCTTCAATCTGGTGCGGGAACAGACCCTGGGAAAGCTCGACAGCCTTGCGGAAGGCGGCGTCAGGATCGCCAGGCGCCAGCGCCAGGAGTCTCGCGAACGCGTCCGCCTGCGCGTCGAGGGATCGATCCATTGCTCACAGCATCCTAGCAGCCGGCCGCCGGGTCAGATTCTGGCGAGGAGACATCTAGCTTGTCGAGCGCCGCAGCGACGTCAGGAATGGAGTGCCCGTCGCCTTCAACCGTTGCTCGAGGCGCGCGGTGCAATCGCAGTCCGAGCATGCCCACGGCTCGGCACCGTTCTCGTGACGGCACTGCGCACGGGCGTGCGCGTCCTGCACCTTGTCGAACGCGAAATACTCTTCCCAATACGGCCGTTCTTCCATCAACGGGGTCGGACAATAACAAACCTCGACCCAGCGCACCGTCCCGTCCGCCATCTGACGGGCCTCGTTCATGTTGCGAAGATATTCGTCGCCGGCGATCGAGCCTCGGCCCAGAGTCTCGTCGTCGATCGCCTGAAGGAGATCCGTAGCACAGCCGGGCTTGACCCGGGCGCGAACGAGGTAGCGCACGATCGGAGTATACCGGGCGCTACGTCTCAGTTGCGTGCGCGCTCACCCGAAGTCGCGGGCACACTGGCCTCAGGGCAGGTCGTGCAGTTGCTCACGCCGGAGGAGGCGGCGACTGATGAACGCGCCGAGCGTGGCGCTGATGACCGCTGGAACAGACAGGAACCCGAAGACGATGAGGCCGAGCGGGGCAACAAGCCGCCGGTGGGATTGAGGACGACCGCCGCTGCCGCTTGCCCCGCGAACAGCGCCAGCCCCCAGCGCCACGCTCGGCGCGGGAACAGAAAGCCAAGCGCACCCGCGAACAGCACGAGCGCCGGCACGAACATCGTGAAGTACGACGACGTGTCCCACGCCTCCCGTCCAGAGGGTATCGCGAGCGCCAGCCAGCCACAGGCGCCAGCCATCAGCGAGAGAATCAGGGGGAGCTTGTCGCCCACGATTGGCGTTATCGGCCGATCGGTACGTTCAGCCCAGAGCGTTCCGTCAGTGAACTTCCGTGTGAACCCTCGTCCTGAACCCCCGTTATAATCCCGCCAGCGCATGGACAGCATCGAACAATCACTTGGGCGCATTACGATGGCGCCGTACATCGTGAAGGCAATGGCCCTGATCGGCGTGAAGCGCCGGGGCGGCAGCAACATGTTCCGTCACCAGATCAGCACCATGGGGATCCTCCTCGATTACAAGATCGTCGATCCGGTGCTGCTGAAGGCTGCCGTCATCCACGACCTGTTCGAGGATGCGCCGACGATGCCGGGGGTGACGGAGGCGGAGATCGCAGGAATCGATTCGGATGGACCGGCTGTTTATGCGCTGGTCATGGAAGTCACGCCCCGCGTGGTCGACGGGGTCAAAGAACCCAAGACCGAGTATCTGCGCCGCGTGATGGAGGAAGGCAGCCATCGAGCCAAGGTGCTCAAGCTCGCCGACCGCATCAGCAACCTCACAGCGCTCGGGTTCGTCATCGACGCCGCGTTCGTCCGGCGCTATCTTGCAGAAACCCGCGCCTGCATCCTCCCCCTCGCCGAAGCGGTCAACCCCGATATGTTCAAGGAATTGTCGGACCTCGTCGAGAACCGTGGCCGATTCCTGCAGCAAGTCGGCGCGACCGAGCCAATGCCGGCGCGGACCGGTGACACTTCCTGCCGTGAGGGATAATCACGCGTAGCGGAGTTTTCGGCCCCCATCCGGGCATTCCCGGCTTTCGACGATCCTGAGAGCGCCTTTATGAAGACGTCTGAACATCTGGAACCGACCGCGGAACGTACATTCGGGAAATCCATGCGGCCGGAGTGGCCGCTCGAGCCGCGCGTCACGTATCTGAATCACGGAACCGTCGGCGTCACGCCGAATCGCGTCCTCGCAGCTCAGCAGGCGATCCGCGACGAAATCGAGCGGCGGCCCAGCGACTACCTTCTGCGCGAGCTCACATCCATCGTCGTTGGCCGGCCACGGCCGGACAAACCGCGCATGCGTCAGGCGGCTGACGTCGTCGCTGAATTCCTTGGCGCGCGCGGTGACGACCTCGTGTTCGTCGACAACGCCACGACAGGCGCGAACGCCGTCCTGAGATCGTTTCCCCTGGAACCGGGTGAAGAGATTCTGGTGACCGACCTCGGATATGGCGGCGTGACCCAGGCTGCCGCGTTCGCCGCACGCGAGCGGCGGGGTGTGCTGCGAACCGCGGTCACGCCGTATCCGGTGCGTTCGTCCTCCGAGCTGGTGGATGCTGTCGTCTCCGCGATCGGACCCAAGACCAGCCTCGCGGTGATCGACCACATCACGTCTCAGAGCGCGTTGATCCTGCCGGTCGCTGAAATTGCCAGGCAGTGTCACGCACGAGGTGTGGCCGTCCTGGCTGACGGTGCACATGCTCCTGGCGCCATCAGCTTCGACATTCCCTCGCTCGGCGTGGACTGGTACGTCGCAAACCTGCACAAATGGATGTGGACGCCGCGCAGCAGCGGCATCCTCTGGGCGCCGCCGGAGCGTCAGAAGGATCTGCACCCGGCGGTGATCTCGTGGGGGCTGGATCAGGGATTCACGGCCGAATTCGATCTTCCTGGAACACGCGATCCCTCAGCGCACCTCGCGGCGCCGGCCGCGATTGCCATGATGCGCGAGTTGGGTGTGGCCGACGTACAGCGATACAACCATGCGCTGGTGTGGGCGGGGGCCCGCAGGCTCGCCGAACGGTGGAACGTGCAACTCGAAACGCCGGAGTCACTCGTCGGGACGATGGCAACGGTCGTCCTGCCGGAGAGCGTTGGGCGAACCGTCGACGAGTCGTTGGACGTTCGCGACCGATTGCTGTTCGAGCATGCGATCGAGGTGCAGCTGCACTCGTTCAGGGACCGCCTGCACGCGCGGATCTCGGCCCAGATCTACAACACGATGGAAGACATTGAGCAGCTGGCGGAGTCAGTTCTGAGGATGGCCTAACGCCCTTCGGTGACGCTTCAGCCGCCGCCGGACCCCCATCCAGAAGGCCAGGTAATAACCGAGGACGACCGCGCCCGCGGCCATCGAGCCGGCGATCCCGGACTCCACCGCCCAGGACGAGTACTCGAGGCCGGCCGTCCACGCGTGCCAGCTACGCCAGAATCCATACAGCACGCGCGCCGTCACGATCAGGGTGACCCCCAGGACGAGCAGGCGATTCGGCGTGTAGTAGAGGAACCTTGGCGTCGATTCCCACCGCGTCAACGCGAGGCCGAGCAACCCGAGCGAGAGCCCCGCTGCGAGCCCGATCAAGGTGTACGTAAACGCGTTCGGAACCCACGTGCTCGTGATCGCCGCTGCGGCAACGAAGAGCGCGGCAGAAATCGCCGTTCCGGCCAGGTTGATCGCGACCAGCCACGCGCGCGCCGGCCGCCGCGCCGTGCCGACGCGGTATCGTTGCACGAGCGTCAGCGGCAACAATGCGATAGACGCGAGAACGATGAAGGCGAGGAACAGAAGGAGCGCGATGACGGGCACGCTATTTCCGTGCGAGCTCTTCGAACCAATTCAGCACGATCTGGATCTGCGTTTGGCCCGCGCCAGAATCTGTTCGGGCGGTGCCCGTCAGCGCGAGGAATTTCCCTTGCGAGATCGTGTCGAAGGTGCGCTGCGCCTGCGGCGGGGCGTTGGTGAACGGACGCGGGAGCGTCATCGGTTCAGCCATGGCGAACGCCGGCTTCGTGGTGACCGGAACGCCGATGAGCGTGGCGCCTGGACCCGGTGTGTAAAACAGCTCCTTCCCGTCCGTCGCCCACGCCTGGTGATGGCCGTCCTCGGTGCTCTTCGAGACCTGGAACAGCGCGCCGGTTGCCGGGTACGGCTGGACGAATACGGTAGTCAGCGCATCGCGACCCACGATACGCATGCTATACGCGACCCATCGGCCATCGGGCGAGAATACGCCGCCGGTGGTCGTCCCCGATCGTACGCCGCCAAATAGAGTCGCGCTTCTGTCGTGAAGCGAGAGCGCCATCAGCGTGAATTCGGTGCCGTCCGAGTCATCGAAGAGCAGGATGCGGCCATCCGGTGACCACGACTGTGGAATATGGGCACGTCCTTTCTTCGGGATAGTGAGGCGTTCGGCCGCTCCCGATCCGGCAGCCGGCTGCCAGTAGATTGACGGATCTCCGTCGCGATCCGACTGGAACGTCACGCGCCGGCTGTCGGCCGACCACACGGTGTAGCGGTCGCGTCCGCCGAATGTCAGCCGCCTCGGCGATCCGCCCACCTTCAGGTCGTAGACCCAGATACTCACGTCGCGCCCGTCGTCACTCCCGAAAGCCATATAGCGGCCGTCGGGAGACATGCGCGGTTCGCTATACGGCCCCGGGGGCACTTTGAGGATCTGTTCCCCGCCGGACCGATCGAACGACGCGAGCGTCAGTCGCGGGAGCACGGACGGCGAAACCGGCCCCGGCAGGTACGCGAGGGTGCCGTTCGACGAGACGGACACATGGGACGTGCCAGGCGAAACTAAGCCAGTTCCACGCCGTACGCCCTCCACGACGGCTACTGCCGTACCCCGGACTTTGAGCCTTACCGGATCGAAAGGCACGGCGAACAGCACTCCACGCTGCGCATACACGATGTGCCCGCTCTCCCCCGTCTCCCCCGTCTTGACGTAGCGCCCATCGGTGCCCTCCTCGAGGATCGTGGTGCGCGTGGATTCGCCCGGCCGCTGCGCGACCACCTTCGCGGACTCCCAGATTTCAGGGCCACTCCCGGATGCCACCGTGAACAGGATCGTCTGGCCATCAGGCAGCAGCTCCGGACGGATCGCCAATTCACCATTTGCCAACTCAATCACCGTCTCGGATTTCCCTCCTGCCGCTGGGACACGCATGATGCTGCTGCCTATGGTGAAGAGGAGCGCGTCGCCGCTCCACGTCAACCCCTGCGGCGTCGCCTCGTACGTGCCAACCGTGACTGGCGCCCCTCCATTCACCGACATCCTCTTGATCGCCCCTGTATGGTAAAACGCGATCGACCGTCCGTCCGGCGAGAAGACGAGGTTCGCGACCGCGCCGCGCTGCTCGTTCTCGAAGATCAGCCTGGCTTCGAGCGCCGCCATCGGTCGAATGAAGATCTGGCGGTTCGCGACGTAGCAAAGCTGAAGGCCGTCGGGCGATAAGGCGATGGTGCCCGGCCCGAACGGAATGATTGTCTGCCCTGAAGGAACCTGGACGCTGAAACGCGACACGGGTGCCGGCCGTGGTTGTGGCGAGGGACGCGCAAGCCATATCGTGGCTCCTGCCATACCGGCGGCGATCAGAGCGGTTGCCGCGAACGGAAGGGCCCGGCGCCACAAGGGCTGCGCCGGCTGCGCCACTGGCGGCGCGGTGACCGGTCCAACCGACGGATTGGCCAGTAGCGATTCGATCTCGTAACGGATGTCGCCAATGGCTTGCCAACGCCGCTTCGGGTTCTTTTCCAGACACCGCTTGATCAAGTTCGCCAGGCGCGGCGCGAGACCGGGTGGAAGCACCGACAGATCCGCATCGCGCGCGAGCACCGACGCGAGCACGTCGGAGATGGTCTCGCCAGGGAACGGCTGGCGGCCGCTGAGCATTTCGTAGAGAACCACACCGAACGAGAAAATGTCGCTGCGGTGATCAGCCGCATAGCCCCGTGCCTGTTCCGGCGACATGTACGACGCGGTCCCGAGAATCACTCCTGCATGCGTCGCCAGGGCGCTCATCGTCGGCGAGTGCGCCACGTTCATGGACGAGGCGCCCTCGGGCTCGGCGATCCGCGCAAGGCCGAAGTCGAGCACTTTCACCTTTCCGTCCAACGTGACATGGATGTTGGCGGGCTTCAGGTCGCGGTGGACGATGCCCTTCTCGTGCGCGGCCTCGAGCGCCTCGGCGATCTGGCGTGCGAACTGCAGCGTATCGTCAACCGGGATCCCTGCCGGGTACTGGGCGATCCGTGCGGCGAGCGTCTCGCCCTCCACCAGCTCCATCACCAGGAAGTGGCGGCCGTCGACCTGTTCGATCCCGTGCAGGGTGGCGATGTTGGGATGGTTCAGCGACGCGAGCGTCTTCGCCTCGCGCTCGAACCGCAGCGTCCGCTCGCGATCGGCCACGAAGGATTCGAGCACCAGCTTGAGGGCCACGTGGCGTTCGAGCCGAGTGTCGCGCGCCCGGTAGACTTCACGCATGCCCCCGGCGCCGAGCAAATTGATGACTTCATAAGGACCCAGCCTTGTACCGACGCTCAGCGCCATCGTCGTGACGTTCCACGGGACCGGAGCAGACGGATGACTTCATACGGACATGGCCGTGAGCCCGGGTGGATTGGCATGTTGTGAGGGCAGGATTATAGCTGACGGACGGGGGTTCAGACGTTGGTTCACGACGGGGGTTCACGACGGGGGTTCGGGACTGACCGCAGCGGAGGTTGATGACCAGCTTTCGACCTCATCGTGAATCCTCCAGTGACCGTGTGAACCTTCGTCTGAACCAACGGTTGACCCCCCGTCGTGAACCTTCGTCATGAACCCGCGTCGTGAACCCACGTCGTGAACCCCCGTCTGAACCCCCGTCGTGAACCCCGTCTGAACCCTCGTCTGAACCCCCGTGGGAAGATATGATCATAGATTCGTGGTTGACCGACCCTCTGACAGCGTTCCCAACGATGCGACCCGGGAGCTGATACCGGCGCGCATCGGTCACTACGCGCTCGCGCACAAGCTTGGCGAGGGTGGCATGGGCGTCGTGTATGCGGCTCGCGATGAGCGGCTCCAGCGCACGGTGGCGCTCAAGACGCTGTCGTCGCTCGGCCGCGACGAGAATGCGCGCAAGCGGTTCTGGCGCGAGGCGCGGGCCGCCGCGAGCGTCAATCACCCGAACATCTGCCAGATCTACGAGATTGGCGAGGACGGCGGCGAGCTGTTCATCGCGATGGAGTTGCTCGAAGGCGAGGTGCTCGCGGACCGTCTGCGGCGCGGTCCCATGAGCGCCCCGGACGCCCTTCCCGTCACCCTGGGAATTCTGTCGGCTCTGTCCGCCCTTCATTCGCGTTCCATCGTCCACCGCGACCTGAAACCGTCGAACGTGTTTCTGACTGCGCACGGCGTCAAGCTCCTGGACTTTGGCCTCGCGCGTCCCGAGATTGATGGCTCTTACAGTGGCGAATCGGATGTCACCCGAAGCGGCGTCGTGCTCGGCACACCGCGCTATATGGCGCCCGAGCAGGCGTCTGGCGAGACGATCGACCCACGCAGCGATCTCTTCGCGGCGGGCGCGATCATCTTCGAGATGCTCGCGGGA
>Ga0075418_10009843_pt1 | contig 10715 bp, 8 predicted proteins | sample SoiMetdeltSBSDD2_FD_81776 | JGI IMG/M metagenome (GOLD analysis project Ga0075418, IMG submission 81776) | Bulk soil microbial communities from a Populus tree surrounding site in Tennessee, USA - Soil MetaG P. deltoides SBSDD2 | ecosystem: Environmental > Terrestrial > Soil > Tree plantation...
ATTGGTGACGACGTAGCAGTTGTCGCAGTGGTCGCCCAACGTGTCGCCATCGTGGTTGGCCTGGGTCGGATTGGGGATGGGGCAGTTGTCGCACACGTCACCCACGCCGTCCCCGTCGGTGTCGGCCTGGGTATTGTTGGAGACGCTCGGGCAGTTGTCGCAGACGTCGCCGTAGTTGTCGCCGTCGGCATTGGCCTGGTCAGGATTGGCGACATTGGCGCAATTGTCGCAGCTGCCGGGGACGGTATCGAGGTCGGGATCTTGAATGTAGAGCAAATTGGTCAGGGTGGCCGACATGTTGTCGGGGGTGAAGCTGCTGCAGCTGAAGGTGGGCGCACCGGCCCCGACCCCGGACCCGACGTCGTAGCTGGACGTCTCCACCACGTAGGGCGGGACGATGGGCGTCGTTCCGGAAGGTGTCGTCATCTCCGTCACCGTGAACGTGGCGCACTGCAGGATCGATTTGATTGCAAGTGGGCCCGTCTTTTTATCGCAGCAGCGCGGCAGCGTCTGGCCGCCATCGTCGTTCTTCCACTCGACGTGCTGGCTGGCCCCGGCCGCGAGGTCGACAGGAGTGAAGAGGCGCGCGTTCCAGCCATCGCCGTGCGGGGGAGTTGGGGCGTCCCCACAGTGGTCCGGGAAGTCTTTGTCATGGCTGCAGATGTACCTGGCGTCGACGCTCATCCGATAGCTCGTGTCCGCCGAGATGTTCGACATCTGGAGCGCGTACTCCCTCGGACCCAGACAGGTGCCGCCGTGGGCCGCCAGATCGATCCGGTTCGTGAACACCAGGTCGGTCTGTGCCGATTCGGTCACGGCCGTCGGCGGAACCGGCTTGCGCTTCTCGACCCCTGGAGTCGTGCAGTGGGCCTCCACGGAACCGCCCGATCCGGCGGCGATGGCGACGACGCTGAGACTGTACTCGCCGCAGCCGTGCTCGATCCGCAGCCCCAGGTCGGCGAGCGACAGCCGGCGCGCGTGGCCTTTCCCGGAGAACAGGGCCTCCCGGCCGCGGGCGATCTGCGCCGGCTGGGCGCCGCTGCATCCGGCCACGAGGTCGGGATACTGCGCCAGCACGACGCGATACTCGACGTCGATCGGGCCCGAGGCGCTCAGGTTCTCGAGGCCGATCGTCCCCTGCTCGCACTCGACATCGATCTTGACCGGCCGCGGGTCCGCATGGGCCGGATGGGCCGGGCCGAAAAGGGCCAGGCCGAGAAGGCCCGCGGTGACGAGAAGCAGCGCCAGAAGCAAGGGCGCTCCGGGTGTGCCGGCCGAACGGAGTCTGGGCATGGGTCACCTCCTAGAAGGGCACGCCGGCCCGCGGAGCCATCGGGCGGCGATGAGCCCGAGTCCTCGGATGATCGGCGTGCGTTGGGTTCCGTCGCTGTCTCTAGTGTCGCGAGGTGCCGGGAGGTTTCGTGGAGTGCGCCCGCAGACGCTACCTGCGCTGCAATGCGGTCAACGAGGCCGTGTGGGCGAGACGGTGCGGGACCGGGTCCGCGTCTACGTCTTCAGGACCCAGTCCCGCTTCACGAGGTGCGCCCGCTGCAACCGCGTCTACTGGCGCGCCACCCACGTGACCCGCATGCTGGAGCGGCTCTCAGCGAACGGCCTTGCCGCCTCGCGCTGAGTACCAGGGCGTGCTCCGCCCTGCTACGGACCGAAGCAACCCCAATTCCCGTTGCAGAACCGGCAGACGCCGCCGCAGTTGATGTTGAAGCTGCACGGCGTGCCTGTCGGCTGTCCGTCACAGACGCCCGCCTCGGCGATGCAATGGATGCAGGTGTTGGTGTCGCAGGCGTTGCCGACGCCGTCCTGGTCCGAATCGGCCTGATTCTGGTTGGTGACGACGTAGCAGTTGTCGCAGTGGTCGCCCAACGTGTCGCCATCGTGGTTGGCCTGGGTCGGGTTGTAGATGTTGGGGCAGTTGTCGCAGACGTCACCCACCCCGTCCCCGTCGGTGTCGGCCTGGTTCGAGTTGGGGATGCTCGGGCAGTTGTCGCAGACGTCGCCGTCGCCGTCGCCGTCGGTATCACTCTGGTCGGGATTGGCGACATTGGCGCAATTGTCGCAACCGCCGGGGACGCCATCGAAGTCGGGGTCAGGCTTCCAGAGGTTATTGGCCAGGGTGGAGGAGGTGTTATCGGGATCGAAGCTGCTGCAGCTGAACGTGGGTGCCTGGGCGCCGGGGTCGTACCAGGACATCTCCACCACGTAGGGTGGGACGATGGGCGTCGTTCCCTCTTTTGTCACCGTGAAGGTGGCGCACTGCAGGATCGATTTGACTGCATTGGCTCCCGTCTTGATGTCGCAGCAGCGCGGCAGCGCCGGGCCTTGATCAGCGTTTATCCATTCGACGTGTTTGCTGGCCCCTGCCGCGAGGTCGACCGGAGCGAAATCACCCTTGTTCCAGCCGTCGCCGTGCGGCGGGTTCGTGGCGTCCAGGCACGGGATCGGGGTGTTCTTGTCCTTGCTGCAGATGTAGCTGCCATCGACGCTTATCTCATAGCTCGTGGTCGTCGAGAGGTTCGACATCTGGAACGCATATTCCTGTATGCCCAGACAGGTGCCGCCGTGGGCGGCCAGATCGATCCGGTTCGTGAACACCAGGTCGGTCTGTGCCGATTCGGTCACGGCCGTCGGCGGAACCGGCTTGAGCTTCTCGACCCCGGGAGTCATGCAGTGGGCCTCCACGGAACCGCCCGATCCGGCGGCGATGGCGGCCACGCTGAGACTGTACTCGCCGCAGCCGCCCTCGATCTGCAGCCCCAGGTCGGCGAGCGACAGCCTGAGCGCGTGGCCTTTCCCGGCGAACAGGGCCTCCCGGCCGCGGGCGACCTGCGCCGGCTGAGCGCCACTGCATCCGGCCACGAGGCCGGGATACTGCGCCAGCACCACGCGATACTCGACGTCGATTGGACCCGCGGCGCTCAGGTTCTCGAGGCCGATCGTCCCCTGCTCGCACTCGACATCGATCTTGACGGGTCGCGGGTCCGCGTGGGCCGGATGGGCCGGGCCGAAAAGGGCCAGGCCGAGAAGGCCCGCACTGACGAGAAGCAGCGCCAGAAGCAGGGGCGCTCCGGGTGAGCCGGCCGAACGGAGTCTGGGCATGGGTCACCTCCTGGAAGGGCACGCCGGCCCGCGGAGCCATCGGGCGGCGATGAGCCCGAGTCCTCGGATGATCGGCGTGCGTTGGGTTCCGTCGCTGTATCTAGTGTCGCGAGGTGCCAGGATGTGTCGGAAAAAATCGCCGGGCGCCGGCCGTCACCAGCGGCGGGTCCAGACCACGCCGGCCTCTGCTCCGGCCGGATCGAAGTAAGGCTGGATCTCGAAGCGGGCCTGGCGCGAGTCCCGCTGGCGGGCCGTGACCATCCGGCCGATGCTGTGGCCGAGGAGCCCCCCGACGATCACGTCGCCGGCGAAGTGGCGTCCGAGCGACATGCGCGACAGGCCGATCATGCCGGCCGTGCCATACGCGACCCAGGGGATCCACTTCTTGTCCTTGTAGGTCTCCGCGAACACCGTGGCGACGGTGAACGCTCCTGTCGCGTGGCCCGAAGGGAACGACCCGACGACCTCGCCCTGCTGCGGATGGTAGGAGAAGAACCGCCCGTCCGACCCGTCCGTGGGCCGGGTGCGCGCGGTGACCTTCTTGAGAACGGTGCAGTAGAGTCCGGACGACAGGAGCGCCTCGGCCGACAGGCTCGAGGCCTCGGCCAGCCGATCGTTGTGGCCCGTGCGGCCGATGAGGTACCCCGCTCCGAGCAGAAGAACGGCCGGGCCCGCGTTGCCGAGTGTCGAGAAGCCGCGCGCCACACTGTTGCCGCTCTCCGCCGACTCGTTCTTGACGTAGGTCTCGGCCTCGAGGTCGGGACCCTCCTCGCTGCCGCGCCCAGGCGCCGCAGCGAGGGCGATCCCCGCGAGCAATGGCCCCGTGAACTGGTAGCGCCGGAATTCCGAAGGCCACCAGTCGGTGAACAGGAACTTCTGGTCGCGGAAGAAGCGGCCGAACAGGTTCTGCCGCCAATAGAGTTTGTCGGCCTTGGAGTCCGCGGGCGCAGAGTCCGTCTCGGACGAAGACGTCGCGTCGGCGAACAGGTCGGCCACAGCACTCTGGCCGAGCAGGACAACCAGCAGAAGGCCCAGGACCGGCCGGCCTCGCCCGCTGCTACCCCTCGCCCCACGCATGCACCGGCCCCGATGACATCGAATCCCACTTCCAGTAGAACCGGTATGAGGCTAGCGCCCTTCAATCGCGCCGACCACTCTCCAGCCACCATCCTGCTGGCCGGATGCAGCGGGGCCGCGATCAAGTTTCCGTCGCCAGGTCGGCGTGCTCCCGATCGATCTCGAGTTGCAGGTCCTGGTGATCGCGGTCGTTCATCCGACCGGCGTCGCGCAGCCGCAGCAGCTCCGCGGTCTCCGCCTGCCAGACGGCCCGCCGGACCTCGCGCGAGATCTCGAGGCGCCGCGTCGCGTGGCGTCGCTCGTTCTCCTCGATCGCGCGCAGCTCCGCCAGTCGGTCGGTCAGGACGTCGCGATATCTGTAGACGGAGATCGGGCAGCTCTCCTCGGAGCAGAACGCGTCCAGCCGCGCGATGCCCGCCGCCAGCATCGTCTCCCGCGCCTGGCGCGTCTCGGCCTCGGTCGCGGCATCGCTCGACAGCCGCAGCCAGCGGACCAGCCCGCCGACGGTCGCCCCCTGCCCGAACAGCGTGATCAGGATGGTCATGAGCGCCGACACCTGGATGATCGCATGGCCGGGGAATGGCTCTCCGCTCGGGAGGACCGACGGGATGGCGAGCGCCGCCGCCAGCGACACCGCCCCCCGGACCCCGCACCACTGGGCCAGCACCACGGCGGCCGGCGCCGGATAACCCCCTTCCCTCTCCCGCAGCCGCGGGAAGAGCCAGAGCGGGATATACGCGGCCGGCCAGAACCACACCAGGCGGGCCACGACGACCATAGCACCGATGGCGAGCCCCGTAACGAGCAGGCCAGGCGCCGCGGCCGGGTCCGCCGCCAGCAGGCGCGGGGTCGCGAGGCCGACGAACAGGAACATCAGGGCGTTCAGGATGAAGGTCAGGACGTCCCAATCGGCTGTCAGCTCGACGCGGCTGTCGGGCGGAATGAGGTCGATCCGCCACGATGCGACGAAGCCGGCCACGACGACCGAGAGGATGCCGGAGGCGCCAGCCGCGTCCGCGACGGCGTAGGCGAGGTACGGCGCGAAGAGCGAGGACACGAAGAGAACGGCCGTGCCGCGCAGGCGCGCGTTGAGCCCGATCGCCAGGAAGCCGACCGCGACGCCGCACGCGATCCCCAGGCCGGCGATCCGGGCGAACTCGGTCAGGATGGCACCCCACTCGAACAGGCCGGTGAGGATGACGATCAGGGCGAGCTGGACACCGAGCAGCCCCGTCGCGTCGTTCACGAGGCTCTCGCCGCCGATGATGGCGGTGGCCCGGCGCGGGATCCGCAGCCGGTGGAGCACTTCGTGGACCGCCACGGTATCGGTCGGCGAGACGATGGCGCCGATGAGAAAGCAGACAGCCCAGGGAAGCTCGGGCATCAGCCACCGGACGGTCAGCCCGACGCACAGGATGGTGAACGAGACGAGCCCGATCGCCAGTGACAGGATCGGGCGCAGCCAGCGGTGGAAGTCGCGCCAGGACGCGCGCCAGGCCTCGGCGTAGAGCAACGGCGGCAGGAAGACCGAGAGCACGACCTGCGGATCGATCCGGAGCGCATACCAGCCCGGCAGGAGCGCCCAGGCGATCCCCGTGAGCGCGAGCAGGACCGCCGCCGGGATCTTGATCCGGGGCGCGACGACCGACGCCAGCCCGATGAGAGCGAGCGTCGCGACCAGGCCTGGCAAAATCATGCCGGGAGTTATACCTCAGGTGACGATCGGCACGACGGCGCGGCCTTGACAGTCGTCCGCCGCAGACGCTACCATCGCGGACTCGTTACAGGACGCGCCGAGGCCTCGTTGGGCGGTTAGCTCAGCGGGAGAGCACCTGCCTTACAAGCAGGGGGTCACTGGTTCGAATCCAGTATCGCCCACCACTTTCCTGCTCGTATCGAAGCGCGCCCCGTCCGGGTCGTCGCGGGGTCGTAGTTCAGCTGGTTAGAACGCCGGCCTGTCAAGCCGGAGGTCGCGGGTTCGAGCCCCGTCGACCCCGCCATTCGGCGCCATCCCAACCCCACCCGAGAGAAACAACGTGACCGACAGGCAGGTCCTGTACGCCGGTGCATTCCTGCGTGCTCTGTCGACCGGGATGGTCAGCGTCCTCGTCGGCCTCCACCTGGACGCTCTCGGGATGAACACGGGAGCCATTGGCGGGATAGTCGGCGCCGGTCTCGCCGGCTGCGCCGGGGCCGCCCTCCTGACGACGTTCCGGGGCGACCGTTTGGGGCGGCGTCGCAGCCTCGTCCTGCTGGCCGTCCTGGGCGCCGCGGGAGGCGCCACCGTGGCGGTGGGATCCAAAGCACTCGTGCTCGGCGTCGCGGCGTTTCTCGGCATGCTCAACGGCATGGGACGCGATCGCGGGGCGTCCCTCATCGTCGATCAGGTGATCCTGCCCGCCACGGCCGGGGACTCGGATAGGACGCGCGTCTTCGCCGTCTACAACGTCATTCAGGACTCGGGACACGCCCTCGGCGGGCTGCTGGCCGGGCTGCCGGAGGTGCTGCGCAGCCTGTGGGGCGTCCCAAGGGAGGCCTCGTTCCGGATGTCGATCGGCGTCTACGCCCTGCTTCTGGTCCTGACGGCGCTCCTCTACATGAGACTGTCGCCCGCCGTCGAGGGCCGCCCCGTCGCGGCACGTGCGCCCCTGCGCCCGGAGAGCCGGCGCATCCTCGTCCGCATTGCCTCCCTCTTCGCCGTCGACAGCCTGGCGGGAGGCTTCCTCACCTCGGCCCTCCTCTCTTTCTTCTTCCACCAGCGCTTCGGGGCCGGAGAAGGACTGATCGGCCTCCTGTTCTTCGGATCGCGCTTCGCCAACGCGCTGTCGCACCTGGGCGCCGCCTGGCTGGCCCGCCGCATCGGGCTCGTCAACACCATGGTCTTCACCCACATCCCCAGCAGCCTGCTCCTGATCACCGTGGCCTATGCCCCCAGCTTCCCCGTCGCCGCCCTCCTGTTCCTGTTGCGGGAGGGGTTGGTGGAGATGGACGTGCCGACCCGCCAGTCCTACGTGATGGCGATCTTCCCGCCCGAGGAGCGCACGCTGGCGTCCGGCGTGACGCACCTCGTCCGGCTGGGATCCTGGTCGGTGGCCCCGTGGTTCGCCGGGGCCTTGATGCAGGGGGCTTCGATGGCCGCCCCTCTCGTGATCGGGGCGTTGATGAAGGTCGGTTACGACCTGGCCCTGTGGACCGCCTTCCGGCGCCTCAAGCCACCGGAGGAGCGGCCAGCGGGCTGAGGGACCCTTCCGGGCGTGGAGCCCGGCGGCCTGGAGCCGGGGGGCGTCGAGCCGTGCGTCGCGGAGCCGGGCGCCGCGGCCGTCCTGAGCGGCCGCACGGCGAAATCGAACACGTCGGGCCTCTGGTAGTGTCCGGTCACGTCGAGCACGAGGCTCTCCTCGTCGATACGCGACAGATCGAGGTCGGCGATCAGGATCTCCTCGCGGTCGAAGACCGGCCCGGCGATCAGGGCGCCGTCCGGTCCGATGATGCACGATCCCCCGCTCACGATGAGCGACTCGGGCCTGCCGCGCAGCTCCTCCGGCGGCTCGAGCTCCCGCGGCAGGTCCGAGGCGTGGATGATCTGCCCCACCGCCAGGACGAAGCAGCGCCCCTCGAAGGCGTAGTGCCGGCTGGCGATCTGGTACATCTCGCGCACAGTCGGCCAGACGGCGACGTGGATCTGCTCTCCCGATTCGTGCATCGCCTGCCGCGCCAGCGGCATCCAGTGCTCCCAGCAGATGAGGCTTCCGATGCGGGCGCCGAGGACCGGGACGGCCTCCAGGCCCGCTCCGTCTCCCGGACCCCAGACGAGGCGCTCGGCGTGCGTCGGCACGAGCTTGCGATGCCGCCCGAGCAGCGCCCCGTCGGGGCCGAAGAGGAGCTGGGTGTTGTAGAGCGTCCCGTGTCCGGGCCCGGCCACCACGCGCTCGTGGACCCCGAGCACGATCACGACACCGTGCGCGCGCGCCGCCCGACCGAGGCGCTCGGTCTCGGGCCCCGGGATGGTGAGGCTGTTCTCCCGCAGCCGCGCGTGCACCTTCTTCGCCGGCGGGTGGTCCCAGAACGCCGACCCGGGGCAGAGATCGAGCCAGGCCGGGTAACCCGGAAGCCAGGACTCGCCGAAGCCGATGACCCGGGCCCCCCTGGAGGCCGCCTCCCCGATGAGCGCTATCGCCTTCTCGAGCGAGCGCTCCCGGTCGAGGAGGACCGGAGCCGCCTGTACTGCCGCCACGCGGAGCACCATGCGCCCCTCTACCGGATTGAGGCCAGAAGGCCGTCGAATGCGGCGCGATTGGCCTGCATCGTCGTCTCGGGCCCGGTGCAGCGGAAGAACCAGTTGGCGTCGCCGCCCGGGACGATCGCCCCCAGAAGCATGTAACCGGGCCGGGGAGGCGGCGTCTCGCCGCCGAAGCTCACCGATCCGGGCTGGTAGGTCCCGGACACCTCGACTCTCGTCACCAGCCGGTCGCCCAGCTTCTGCTCCGTGACGCGGCTCTGCGCGGGGCCGCCCTGGGGCGTCGAGAACTGGGAGGACCAGCGGGCCACGTTCGACGCCGCGTCGCCCCCCTGGCCGGGGCCGAAATAGAAGACCACGCACTCCCCCGCGTCGCCGTCTCGTTGCGCCGCCGGCACCCGGTACTGGGCTATGCGCATCGGACTCGTCGGCTTTTCCTGGCTCCAGCCCCGGGGCGTGTCCCAGCGCAGCTCGCCGTGCGGCGAAGGCCGGCTGTCCAGCGCGGCGCCTGGCGGGGCGGCGGCCGGCGGAACGGCGACCGGATCGTGCGTGCTGACGAGCGGAGGGGATCCGCTCTGAGGCGATGCCTGCGGGGCTTCCACCGGCGCCGGCCTGGCGGGCGGAGGGCCTTCCGTGTCCTTGGCGTTGCAGTGACACAGGAAAAGCGCGCACGCCATTCCGATCGACCTCGTCCATGCCGGAGAGCGCAGCAGCATCATCTCCCTCCCGCAACCGCCCGGGCGGAGCGGAAGTATAGCCGCTGCGCGGCGCCATCGCGTCGGACGCTCGCTTCACGATCGCAGGAGCGAAATCGAGTTGCCAGCGGCTCGCTTTCAGCGTATATGAGGGGCGAGCTCAAGGAGGAGGCCGCGAGGAACTGCGGCCTGATCGAAAGACAGGCCCGACCGGCACCCGCCGCCTACTCGTGGCCCTCCTCCCGCCCCTTCCTTTTTTCGCCCTCCCGTTTTACTCTCCGTCCCCGCGGAGCGTCGATGCCGAGAAAAAAGAAGAGCGTTCGGACGGCCGGGACCAGCAACGGCCGCGTCCTGACCGGCCTGGAAGTGCTGGCGCGGGCGCGCCCCGCTTGGCTGCGCGGCCGGCGGGCCGGCCTGCTGATGCACCCCGCGTCCGTCACCGCGGGATTCCGGTCGGCCCGCGACGTGGTGCGGGATCTCTGCGGCAAGAACCTGCGGGCCCTCTTCGGACCGCAGCACGGGATCGCCGGAGAAAAACAGGACAACATGGTGGAGTCGACGCACGGCGTCGACGCCGAGCTCGGCATCCCCATCTACTCGCTCTACTCCGAGACCAGGGCCCCGACGGCGGCCATGCTGGAGGGGATCGACCTGCTGCTCGTCGATCTGCAGGACGTGGGGACGCGCGTCTACACCTTCGAGTGGACGACCGCCCTGGCGATCGAGGCGTGCGCCGCGGCCGGCAAGCAGGTCGTCGTCCTCGACCGGCCGAATCCACTCGGCGGCGAAGCGCTCGAGGGGAACCTGATCCGGCCGGGTTACACGTCCTTCGTCGGCCTCTATCCCGTTCCCATGCGCCACGGCCTGACGCTCGGCGAATTGGCCGCGCTGGTCAACGCGCGCATGGACGGCGGCGGCCCGCACCGTCCGCGGCAGGACGGCATCGGCATCCGCTGTCCGGGCCGCTGCGATCTGATGGTCGTGCCGATGCGGGGCTGGCGCCGCCGCATGCTGTACCCCGACACGGGGCTCCCCTGGGTCCTGCCCTCGCCCAACATGCCGGCCTTCGACACCGCGATGGTCTATCCGGGACAGGTCCTGATCGAAGGCACGAACCTGTCGGAGGGACGCGGGACCACGCGGCCGTTCGAGATCTTCGGCGCTCCCTTCCTCTCCGTCAGCCGGGTGCTCCGCCGTTTCGAGGCCCGGCGGCTGCCCGGTGTCGTCCTGCGCGCCCACGATTTCGAGCCGACGTTCCACAAGTGGGCCGGGCGCGCCTGCCGCGGGTTCCAGGTCCAGGTCACGAACCCCAACGCCTTCCGCCCCTACCTGACCAGCCTCGCGCTCCTCCAGGACATCATCGCCGAGCACCGCGAGCAGTTCGCCTGGAAGGAGCCGCCCTACGAGTACGTCACCGACCGGCTCCCGATCGACGTGCTCCTCGGCGACCCCAAGGTCCGCGAGGCCCTCGAGAGCGGCGCCGATCTCCGCGCGCTCGAGCGCTCCTGGCGCGGAGAGATCGAATCCTTCCGGAGTGAGTCGCGGCCCTTCCGCTTCTACGCGAGGTGAATGGATCGATGAGCGACCTCGGA
>Ga0075418_10009844_pt1 | contig 10715 bp, 9 predicted proteins | sample SoiMetdeltSBSDD2_FD_81776 | JGI IMG/M metagenome (GOLD analysis project Ga0075418, IMG submission 81776) | Bulk soil microbial communities from a Populus tree surrounding site in Tennessee, USA - Soil MetaG P. deltoides SBSDD2 | ecosystem: Environmental > Terrestrial > Soil > Tree plantation...
CACGAAAACCGCGCCATTTGGTGGGCCAGCGCGGAATCTCGCGGAAAAACGCGAGCGGAGACCAGCGACCGTACGACATGCTGGAGGGCATCGTTGCCCGATGGGGCATATGCTTTGCGTCCCGGACGCCGCTCGGACGCTATATAAACATGACGACAACGCCTCCATTCCCTGACATGGTGTGGATCCCGGGTGGGACATTTCAGATGGGATCCGACAAGCATTACCCCGAGGAACGCCCGCTAAGGCGTGTGTCGGTCGATGGATTCTGGATGGATCGCACGCCGGTCACGAACGTTTTGTTCCAGACGTTCATCGCTGAGACCGGTCACGTCACCTTTGCCGAAATTCCGCCGAATCCTGCCGACTATCCTGGCGCAATCAAGGAACTGCTCGCCCCCGGCGGACTGGTGTTCATCAAGCCCGCGCAACCAGTCGATCTCCGGGACATTCGCAACTGGTGGCACTTCGTTCTCGGCGCCGACTGGCGCCATCCGCGAGGACCCGGTTCGAACCTCGCCGGGCTCGACGAACATCCGGTCGTTCAGATTGCATACTCCGACGCCGAGGCGTATGCAAAATGGGCGGGAAAATCGGTGCCCACGGAAGCCGAGTGGGAATTCGCCGCCCGCGGTGGACTGGATGGCGCCGAGTATACGTGGGGAGATCAGCTCACGATTGATGGTAAACACATGGCGAACTTCTGGCAGGGGGAGTTTCCCTGGCAGAACCTCGCGGAGGATGGTTTCGAGGCGACATCACCAGTCGGCTCGTTTCCGCCAAACGGGTACGGTCTCGTCGACGTGATCGGGAACGTGTGGGAATGGACGACGGACTGGTACACAGCCCGGTCGTCCTCGGCTCCGGCGAAAGCGTGCTGCACGCCGCGAAACCCGCGCGGTGGTCCTGAGAGTGAGAGCTACGATCCGAACCAGCCGCACATCCGCATTCCTCGCAAAGTGATCAAAGGAGGATCGCATTTGTGCGCGCCCAACTACTGTCGCCGTTATCGACCTGCGGCGCGGTTTCCCGAGCCGATCGACACTTCCACCTCCCACCTCGGTTTTCGCTGCATCGTTCGGCCGTCGTAACCATCATCGATTGGTGAAGAAGATGACACGCCAGCACATCGACCGCGGCAGCCTCATCGTCCTTGTGCTTCTGGTGTGGCTAACACAACCGCCCGCCATTTCTGCAGATGCCCAGACAGGCGATCCGCTGCCGTCGTGGAATGACGGCACTGCAAAGCGGACGATTGTCACGTTCGTTTCCGATGGTTACGCCGGCATCGTTTCCGCCGCAGGCAACTGAAATTCGATCAACGCTCCGCCGCCGGGGACGTTCGTCGCATGGATCATTCCTCCGTGCGCCTCGATGATCGATCGAACAATCGACAGCCCCATGCCCATGCCGCCCTGTTTCGTCGTGTAGAAGGGCTCAAACACCAGGTGTTCGGTTCCCGCGGTGAGCCCCGGACCGGAGTCGCGCACGGTGACGACGATCGCATGATGAAAGCGGTGACATCCGATCACGATCCCTCTTGGCGCCTTCTGCTGCTCGGCCATCGCTTCCATCGCGTTATGCAGAAGGTTCAGGACCACTTGCTGTAATTGAACGCGATCGCCGCTGGCACACACGGGATCCTGATCGAAGTCGAAGGCCAGGGCAATATTGCGAAGCGCCGCCTCGGTGCTGACCAGTTCAACCACTTCACGAATAGCGGCGGTCAGATTGATCGATGCGATCTCGAGCTCACCTTTCCGGAGCAGTTGCCTGAGGCGCTGAATGACCTCGCTGGCACGTCGGTCGTCGCGGACGATGTCCCGCAGGATCGCGCGCACCTCGTTGATGTCCGGTTGCATCGTGCTCAGCATGCGGCCGGCGGCCTGGGCGTTGGTCATGATGGCGGCAAGCGGCTGATTGAGCTGATGCGCGAGCGAGGCGGTCATCTCACCAACCGTTGACACGCGGCCAACATGCGCCAGTTCCTGGCGGCTGCGGTGCGCTTCCATCTCCGCGCGCCGAAGCTCGGTGATATCCGCACACGTGACGACCGCGCCTCCCTCTGGCCGATTCAATGGAACACCGACCAGTGACCACCACGCCGCGTCCGCACCCGAGCCGATCATCAGTTCGAGCGCGAACTGATCGCGGGTGCGATCGAGCACCTGGGCGAGGCCATCCGCCATCTGCCTTGCGAGATGGTCGCCGGTTTCGCTCGCCCGACGGCAGGCATAAATCAAATTGTCGCCAACCGCCGCACCCATCCACTGACAACCTCGCGCACTCAGCCACTGTGCGTTCAACTGCAGCACGTACCCCGCTCGATCGATAACCGCGACCCCGCTCGTCAGCGACTGCAGGATCGCCGACTTCATCAGCTCGGTCTTGACGAGTGCGTCTTCGGAATGCTTGCGTCTCAACGCGCCGGCGAGAACCTCGCCAACCAGCCACAAATTGGCAGACAGCATCGGGCCGCGGGGCTGTTCACAAACGGAACTGAACGCGAATGCGCCGAGCGGCTGCCCCTCGCCGACGAGCGGAATGGCTCCGCCAGCCTTGACCTCGAGCGACTGCGATGACAGGCGCAGTTGACGCGAACCGGACAGAGTGTCGGAACCCCACACCAGCACCGCATCCTGAAGCGCAAGCGTCCGCTCGGCCCAGGCGAGATGCTGCGTCGCAAGATCAGCCGCACTAGAGCCCGGTCCATCGACCCAGGAATACATTGGCGCCAGCGCGCGTGATTCGCCGGATGTCACAAAAATTGTGAGGGCATCGATGCCAAGCACGCGAACCAATCGGCCGAGCCATGTTTCAAAGGCGCGCGGCATCTGATCGCTTGGTTGCTGAACCAGGGCGGAGGATAGCCGTGAAAGTAGGCTCTCAAATTCCAGCCGAAGTTTCAGCGCGTGCTGCGTCTGACGTCGTTCCTCGATCAGCGTTGCGAGACACAGGAGCGTGGCCGCAACCACGATCATCGACACTGTGAGTGCGCGCACCGTCGTGGACGCTGAAATCTCGGCGAACGGACCAATGCCGTTCACCACGGCCCAGGCACTCGTGATGCTCGTAAAGAGCACCGCGATGCCGGTGCCGGCTGGACCGAAGCGCATGGCGGCCCAGAGCAGAAACGGCAATTGAACCGCTAATGGCATCTGATTGGAGACGGCACTCAAGCTGGGGATCGAGTCGAGGACGCCGCTGAACCGCGCCGATGCGATGCCGATCAGGCCAAGGACCAGGACGACAGCTTCCAATCGTGGCATCGGCCTGCCGCGGCGCCACCATCGCGCGAAAGCCCATGCGCCGCCGACGACCGCGGGCACGACGACTAACTCTGCAAGGACGTTACTGATGCTTCGGTTGCCCCACACCTGCCAGTAGGGTTCGCCGCGGAACCAGTGCACCGCCGCGGCGTCGGCGAACGACGACAACAGCGGCGCAGCGATGACCGCCGAAACGTAGAAGATGGTCAGCCCTCGCAGGCTGTCGAGCCGCCACGGTGTCTCGCTCAGAAGACGCATGCCGCCTGCGGCAATCATCGCTTCGAGGCAGTTGGTGACAAACAGGGCGAGGATCATCGAAAGAGGCCATCCCGTTCCGTACTGGATCAGCACGTGAAGCGGAAGGACCGGCAACAACACCAAAGGCCAGCGCCGCGGCCGCATCAGGACGAGCACCGAGGTGAGGACTGCGTTAGGGGGCCACAACACTGACGTCGTCGCCGGCGGCAGCGTCAGAGCGAGACCGATCAGCGACCCGAGGTAATAGCCGGCGCACGTCGCGAGCGCAACGGCGGGGATGGTCATCCGGCGCATCCGCAGCCCCAATGCTTCAGCGATCATGACATCCTGCAGCGGAGGCCGAAATGACATCGTCGTACGCCACACGTGTGATGGCGCTATGGAATCGGGTCACCGACACGCGGCGAAGGGCGACTCCTCAGCCGAACCGCTCGGTAGAGGGTCGTCGGTTGAAGGCGAGGCGCTCCGCGGCGCGCAGTTGATCGAAGACGGGCGCATGGCCGGCCAGCACCTGCGCGTGGAGCGGATGGATGAAACGATACACTTCCATCGCGGATGGAACCCTCCGGGCGTTTCGGCTACGACGGGCGATGAAGCCGCGCTCACACAGCGTTTCGATGCGGCGCAGGATCGGCATCGGCGATTCGGCGCCAGCCGCCCTCGAGACATCGACCGCGCAGAATTCGCTACCGACCGCAGCGGCACATTCCAACACTACCCGATCGTCGGCTTCGAGTTGATCGAACCGCCACAGGAGCGCGTCGAGAACGGTGGCCGGCAGCGACCGTTCGATCGTGCGTGGGACGTGGCGCACGCGCCAGCCATCGCTTTCGAAGACCACCGATCCCGCCGCGATGAGCGCATCCATCATCGACACCATCACCAGAGGATTACCCGACGACACACGATGGACCACGCGCGCGAGCCCGCCAACTGAGTCACTGGCGAACCGTTCGATCAGGTAGGCGCGGACCTGATCTTCCGTGAGGGGAACGATTGGCATCGAGGACGATCGGGTGGTAGCGCGAAGCTCGGCGCTCAGATTGCGCAGCGTGGCCGATGCGAGCGTCGTCGCAAACGGTGTATAGCTGGCGAGGATGACCGTGCGCAGCGGTGCATGACGCCGTGAGAGCGCACGGAGGAGTTCCACCGTTTCGAGATCTGCCCACTGCAGATCGTCGAGAACCATGACCGTGGGTCCTTCATCAGCCAGGGCCTCGAGGAGATCACCGAACTCGCGAATCATGCGGAACGGATCCGGCGGCGCCACGCTGCCTTTGACCGGGGCGACGTCGGTGACCCAGGCGGGCAGCCGCGCGAGCCACGTTGGTGCGTGCTGCGCCAACAGGGCAGGCACACTCCTGGGCGACTGCCGTGCGAGATGGTGCAGCCCATCCACAAACGGCAGGTATGTCTCCGAGATCCCCGAATGTGCAACCGCCTGTCCGTAGCAGACGCGGGCGGATGCGACCTCGCGAGCGCGCCGCATGAACTCGGCGCAGAGCGCACTCTTCCCCATCCCGCGTTCCCCATCGACGAGAAACACACGGCAATCAGATTGCGCAGGATCGGCAAGCGCGACGGCGAGCCTGAACAGAATATGGGGGTCCGCCGCGATCGCCGGTGTCGCGCCGGCGCGCTGCGTTAACGCGGGCAGTACGCCGTCGTGTAAGGGAGCGATGAAGGTGTAGCCGCCACCTGGTTCGCTGCGAATGAAATTCGGTTCGCGAGGATCGTCCGCGAGCGCGGTACGGATCTCATGGACGAGCACTTTCACGTTGTCGGCGTGCACATGGGTTCCGGACCAGACCGTTGACAGAATGGTGTCGCGAGTCACGGTGCGGCCAGCGCGCTCGATGAGGCACAGCAGAACGGCGGCCGCTTTGCGTGTCAGGCGGATCTCTTTCGTGCCCCGCCATAAGGTCCGGCGGTGTTCGTCGAAACGATGCCCTGAGAAATGTTTCATAGCAACTCAGCGCCCTTATAGCTGCCTCCAACCGCTCTATCTATGGGACCTAAGGCCATCGGGTATCCGACTTTGGTCTTACGCCATAGGAAGTTCAAGTTCGAACGTCGCACCGTCACTGGAATTGCCGGCCAGATCGAGCCGGCCACCGTGAGCCTCCACGATTGAACGGCTAATCGAGAGCCCAACCCCCATTCCCTCGGGTTTGGTCGAAAAAAACGGCGTGAAGATGCGCCTCACGGCCGACTCCGTCAGGCCAGGCCCTGAATCCTGAATGCGGACGCTCACATAGCTGTTGCGCTGCCCGGTGCGAATCTCCAACACGCGTGGGCGGTCCTCGACGCTTTTCATTGCGTCGGTGGCATTAATCACCAGGTTCAGCAGGACTTGCTGCAGCTGAATTCGATCGCCTGTCACTGGCGGAAGATCTCCCTTCCGCTCGACGTCAAGTCTGATTTGATGCTGCCGCAGCATCGGTCCGCTGAGTCCGACAACGTCGTCGATCACATCATTGACATCGAGACTCGTGAGACGCATCGGCGTGTGCTTGACGAGGCCTCGGATCCGCGTGATCACGCCCGACGCGCGTTGCCCGTCGGCGACAATGTCCTGAAGCACGCCCCGCATTTCGTCGACCCCGCACGCGGCATCAAGCCTTCGGATCCCCGCGCGCGCGTTGGTGATCATCGCCGCCAGCGGCTGGCTGACTTCGTGCGCGATGCCCGTGGCAATCTCGCCGAGCGAGCGCACACGCGTCGCATGAGCGAGCTCGGTCTGGGCCTGATGGAGTTGTTCCGTCGCCCGATGGCGGTCGGTCACGTCTCGGACGATGCAGACGATCGTGTCGTTGTCGCAGCGGACGAGACGCGCCTCGAAGTAGTGATCGGCCCCACCCATCGGCAAGATGTAATCGAGTGAGACAGGCTGCTCGGCCTTCATCGCCTTTTCGAACAGCGGCTCAATCGATTGCGTCAGGTCCTTGGGCAGCACGTCCCGTATGTGCTTGCCAAGAAACTGATCGGGCGCGACGAAAAGCGCCGCCGGACTTGGAGCGTTGTAATCCACATACACCCCGTCGCGACTGAACACGAACATCAGATCGGGAATCGCGCGGAGAATGGCGCTATTCCTGGCTTCGCTTCGCCGGAGCGCGCGTTCTGAAAGTTGCCATCGCCTCCGTTGCGCCAAAAGCCCTGCAATGAGCGCGAGTTGGCCAACGAACACAGCCAGCGCAATAAATACAAATACTTTGTGTTCGGACCAGAGAGCCGACCCGCCGCTCCCAGCGGCCTGCGCCGCGAAAACATGCTGCCCCAGAAAGAACCCGTCCGGTTGGCGGAATCGAAATGATGCGAGACTGACGGAAAGTATGCAGCCACGCTATGACGTGGCGGAAAGCAGGATCTATAGGACCTAAGTCCTATATTGCTGCGGCTTTGGTCCAACGGTACCGTTGGACTCGCCGATCACGGGCGGGCTTCCATCGTGCCGAGCACATCCGCCATGCGGACAAGCGCGGCGACTGAGTCCGCCTCCATCTTGCGCATGACCTGGGAGCGATGGACCTTGACGGTCTTTTCGGTCGTGCCCAACTCCCCCGCAATCTGTTTGTTCAGCATGCCGGTGACGACGAGCGCCATGACCTCCCTCTCGCGTGGGGTCAACAGCTCGTAACGCGATCTGAGGTGTTCGAGTTTGACGCGGTGTTGGTAGCGCTCACCAGCCGTCTTCAATGCCGAATTGACCAAGTCGAGAAAAGCCTGGTCATCGAACGGCTTGGTCAGCACTTCGAGCGCCCCCTCCTTCATGGCTCGAACCGTCAGAGGGACATCCGCGTGAGCGGTCACGAAAATTATCGGAATATCGTTGCCGGAGCTGACGAGCATTCGCTGGAGATCGAGGCCGCTCGGACCAGGCATCCGAACATCCAACACCAGGCACCCGTTCAAGCCCATCTCGGCACGCTGTAAGAACTCGGGCGCGCTCGCAAAGGTCTCGCACGGCAGTCCCACGGACATGAGCAGGCGCTCAACAGCCGTGCGCACCGATGGGTCATCGTCAACGACAAAAACAGTCGGAGTGTTCAGCATGCGCTCAAGATGCCAATCGTCAAGCAGGGAAAAGACGGGTGACGTCTTGAGATTGGAAGGGATCCTCAGGACCGGCATACTGAGGAACCCCCCGCCGTTGCAATACCGGCGACTCCGGACGTCTCTCCGGGAAAGGTCCCTCCGTCGATGGCTGAGCCATCGAAGACCCTCGGAAATTTTCGACGATTCTAACACATTGGGTTATCGATGGCATTAACGCCTGAGTTGAGTGTTGTTTAGGGCCGGTGGGGCCCGTCACGGGGCACTAGCCCGAGCCTCGACTGGTTCGGCTGCTCGTCTTGCCAGAGCACGTTTTCGCCATAAAGTGTAGGGAATCGCAACGAGCGCCGAGCACACGACGACCACAATGATCGCGGGCACTAGCGCCGCCTGCGGCGCGCTGGTTGATGCGATCAGGATGGCGAGACCGGGATGTCGCGTGACAGCTGCCACGGCCAGCGCAGTTCGTTCTCCGGGGTCGGGTCCGCCGATCACATGTCCAATGAGCAGCGACCCGCTCGCGTAGACGATCAGCACCGGAAGCGATCGCCATACGAGAGGAAAAATCGCATCTCGTTGCGCAATGAGCAACAGGAGCACGACGAGCGTCAGCAGCGTCGTGCCCGCCATGGCGGCAAACTCGCCCAGACGGACCGATCGACTTCCTAGCGCCACTTTCAGCGCCATCCCCGCCACAAGGGGCACAAGAAACGTTTTCGCCAAGGTCGCGGCGACGGCAGAGGGCGGCACCACGACGTTGCGGTCGAACATCATTCCAAGCGCCATGGCCGTGACGGGCACAAGAGGAATCGCGAGCAACATCGTCACGGCGGAGAGACTCTCGGCAAATCCGGCGTCTACACCAATTTTCAGCAGCTTCCTTGGCAGCAGCGGGGCGACGGCGGCGATCGCCATCAAAAGCATGGCTCCCTTCATCCGATCTGCCGCACCCGACATCTTCGCGAGGACCGTTGCCAGCAATGGCACCGCGATGTACATCGCGATGATGATTCGCACGAGCCATGAAGGCCGGAGAATGCAGGTCAGGAGATTCGACGGCCTGGTCTGAATGCCGATCGCGATGACCTGCAGCACGATGGACGCAAGGACGACGTATTTCATGTCAAATGACAGGGGAACACGTGTTCAAATGACGCGCCTCATCTCCAACCCTGTATATCGCAGATGACACGCCATCGGTGAGTTCTGGCGACGGGGCATCTGCGGAATTTCGTAGGACCCCCGCGACCGCTCGTGGCGGCGCGATCACGATTGTGATGAATTCGACACGCGTCAGCCTAATTGCGCGACTCATCAATGCGGCAGAGTGGTTGCACAGAACACCGGCACCATCTTTCGAGTTTGTTCAGGTTCGGGACATTGGGGAGGACTGAAATGACGCTTCCGCCGGGCGGTCCGGGACGCGGGATGCTGCTGGCGTCAATTGGATTTCGAGTGCAGCCGCACAAACGCGCCGAGGTGCTCAGCGCCGTCGACGAAACGGTGCGGCGGATGCGCACGACCTCAGGCTGTGCCCGCAGCCGCCTCTTCGAAGACGCTGACGATCCGAACGCGTTCACGCTGCTGTCGGAGTGGCACTCGGCCGCGACGGCAGATGTCTTCTTCAACTCTCGCGATTTTCAGATCTTCAAGGGGATTCGCATCCTGCTGCGCGACGAACCCGTGATCGTGTTCGATGAAGTTCAGTCGCGGATGGTGCGACTTCTTCGGGCACCGTGAGGAGAGGAGCCGCCTGCCGGGATCCGGTATCCGTGGTGCGGGATCCGATCTTTTTCGATCTAGCTCGATTTGACGGATCCCGGATCCCGGACAACGGATCCCGAACTATTTCACCGAGGCCTTGCGATGCCGAGTTTCATCATGCGGCTTCGCAGCGTGCTCGGCTTGAGACCCAACACCTGGGCTGCGCCCCCGCTGCCTTCAATCCGCCATCGCGCGCCGCTCAAGACGCGCACAATGTGACGGCGTTCGACTTCGGTCAGCGTCGCGTTGTCCGGCGCGGGCATGCCGTCGATCGCAGGCACTCCGACGTCGACCGACGTCAGCGCGTTGCCGCGCGTGAGAATCATCGCGCGCTGAAGAACGTTCTCCAGCTCGCGGACGTTTCCCGGCCACTCGTAGGCAGCCAAGGTCGCCATCACATCCTCAGGAACGGTCTCGATCGGCTTGCGAAGACTGGCACCAAGGCGCTGAATCAAATGATGCACGAGCGCAGGAATGTCTTCTCGATGCTGACGCAGCGACGGCAGCGTGATCGGAAACACGTTGAGGCGGTAATACAAATCGCGGCGGAATCGTCCTTCTCTCACTTCTTCGGAGAGATCGCGATTGGTGGCGGCGATGACCCGCACGTCGACGTCGACGGTTCGCGGACTGCCGAGACGTTCGACCTGTCCTTCCTGCAACACGCGCAGCAGTTTGGGCTGCACTTCGAGCGGCAGCTCGCCGATCTCGTCGAGGAAAATCGTGCCGCGATTGGCCAGCTCGAATCGTCCGATCTGAGAAGTATGCGCGCCGGTGAACGCACCACGCTCGCGGCCGAACAGCTCACTCTCAATCAGCGCCGCCGGCATCGCCGCGCAGTTCACGACCACGAACGGATACGAGCGCCTCGGGCTCTGTCGATGGATTGCCCGAGCGAGCAGTTCCTTGCCGGTGCCGGTCTCTCCATAGAGGAGGACGGTTGCGTCTGTCGTCGCCACCTGCTCGACGCGAAACATCACGTAGCGCATCGCGTCGCTGACGCCGACAACCAGCTCGTCATCTTCCTGCACGTGTGTCGCAGGCACCGGGCGAAGCCTGGTTGGCGCCGAATCAAACGCGGCCGTGTGAATTACTGAGTGAGACATAGCCCACCTCCCGCCGAGGGTGTCGCAGTTTCCATTCGAGAATGGAGCATTGAATCACGGCATTGCCGTGGCGGGGGTTGGATTTCGGTAAGAAACCGATTGGACCTTGGTCGTAGTACCTAAAAAGTAGCCGATTTGGAAGTGGGAAGCTTACTTGGACGCTTCAGAGACGGCATCGTGTACGCGGTGATTGAGCCGGAAATCCGAGTCGAACACGTCCCACATAAGCCATGTTGTATCAATAATTTGCGGGTAAGTCACG
>Ga0075418_10009846_pt1 | contig 10714 bp, 6 predicted proteins | sample SoiMetdeltSBSDD2_FD_81776 | JGI IMG/M metagenome (GOLD analysis project Ga0075418, IMG submission 81776) | Bulk soil microbial communities from a Populus tree surrounding site in Tennessee, USA - Soil MetaG P. deltoides SBSDD2 | ecosystem: Environmental > Terrestrial > Soil > Tree plantation...
GCAGGACCACGAACCTGCTCGAAGGTCTCGACGCCGAGAAGCTGCCCGGGGTGCTGGCGGTCTACGAACGCATGCTGCCGTTGCTCGAGCCCTCGGAGCTCGGCACCTTCTTCAGCGCCTGGGCGCGCTTCGACCCGGCTGGCGCGCTCGATCACGCGCTCGCCTGGCCGATCCGGGACATGTCGGACGAGCGGCGGAGAGGGGTTCGAGCCGCCCTCGAGACCTGGGCGCAGGCCGATCCCCCGAGCGCGCTGCACGCGGCCGAGGAGATCGCCGCGGCGCACCCCCGCCTGCGGGGGGAGGTGTGGAGCGGCCTGGCGACCGGCTGGGCGCGCTCGGATCACGGGCCCAAGGAGCTCGACGTCTTCCTCGCCGAGCTCCGACCCGCCCGCCACCGCGACGAGGCCGCGGACAGCGCGCTGCGGGCGCTGGTGCGCGCGGGAGGAGCGGATGCCGCGCTGGGCTGGGCCGACACGATCCTGGGGGACCCGACCCGGGACCCGGAGTTCCAGCGTTCGGTCTTCGAGTCCGCCGTGCGCGAGGCCGCGGGCTTCGATCCCGCGCGGACGAGCGCCTGGGTGACGGGGCACGCAGACGCCGCGTACGCGGAAGACGGCCCGCTCCTCGTGGCCGAGCAGTGGAGCCGAGGAGACGGCTCGGCTGCCATGGCATGGCTCGGCGGGAATCCCGCCGGCGAACGCCGCGACCAGGCCGTCCGCAGAGCCTTCCGCGAGTGGTCGAGAGCGGATCGGGCGAGCGCGAAGGCCTGGCTGGAGTCGGTCTCGCCCACCCTCTTCCACGATCCCGCGCTCGAGGTCTGGGCGGAGCAGCTGGTCGCCCGGGAGCCCGCCGAAGCGCTCGGCTGGTGCAAGCGCATCCTGGATCCCGCGCGGCGGCAGCGCTGCCTCGAGTCCGCCGCGGCCAGCTGGTACGCGCAGGACGCGGTCGCGGCCGAGGCCTGGCTGCAGCAGAGCGCGTTCGACGAGGAGGCTCGCAGCAAGGTGCGACGGCCTCGGAGCCAGCACGCACCGAGCGGGAGGCGCCCGCGCGGCGGGGGCGGCCGGCTCTAGCTCCTCGTCAGTCGGCCGGCTGGCCCTGCGCGCCGCGCTTTGCCTCGATCGGGCCCCAGGCAGCGCGGGCCTCCGGACCACCGCGGAAGCGCCGCGCGCGATTCGAGAGCTCGTTCGCGCGCCTCGGATCGCGCTCGAGCAGTCGCTCCGCGAGGAGCCTCGCGGCAGGCGCGTGGGTTCCGTGGCGTGCCAGGAGCGCTTCGAGCCGCCGCTCGAGCTCGGCAGAGTCTTCGGTCGTCGCCACCAGCTGGATCGCGGCCCAGGGATAGGCCGCCGCCTCCGGGTCGGCGCGGGCCGCCCGGTCGTAGAACGCCAGCGCCGCCTGGCGGTCTCCCTGCTCCGCCGTCAGCGCAGCGAGCTCGGCCAGCGCGGACGCCCGCTCCGGCTCGAGCTCCAGCGCGCGCTGGAGAGCCTCCCGGGCCGCGTCGCGCTCACCGGCTCCCCGCAACGCCCGCCCGCGCAGCTCGTGGAAGAGGGCCTCCTCCGGATGCGCGGCGAGCGCCGCTCGGGTGGCCTCCAGCGCCTCCTTCGACCTCCCCTCGGCGACGAGATACTCGACCAGGAGCTCGAGCGCGGGACCGTCGACCGGCTGGGTGAGGTCGAGATGGGCGGAGCGGATCGCCGCGATTCCCGCGGCGCGACCCGCCTCGGCCGCGCGGCTGGCGGCGCGTTCGGCCGCCGCCCGCCCGCTCTGGCCCGGAATCGCTGCGAGCGCCTTGGCCGCCCCCTCCGCGACCTTCGGAGCGCCGGCCTGATGCGCGAAACGGATCGTCTGCGCCAGGAGCTCCGGGTCGCTCGGATGCTCGCCCCGGTAGCGGGAGAGGATCGGCAGCGCATCCTCGTAGAGGCCCTGCGCCTCGAGCAATCGGAGCAGGCTCAGCACCGCGTCCCGGTTGCCGCGGTCGTCGCGGACGGCCTCGCTGTACTCCTCGATGGCCCGGTCGTAGTCGCCGAGCTGCTCGGCCGCCGTTCCCGCCAGCCAGCGCGCCACGCTGTGGTCCGGCCACAGGCGCAGTCCCTCCTGGAGCGCCTCGAGGGCCTGGGCGGGCTGCCCGCGGGCCAGCAGCAGGCGGCCGCGCAGCAGGTTCAGCATCACCGGCGAGGGCTCGAAGCGGGGGAGGAGCGCCTCCGCTTCGTCGTAGGCGCCCACCCGGATCAGGAGATCCACGTACGCGGCCACCAACGTGGCGGGCGCCTCCCCGATCAGTCTGAGGCCCTGCTCCATCGCGTCGCGGGCCTTGGCGGTCTCGTCGCGCTCTTCGTAGTAGTTCACCAGGGCGAACCAGGCCTGCACGTGGTTCACCCCGTCCCGGGTGGCGGCGCGAAGCAGCTCCTCGGCCTCCGCGCTCTGCCCCGACGCCGCGAGCCGGCTCGCCAGCGCCTCGAGGAAGCGCAGCTGGGTCGGCTTCGCCTCGTGGGCACGCCGCAGGATCTCGAGGGCGCGCGGCGGCCCCGGTCGCTCGGCAAAGAAGTCGAGCGCGCCGAAGACCAGGATCTCCTCGCCCGGGTACTGCTTCAGGCAGTCGTTCCAGAGCGCCTCTGCCGCCTTCGGGTCGCCCTTCTCCTTCGCGAAGGTGGCGGTGGCCGCGCAGATCCGCGGCGACCACGAGTGGTCGTCGCCGGACATGTCCTGCATCGCCACCCCGAGCTCGGCGAGCGCCGGCTGGGCCTCGTCGGGGCGGTCGAGGCTCAGCAGGGCCACCACCCGCGCCAGCAGGGCCTCCGGGTCGCCGGGCCTCTGGGCCAGGAGGCGCGTCGCGTCCTCCAGGACCTCCTCGTGCTGCTTCGCGTCGAGCCTCGCCTTCACGAGGAAGCGGAGCACGTCGACCCGATCCGGCGCGAGCTCGAGCACGTGAAGCGCCTGCCGGACGGCGTCGCTCGCGCTCCCGCCCCGGAGCAGGGCTGCGGAGAGCAGGATGCCGTCCTCGATGGCCCGGTCGGGATGCTGCGCGGCCTTGCGCAGCGGCCAGATCGCGAGCTCCGGCTGCTCGGTCCCGAGCAGCGCGACCCCGTACAGATGGTTGAGCTCGGGGTCGTCGGGCGCCTTCTCGAGCAGCTCGCGCAGGGGCTCGATCGTCGCCGCGAACTCGCCCGCCTGCTGGCGCTCGCGGACCTGCTCCAGCCTGGCGTCTGCACCGAGCCCACAGGCCATGGCGGCCGCGCTGAGCACCAGGGCAAGCCAACGCGTAGTCCCCGTGGGGAGAAGTTGACGCGCACTAGCGTTCGGCGCGAGGATAGGAGCCGCAGAGCAGGTCGGAAGAGGCACTCGAGGGGAGAATCTACATGAAGCGCCGGATGACATCGCGTTGGCTCGACCTCGTGCTCGTTGCACTCGTGACGGTGGCCGCATGTCTGATCGGTGCCGAGCCCGCCGCTGCGGAGAAGCGGATGTTCCGCGTGGAGCGGGCCTTCTTCGGAGCGCCCTTCCCGCCCGTCCGCGAGCGGACGCAGACGGCGATGGGCAAGTGGACCCCCGTCAAGTCGATGGGCAACACGATCCCGCTGTACGGTGGAGCGGGCCGCACCGAGCGCCTGCTCGAGCCCTTCACCCACTCGGACGCGCTCGTGACCCCCGGGAACCCCGCCGGCGGGATGTTCACGCTGCCGCGCTCCTTCATCGACTACCAGGGCACGACCCGGGCCTACGCGAGCACGGCCTTCCCGGGCTACACGTCCTTCTCGTACGTGACCTACGTGAACGGCAAGGGGGTCTTCGGGCCTAACAACCCCAACGGCGCCACGGCGACGACGCGGGTGGTCTTCCCGACCACGATGGGGAACCCGACACCGAACCTGGGCGCCGGCAATCCGGTCACGCCGACGACGACGTTCTCCGGCCGCTACGACTTCAGCCGGGCCGGATCCATCTTCATCGACCCGGGACCGAACCGTTTCGGCGGAACGATGCGGTTCCTCTACGCCGACACGTCGGTCTTCTACCAGTACATCTTCTACTTCGACCCGCTGATCTTCAAGGCCTACGGCACCTTCAACTGCCTGTACAAGGGCGCGGAATGCAGCGTCCTCGCGCCTTCCACGGCGGGTCCCGTCCCGCTCGCGACGAAGCTGGGCCAGATCACGTCGACCGGCATGGTGTCGCGCTTCCTGCTGACAATGGGAACGGCGATGAACAAGGCCACGACGGGCGGCAGCGGCATGAACTTCGTCGTCTCGAAGGCGTACTACAACCACCTGCTCGCCCCCTGGACGACCGGGAAGGTCTCGATCTACAACCCGAACAGCACCTACATGATCAAGCCGAAGCTGACCGGCTACGACAAGGCTTTCGCCCCCAAGAACGTGACGGTCACCCACACCTCGACGACGGCCCAGTACAATCCGGGCGGCATGACGGTGGGCTACAGCTACATGACGACCAAGGAGTACCTGAAGGGCGTCACGCGAGTGGTGTCCCTGGTCCGCCCGCGGCTCATCCACACCTACCTCCACCCGCGGATCCCGTCGGACCCGATCGTCAACAACTTCTCTGCCGCCCGGCTGTGGAAGATGAACGTGTACTTCCTGCCCGAGCCCAGCGCGCTGCTGATGCTCAGCACCGGGATCCTGGGCCTCGGCGGCCTGTACCTCCTGCGGAGTCGCTGATCGCCACCTCGCCTCCCAGCTCCGAGGTGGAATGAGCCGGCGCCGGCGCGTGCTCGGGGGGCTCGGCGTTGCGCTGGCGATCGGGCTGCTCGCCGTCGTCCTGCTTCGCCTCGGCGTCGCCCACGTGGACCCGCGTCCCCGCGGCACGCTCGAGGATCTGCTGGCGCTGCACACTCGCAGCGACCTGAACGTGCTCTTCGTGCTCGTCGATACGCTGCGGGCCGATCGGCTCGGTGTCTACGGCTACGCGCGCGACACCAGCCCGAACCTGAGCGCGCTCGCGGCGACCGGCGTCCGCTTCGCCCACCAGGTCTCGCAGTCCTCCTGGACGAAGTGCTCGATGGCCTCCCTCTGGACGGGGCTGTATCCGGTCCGTACCCGCGTGCTGCGCGCCTACGACGTGCTCTCCCCGCAGGCGCGCATGCCTGCGGAGATCTTCCAGGAGGCCGGGTTCCGGACGGCGGCGCTCTGGCGGAACGGGTGGATCGCTCCGAACTTCGGCTTCTCCCAGGGCTTCGAGGTCTACCTGAGCCCGCGCTCCGAGCGCCGCCGGCAGGCGCGCGTCCAGCGTCTCGACAGCCCGAACGTCAGCCTCGACGGGGACGACGGCGACATCCTGGACTCCGCCGTCGAGTTCCTGCGTGCCCACCGCCACGAGCGCTTCTTCCTCTACCTGCACATGATGGACGTGCACCAGTACGCCTTCTCCGAGGACGCCGCCCTCTTCGGCACCAGCTACTCGGACTCCTACGACAACGCGATCCGCTGGGTGGACAGCCTGCTCGGGCACCTCTTCGCCGCCCTCGACGAGCTCGGCCTGCGCGACCGCACGCTGATCGTGTTCGCCGCCGACCACGGCGAGGCCTTCGGCGAGCACGACGGCGAGGGACATGCGCGGAACGTCTACGGCGAGGTGACCCAGACGCCCCTGATCCTGGGGCCTCCCTTCCGGCTGGAGCCCGGGATCGTCGTCGAGGCGCGCTCGGAGAACGTGGATCTCTGGCCCACGGTGCTGGAGCTCGTGGGCCTGCCCCCGCTGCCCGACGTCGACGGCCGCTCGCTCGTCCCCCAGATCGTCGCCGCGGCCCGGGGGGAGGCTCCGCCCGAAGGGGACGGCGTGGCGTTCGCGCAGATCGACCAGAGGTGGGGACAGATCAAGGAGACGCCCCGGCCCATGGTCGCGGTCAACCAGGGGCGCTGGCGACTGATGTTCCGGGCGGGGCTCCCGAAGCGATCGGAGCTCTACGACAAGCAGGAGGATCCCCGCGAGCGGCAGAACCTCGCCGGCAAGGAGCCCGAGATCACCGGGGCGCTGAACGAGCTGGCCGTCGGGTATCTCAAGAGCCCGCCGCCACCCTGGGGAGCGGACGCGCCGATCATCGAGATCGACGAGCTCGAGCTGAACCAGCTGCGCGCACTCGGCTACGGCGTGCACTGATGCGCGCGCGGGGTCTGTGCGGCGCGCTGCTCCTGATCGCGGCCAGCGGCCTCGGCCCGACGGGGAGCCCCGCGCACGCGGAGGGGGCCGCGCAGGAGCTGGACGCCGGTGGATCCGGGGAGCGCGAGCCGCCGCCGAAGCAGCCCGGCTCGAGCTCGCGACGCAGCCCGAAGCAGCCCCAGCGCGAGCCGGAGGAGTGGTGGATCCACGCACGCGAGGTGCTCTTCGAGGGTCTCGAGCTCAGCGCGGAGCAGACGCGAGGGGTGGACGCGATCCTCGAGGGCCAGCAGGCGGCGCGAAGACGCGCGCAGGAGCTCCAGGCCGAGCTCGAGGCCGCCCGCGGGCGGGGTGACAAGGAACGCGTCGCCAGCCTCCGCAAGGAGCTCCGGGCGAACCGCTCGAAGCTCCGGAACCCGTACGCGCGGATCGAGCAGATCCGGGCGCTCCTGTCGCCCGAGCAGCGCCCGACCTTCGACATGAACCGGGCGCGCCTGGTGGCCGAGGGCCAGCAGTCCCGGAAGGCGCGGCAGGCGAAGCCCGCGAAGCGACCCGCAGCGGGCGCGGACGGCAACGCGGAGTAGCGGGCGCTCCACGCGCTGCGTGGAGCCTCGGCGGACGGATCGGATCACGACATGGGATCTGACGCCGAGCAGCTCCTCGCCCTCTTCCCGGACACCACCGGCCTCGCCGAGGATGGCTCCCTCGTCGTCGGCGGCTGCCGGCTCGGCGACGTCGCCGAGGAGTTCGGAACCCCCGTCTATGTCGTCGACGAAGAGTCGCTGCGCAATCAAGCGCTGCGCTACTGCCGGGGCCTCGAGTCGAGGCGTGCCGGCTCGAAGGTCGCCTTCGCGTCCAAGGCGTTCCCCTGTCGAGCCGTCTACCTGCTGATGGCCCAACAAGGCCTGCTCGTCGACGTCGCCGGAGGTGGCGAGCTGCGGATGGCACTCGCCGCCGGCGTCGATCCCGCCTCGATCGTGCTGCACGGGAACGCCAAGACCGATGCGGAGCTCGCGAGCGCGTTCGATGCGGGCGTCGGAACGATCGTGATCGACGGGATCGACGAGATCGAACGGCTCGAGCGGAGGGCACGCGGCACGCAGACCGTGCTGCTCCGGGTTCGACCGGGCGTCGACCCGCGCACGCATGCGGGGATCGCCACCGGGCAGCGCGGCTCGAAGTTCGGCGTCTCGCTCGAGGAGGCGCCGGCGGCGATCGAGCGGATCCGCGCCAGCCGATCGCTCCACCTCGAGGGCCTGCACATGCACCTCGGCTCCCAGATGCTCCACCTGGAGCCCTACGCCGAAGCCATCGAGGCAATCTCCGCACTCGGGGCGTTCGACGTGTACGACCTCGGCGGCGGGCTCGGCGTCCAGTACCGGCGCGACGAGCCCGCGCCCGACCTCGACCACTATCTCGACGCCGTCACGCTGGCCGCGCGCCGCTGCCTGCCCGACAGGGCCCGCATCGTGCTCGAGCCCGGCCGTTCACTCGTCGCGAGATCCACCGTGACGGTCTACCGGATCGTCAGCGTGAAGAGGGGCGACCCCACCTTCGTCGCCGTCGACGGTGGCATCGCCGACAACTTCGAGGCCTCGGTCTACATGGGGCACCGCTTCGACGCGGCCCTGGTCGGACGCTTCGGAGGCGGGGATCCCGTCGAGCTGGTGGGGCGGCACTGCGAATCGGGCGACCGGCTCGCTTCCCAGGTACCGCTTCGCGATCCCAGGCCGGGCGACCTGGTGGCGGTGCCGATGACCGGAGCCTATACGCACACGCTGGTCAACCACTACAACGGAGCCCTGCGGCCGGCCGTGGTCTTCTGCCGCGCCGGCGTCGCGCGCGCGGTGGTGCGGCGCGACACCTACGACGACCTGCTCGCCCGTGAGCTCCCCTGGCCGTAGCTCGCCCGGAGGCCCCGCGATGCCGATCCGCCCCCATGTCGTCGTGACGGCCGTCCTCGTCGCGCTCGCGCCCGCGTGGACGGGCTCCTCGGCCGCGGCCGCGGAGACCTCCGCACCGGCCTACGAGATCCGCCTCCAGGAGGCATGGATCCCGCTCCCCGACGGCGTACGACTGGCGGCCGACCTCTTCGTGCCGACGGGCGGCGCTCCCGGCGAACGCTTCCCGGTGCTGCTCGAGTATCTCCCCTACCGCAAGGCCGAATCCCGCGACAGGAACTACGCGCTCTACTCCTACTTCGTGCGCCGCGGCTACGTCGTGGCCCGCGTCGACATCCGGGGCACCGGCAACAGCGAGGGCAGGCTCGTCGAGTACGAGTACGGCGACCAGGAGCAGCTCGACGGAGAGGTCGTGATCGACTGGCTCTCGAAGCAGCCCTTCTCGAGCGGCAACGTCGGCATGTTCGGCATCTCCTGGGGAGGCTTCAACTCGATCCACATGGCGATGCGCAACCCGCCCGCGCTGAAGGCGATCGTCGCGGTGGACGCCACCGACGACCTGTACCAGGACGACGTGCACTTCATCGACGGCATCATGCACGTCGATTCCTGGGAGATGAGCCAGGACCTGGACAACGCGCGGCCCGGCGCGCCGGACTACACGATCGACGAGGACTACTTCCGGAACCGTTTCGATAGGCCGCCCTGGATGCTGACCTACAAGCGCCAGCAGCGCGACGGGCCGTTCTGGGACCGGACGGCGCTCAAGACGCGGTACGGCTCGATCCGCGTCCCCACCTTCGTGATCGGCGGCTGGTACGACGGCTACCGCGACAGCGTGCCGCGCATGCTCGAGCACGTGCAGGCGCCGATGAAGGCGATCGTCGGACCGTGGTCGCACTTCTTTCCGCACGATGCCAGTCCGCAGCCGCGCATCGAGTGGCGCCGCGAGGCCGTGCGCTGGTACGACCATTGGCTCAAGGGACGCGACACCGGGATCCTGGACGAGCCACGCTTCGCGGTGTACGTGCGTCGCTGGCACCCGCCGGGCCCGGTGCTCCCGCAGGTCGATGGGGAGTGGCGCCTCGAGGAGGGCTGGCCGATCGAGCGGATCCGCGCGCGCACGCTGTACCCGCAGCCCAACCACGGTCTCGCGGGGAAGGTCCCCGCTCGCGCCACCCAGGAGCTCCGCTACGTCGCGACGGCCGGCGTCGAAGCCGGAGGCCCGGTGATGTGGTGGGGAGACGCGGCCCATGACCAGAGGCCGACGGACGCCATGAGCCTCGTGTACGACACGGAGCCCCTCGAGGAGGAGCTCGAGATCCTCGGCCTCCCCCAGGTGCGCCTGCAGGTGTCGGCCGATGCACCCCAGGCCGACTGGTTCGTCCGGCTCTCCGACGTCGCGCCCGACGGCGCGGTCACCCAGGTCGCGGGCGCCGGCATGAACGGGGCGCACCGCGAATCGGCCAGGAGCCCGAAGCCGCTCGTGCCCGGCCAGGAGATCCCGCTCGAGATCGAGATGCACTTCACGTCGTGGATCTTCCCGAAGGGGCACCGGATCCGGCTCGCGATCAACAACTCCCAGTGGCCGATGTTCTGGCCGACCCCCTACCCGATGACCGCTCGCCTGCGGCTGGGCGGAGACAAGGCGACGAAGCTGGTCCTTCCCGTGGTGCCTGAGGCGAAGCGGCCGCGAGCGGTGTTCGCCGCTCCGGAGCCGGATCCGCAGCTGGCCGGCTTCGAGACCCTGGACACCGGGAACGTCTCGGGCTACGGCGAGATCTCCTCGATCGACCGGAATCCGCAGACCCGCACCACGAAGGTGACGGCCCGCAACAGCGGCGGCAGCCGCTACCCCTGGGGCACGGAGCGCTTCGAGGAGACGATCACCCACGAGGCCAGCGACGATCATCCGGAAGCGACCTCCGTCCGCGGCGAGCACCGCACGACGGTCGAGCTCGAGGACCGCACGCTGGTCTGGGAGGGAGTGACGTCGCTGCGAAGCGACCGCGAGAGCTTCACCTACACCTACACCCGGCGTCTCCTCAGGGACGGAGTGCTCGTCCGTGAGAAGACCTGGGAGGACGTGATCCCTCGCGATCATCAGTAGGCAAGCGCCGAAAGGCGCGCGCAGCGAGGCGAAGCCGAGCGAAGGGGATCGGGCCCTGCTCAGGCGTCTGCGACGATCTGGAAGCTGCGGAGCGTGGGATCCGCGGCGTATCGGACCTGCGTGCCGTCGGCGAGCGCCCGCAGGAGCCCGTCGATCGCCTCGCCCGTGATGCGCTCCCCCGGCGCGAGCACGGGGATCCCCGGCGGGTACGGTGCCACCAGCTCGGCGGATACCCGGCCGATCGCTTCCTCCGCCGACGCGGTCGCGTGCGGCGCGAAGTAGGCGTCGCGTGGCGAGAGCACGACCTCGGGCTCCACGGTCCAGGCGATCGACGGCAGCACGGTCCTTGGTGTCGAGCGGTGGCGCTCGATCGACGCGACCAGCGCGTCGACGAAGCGGTCGACCGTCGCGAGGTCGTCGTTGATGCTGATGATCGGCACGACCGTGTCGCGGTCGGCGAGCTCGACCGGCGTCCCCGCGGCCACCATGTCGTCCTCGAGCGCCAGGCCGGTGGCACCGGTTCCCGAGACGTTGATCGCGAGCTTCGCGCGATCGAGACGGACGCTCGCGTCGACGACGTCGTCGAGGAGCACGA
>Ga0075418_10009848_pt1 | contig 10713 bp, 10 predicted proteins | sample SoiMetdeltSBSDD2_FD_81776 | JGI IMG/M metagenome (GOLD analysis project Ga0075418, IMG submission 81776) | Bulk soil microbial communities from a Populus tree surrounding site in Tennessee, USA - Soil MetaG P. deltoides SBSDD2 | ecosystem: Environmental > Terrestrial > Soil > Tree plantation...
AGTTTTGGGAGAGGACCCATTCTCCGCTGGCCAGTCGTGCGTATGTACAAAGTTGCACGGCCATGGCGTTGCCGTCGGCATCCTGGCATTCGGGCCAGGGCTGCGCAGACTGGCTGTCGCGCCAGGGGCCTCGCTGCTCCATCGCATTGCGGCAGGCTGGCGTCATAGCGGCGACTTTGGGCTCAAGCGGGGTCGTGAGCTGCTCGACCGCAAGCGCTCGCGCGGGTGGCGGCGCCTTTGCGGCGGCCGTGTCGATTTTGGTCGGGCTGACAGGCGAAGGAACCGGCGTGGGATCCCGGAGCGAACCCGGTGGCGCCGGCGTGAGGGAGTCGGCATGGCGGGCGCCTGCGGCCAGAGGGTTCTCCTCGAGCTCTGAATCCGGAGGCTCGCCCCCGACCCAGCGTTCCCGCTTCTCGGCATTGAGGCTGAGCTTGAGCGCGACGCCGACGCCGAGGAGGGTTAGAAAGAAAAGCGTCAACCAGAGCATCCGGTCCGCCTGCTTGCTCTTGAGCACGCGGCGCAGCATACGATAGATCTTAGGGGTATCGTGTTCCGCGCGCCACAGTAACTTTCACGGCCTGTGCCTGCACGCCTGATCGATCTGCCCGACACGCTGCTCGAGCGACCCGCCGACGAGGCCGCGCGTCTGATCGCGCTCCGCCTGCTCTCGGATGTCGCCACAGCACGCCTGCGCCTCGGTCGCCCGGAGGATCTGGAAGCGCTTCATGATTTCCGGGTCGCTCTCCGACGATTGCGAAGCGCGTTGCGCGCCTGGCGTCCGCACCTCACCGGTGCGGTCAGTAAGCGCTCACGCCGCCGGCTGCGCGCACTGGCGAGGGCAACCGGACGAAGCCGGGATCTGGAGGTCCATCTCGCCTGGGTGCGGGCCCGGGCAACCAACTTGAAGGACTATCAGCGACCCGGCGCCGACTGGCTGCTCACCCGAATGGAGGCAAGGAAGGTTCGGGCCGATCGGAGGCTGGAGGCGCGTCTCGAGGACGAGTTCGAGCGCACTGAGCTGAGGATGCGTGCCGGCTTGTCCAGCGTCCGGGTGTTGGTGGTGCCGCCGCTCCCGGTGCCGCACTCGGCAACCGGAGGTGGCGTTCTGGGTCGGCTGATCGGTGATCTTGGGGTGGAGTTGGCCCATCGCTTGGCTGCCGTGCGCTCCATCGCCGATCAGGTCGAGGCTCATCAGGCGCGCATCGCGGGGAAGCGGCTGCGCTACGTGCTCGAGCCTTTGGCATCCAAGATCGAGGGTGCGCCGGCGATCATTACCCGGCTCAAGGCACTGCAAGACGGTCTCGGACGCCTGCACGATGCCCACGTTTTCGCCGCTTACCTCGCGCTCGCATTGCAGACGGCGGCGGCGGAACAGGCACGGCGGGTTTCCCGCGAGCTGCTGGCATGGGCCACGCCCGAGGCGGAGGCGCGGGAGGCCGCCCCGGGTGAAGACGACCCGCGGCTGGGGCTGGTTGCTCTGGCACAGAGGCTTCGGGAGGAGGCCGAGACGGCGTATGCTGAGCTCAAGTCGGTCTGGCTGGACGGTGGATCGGCCGCGTTGCTGGGTGAGGTTGCGAGCCTTTCACAGCGTCTGACGGCCGAGCCTGCCGTCTCCGTTGGCGCCGAGCCGCCGGGCGCGTTCTAACGGCGACTCCCGAACGTTCCTGAAGCCTCGCGGAACCGTGGACGGCAGAGTAGCATAGACGTTCGAGGCCCACCCGAGACAAGCTCATGAACCGAGGCTGGCCGGTTCTCGCTCCCCTCGTCTCCTGTCTTGCCGTCACCGCTGGATTGGCTCAGAGCAGTGGCGGGAAGGCTGAGGTACGACGATTGTTTCGCGAGGAGACCCCGCTCGTCCTGACGCTGAATGCGGACTTCCGGGAAGTTTCCGCGAACCGCGATACCGTCAACAAAAATCGCTTTGCCGCCCGTCTCACGTTCCGGGGTGACTCCGGCCCGCAATCGATTCCGGTCGAGCTGGCCACGCGCGGACATTTTCGACTGCGCAGCTCCACCTGCGGTTTTCCGCCGCTACGGGTCTTCTTTTCCAAGGATCAGGTCAAAGGAACGCCGTTCGCGGGCAACGGTTCGCTCAAGCTGGTCACCCACTGCGACAAGAACCAGCGGTACGAGCAGAACCTCCTGGTCGAATATGGGATCTATCGTGCGCTGAACCGGCTTACCGATTGGAGTCATCGAGCCCGACTTGTCCACGTGACCTACGCGGACTCCCGAGATTCGACCAAGAACCTGACTCGCTGGGGGTTTTTTCTGGAGGCCGACGGGGACATGGCCAAGCGCAACGGCGGCCAACTCTTCAAGTCGTTCGGCACCTATTCCGAGATGGATTCGACCCAGATGGACCTGGTGGGTGTCTTCGAGTATCTGATCGGCAACACGGATTGGTCGGTCATCATGGGGCACAACATAGAGCTGGTGCAGATCCCGGGGCAGAGCATCCTCTACCCGGTTCCGTATGACTTTGACTTTTCAGGACTGGTGGACGCAGGCTACGCCAGGCCCGACCCTCGAATGCCGATCAAGAGCGTTCGGCAGCGGCTTTATCGGGGCATGTGCCGAACGCCCGAACGGATAGCGCCGACTCTGGCGCGAGTGCTGGCAGCACGAGACACAATCAACCAGGCGTTTGCGACCTTGCCGGATCTCGATCCCAAGCGACTGAAGGACGTTCAGAAGTATCTGGACGACGGATTCAAGGCATTTGCGACGCCCAAGAGCTTCATGCCTGAGCAGGACTACGTGTGCTCCAAGACCCGCGAATGATCTAGACCCCACTGCCTCACCTTCACTCTCTGATACTGGTTGGCCTCGGTAACGTTGGCCGTAGTCTGTTGGGGGTACTGGCCTCGCAGGCCGATCTCCTGCGACAGCGCTACGACATCGTCTTCCAGGTGGTCGGTGCAGCGGACTCGACCGGGGCAGCCGTCGACACAGGCGGCCTCGACCCGGCTGCGCTGCTCGAAGCGAAACGTCGCGGCAGTGTGGCCGGTCTCCCTTCCAGCGGCCGACCGGGGATGTCGGCTGTCGAACTGGTTCAGAGCACGCGAGCGACAGTCGTGCTCGAGTCCACCCCGGTCAACCTCCGCACCGCGCAGCCGGGCCTCGATGTGTGCCGGACCGCGCTGCACCGCAGAATGGCCGTCGTGCTGGCCAACAAGGGCCCCCTCGCACTGGCATACGAGGAGCTGGTCGGACTGAGCGACCTCACCCACTCGCGCGCACCGGCGCTTCGGTTCAGCGCGTGTGTCGGCGGCGCACTCCCCACGGTCGATCTTGGCCGTCGGGTTCTGGCGGGCGCCCGGGTGCTCAAGGTCGAAGCCGTGCTCAACGGAACCACACAGTTCATCCTGCGGGAAATGGAAGCCGGACGGACGTTCGGAGCGGTCTTGGCTGAAGCGCAGCGACGGGGCCTGACTGAGACCGATTCATCGCTCGATGTAGACGGGTGGGACGCGGCAGCCAAGCTCGTCATCGTTGCCAACGCCGTCCTGAAGCAGTCGGCGACCATCCGGGATGTCGAAGTGGAAGGGATCGGAAGCGTGACGCCGGAGATCCTCGCCGCCGCATCGGCCAGGGGCGAGCGGGTGGTCCTTCTTTGCCTCGCGGACCCGGCGGGAACCGACGACGGTCGTTTTCGGTTGCGGGTCGGCCCAATGGCGCTTCCTCGCGCGCATCCCTTGGCTCGCATGGATGGCGAGGAGATGGGTGTGGTCTATTACACCGACATCGCAGGCCGTGCCACGGCTCTGACGCTCGAGCACGATCCCATTCCCACGGCCAGCGCCATGCTTCGCGACCTGCTCGACGTCGTCGGCGCAATTCCAAACTGAGGGCAGCGCCTCTCGCTCCCGGTCTTGCGCCGGGAAGAACGGAAAGTCTAACGTTTCGTGGAGTGACTGTTGTCACCGCCCGGAATCGAGTCGACGGTGTACGCTTGGGCGAACAGTTGATTGATGAGTCGGGGTTCAATGCGGCTCGGCGTGGTTGGCTCCGGATGCTGTGCGCTCTGGCTATTCACCGCTTTGGTGAGCGGATGCGGCCCCCGCCATGCGGCCGACAATGAAGTTGCTCCCGACCCCAACGAGCCCACACCGCTAACTGTCCGAAACGACAATTTGCTGGACGCCATCGTTTTCGTTTACCACGATGGCCAGGTGACGCGAGTTGGAACGGTGACTGCGGCTTCGAGCGCCAACTTCATGCTCGCACCGTGGCTCCTGGGGCCAACCCGCAACATCAATCTGGCCGCACATCCTATAGGATCGCCCACCTCGATCAATACTGAGTTGATCCACGTCCAGGTGGGTCAGTTTATCGAGTGGCGGCTGGAGAACGACCTCGCGACGTCTTCCGTCTCAGTCTACTGATCCTAGCCCCTGAGCTTCTCATTGATTCTGGGACAGCTAGCCGCCGAGCACGCAGGCTCGCTACGTTTCCAGCATGCCGGTTACCCTTCGCCTGCTTCCTCATTTGGGGCGTGTTGCTCGCGGCCTGGTCTTGCTGTCGGCGTTCTGCCTCGGCCTCGCCGTCCAGTTCCTGGGTGACAGCCGCTCGCATTGCCGGCGCCATGCGGAGCATGGACGCTCCCACGCTGCCTCGGCCGTCGTGGTCGCGGCATCGGCCCCGTCGTGCGACCATTGTCCTAATCCGCAGTGCGGCGTGACAGTCTCGTGTGCGGGGGGATCGAGCACCGGCATAGTGGTCTCGGGCCCCAGGGTGGTCTGGGCCGAGCCTCGCCATCTGATCGATGATCGGCAGCCGGTCGTGCTCGGCTCGCGGACACACCCACCTTTAACCCCACCACCTCAAGCGATCGCGTAGTCCCCCGCCGAGCAACCTGCACGGCGGTCAGCATCGACTGCGAGGATCGTATCATGAAGAGCCTGACCCCGGTCACCATTGCGGCCGGCATTCTTTCGTTCGCGGCGCGGCCCGCGTCCGGACAAATCGACTATCGAAATCTTGATGACGGGCGCCCGGTCGCCACCGAGGATGCCTATTCGATCGAGCGCTTCGGCTTCGAATTGTTGGCCCCCTACCGGTTCGAGGCCGATCATGCCGGGGCGAACAGTCACGTTGTCGCGCCCGAACTCGAATACGGCCTCTTGCCCAACACGCAAGTCGGGATCAGGACCTTGCTTGCTGCAGTCAGCGATGCCGGCACTACCGATTGGGGGCTCGCCGGACTGCGCGTGTTCGGTCTCTACAACTTCAATACCGAAAGCGCCGGGTTGCCTGGTCTGGCGGTGCGAGCCGAGACGGCTATCCCTGTGGGGCAGCTGGCCGGCGACGCCTTTAGCCTCGCGCTGGAGGGAATCGCCACCCGCTCCTGGGGCGCAACGCGAGCGCACATAAACGCCGGAGTCCGGGTGGGCACAGATACCGACATCAGCTCTGTGGATACGCCTCCCCGCTGGCAGGTGAGCGGAGCCATCGACCACACGTTTCTGCGCCAGAGCCTGCTGGTCATCGGGGAACTGCTCACCGAACGCGAGACAAATGGCGCGCCCGTCGAGGTCAACCTTTCTGCCGGGCTCCGATGGCAGTGGCAACCGACCCTCGTACTCGACTTCGGTCTGAGTCGCAGGCTCGCGTCCAACGGCCCTGACCTCGGACTCACAGTGGGACTCTCGCACGCATTTGCCGTTCGGAGTCTGATCCCAGGAGCCGGCCGATGATCAGGACACGTTGGTCCGGCGGGCGTGTCTTGGCTGCGGCCCTGACTCTTGTGGCTGCAGGTGGCCTGTGTCGGAAGGCGGATGCGCAGGAGGGCAGGGACGAGCAGTTCTATTACCCCGGCTCGTTCAACTGGCAGTTTCTGCGTCGCTACCCTGACGCGGCCCGGCTATTCAACGCCTTCGACTACGGGCACGCGGTGCTGTATGAGGTTCTCTTCACCCGGAAGGGTGATTCGGGGCGAGACCGTCTGGCCGAGGAATTTCGATATCTGACGACCGACCTGCTGGTGCGTCCGCCCCGCTTCGCCATTGCCGAGGAAGCGGTCATGCCCAGCTACGCGAAATCCGCGTGGCGTGCCAAGGAGGCGTTCGACTGGGCGCATCTGCTGCATCGCCAGATCTACGACGTGTACGCCGATCCGCGCATCGAGTCCGCGGCCAAGGACTCGCTGATCGAAAGGCTCACCGACTACTACCTGAGCCGGGTAGGCTACGCGTTTTCAGCCCGACCCAAGTCGATGGCCCTGATGGATGAACAGTATTTTAGCCAGACCTTTCGGCGGTTCGACCCGCGCTTCAACGGATTGATCTGGGCCTACCACTGGCTCCAGGTTGGGCTCTACGAACCTTTCGTCAGGTACCGGACCGAGCCGGAGCAGAAGGCAGCGGTTCAGAGGGTGCTTTCCCGGTTCTGGGCCATGCTGCGAGATCCCCCTTCGCGCATGCCACGGGCCATGCCGATGGCGGCCACCATCGCGCCAGAGTTCTCGCGGCGCCACCCGAGGGCGGCGGCCATCTTCGACAACCTCCACATGATGCACGACATCATTTCGGATATCCTGGCCTCGGATTCGGTTCCGCTGGAGAACAAGAAAGATGTGATCTATGCTCAACTGCGGGAGCTGGGTGACTCTACCAGGCAGGTGATGACGTGGGAGGAGTGGCACCACATGGGCCACATGATGGGTGGGGCAGATGTCATGGGGGGTCCGGTATTCGACGACGAAACAACCGCTCCGCGGTAGAGCCGGGCAGTAGAAAGGGCCGCCTGCCGGCGGCCCCGTTTGCTGCTTGGTCAGTGAGCGCCGGACCGGCACCGCCCCTAGTGGTTCCGAGGCCGGCCTCCGTGTGAAAGACGATCTACTTCCGATTCGCTCATCCGGTCAGCGTCGAGCCCGTGGTGTCCAGTGACCCGGTTCCACGCATCCCGTACGGCGTCCTTCACGTCTTCCCACAACGACCCGCCCGGTCCCTTGCCCTCGAAGCGGTCCCAGCCGGACCGTAGATCATCTTCGGCGTCTTCCCAGCTGCGTCCCATGTAGTGGGTACCCGATTCGTAGCCGTAGCGGTACGCCGGTCGAAACTCGTCGTATGTGCGATCCACGGCATAGGGTCGAGAAGGGAACTCCTGTTCCCACCAAACATCTTCTTCCATCCATGTTCGATTGGCCATGACATCTCCCTGACGACTGTACAAAGGTTCCTGCTTCGCGGTCACACGTTAGTCGGGGCGAGTCGGGATGGGAGTGATGGTGCCCACGATACTAGACCCACCGTGGCCACGGTAAATCGTGGGTCGACACCCGTTGCAATCGAGTTCCTGTTTGTTTTCTTGACGGTTATCGTCGTGTTTCGAACGGCCTAATGCGTTTCTATGCTATTGTACCGCAATAATTTCATCATACGACCCGACCCCATGGCCCATTAATTGTTATACGCCGGGCCGAAGTCCATCAAATCGGGCGCCGCCAGAGGCGCCACCAGTCAACGCTGCTCAGAGTAAATCCGCCGAAAGGCGGGGGCACAGAGCTTCGGGGCTACCGCGATCCATTGATCGTCATGTCAGCCGGGCCGCCAGCGCCGGTTCCTCGATTCGGGGACCGACGACTGGCGTTTTCAATGCCTAATTCTGGGAGTCGGCTTCATGACGTACGGGTACAAACTCGCTCGACGGATCGCTCGCCTTCGCACTGCGCCTCTTGCACTGATTGCCGGAGTCGCCGCCTGTACCGGCGCCGAGCCAACCGGTCTTGGCAGCGACGATGGAAACGCTTTGCAAGTCCCGGGCAACGCCCCGGTCCCCGCGTCGGCCCCGTCGCCGGCGGACACGATCAAACCCATTCCAGCGTCACCGTCCAGTACCGGCACCCCCGGAGTCAGCAGCACAACAGCGACGCTGACCTCGGTTGTCATAAGCCCCGCAAGCGCGTCCCTCGCTCCCGGGAAGACCCAACAGTTCAAGGCGACAGGGAAGATGTCCGACGGCACTACCAAGACGCTGTTGCCGAGCTACACCGCAACCGGTGGAACGATTTCAAGCACCGGCCTGTATACGGGCGGTAAGACGGTCGGGGGCTTTCGCGTGATCGCAAAGGATGCCGGTGGGAAGGCTGATACCAGCAATGTGACGATCAGCTCGTCTACCTCGTCGACGTCGGCAACCTTCGTCGGCGAGTTTGAAACCGGCAGCCTGAGCCAGTATGCGACGGCCCAGCAATGCGCACCCAGCCGGATCAAGGTGTACTCTGCCGCCTCGCAGCCGACCTGGCCGGCGCCGCGCCAGGGCAGCTATGCGGCCCGGTTCAACGTTTACGACACAGACGTGTATCCCTGCACCTCGACGCAGAATCCGCGGGCCCAAATTGGGAGTTCCAATTTTATCAAAGAGGGCGACGAATACTGGGTGGCGTTCAGCGTCTATTTCCCGACGAACCTACCCGATGTAACGCCATACGACTGGGTAGTCATCCAAAGCTTCTACGGTAGTCCGGGTGGTGGGTCGGGGCCCACACACTTTGTCCTTGGCTGGGACGGCCGTCTCGGGAAGACGGTCCTGTCGTATCCGGAAACCGGCCTGGCTATTCCGCTGGTGCGCGGGCAATGGCTCGACCTGATGGCGCATGTCAAGTTTTCCAAGAATCCGAGTCTCGGCTGGGTCGAGGTCTATTACAACGGCGTCCAGCAGAAGCTGCCGGCGTGCAACTGTATGCGGATGGTGAAGCAGACCATCAACTCTGAGACCACGAGCGCGCTGCACTCGAAGCTCGCCTTCTATCGCAAGGCCGGCATGTGGCCGGGCGCCGTGGCGGTTTTCTTCGACCGGCATCGGGTGGGACTGACACGGGCTTCGGTCGAGTAAGCTCTCGAACGCGCTGATCCGCCGCTGCTACGGCCTGACGGAGACAAAACCAACGGGTAACAGAGAGCCGCACGGTCCGCCCTCCGGGCGGGTCGTGCGGTATCGTTGCGAGGCAAGCTGCGGCGATTTCATACGGGAATCGAGCTCATCTGCCCCTCGGTATCTCTCGGCAGATTCGGCCCGTGACGAGCTCTGCAGAGATCAGCACCATAGGTAGTCCGCACCCGGGATGAGTGCTCTGACCGACGAAGTAGAGATTCCGATATTGGGCGTGACGATTCCGGGGGCGGAAGTATCCGATCTGGGTCAGTCCGTGGGAAAGTCCAAAGGCTTCGCCGCGCAGATTCCCGAACTTCCCGGTGAAGTCGGCCGGAGTCATGAGCTGTCTGGTTACGATGTGCTGGCGGAGATCGCGGCACCCCAGCGCTTCGAGGCGCTCGAGAGTTCGTTGCTCGACCTTGGGCGCCTCCACCGACCAGTCGACGGGGTGATCCGGGTCCTGACTGGGCGCGAGCACCAGAACGAAGAGACTCTCACAGCCGGGCGGTGCCTGCGCCGGATCGGTCCGGGTCGTCGCGACGACATAAAACGACGGGTCCGCCGGCATCCGATGCTCGTCGCAGAGCAAACGACAGGACTCCAAGAGGTCGGACGAGACCACCAGATTGTGGTGGAGGAGGTCGGGGAAAGTCCGGTTCACGCCGAGACAGAGCAGGACGACTGAGCAGCTGAACTTCTTGCGGTCGATACGGGGGTACGGCTCGCCCAGCAGGTGAGTGTAAGTATAGGGCAGATCCGCGTTGGCAACCACGATATCGGCTTTGATTTCACGGCCGTCCGCGAGGCGCGCCGCGGTAACGCGATGCGCCTCCGTCGCCAGACGAGTAACGTCGGCGTCGTAGTGGTACTGGACTCCCAATTCTTTTCCGACCGCCTCTAAGGCGGTCGCGAGCTGGTGCATCCCGCCAATGGGGTAGTAGATGCCTCCGGCGATCTCCGTATGGGCCAATAGTCCGTAGATGCCTGGGGAGGCGTAGGGCGAGAGGCCGAGGTAGAGAGTCTGAAACGTCACCGCCTGGCGCAGCCGCTCATCTCGAAAAAATCGACGTGTCATCGCCTGCAGATCACCTAGCGCCGCTCGCCCGTACCGCAGCCCCATCTGGCCTAGCTGGAGCACCGCCCAGGGCCGGTCCATGCCTCGTCGGATGAAACCGATGCCGCGCCGGTACAACTCGCCGGTATGGGCCAGCCATTCGAGTGCGCGCGGGCCGCATCCCGGCTCGATGCGCTCGAAGTTGGCGATCAGCTGGGGGAGGTCGCTGGTGATCTCGAGCCGGGAGCCGTCGGCAAAATGGAGCCGGTAACACGGGTCGCACCGGATGAGCGTGATGTAGTCGTCCAGCCGACGATCGACTGCAGTAAACAGCTCATCCCAGTACTCGCGCATCATCACCATCGACGGCCCTGTGTCGAAGGTGAACCCCTTGGACTTCCAGACCCCGGCTCGGCCACCTGGCTCGGCATGGCGTTCGACCAGAGTCACGGCGTAGCCCGCGTGCGCAAGACGGATCGCGGCAGCCAGTCCGCCGATGCCAGCGCCCACGACGAGCACCCGGACTGGTGTGGAGGCTCGGGAGTGTGGCTGATTGCCGCGAGAGAGAGCGAGAACTTGCGTCATGGCAGGCAACGTCTCGCGGGAAGGCGTCGCCGTCAACCGGGCCGCCGATTGCCTGCCGCCTCATGTGTCTGAGCCGGACCGCTGCCTCGCGGGTTGCGCGAGCGGAAGGCTTGCGTGGCCGCCCGCTAAGCAGCCACGCAGGGGGGACGAGGTCGTTACTGGGTTACTGTAATGGTCCCAACGAAACCCGGGTACAC
>Ga0075418_10009850_pt1 | contig 10712 bp, 8 predicted proteins | sample SoiMetdeltSBSDD2_FD_81776 | JGI IMG/M metagenome (GOLD analysis project Ga0075418, IMG submission 81776) | Bulk soil microbial communities from a Populus tree surrounding site in Tennessee, USA - Soil MetaG P. deltoides SBSDD2 | ecosystem: Environmental > Terrestrial > Soil > Tree plantation...
GGCGCTGGCGGCTTCGAACTGCGCGAAGTCGTGCGTCGCTTCGAGCAACGACTGCAGGACCTCGGCGTTGCTGCGCCTCGGATTGTGCGGATCGAGAAGCTCGCCAAGACACAAGAGTTCTCGATCGCCGGCGCTGGCGAACGCGGCTGGCAGATCCGCATGGCGTGCCATCTGCCAGCTCGGGCCCAGTGTCTCGTTGACGGTGAGATTGGTCGCCGATACCGCGGAAGGTCCGATGATGAACTGGCGCGCATGCACCAGGTGACTGCCGTTCATCAACGTCCGCGGCTCGGGCGCGCTGCGCATCGTACCGCTCATTGCCTGCTCAACAAGGCGTGCACGTGACGCAAGCGCTCCGCGACTATGCGCATGACGATGGTTTCCGCCCCTTCGGGGCGCCCGCTCAGCATCCACAGCGAAGCGAGCGTTGCGACATACACCAGCGCGCCGAGGGGGACGTAGATTGCCAGGAGACGTAGTGCCTCGCTGCTGCTGAGCGTAGCGATATCGATGACGGGCATCGCAACGAGCTTCGTCACCACGTACATCGTGCCGGCGGCGAGGATGGGGCGCCACACTTCGCGAAGCAGCGTTGCCGCTCGCATCTCGATCGTGCGTAACACGAGTGCAATATTCAGCGGGAGCAGGCCGAGCGCCGTCAGGATGTAGCCGGTCGCCGCACCGACGACGCCGTAGCGGCTGCTCATGATGATCAGCACCGGTATCAGCACGCTCACCTGAATGGCGGTAATTTTCGCAAACACGGAGGGTCTGCCCATCGCGAGCAGCGGCGCGTGGGCGGTCCCGAGAAACACGTTCGTAATGCCGAGAAACGCCATCAGATTGATGATGATCGCCGCCTCGTGCCACTTCGGTCCGAGGAGCAAGGCGACGACGATAGAGGCCACGACGCCGATACCCGCGACCACCGGGGTCACGACCAACGTCACGAGCGAGGCGACCGCCAGGTATTCGCGTCGCAGCGCCGCGGGGTCGTCGCGCAGCTTGGAGTAGCCGGGTAATGCCGCGCGATTGATCGGCGCGATGAGCTCGGTCCCGGGCATGCTGGCGATCTCGGTCGAAACGTTCATGATGCCAACCGCGTGCGCGCCGGAAACTTTGCCGAGAATGAAGTCAGGCGCGCGTTCGCGCAGGAAGAACAGCATGTTCTGCACGACCAGCCATTTCGAGAAATGCAGGAACTCCGTCGCTGCCGCCAACGACAACTTGGGACGATAGGGATGCAGGTAGTAGCTCAATGTGACGCCGACGGCCCGTCCGGCGATCATGGAAATGACGAGCGCCCAGTAGTTGCGCAGTACCAGGGCGAGGGTGACGCCGATGCAAAACGCAATGAAGCGCTTGATCATGAGGTAGCGAAACTCGCGCTGGAAATTCATCTCCTTGCGGAACGCGACGACGCCGATGTTTTCCCAGCCCTGCAGAACCGAACCGATAGCGAGCACGCACACCATCGGCACCAGCCGGGGTTCGTTGTAAAACCAGCTGAGCGGCCAGGCGAAGGCGAGCATGGCGCAGGCGACCGTGACCCCGGCGAGCCCATTGAGGGTCCAGGCAGTGTCGAAGTGCTCGCGCACCGCATACGGCCGTTGAATGAGCGCGACGTCGACGCCGAAGGCGCTGAAGAGCTCCAGGATGGCGATCAGGGACGTCGCCATCGCCACGAGTCCAAAGTCGGCTGGCACGAGGACGCGCGCCAGGATGACCGTGCTCACGAGCCCAAGGGAGCGGTCCAGTGTCTTGAATAACACCATCCACGCTGCACCCGAAGCCATCTTGCTTCTAATACTCGTCACTAATGATCCTCGGGGCGCGGCCGGCGCGCGTGAGCCAGAAGGGGAGTGTAGCCGAACACCGCATCGAGTCTGGTGTCACGACGCTCGATCACCGCGCTGCTTGACCATCGGCGGCTGCGAGCAGATCGCATAGAGGTTGCGCCGCGGCCTGCCACCGTGCCTGCCTGGCGCATTCGATGATCGCGGCCTCGTCGAAAGAGGCCGAACGTACCCGCTGCATGGCGTCGAAGAGACCGTCGGGTGCGCCCGCGGCATAAAGCACGCCGCAGGCGGCGGGCACCATGTCGCGCAGTCCCCCTAGATCGGGTGCGACGACGGGGCGGCCGAAGCTGAGGCCGAGCATTGCGGAGCCCGACGTCAAGATTTCCGAATAGGGAATGACGAGCGCATCAACGCTCGACAGATAGACCGGGATTTCCTCCGCGCTCAGGAAGCGCGGTTCGAATCGCACACGGTTCCGGCCGCGGCGACGCACGAGTTCGGTAATTGCGGCACGGTAGCTGTCGGACTGGAAGTGGCCGGCGATGAGCAGCATCGCGTCGCCCTCGATGCGCGCGAACGTCTCGAGCAGCAGGTCGAGATTCTTGTACGGCTTGCACGTTCCGACGAAGCCGTAGACGAACGTGGACGAAGAGATGCCGAGTCGGGTTCGCGCTGTGTCGCGCAGCGGTGGCGCCGCGTAGTGCTCGATCCAGTTGCCGTGCGGAATGTCGATGATGCGCTCCGCGTCGATGCCGAACTCGCGCGCGACGATCTCGCGGGCGTTCGGGCCATGTACGAACACGCGCTCGGCAATGCGCGCGATGTATTTGCGGGCGGCGCGGTGTGCCCAGAGGGAGTCGCCGGCATCGTGCGGATATAGATTGTGAGCCGTCCAGACGACGCGCGCACCGCGTTGCCGCGCGAGCCCGAGAACGATGCGTAGCCGCAGGATGTTCGCGAGCGTGCGCAGACGTGAATTGGGATCGTAGTAGAGGAACGAGGGCCAATGGATCTGTATGACATCACCGGCTCGCATCGTGTCGAGCAGCCACTGGCCCGACCAGTGTCCATGGATGACCTCGACGCCCAGGTCGCGGAGCGCTGCATAGAGGCACTCGGTGTAGGCGATGCCGTTTTGCGGGAACGCGATCAGGCGGGGCATGGTGGGAGTCTGGTGTGAACGGCGGGAGTCGCTGGCGTCGCTGGCGTTCAGGCGCGCTGGACCGCCGCAAGAATGGCTGCTTCGAGCATCGAGAGATGCCACCCGGCGCGACGAACAATTTCACCACGACGATACTGCGCCGCGATGCGCTCCTTCACTCGCGCGCGGACTTGCGCCGGCGACAAGCGCGCGAACTCATCGGGCAAGTCCCCGCCGAGTGTCCAACGGGCAACTGCCTCGCAGCGGCTGCGCGTTAGCTCGGATCGAAGGGAACTCACGGACACGATCGCCGTCCCGGTCGCCGTGGCCACAATGTACGCACCGAGCTCGTGCAGCTCGACGGCGTGCCTTGCTCTTTTCGTGGTATCACGCGGCAGGCCGCTCAGCACGGAGATGGCACCGGCGGTAAGCAGAAAGAGGACGGTTCTGCGTCCGATCGAGTGGCTCATGCCGCGGTCCTCAGCTTCTTGATGTGTTCCGCCAGGCGCAGCGCCAGCGCGACGACCGTGAGCGTGGGATTGCCGTTGCCCGTAGTGGTGAACACCGAGCTGCCAGCGACGTAGAGATTGTCGATGCCGTGCACGCGACAATTCGCGTCCACCACGCCCTGCTTCGGGTCATCGTGCATGCGCGTGGTACCGCAATGATGCCAACTGCCGACCATATGCTTCGGCCATGGGTCGACGGCGAAGTCCTGAATGGCGCGCAGCTTCGCGAGACTTGCGCCGCCGAAAGCGCTCGCGAGCGCGTCTAGAGCGACACCTATCGTGTGTCGGTCGAGGTCGTTCAGGCGCCAGTCGAGCCTGGGTCTGCGAAGGCCGAAAGCGTCGCGCTGCTCCGCAAGCGTCACTCGGCTGGATGGATTGGGGGCCTGTTCCTGCGTCGTCACGATCTTGTAGAAGCGCTTGCTCGATCCCGTACCGAAGCCGACGTTCGCTGCGTCCGAGAGGTTGTGCCACAAGGTCCGCAGGCCCTCGCCAATGTTGCCCAGTGTCGAGTCGGCGGTGGTTTCGGCCCTATCGGCATGCAGAAAGTAATCGCTCACGGAGCTCTCGAGCACGTCGCAGCTGTAATTGAGCGTTCGGCGCGCTCGCTGCAGCGAGTCACTCAGCGTGAGATATCCCATGACGTTCGCGCCGCGTCCGCTTCCCGACTTGTGTTTGCGGACCGTGACGCGCGAAGACGTTTGATACAGGTCGAATGACACGTCGTCGCTGGTCGGAAACACACCAGCCGTGTCGAGCTGGATGTGCTCGCCGAAGAAACGGCCGACCAGGTCGTGCGCGTTACCGATACCCTGTTTGTGAACCCGGTTCCAGGAGAGCAGCAGGCGGGGGTTGTCGATGCCGCCTGCCGCGAGAATGTAGCTGCGCGCGACCACCCGAAACGAATTGCCGGCGCTCGTATGAACGTCGAGTCCATCGATCGCGGCGCCATTTGCCACCAGCTGCATGTCGGTGGTCGTGGAGTTGAGGTACACCGACACGTTGCGGGCGGCTTCGATTCGCGCCCGGTAACGCACGCCGAACCGCGTCGGCGGACTGAATTGGATCAGCTTGGTCGCGACCGCATCGCCGGCTAGTGGTAAGGGCACGGCGGATCCCAGATCCCAGCCGGCGGGCGCATAGTCGAAGTGACCGAGCTGACACAACTCCTGGGCTTCGAGATAGTAGGGATCCAGGGTCGCGCGCGTAATCGGCCAGCCGCTATGAGGAACCCACGGCCGTTGCTCGAAGTCGATCGGCTCGAACGGGCGGCTCCAGCCTCCCCAGTGCATCGTCGACCCGCCGAAGCACCGCAAGCGAGTGGACTCGAGCGGATAGTAAGGCAGGCCGACGACTTCGCCTTTGACCTGATCCTGGCCTTCGCCGCTCGGGTCGAGCCCGCCGCTTTCCAGAACGACGACATTGATCGCGGTGTTGGCGAGCGACAAGGCGATGGTGATGCCGGCGGCGCCCGCGCCGATGACGCACACGTCCGTGTTGACAACGGTTCCCGAAGCTATGGATCGCCCTTCAAGCAGCACGTGTTGCTCGACTATTTCCCGCTGGCCGCCGTAGAGGACGTGCGGTCATCCGCTCATCCTCAGTTTGTAACATCGCCTGAAGTCAGGTCGCCGCGACGATCATAACTGCCGATGGTCCCGGAGCGCGCCGGGTATGCCTTTGGTACTACTGCCTTTGGGCAACTGCTATTCGGCGCTGTCTGCGCCAACATAATGGTGAGTCAGGTGTGGCAGCGCTGTGAACGCCGGCACGTTCTGTTGCATCGTCATGATTATCATACGCAGGGCGATGTACCCTTGCGGGCAGAAGGGGAACCCGACTCGGCGCACCGACTCGCCGCAGGGCGGGAAGATTCAGACAAAGATTCAGATCATGATCCACTTGTGTATTCCGTGGACCGTTCGCTTGCCGTTGGCTGGCGGGCGCGTCTGCTCATGAGTCCCTCTCGCGGCAGCAGGCTGTTGACCGGTCTGTCGAAACTGGCGCTGGGTGGTATCGCGCTCGGCATGGGGTGCTTTGTCGGGCTCATCGTGCTGACCGGCAAGCTCGGCGGGCTGACGACCTATGGGGTCGTGTGTGTAGTCGGCATCGCCCTCGCGACGGCGCTTGCCGCGGGCATGGTGGCCGCGCGTATGCCCGGCTCCGCAACCACGGCCATCGCCTTGGAGCTGGCTGCCTTCGTCGTCGGGCTCGTGCTCGTCGAGCTCTTCATCGCCATCGCCGCGCCCGATGTGGGCAGTCCGCAGTTGGCCCGCGCACGCGATGCCGGCAAGCTGCAGCTGCCGTTCGATTCCCGAACCAAGTCGGACGTGGTCGCGGCGCTGCGCTCGAAGGGCGTCGACGCGCTACCGGGCATCTCCCGCGAATGGCCGCGCCTGCCTTACATTCGCCAGCAATTGCCGGATGATCTGTTCCCGCTGTCGCACGCGAGTCTTGCGGACATCGTGGAGTGCAACGAAAGCGGAACGTATCTGGTCTACCCATCCGATGAGCTCGGTTTCAACAATCCCCGGGGTCTGCTCGCGGGCGGTCACATCGACGTCGCTGCGGTCGGCGCGTCGTTCACGCTCGGGCACTGCGTACCTGCGGAGCAAAGCCTCGTTGGTCAGTTGCGGCGGGTCTACCCGCGGACCGGCAACTTCGGCATGGCAGGCAGTGGCACGCTGTCGATGCTCGGAACGCTGCGTGAGTACGTTGCGCCCCTGAAACCGCCGCTCGTGCTGTGGATCATGCATCCCTGGACGGCGGACACTCGCGATGAGGCGGCCGATCCGATCCTCATTCGTTACCTCGAGCCCGAGTTTTCGCAGGGCCTCATGGCGAAGCGCGAGCTCATCGATGCCACGTGGCGCGAGCTCGCGATGCCGATTCAGCACGAGCTCGATCGGCGCAATGGCATGACGATCGCGCGCGCGGCGCAGGCGCGCTTCGCGCGCGTGCCGTTCCTGCAGCAGGTACGCGACCGGCTCAATCTGGTAGGTCCCTTCAAGAAGCCCGCCCCGGATCCGGATCTCGGGATCTTCTATGCCGCCATCGCGCAGGCGCAACGCGAAACCGAGCAATGGGGCGGAACGTTCGTCGTGGTCATCATGCCGCTCTATGCGGAAACGATCGCTCACGAGCTGCACCCGATGCTGCGGCACGAACGGCTCAAGCAAGCGCTCGAGGAGCGGGGCGTGGCGGTCATCGACACCGTGCCGGCGATCCTCGCGCAACGCGATCCGCGTGCGCTCTACACCATGCGGCGAAACAATCATCCGAACCCGGCCGGGTACACGCTGCTGGCGGACGAAGTCAAGCGGCAGATCGCCCAACGCTTCGCACCGCGCATCCCGGCTCTGTCCGGTGAAAAAACACATGAGTAACAGTGCCGCTACCGTCGATGTCATCCCGCGCGTCGAGCGCGCGTTCAAGAAAACCTTCGGCAGGCAGATCGCCTTCACTACGGCTGTCGACCGCAAGTCCGAACCGCGCTGGACTTCGCTGAAACACGTCGAGTTCATCATCGCGCTCGAAGTCGAGTTCGGCATCCGCTTCGACGGTGCGGATGCGACCGACATGACCAGCGTCGCCGCGGTTTGCGAAAGGGTGAGGCAGAGGCTGTCGTGAACGATGTGGCCGATGCAAGTATCTATCGCGCTTATCTCGTGCGGGTGGTAGAGGAACGGCTCCTGCGCCTCTTTTCGGAAGGCAAGCTCGCCGGCACGACGCATACCTGCATCGGTCAGGAGTTGTCGGCGGTCGCGCTTGCGGACAGCCTCGATCGCGAGCGCGATATCATTTTTTCCAATCACCGCTGCCATGGCCACTATCTTGCTTGGACCGACGACGTCGAGGGTCTGCTCGCCGAAGTCATGGGCAAGGAGAGCGGCGTCTGCGGCGGCATCGGCGGCAGCCAGCACCTGTGCGGCCGACACTTCTTCAGCAATGGCATTCAGGGCGGGATCGTCCCGGTCTCAGCGGGTCTCGCCTTCGCGCACAAGCTCGCCGGCGATGGTGGAATCGTCGCAGTTTGCATCGGCGACGGGACGCTCGGCGAGGGCGCCGTGTACGAGGCGTTCAACATTGCGGCCAAGTGGCGCCTGCCGCTGCTGGTGATGCTCGAGAACAACCTGTACGCGCAGAGCACTTCGCAGGGCGAGACGCTGGCAGGTGACATTTGCGCGCGCGCGGCGGCGTTCGGCATCGACACGCATCACGGGGATACCTGGCATCACGCGCAGCTCGCAGCGACGCTGCGCGAGGCGGTTACCCGGGTGCGGCGCGATTGCGTGCCGGTCTTCGTGCAGGTCGACACGTATCGCTTGGCGGCGCACTCCAAGGGCGACGACAACCGCGATCCGGCCGAGATTGCGACTTACTCGCGCCGCGATCCAGTCAACAGGTTTCTCGCTGGCGCGGGAGCGGATGACGATCCGCGGCTCGCTGAGGTGCGCCTGCGCGTCGACCGGGCGGTCGAGTCTGCCGTGGCTGCCCGGACGCAACCGATCGCGGCGCGCAAGTCCGAAGCGGCGACGGCCGCCGATCGCGCCGCAGCCGTTGCCTTCGCGGGTACGCAGCTCGACGCGATCAACGCGGCGTTGCGTTCCTGGATGACCGCGGATTCCCGCGTGGTCGTACTGGGCGAAGACATCCGCTCGCCCTACGGTGGAGCGTTCAAGGTCACACGCGGGTTGTCCGATGCGTTTCCCGATCGAGTGCTGAACACACCGATCAGCGAGGCAGGCATCGTCGGTGTCGGCAATGGCCTGGCGCTTGGCGGATGGCGGCCGGTCGTCGAGATCATGTTCGGCGATTTCCTGACCCTGGCGTTCGATCAGCTGCTCAATCACGCGGCGAAGTTTCGCGGCATGTACAACGAGCGGGTGGTGAATCCGCTGGTCGTCCGCACTCCGATGGGCGGCGGGCGCGGCTACGGGCCGACCCACAGTCAGAACCTCGAGAAGCACTTCGTCGGCGTTCCCGGCCTCACGGTCCTCGCTCTGCATGGGCGCACGCCTGTCGAAACCGTCTACCAGTCGCTCGCGAGGAGCGAGACGCCGGTGCTGGTCATCGAGAACAAGCTGCTCTATCGCGAGCGCTGTGATGCACCGCTGCCGCAGGGATATCGCAATCTCGAGTCGAGCTCTGCGTTCCCGACTACGACCCTCACGCCGGCGACGCCACCGGACCTCACGGTCGTCGCTTTCGGCAGGATGAGCCTGTTGGTTGAGCGCGCCGCGCGCCTGCTGGCCGAGCAGGAGGAGATCTGCGTCGAAATTGTCCTGCCCACGCAGATCTCGCCGCTCGATCTCGCGCCGATCGCCCGCTCGACCGCGCGCACGCGACGCCTGCTCGTCGTCGAGGAGGGCACGCAAGGCTTCGACCTCGCGAGCGAAGTGATCGCGTCCCTGTTGCTCGAGCATCGCACCAGCGCACCGACCCACGTACGCCGGCTTGCTGCACGACAGATGCCGATTCCAAGCGCACTCGAGCTCGAGCAGCGCGTTCTGCCGCAAGAGGCCGACATCGTGGCGACCTGCTTGGAGTTGTTCGATGCGTGAGCCGGTGCCCGTCATCGTGCCGCAGATGAATCCTAACGATGAGCATGCCGTGCTCGTCGCTTGGCAGGTCGAGTCCGGCACGCGCATCAGCGCTGAGCAGGCGATCGTCACGCTCGAGACCACGAAGGCCACTTTCGACGTGAACGCACCTTGCGCAGGGTTCCTGCACTTCGACGTGCCGCCGAAGACGATGGTCGCAGTGGGTGCGGCGATCGCGTGGGTCACTGAGGATGCCGTGGCGCCGGTGCTCGCGAAGCAACCCGAGACCTCACCTGCTGAATCGGCAGCTGTCGGGTCAGGCGAACGCTTCACGCGCAAGGCATTGCGCCTGATCAAGCAGCACGGCTTGAACGTCGATGACTTCCCCGGGACGGCGCGTGTCGAGGTAGAGGACGTCGAGCGCTTCGTGCAGCGGCGCATGTCCGGCGCAGCGGCGCCAGCGGACGCCGAGGAAGTTGCGCAGACGCCCTCGAAGATGATCGAAGTTGCGCGGCTCGCTGGCGTCTATCGAGAAGTCGTGCCGAGCACCGTTGCACTGAGTGTGTCCGCTGCCAGGCTGCAACGCCGACTCGAGGAGTTGGGCGCGCAGTACGGTGCGCTGAGCGTGCTGGAAGTGGCGATCTACGAGCTGTCGCGGCTACTGCCGGAGTATCCGGAGTTCAACGGGTATTTCGCGAACGGCCGGGCCTGGCGCTATCGGCGGGTCGCGGTCGGGTTTGCCATCAATCTCGGGCGCGGTCTGAAGGTGCCTGTGGTGGATCCCAACGCGACGACGCCGCTCGAGGTAGCGCGTTCGGTCAGGGACTTGTCGCTGCGCTACATGCGCGATGAGCTGGCCATGCAGGATGTGGTCGGCAGTACTTTCACGGTTACGGACCTCTCGGGTCACGGCGTGGTGCACTTCATTCCGGTGCTCAACGACCGGCAGGCCGCGATTCTCGGGATCTGTGCGGAGCGCCATGGGACAGGTCACCGCGATCTCGTGCTGGCCTTCGATCACCGGATGACGGACGGCATGCGGGCGGCGCAATTCCTCGGCGTGCTGCGCGATGCCCTTGAAGGAGAGTCGGCGTGACGCGCCGTTGGCGAGGAGCCTCCTGACATGCTTTTCAATTCGCCCACCTTCGTCGTCTTCTTCGGTGTCGTGTTCTGCCTGTACTGGTGGATCGGGGCCCGCCGTCCGCAGAACGCCCTGCTGCTGGTCGCAAGCTACATCTTCTACGGAACGTGGAGCTGGAAGTTCCTGTTGCTGCTGATGGCGAGCACTGTCTTCGACTACTACTGCAGCAAGCTGGTCGCAGCTGCCGCCACCCAGCAGGCCAAGCGCCGGCTCGTGTTGGCGAGCGTTGCGGTCAATCTGCTGTTCCTGGGGACGTTCAAATATGCCGGCTTCTTCGTACGCGAAGCGGCCGAGTTGTTGCAGGCCCTGGGTTTTCAGGCAAACGTACGCACGCTCGAGATCGTCCTGCCGGTCGGCATCTCGTTCTATACCTTCCAGAGCCTCAGCTACGTCATCGACGTCTATCGCGGCAAGCTCCAGCCGACGCGCAGCCTTGCGGACTATGCGTTGTACGTAGCCTTCTTCCCGCAGCTGGTCGCAGGCCCGATCGAACGTGCCACCCATATGCTGCCGCAGTACCAGGTCGATCGCGTCTGGAGCCGCAGCGCATTCGAGTCGGGTCTGCAGCTGCTCGTCTGGGGA
>Ga0075418_10009851_pt1 | contig 10711 bp, 10 predicted proteins | sample SoiMetdeltSBSDD2_FD_81776 | JGI IMG/M metagenome (GOLD analysis project Ga0075418, IMG submission 81776) | Bulk soil microbial communities from a Populus tree surrounding site in Tennessee, USA - Soil MetaG P. deltoides SBSDD2 | ecosystem: Environmental > Terrestrial > Soil > Tree plantation...
GCTGAGTACAACATGCTGCCGCACAGCACCAGCCCCCGCAAGGCGCGGGAGCGGGCCAAGCTCGACGGCCGCACGACGGAAATCCAGCGTCTGATCGGCCGCAGCTTGCGGGCCGTTGCCGACGTGGCGGCGCTCGGTGAGCGGGCGATCACCGTCGATTGCGACGTGCTCCAGGCGGACGGCGGCACGCGGACCGCGAGCATCACGGGCGCTTTCATCGCCCTCGTTGATGCGATCCGCTCAGTGCAGTCACAGCTACCCGATCCGCGTCGATTTCCGCTAACGGATAGTGTGGCCGCCGTCAGCGTCGGCATCGTCGACGGCCGGCCGACGCTCGATCTGGATTATGCGCAGGACGTCGACGCCGAAGTGGACATGAACGTCGTGATGACAGGCGCCGGACGGTTCGTCGAAATCCAGGGGACCGGCGAAGAGGCGACGTTTGGCGACGACGACCTGGCAGCATTACTCAAGCTGGCCAAGCAAGGGATTGGCGAACTAGCGCAGATTCAGAAGAGCGCTTTGGGGGACTGCTGGCCGCTGCCTCCGTGAGCACGCTAGCACCGGTTGCAATTGACCGTCCTTGGATTTTTATCTATCGATGCGGCCTGCCATTGCTTCAGGCTGCCGATGCTCAAATATCTCAAGCAACAAGTCCGCCGCTTCCGCTTGCATCGCGCACGCGTCCTCGACTTGCCTGGTTCGCAGCCGCTGCTGCTCGGCAATTGGGCCGTGCTGCCGCAATTCCTTGATTCACACAGCGTCGTTTATTCCTTCGGCGTTGGCGACAACGTGAACTGGGACTTGGCGATGATCGATCGCTTCGGCGCGACGATCCACGCCTTCGATCCCACGCCGCAGAGCATCGCCTGGGTCGGCGGCCAGAAACTGCCGCCACAGTTTCGCTTTCACGATTGCGGGATTTCGAACTTTGACGGCGTGCTGAATTTTTATCCGCCGCGGAGAGCGGGTGGCATGCACTATTCGCAGCAGCCGCGGCATCGCTTCGGCCGGCCGCCGGAGCCTATCCCGGGCAAAGTCAATCGCCTGGCGACGATCGCGCAGCGCCTGGGACACGATCGCATCGACGTGCTTAAGCTGGACGTGGAGGGGAGCGAGTTTGACGCGGTGCCCGACATACTGGCCAGCGGCATTCCGATCGGCCAATTGCTCGTGGAGATCCACTATCACTTTTCGGGCCGCTCATTCCGCAGTGGGCTCGAGTTGATTCGGCGAATCAAGGCGACGGGGATGGAGTGCTTCTACGTCTCCGAACGCGGCCTGGAGTTCGGCTTCGTCAGGCGAGAACTGATCGAGCAGCGGAAAGCTGCCTGACGTAGGACAGGTTTTCAACCTGTCCAAAAGGTTCAGGATAGGTTGGAAACCTGTCCTACGCGATGAGCGACTCGATCTCTTTCCCCGGCCGCACAAACACCGGCCGGCCGGTGCCGTCGGGGAGCGTCTGTGATTCCGGCACACCGAGCAGGTGATACGCCGTAGCCACCAGGTCCAACGGCGCGACGGGATCGGCCGCTGGATACGCCGCGTGCCTGTCGCTCTTCCCGTAGACCATTCCGCCGCGAATGCCGCCGCCGGCGAGCACCGAGGTGAAGCAGCCCGGCCAGTGATCGCGACCGTCCGCGCCGGCCCCGGCATCACTATTGCGCTGGCCGACCTTTGGCGTGCGGCCGAATTCTCCGGTCCAGATCACGAGCGTTTCGTCGAGCATGCCGCGGCCCTCCAGGTCGTCGAGCAGCGCGGAAAACGCCTGATCGGCGGCAGGCATCAGCCGCTCTTTCAGATCGATGAAATTGCGGCTGTGCGTATCCCAGTAAACGCTGACGTTTTTGATCCCGTCACTGGGCCAGAAGCAAGTCACCAGCGGCACTCCGCGCTCGATCAGCCGCCGGGCCTGGAGCACCGACTGGCCATGGGCATTCAAGCCATAGCGCTCGCGGACTTTCTGCGGCTCCTGCGTCAGGTCGAACGCCCCCTTTTCCCCGGTGGCGCTGGTCAGCAATTGATAGGCGCGCTCGTCGTTCTTGCTCTTGGCGGCCAGATTGCCTTCGGCCCCGCCAAGCTGCTCGTCGAGGCTGGCCAACAGCGCCCGGCGATCATCGAGCCGCTGCACCGACAGCTCCGGCTGCAATTTGAGCTCGCCGACGTGGTAGTCGGCCCGGCTGGGATCGTGGTCGATTGACAGCGGATCGTAGATTGGTCCCAGCCAGCCTCCGAATTGCCCCTGACTTTGTTCGACAAAACGCGGCACGTCATTTTCCAGCTTTGGCCGGAAGGAAATGAACGGCGGCAGTGCGCCGCGGCCGCGGCCCATCCGCGACAGGACAGCGCCCATATGCGGCCACTGCTTGCGGAGTTCGCCGCCAGGCACCGGTGGATGTCCCGTGAGTAAAAAGCTGGTCGCGGTCGTGTGATCGACGTTGGTGTGCGTCATCGACCGCACGATGCACAGCTTATCGGTTCGCTGGGCAATCTGCGAAAAATGCTCGCCAATCTGAATGCCGGGGACGTTCGTCGCGATGGGCTTGAATTCGCCGCGGACCTCGGCCGGGGCCTCGGGCTTGAGGTCCCAGGTTTCCTGGTGCGCCGGCCCGCCCCACATGAAGAGCAGGATGCACGACTTCGCCTTGCCAAACGAGCGGCCTTCTTGTGCGGCTGCCTGGCGTCCGGCCAGCAGCTGCGGCAGCGACAGACCCAAGAGGCCCAGGCTGCCGGCGCGCAGCAAATCACGCCGGGAAAGCGCCAGCGCCTGGCGGTAATCCGGACAGGTGGTGGGCCGCATTGGGCAGCGCCTGGAGGAACGAAGATGCGATTTCACCTATACGGTAAATCGACAAGGCCCCGGCGCACAAGCCACTTGGGAAAGCTATTTCTGCGGAACGGGCGCCGGGGCGGCCATTTCGTCGCGCTTGATCGCGTCGTACACCTCGCGGCGGTGTACGGGCACTTCGGCCGGCGCGGTAATCCCCAAACGAACTTTGTCGCCGCGAATGTCCACCACGGTAATGGTGATGTTCCCGGCAATTACGATTGACTCGTCCCGCTTCCTTGAAAGCACAAGCATCGTAGACACAACTCCTTCACAAACGTACCCACCCTGCAAACACCGAAAAATTATAGAAAAATGTCAGCGGGCGACTGACGGAATCCCCGCAGCGGCCATAGAAAGCTGGTGAGGTAGGGCCGGGCAACTCACCGTACGGCCGATCGCTGCGCCGTAAACCATTGGCGCCTAATCCCTTGTGAATCAAAGTCCACGTTGCGCGTCGGGCTTTGCATTGGCGCGCCTGCAATGGCATCGTGGGCGGCGGTGACCAAACGTGTCAGGCGCGACACTTTGGCAATTCTGACGCACCTGCGTCTTTTCGCTAAAGTTCTGACTGAGCCAACGGCCCCTTTACGTCCCTGCCTCACTCCACCATCAAGGGCTACCATGTTTCGCCGCTGGGAATGGAGCTTGCACTGGCTGGTCGCGGCGCTTGCGATCTCCCCTTCCTTGCTTCCGGGCGTCGGTTGGGCCCGCGAGCCGCTGCCCGACAAACTGGTCGTTCTCACCTTTGATGACGGGGCCAAATCGCAATTCACCATCGTTCGCCCGATCCTCCTCAAGTACAAATTCGGCGCGACGATTTTCATTACCGAAGGTTTCGCTTTCAAGGATAACAAGCGCGACTACATGACCTGGGAGGAAATCGCCCAGCTTCACAAGGACGGCTTCGAGATCGGCAATCACACCCGCGACCATCTGGGCATCAACAAGGAAAACGTCGGCCAGGTGGCGGTGCAACTGCGGGCGATCAACGATCGCTGTCGCGAGCACGGCATCCCGGCGACGACCAGTTTTGCCTGGCCGGGAAATTCGATCGCCGTGGAAGCGTTTGATGCCCTCAAGCAGGAAGGGATACGCTTTGCCCGCCGCGGCGGCAGTCCGGAATTTGAATATAAGGAAGGAAAGGGTTTCGCTTACGAGCCGGGGCTGGATCACCCACTGCTGATTCCCAGTGCCGGCGATGCGCGGCCTGATTGGGAATTGAAAGACTTCATTGCTGCGGCTGAGCAGGCCAAGGGAGGGCGAATCGCTGTTATTCAGTTTCATGGCGTTCCCGACACCGCGCATGACTGGGTCAGCACCTCGGCCGAGAAATTCGACGCGTACATGCACTACCTGGCGAGTCACGGCTTTCGGGTGGTTGCCCTTCGCGATCTGGAGAAGTACGTCGATCCGTTCGTCACGCCCAGCGACCCGATGGGCGCGATCCGCGATCGGCAGTCGATGCTCAAATCGGGCAAGCTCATCGACAACAGTCGCCGGCCGAAAGACGACCAGGAGTTACGCTCTTGGATCGGGAATATGCTCGAGCACCGGTTCACCAAAACGGAGATGGCCGCTGCGACCGGAATGGGCATGTCCGAGATCGAGGCGGCCGTGGCGGTGTACGAGCGCGAGCAGCCCGCGGTGGACTCGAGTGGAAAACTACGTGTGCTGCCGTATCCCGGCGGCCGGCATCCGCGAATCGGCTTTCTAGATGGCGCAATCCGACCTCAGCGGGAGACCAAGGTCAGCGTGTTTGCGCCGTGGAAGGACGGCGGCTATGCCGTCGCCGACGTGCCCGAGGCAATCTGGGTGCAGTCGGGCGGCGGCCGCGAACTGCTTTATCTGGCCCACACGCATGTGCCCACTAAGTGGGACAAGCAAGGGGTCAGGCTCGAGCCCCTGGAATGGAAGCGCCAGGCCGACGGCGTGTTGTCCGTGGAGCGCAAGCTGCCAAACGGCGTTGTCTTCGGCACGCGCGTCGTGCCGCAGGCCGATCATTTGGCGATGGAGATGTGGCTGACCAACGGCACCAGCGACACGCTCCTAGGGCTGGTGGTGCAGAACTGCGTGATGCTCAAATCACTGGCGGGCTTTGATCAGCAAACCAACGACAACAAGGTGATCCGCAAGCCGTATGTCGCTTGCAAAAGCGAGTTGGGGGACAAATGGCTGATCACGGCCTGGGAGCCGTGCGTCCGCCCGTGGGCCAACGCTCCCTGCCCCTGCCTGCACAGTGACCCCCAGTTTCCCGACTGCGAGCCGGGCAAGACGGTGCGGCTGAAAGGCTGGCTGTCGTACTACGAAGGGAAGGAAATCGACGCGGAGCTGAAGCGGATTGACAAGCTGGAGTGGAGCGAAATCGAGCGGCAATAAAGAGCCAGACAATTGCAAATCAATAATTTTTAATTGCAAATTGTTCAATGATCAACTTGCAATTGTCAATGAACAATTTGCAATTATTTCCCCCGCGCTGGGCGGGCCATTGCCACGCCGGCCTGTCCAACTCCACTCCGCATTCCGCGCTCCGCCCTAGCCTCAATCACCCCCTCCCATCACCAAATTCCCCAGCCCGCCGAGCGTATTGAGCACGGAGCCTTCGTCCTTGCCGCCGCGAGCGCCGGCGCCGGCCATCATGCGGCCAGCCAGGCGCGAGAAAGGCAGCGACTGGAGCCAGACTTTCCCGGGGCCGGTCAGCGTCGCCAAAAACAGCCCTTCGCCGCCGAAGAGAGTATTTTTGAAGCCGCCGACGAAGCCAATGTCGTAGTTCACGCTCGGCTGGAGACAAACGAGGCAGCCCGTGTCGAGCTTCACCGTTTCGCCAGGCTTGAGATCCATCTCACGCAGCGTTCCGCCGGCATGCACCAGGGCAATGCCATCGCCGACGAGCTTCTGCATGATGAAGCCTTCGCCGCCGAACAGCGCCACGCCGATCTTCTTCTGGAACGCGATGCTCACCTGCACGCCGCGAGCGCCGCACAGGAACGAATCCTTCTGACAGATCATCTCGCCGCCGAGTTGATCCAGGTGCAGTGGCACGATCTTCCCCGGGTAAGGGGCGGCAAACGCCACGACTTCCCGCTGCCGCCCGGAATTCGTGTAGGTCGTCATGAACAGCGACTCGCCGGTCAGCATCCGCTTGCCGGCGCTCATCATCTTCCCCCAGAAGCCCTGGTTCTGCTGGCTGGGATCGCCGAAAACCGTCTCCATCTTGATCGCCGGGCTCATGTACATCATGGCCCCGGCCTCGGCAATGACCATCTCGCCCGGGTCGAGCGTTACCTCGGCAAACTGCATCTCGGCGCCGAAGATCTGGTAATCGATCTCGTCCGATTTTTTGCCGCTCCCCATCGGACGCAGCGGCTCGAGCTGCGGCATTCCGGCTGAAGGAGCGTGAACCGTGAAGGGCTTTCCGCATCCCTGGCACTGGACCTGCTGGCCAGCCAGGCGCGAGTCGAATTGATATTGCTTACCGCAGCTTGGACAGGTGATCATGAGATTTCCGCCGTGAAAAAGGGGTGTTCCGGTATCATCGGTTCCGGAATCGGGTCATTCGTAAATGATCTGCCAATCTTGTGCAAACGGAGCCGCTTGCCTTCAGATGGAGCGGACCGTGCGAGGGATGCGGGCTGTGCGGCCCTTGTCGGAAGCAGAGTTAGAGCAAGCTAGACTTCTATGGGCGGCGATCGCCGCACCGCCCAGCTAGATTACGGGAGTTCGCTCCGACTATGGGAAGTGCCTTGGGTCTGGTCATCACGGCATTGCTGACAATTTACGGGTCATGCAAGGTCATCTGGCCCGGAATTCTGCTTGATCGAGAGGAGGCCAGCGCTGACGGGGCGCCAACGCCTCAGCAATTGAGCGAGTCCCGGATCCAGGGGATTGTGTTGCTTGCTTTCGGCATCATCGGCCTGTATGCGATTCTGACTTGGGACGGCACTCCGCCGGAGTTTATCGGCGTATAGGGTGATCCCATCCGAGCCGAATTGGCCGCATATGCCGGCCGTGTGGATTGAAGCGCGGCGGCAGTCCGGGGCGGCGATACGTCCGTCACGGCCGCCACCAGTCTCGGCGGTTCGCGGGTGCATCTGCCGCGCGATGACCTATGATTTCTACTAAGACAACCGGTTCCGGTGTCGGGAATCCCATCGTCAAGAATGCGTCATCTTTGGGCAGGATGCTGCGGCAAAATCGTCGTTGGCATCGAAAACAGTCATGGCTTTTCGTTCCAAGCAAGCGATCGAAGACACAGAGAGCGCCAGCTTCGACCTCATCCTGGCAGTCATGCTATTGATCGGGGCGATCTGCCTGGTTTGCGCGGTCAACTATGGCGCTGCTCACGGTGTGAATGAGCACGTCAACAGCGTGTTCGTGATGCTCCATCGTTACTACGTGCAGTGGATTATCGCGGGGCTGGCGGTGCTGATCGGAGCGGGCATGTGCAAAAGCGCTCTCAGGCGCATGAACGCAGTGCCCAAGGACGCCAAATTTCCGCAGGGCGCAGTGGCGCTCGAGTCCTCTCGCTGGCTACAGCAATCCAGGATGCAGCCGCCGGCCAATTCCCGCCGGTAATCGAGCAGCGTTGATTTGAGCACGAACGTCACCGGTTCTTCCGGACGCGACGAGATTCTGTCGTCGTGCCCAGCCGCTGCGCGGCAAATCCGTCCACCAATCGATATGCTCTTGCGCCTGTTTGCACGGCGCGTTCCAGCGCGGCCGTCTGCGTCGCCTGATGGCGCTCGCTAGGATCGTCATATCCGCTTTGGCGGGCGTTGACGGCCGGCCCGGCGAAGTACGATTGAGTATGACCACCGGTTCCGGGGTCATGAGGGTTTCTTCCTCGCGTATCGAGTTGGCCGCCGCCGCGTCAGGGCAGTCGCCGCCGCTCGATCAGGGATCTCAGTTATGACGTCACTTCCGAGCTCAAGAACGAAGGCCGGCGCCGCCTGGCAATTCTTCGTCGGGCTGGTTTTGTGTGCCGCGGCCGTCTTCCTGGTCTACTACGTCGGCCACGCAGCGCCGCACGCCAACTCCGTTTACCTCCGCGAGTTGTTCGTGGTACTGCATGATTACGGCGGCAAGTGGGTCTGCGCTGGGCTTCTGTCGCTTCTGGGACTGGGTTTCTGCCATGCCGCGGTGCGCCGACTGTGGTCCCCTTCTCCGGATGAGCCCACGTTTGTGCAGGGAATGATGCGACTGGAATCGGCTGCCTGGACCAAGCAAGGCGACCGCGACTAGGCCGCCTGGCTTGCGGGCCTGGCGACTCATGTCGGCGTTTTCAGTCGCAACTGTTTTTTGCCGACGCGCCAACTCACGGTGCGTCGCGTGGAACGTTTGTGGTAGGATGGGCGGCAACGCTAGCCAGTCGCCGTCGTAATCGACCATCCGACCATGACGACGCAACCACCGCCCACCAAACCGCGATCGCTGTCGCGCCGCCGGATGCTCCAGGCGGGTTCGATCGGAGTCGTCGGACTTTCCATGTTCGATGTGGCGCGCTGGCGCGCCGAGGCGGCGGAGTCGGGACCGAAGCTTCCGCCGGCCAGGTCCGTGATCTACGTTTTTCTCACCGGCGGCCCCTCGCAGCACGACACGTTCGACATGAAGCCGGACGGTCCGGCCGAGTACAAGGGGGAATTCCAGCCGATCGCGACCAGGACTCCGGGAATTCAGATCTGCGAGCATTTGCCGCAGCTGGCTCAGCGGTCTGACAAGTGGGCCCTGGTCCGCTCGCTGACACACACGGAAAATGACCACGAGCGGGGCACGTATGTGATGCTGACTGGGAATTCCGTTGTTCCCGGCACGTTCCGCCGCAGCCAGCCCCAGTCGATCGATCTGCCGAGCATTGCGGCCGTTGCTGGCTACGCCACGCCGCGGCGAGGAAAACTCCCCACCAGCGCCATCCTGCCCGAGAAGATCTACCATTCCAATTCGGGCGTCTATGCCGGCCAGCTCGCCGGCATGCTCGGCGCGCAGCACAATCCGTGGCTGATCGAATGCACTGACAAGCCGCACGCCTACCACGCTTACTCGGGCGCGTTCCCCAAGTACCTCTTCAACCTTCACAAGGGGGAACCGGCCGACAAGGACAACTGGAGATTCGAAGTCTCACACCTGACGCTCCAGGAGGGAGTGCTGGCGGACCGATTTTCCAGCCGGCTGGCGCTGCTGGAGTCGATCGACGGCCAGCGGCGGGTGATGGAGCAGGCGGCCCAGGTCGCCGGTTACGGCCGCCAGCGCCAGCAAGTCGTGTCGCTGCTCGGTGATCCGCAGGTGAGGGCTGCGTTCGACGTGCGACATCACGCCGACGCCAAGACTCTCGAGCGCTACGGCGACAACTCCTTCGGCTGGTCGCTGCTCATGGCCCGGCGGCTCGTCGAAGCCGGCGTCAACATGGTCCAGGTCAACCTCGGCAATTTTGGAAGCTGGGACCTGCACGGAAACAATTTCCCGCTCCTGAAGGATTTTCTCTTTCCGCCGACCGACCGGGCTCTGTCGGCATTGCTCGACGATCTGGACGCCAGCGGCCATTTGGCCAGCACGCTGGTCGTCGTGGCCGGCGAATTCGGCCGCACGCCGCGGATTTTCAACGTCGCTCCGAACATCTACAAGCTGCCGGGGCGCGATCACTGGGCGCCGTGCCAATCGATCTTGCTGGCCGGAGGCGGCGTCCGCGGCGGCAGCGTGATCGGCTCGTCCGACCGCAATGGCGCTTATCCGACGTCCGATCCGCAGACGCCGGAAAATCTCGCGGCGACGATCTACCACGCCCTTGGCATTCCTCGCGAAGCCAATTGGTACGACGCGTCCAATCGGCCGTATCACGTCTACCAGGCGGAGCCAATCAAGGGGTTGGTGGGATAGGCCCTAAGTGGCGGGGGCGACGTTGGCAACGCCTCGGCCGTGGCGTCGGCAACCACTGCTTCAGTAACACCCGCTTCTGCACGCCGGGCGTTCGCAAATGAAGAGTTCAGTCGAAGTCCGCGGGTAGCAACTCATTCTTGTAGAGTCTTGCATTCGATTGCCAGACCCGCTAGCTTGTTTGGTCGCCGAACCTTGGACACTCATCTCCTGCCTGTTCCACAGCGTTTGAGTTCGAATTCTGACGTCACGGCCAGTCACAGGGGTACCGTTCGTGACATCATCTCCGGAAAACGAAATACGTCCGCCTGGCCAATCCAGTGACTCCTGGCCAAGGATCATTCGAGAAGCGAGTAGGAGCCCATTAGGACTATTAGCGCTAGTGCTCTTAGTTGTTGTAGTAATTCTTGGGGTCATTGCTCGGCTCAGCGAGGGAATCGATCGAACCATAGCAATCTCCGGAGCTGTGGCGATAGTGATTCTGGTCCTTGCCGCAGTGGCAGCCGCGATGTTGGTTCGGAGACGACGTGGTTTCGGATTTAGATCCGCGCCCACCGAAGGCTCGATGGCCGATCGAGCGCGATGGTCAGTATCAAATCCAGCGACATCAAGATGGTTTAGAACTTGCGTCACAGTTGCGATTGGTGGCATCGCTTGCCTGCTAAAGATCATGGAGTTTGCCGCACGCGTATCCCCCAAAGACGGAATGGGCCAAACAAATGCAGAAGTGTTTTCGTTACTTACAATGGTCATGCTGACCGGCCTCATTTTGTGGCTGCTGTGGTCGCTTGATCATAATCAGCGCGCCGACGAGTTAGCGACTTCCATCAATCACGTTGCGGAGCGAATAGTCAATGCCGAAGAGGCGGCGCGGGATAGGATCGTGGCTTCCATTACTGATTCCAGTATTGCTATTGGCTGATTTGCGGTGATGGGATATGAGAAGGCATGCGAACACATGGAAGTGCCCAGCAGTTGGAGCAGCGGCGGCGGGAAGCTGTCGCGCTTTTGGACGAA
>Ga0075418_10009852_pt1 | contig 10711 bp, 12 predicted proteins | sample SoiMetdeltSBSDD2_FD_81776 | JGI IMG/M metagenome (GOLD analysis project Ga0075418, IMG submission 81776) | Bulk soil microbial communities from a Populus tree surrounding site in Tennessee, USA - Soil MetaG P. deltoides SBSDD2 | ecosystem: Environmental > Terrestrial > Soil > Tree plantation...
GCCTGGTGTTTGAGAATCGTCCTCTAACGACTTGATACGAAATTCTGCATCGTCCATCCGTTGAGACATTCGACCCCACAGTCCAGCGCCCACGATAATCGCGCTGACGATGGTGACGGCTAAGGCAATCCACTGCGCCACATCCCCCTGCCCTTTCGGAATCTTTCCTATTGGCTGCCCTCTTGGCTAACACGTAGCCGCCAGCCATCCGGTCCATTGTTTGGAAATTCCGCTCCAGCCGCGTCATTGCGGCATGGCGGAAGATTTCCTATAAGACCACTGTCACGTTTTTACTTGTCTAACTACGAAAGCTCTGCAAGGATGGCGTCATGGACGAAGCGACCATCCGAGAACTGAATCAACTCGTGCAGGAATACTGTGACAAGAAACTTGCCGAAACCATCGAAACTCCTGAACTCGTCAGCGTTGCCGGTTAATCTCCTCAAAGTTCTACTCGCCTTGCTTTTCCTGATCGCGATGCTGGCGACGTTCATCCTGTCCATCTGGCTTTGGGGAAACAAAGCGCCGATACTTTAAGGCAGAAACGCCGTGTTGTTCTGCACGCGCCGAATGAAATCCGCAGAAAAGATCGCGTTGCCGCCCGTGCCACCAGTCGATGTATTGTCGTTAAACAGGAACCCGGCGTAAGCGATCGTTGGCGCATAGGTCGTTTGTCCTAGCCAGTAGCGCGTCCCGATACCATCCAGAATCCAGAAGTCATAAACCGTGCCGCGTTTCGCAACGACAAAATAAGTGCCTTTTGCGTACGCATTATGGGTGATGTACACAGCTGGTACATAAACATCGACGCCGACGCCGCCAGTTGTTTTATGCGCGAACATGCGCGTTTTGAAATAGTCCGTCCCGCCGCCGACCGCATCTGGCACCCACCATACCCCGATCCGGTTCGCGGGGTCCGGGTGTCCCGCTGTCGCTGCCATCAACAACAACGCGATCGTGGAATCACTCGTATTTGTCACGGGCCGTAAGGTATGCCCCATCCTAGCCCAGAAGACATCATTCGTGTTCGGCGTGATCGACTTCATCAAGTAATTCGCCGCGTTATCATTCGCAATCTGAGCGACGAGCCAAGAGCGCCAATATGTATTCGTCTGAACGCGCGCGCCGCTTGTGGTCACGTCATAGGGATTTATAGAGCCGCTCGGAGTAATGACAGTGGAACCATCGGAGTCGTAAAGCGTCCAATTCCCACTTAATGCACTCGATGTGAACTCGTCGTCAAAGGCATCGGCTGTGGCTGGCGGTGCCCACAGCTCCGACTCAATCGACACATTGTTGATGATCTCGCTGCCGGTAACTTCCGCGTAGGCTTGGATATTCCCCTGCGTGTCCTTGACGAACGTGACAGGACTCGCGCCTCCCGGTAATCCCACGGGAGGGCTGCCCCAATTGTTGAAGTTCACCTTCGCGTGCCGGTCTTTCGGGCCTCGGATTCTACGCATAGGTGTACTCAATCCAGCAGTCGTAAACGTACTCGTGAATCGTTATTGGGAAGTCCTGATTCAGAGAATGTTCCTGCATGCAACGAACGAATAGATTGGATGCGCTTGAATTAAAGAACGTCGCCCACTCGGCCAACGTGATGGACTTGGAGTATGTGGCTTTGGCGATTCCCGGCACGACAGCGCCAGCATTGGTAAAAATCGACTGATGATACGTCGCCGGCACACCCAAAAGATCCGTTGTATATACATTCAGGATATTGACCGTCGATGAAGGCTGACCGCCAGCAGCACTCGGAAGGACGTACTGCACGACCGCCTTGACCGTAATTGTTGCCAAAGATAATCCAACGGGCGGCGCTGGGGATGGGAAGCCGTAGAGATGTAGTTGCGCATAGTTCGGTGTCGTGGACCTGGTGCTGTCAATCTGCAAGTCTGCGAAAGTGAGCGACAGACCAAGACCTAGGTCGGCATCAATGGCCAGCGTGCCGTTCTCGATTCGGGACCGGGCCGGATTGACCTGTGTCGGGTCTTCAAATTCGAAGGCAATAGTGGGACGGCCCGAGCCAGCGCCAGCGGCCGCTTCCGTGAATATCGGTAACGGCGGCCAGAGGATCGAGCGTACATAAACGGTCTGCTTGTCCAAGTCCTCCGTCACGCCAAGGATCTTGATTTGCCGTTCATCGTAGCCGCCTTCTTCGCATCCCTGGGTATGGGTGATTTTAGCGAGGTCGCCGATCACCAAATCATCGAAGGTGGGAACACTCGGCATTTGGAATTCCTGACGGAAGCTGCCGAGCGATAGAAACGCGAGATGGCGGCCCGCAATTTCTATCGCTGTGTCGTCGTCGCGCACGCATGGGAGAGCTAATTCCGCCTTCTCAATCTTCTGAATCGTTGTCGATGGCGAGTCCTCGTCTACCGTGTGCAAGGCTTCTTGTTCAGCTGTGTCAATCACAAGCCGTCGCTCATACTTGCCGAGTGCATTGTTGTAACGCCAGAGTAAGACGAGTTGAGTGACGACAGTTTCCGGTAAGCGTTCGACAAAGGTATTCTTGAGGATGTGTTTCCCTTCCTTGAACACTGGCGGAAATATCACAACGGGCGAATCGTCGCTCGGATCGCGCGTATACTTCAGCGTGATTTTGCCTTCACGATTTGGAACCATATCCAGGGAGTAGGATGCGAGAAATTGCCCAAGCCATTCTCTCCCGCTGATTTCCTCAGTGATCGCAAAGTCGGCATAGAATCCTAGCGTGTCAAATAGAGCCCGCAAGTCGCCAATCTCTACCGTGTCGAACATGCTGGTAGTTAGTCCAGCCTGGCGCATCAGGAGAAAACTGATATTGATAAATGCGTCTATTGGATTCCGCAGCGTAATTTGCGGGCTGAATGTACTGCCATCAATGGCGGCAAGGCTGCCCCAAGCACCACGAGTATAGATCCCGCGAATCTCGGCGCGAAGTTCAGTCCCGTCCGGCTGCTGCTCGACGAAATCGACAACGGTGTGCGTCATCGTGAAGGCACCGAAGGGATTCTCCTCGGCCGTGAACTCGACTTCACGAATGTCGTATTCCGAAGTATCCACCGGTACCCATTCCGGCGTGGTGACATCTTCGTCAATGGATACGGTCTGGCGGCGGTAGGGAATGACTTCGAGGAGAGGCGTCATGCCAGCCACCCACCGATCCACATTCACTGGAGGGGAGCCAGCTTGAACGATGCCAATATGCGGGATAGGGACTAAGCCTTGAGGCGAGCCGGTGGAGGGGGAACTGTCGTCTTCCGTAACCATCTCACCGACAACGATAGGGATAAAGCCGCCTTCATCGTCCGGAATGACATCCGGGTACAGTTCGCGGATGGCCATTGCGGGTATAAGCTCATCGACCCACGAGAAGAGGCGGTCGCGTAACTCGATTTCAATGTAGCCCTGCGAGTAGGTAACGACGTTGATGACTTCCCCGACATAGCGCGGGTCGTAATCGGCGACGGAGGCCCCGGCTGGAAGCTGCGTAATTCGCATGACGCGACGCCGCAGGACTTGCGTGGCGAGCAAGCTGCGCCAATGTTGCCAGTGATCCGAGATGCGAATGGTGGCGTTGCCGATGTGCGGCATACCTGAAGGACAGGGGATGCTTTTCTCGATGCTTCCCCACGACATAACGGTACCGCTATAGACGACGGTCTGCACTGGCGGTGAGCCGCTAAACCTGCGAACTCGCTCACCTGAAATGTATTCGGTGTCCTCATCGAGAATGAGTTCCGCAATGATGACCTGTTTGATTTGTGACAAGATGCAATGTGGCTAGTCTGTGATTTCCGGCCCGGCTGGTTCTTCGGAGATGGACATTTCATAATCGACGTAAGCGCCGTGCATGACCTGTTCCACTTGTCGGACGATGAAGCCGGATTCCTTCCGGCAGAAAATACGCTCGGTTGGGGATTCGTCAGTATCCACGATAAAGAAGAACGGGTCACGGTCCCCGCCTACGGCCAAGTCGAGAGTTTCGAATCCAACTAACTGCGCCAGCGTAATGCGGAACCGCATTCGCCTAACTTGCCGTTCGAATTTAGTAACGACCCAGCGCCTGCCGCGCTCAGTTTCCAGCGTTTCGTTGTAGCGTTCTGTTCCGTACTCGACGCCGATTCGTTGAATGATGGGTAAATCGACGATGACGCCGGTCCCGACTGGATTTCCATTAACGTCGTAGGTCGGCTCACCATCCGCGCCGAGAATCACGAGCATGTAGCCTGGAACGCCTGGGACGCTCATTTAGTCACGAATGCGGAAGGTAGTTCGCTCAAGGGCACACGCTTAAACATGCTCGTTCGTTTCGGACTGCTGTTGTCGTCGTGCATTCGCGCGACCATTAAGCCAGCACCGTTGAAGTCGCCATCAAGTTGCCTGTGTCGGCCAGCCGCGTAGATGAATTGATTGTCCGAGCCTACCCGCTTGCCCTCCGGGAACGGATGAGCCAGCGCCCACTCGCGGCGAAAGCATAGTGATGAGCCGAGAACGTAGTGCCGCCTGGGCCCATAGACGGCGGCCTCGCTTGAGCGCGTATCGTAGAAGTACATCCAGTTAAAACCAGTCACAGCCAATCCGGTGCTTTGCAGGCGTTCAACCTGAATGGCAATCCGTTCCGGTGCCGACCAGTCATCAGAATCAATGTTCACGATCACGTCACCTTGGACCATGCGCGTCAGCGCGTTTCGTTTCTGCGGAATATTGCCGCCATCTTGCCGGGAGTAATGAATGCGTGCATCGTTCAATATCGATGGGTCCGGGAAACTTAGCTTGCTGGAGTCGTCGAGAATGTAGAGTTCTTTGCGTTCGTAGGTCTGAGACAAGAACACGTCTACCGCGAGGCGTGCGAACTCGGGCCGACCTCGCGTCGGCATTACGCAAGAAACCAAGAACACTTGTTAGCCGACCGGGTAACTTGCGGTGATGCCCTGATTCTGAGAGAACGCCAGCGCCCACTTTTGACGATAGCCGCCAGTCATGACGGCCTTGTCGATAATTGAGATAACTTTCTGCGAGAAATCAATCGGGTCATCTGTCTTCGTCGCGTCAAGGTTTATGGTTATTTGAACGGGTGCTACATCCGCCGTTGCTGGCGCTCCCGGCGAAACGCCTGCCATTCTCTTGAATAGCTCGGTCCACGGATGGAAGAAATGATCGATCATTACACGCTGATGGATTTCGGCCGCACGGGTGTTGTACTCCACGGCGTTCATCGTGCCTTCGAGGCGCAGGGATGCCAACGCCGACAGACCTCCGCCGATGATGGACCCGGCCGCAGAGATGAGACCGCCTGATAAGGTATTAGCCGCCATGCCAGCAACGTTTGCAGCACCGCCAGCCGCCGAAGTCGCAGTACCGACCGCACCGCCTCCTCCTCCACCACCACCGAAAAGGCCGCCTATGCCTTTTGCCAATGTGGAACCTAATCCCGCTAGTTTAGTCGTCAGCGGTTCCAATAATCCGACCAGGAATGCGCTCAGCATGGACTTCGCTGTACTTTTCGCAATCGATACCAGCTGCTTTGTCGAGAATTCCCAATCGACAACCATGTCTGCTAGCGTCGTTGCAAATTGTGCCGTAACTTTACCTAAAGCCTCACTCCACGCCGCGCTTACACCCTGCGCTGCCTGCCTATGCGAATGAAACATCTGCTGGGCCATGTCGTCAAAAATAGCCTCCTGTTCCAGGGCTTGCATTTTCTGATCGGCGGTGATTCTTTGGCCAGATGCCTGGAAGATTTCTACCTGGTGGTCATTGATGGCCTCCAGTTCCATCTGTAGCATTCTCGCGTCTGCAGCAATCGCATCGCTCGCCTTCTTGAATTCCTCAACCCGCTGTTTGTTGATTTCCTCCTGCTCCATCATCTGCATGGTCAGATCCGCCTTGCGGGCTACTTCGAGTTTATTTATAGCCGCAGTGGCCTTCGTTGCCGACCCAGCAACATCCACCAATGCCCCGCTGTATTTCTTGGCGCTCACGGCGGCGGCCGTAGTCGTAGTGCCGGCTTGTTGCATCTTCGAACTCATGATTCCGATCGCGGTGCCTACCTCTTGCGTAAAGTCGGCCACGGACTTCAGCTTGCCGGCCACACCATCGAGGCCGATGATGTCCGCGATTTTCTGCCAGCCACGCAGCCAGTTCGTCAGCGCCTGAAGCGATAGCGAGATCGCCTCGACTAGCCACCGTAAAATAGTTTCCCCGAGTTTGACGATGGACTGAATCAGTTCAGGATTCCGCTTGATCCAATTGGTGACGACTGCGACAGCCTCGGCAAATGCCGTAATCATGCGCGTCAATGGTGGAAGCAGATGCTCGCCGATGGCGAACGCTAGTCCTTTTCCAGCAAGCGTGAGTTCACCCAAGGCGTCATTGAATTGATCGCCCGCCACTGCCGCCTCATCCGACATGACAGCACCGAAGAACCGTGCCCGCTCACCCATCTTATTCAGGCCTTCACTGCCTTCGTTGAGAGTGGGTATCAGGGAATCGGCGTTACGGCCAAGCAGGGCCATTCCTGCAGCACTTTTCTCCGCACCGTCTGGTAGCGATTGGAAACGGTCGGCTAGGTCTAGGAAGACATCATTGAGCGGGCGCGTATTTCCGTGAACATCCTTGGTCGCAATACCGAGGCGGGCAAATGCGGCGATCTGCTTGTTCGATCCTTGGTTCGCGGCGTCGAGATTGCGGCCGAGGATACGCAGGCCTCCGCTGAGGTCACTGAAAGAAGCATTACCCTGTTCCGCAGCGAATCGAAGTTCCCCGAGTTTAGCGACACTGATTCCCGTCTTCTGGGACGCCGCCAACATCTCATCGCCGTAATCGGCTGTCGTTTTGACTGCAGATTGAATCGCGCTCGAAATCGCATTGAACGCCGCCGTGGCTACCTTCTCGATAAGCTGAGCCGCCACGATAGATTTCGTGATCGTGCTGCCCAGACTTTCAAGATGGGTGTTCGCCTTCTTGATCCCCTGCTGGAATCCTTCGACGTTCGCGATAAAGTCGGCAGTAAAGGTGCCGATGTTACGCGACATTAAATGGTGCCCTTCTTGAAGGCGTTCTCGATTTCCTTCACCAGTTCCGCAATGAAGACGGTGGCCGCCTCATCGCCCTTCTGTTCTAGTGCCGGCGCAAGGAATGGATCGGCGCTGATGTGCTTCGTACCATGCTCCAGAAAGCGCCCGTAAAATTCCTTCCGGGACGGGCCAACCTGAAGATGGATTTCGGTATCGCTTTCCTTACGCGTCTTAATGGTCATACCGCGGGCGAGTGCTCCGGTATCCTTTGGAGCGTTGTTCGACGCCTGGTCGCGAATCAGCAAGGCGGCCTTGCGCCCTGCCCGGCGCAGAAACTTCAGCTGTAGCCGACTCTCAAGATTGCGGAACCTCGCCTGCGCGTCTTCGATGTTCATTTCACCATCGCGTTCTGCGCCGTTTTGATCGCCATGAATTTCGTCAGAATGGTTTCCGGGTCTTGCGGTGCCGCATTTCCTCGAAGTGTGGCGAGCTCATACAGCATGCACTCGAAGAAATCGGAGGCGGGCATTTCGTCTATTTCGTGCGGGAACTTACCGAGTTGGCCAGCTAGACGGATTCGGAAGCATCGGTCGGGCTGGCCAATAAGTTTTTTATGGCATCATCCACCGCCGCCTGTCCGATGCCATTCAGACGTGAGGCCACAAGAAGCAACCGATTCGTGATCGTGATGCTGAGATTCGATAGATTCTCGATATCTTCCGGCGTGGTGAAGATACGGTCGCCATTCTCGTCCACGATCATCAGCGCCAATTGCGCAATAGGGCTAGCGCCTTTCATATCCAGCGCCTGAGCCGCCGTCAGTTCCCTCAGGATAAAGGCACCGTCCAATTCGGGACACTCCACGCGCTCTGTCCGAAGCGCGGCCGCAAATTTAAACTCGCGGGCTAAAGTCTTCGACATAACTTCTTATACTCCTTCGTTCTAGACTGGGCCGGTGATCGCACCGCTCAGTTTGAGATTGAACGTCATCTGACCAGGCGTGTTCGGTCCAAGCGGCAAACGCCAGCCCTTAATCAGCGCGGAGAAGGAGAACGTCAAACTGCCGCCGCCGCTCGGTAGCGTCAGCTTCATGTTCTTCGTCGTCTTCGCGGACTGCGCAGCCAGCATCGTGACGTGTGTGGCGTTCGTGGGGTTGTAGTTGACCGTGACGGGGAATTCCACACCATCGGCTAGGCCGTAGATGTATTCCTTCGCGGTCGATTGCATGTGGGTGACTTCCACAAGGTCGTTTTCCTGGCCGAAATCGCCGATATTCGTGACCTCGTAAACAGTCGTAAAGACTTCCGGGCTGGCTCCGTCGCCGACCTTCAGCAGCGTGCCGGAGCCTAGAAACGCAGTGGTAGCCATGTTAAATCCTCCTTAGGGATGGGAAACTATTCGCGAGGCCGTAGAACGGGATGACGTGCAATGAATTCGCGGACCAATGATTGAAAATGCGTCACTTCGATCGCTTCGCTAAAGTCGCAGTCAATCGTGATGAGCCGCCGCCGTCGATCGTGAACAACGCTGGTCAGATTCCAGATAATGCTTTCCCAGATGATACGGTGCGTATCCGGAGCAATCTCAGCGCCCTCGGGCGACTTCCGATAACGAATCACAAAGCGGCAGGCAGTTTCAGTTGTGCGCTCCGGTTCCGCCCATTCCTGAAACCCGACCGGCCAAGTGATGGTTGGAGTCTCGCCTGTGAACGTGACGACCCGTTCCTGAAACGTGACGAGATCCGAAAACCGCCCGGAACTCATCGCGGGAATCCTGCCGGCAGCCGCGACACATCGACCGGCTGATACTGAATCGATTCCGGTGACAGATTCTTTGCTGCCGTATTGTCTGCATGCGCGCGCGCCACCATCAGCAATTCCGCGCTAACTCGGGACAACCGCTGCTGTTCCTTCGCGTATTTCGTGAACTCGTTATCCTCGCCCCACGGTGTGCGCGGCTGCCAGAACGGATGCTCATGCCACCATTCGCGCGTGTACATCAACGAGGTTCCCAGGGAGTCGCAGTAAGCCGCACCGTCGTACCAGAAGGCGCGGCCATCTTCGGAGTAGAAGTACATCGAGTGGTAGCCGGCTACAGGTAAGCCGCTGCGCTGAAGCGTTTCTAGCTGATTTGCGATTCGCTCCGGTGCGCTCCAGTCGTCAGAGTCGAAATGGCAGATGATCTCGCCCTGAGACATTCCCGCTGCAATATTTCGCTTCTGGGCGATACTGCGGCTCTTGTGGCGCACGTAGATAACCTGAGGCAGAGTCAGTCCTTGCTGAAATGACGGCGCGTCTTCATCGTCAAGAATCACCAGTTCTTTGTTCAGATAAGTTTGGCTCTGAAAACATTCCACGGCTTGACGGGCGAACGCGTGCCGCCCGCGAGTTGGTAAAATCGCGCTAACGAGAGTCATTAAAATGTATGGGTGTTTTAGGCTGTGGTCAGTTCTTGAATGCGATTCTTGGCTTCTCTGTACGCTGCCAGGTAAGGCTCGTAAATCAGCTGAATATCTTCTGGCCGTAGTTCGTAATTGGTGAGACGGAATGTTCCATCTGGCCAAGCGGCCAGTTCATGGTAGTGGTAGAGAACGAGCGGCACGCCATCCAGTCGCGGTCCTTCCGTAATCGTCCAATTACCAATAGACCACGGCCCGACGTTCACGCCGATGTTCTCCAGAATACAGACTTCATCACCGTACAATCCGGGCCATTCGTTTAAGTAAAACTGATCGCCACATCCGTAATCAGCAGAGCATCGTTCGCGGGTTTGTGCGGCCCAGCGTGAAAGGCACTGCCGCCCGATCTCCGTATTCTTGAACGTCACCCATCCAACGTTAAACAGGCCATTTCTTTCTAAGTACTTCTTTGATGGAATCAGCCGATGTGGAGTAATCGCAATGGATCGGTCGCCTATTTCGTCGAAGACTACCTTCGGATCTGCGAACGCCATGCAATCGGCGTCCAGATATGTGAGTTCCGGTAAGTCTGGATAGAACTCAAAGAGCGTTTCACACAGGTTACTCGCGCATGTCCAGCAGTACTCTTGATGGGTGCGGTTGCGGCGAGGCTCAATCATCTGAGGCAACGAATGAAAGCCATGCAGCATCTGGACGTTCGGCAGATGCATTTCCATCAGCGTCTTTGTGCATTCATCGTCCATCGGCAGCACGTAGAGCGTGAACGGCTCACTGGAATGGCGCTTCAGCGACTCATACAGCACTAATAACTGCGGGAGATAGCGGCTGTCACAGAGCGAGGCGTAATGTCTCATACAGGGTAATGCGGCAGTTCGTATTGCTTTTCGAGCACGTAAATGCGATGTCCGTAGTTATTCAAGGCATCCCAGAAGATTGTTTCCGCCGCACGCACTGACGAGAGCCTGTGCTGCTCAAAGAAGCACAGCAAGTCGAGTTCGTTGAAGTGAATTTCCAAACACGGCACGCCGTAGGCTTCCTTCTCGAAGTACCTCGTCGGGCCATCGAGCACAATGGGCGTTCGGTGGAAGATGACAAAGCGCCGAGCAACACGAGCCGCTTCCGCGATCGCCTTCTCATAGTCGGCCATGTGCATGATGCAGGCGGAATGCAGCACGATATCGAATGCATTGTCCTCATAAGGCAAGTTCGTGGCGTCGGCGATGTCGTACAGCATCCCCGGGAATAACCGCCGCGCCATGTCGCCAAACGAAGGCGAGTAGTCGCA
>Ga0075418_10009854_pt1 | contig 10710 bp, 7 predicted proteins | sample SoiMetdeltSBSDD2_FD_81776 | JGI IMG/M metagenome (GOLD analysis project Ga0075418, IMG submission 81776) | Bulk soil microbial communities from a Populus tree surrounding site in Tennessee, USA - Soil MetaG P. deltoides SBSDD2 | ecosystem: Environmental > Terrestrial > Soil > Tree plantation...
CTGGGTGGCGACCCGCGGCGGGCTGTGCCGGTGGGACCGGGCCCTGGACCGCTTCGTGCGGCAGGAGACGCCGGCTGGCGTCCGCAACATCCGGGTGCTCCGATACCAGGCGCGCGGGAACCGCCTTTGGATCGGGACGCGCGATTCCGGCCTCCTCAAGCTGGACCTGGCGACGGGCGCGCTGCAGCGCTTCGTCCACGACGCCGCGAATCCCCGGAGCCTCGGGGACGACAGGGTCTACGCCCTCTACGTCGACAAGAAGGACCGGCTCTGGGTGGGCACGGAAGGCGGACTGGACGTCCTCGACGCCGACGGCACGGGCTTTACGCACCGGGTGGCGAGCGTGGCCGTTCCCGACAAGCCGGGCTCGGGCGACGTCCGGGTGCGGGCCATCCTCGCGGACGACATGGGCGCGCTGTGGGTGGGGACCTCCGGCAGCGGAGTGTACCGGCTCGACCTGGCCACCGGCGCGGTGGAGCGCTTGCGCCACGATCCCGCGGTCGCCGACAGCCTGGCCAACGACGACGTGCGGGCGCTGTTGCAGGACTCGGGGGGACGGATCTGGGTGGGGACCAGCGGCGGGCTCGACCTCTACGACGCCGAGCGCGGCGGCTTCGCCCACTATCGCCAGGATCCCCGCAATCCCCTCAGCCTTTCCGACGACCACATCCTCTCGCTGGCCCAGGACCGGGGCGGCGTGCTCTGGGTGGGCACGCGCGTGGGCGGCGTGCACAAGTGGAACCCGCTGAGCTGGCAGTTCGGCCACGTGGCCCCCGACCCGGACAACCCCAACGGCCTGGGCGGCGGCCGCATCACCTCCCTTACGGAAGATCGTGCGGGCGGTCTCTGGATCGGCACCTACGGCGCGGGCCTGTACGCGATGGACCGCTCCAGCGGCGACATGAAGGCCTACCGGCACGACGACCGCAACCCGCGCAGCCTCCCCAGCGACACGGTCATGGCGCTGCTGCACGACTACCACGACAATCTCTGGATCGGCACGCTGGACTCCGGCCTGGTGCGGATGAGCCGGGACACCGGCGCCTTCAAGTCCTATTCCTACGACGCGAAGAAGCCGGCGGGCCTCAGCGCGCGTGGCGTGACCTCGATCCTGGAGGACGCCGACCGGCGGCTCTGGATCGGGACGTACGGCGGCGGGCTCGAGCGGTTCGACCCCGAGACCGAGCGCTTCACGCACTTCCGCCACGATCCGAAGAGCGACGACAGCTTGAGCGGCGACCGCGTGGCGGCCATCGCGGAAGCGGCGGACGGCCGGCTCTGGGTGGGCACGATGGAGACGGGCTTGAACCTGCTCGATCCGCGCACCGGCCGCTTCGAGCGGTTCGGGCATCGTGCGGGCGACCCGAGCAGTCTGCCGAACGACGCCGTGCACGCCCTGCACGTCGACGTGGCGGGCGCGCTGTGGGTCGGCACCCACGGCGGCCTCAGCCAGCTCCAGCCGGACGGTCAGTCCTTCAAGTCGTTCACGACCCGCAACGGCCTGCCCAGCGACGTCATCTACGCCATCGCCAACGACCGGCACGGCCGCCTCTGGCTGAGCACGAACAGCGGCCTGACCGCCTTCGACCCGCGCAGCGAGCGGGCCGTCAACTACGGCGTCAGCAACGGGCTGCAGGGCCGCGAGTTCAACTTCGGCGCCTGGTACCAGAGCACGAGCGGCGAGCTGTTCTTCGGCGGCCTGAACGGCTTCAACGCGTTCGTGCCCGACCGTATTCGCCAGCTCTCGCAGGCACCCGAGGTGGTGCTGACGGGATTGAACGTCGACCATCGTCCCGTGGGCGGCGGCCCCGCCGACGAGACCAAGGGGATCAAGCTGGGCTTCCGGGACAAGGTCCTGGGCCTGGAGTTCGCGGCCCTGGACTTCACGGCGCCCGAGCGGAACATGTTCTCGTACAAGCTCGAGGGCTTCGACCCCGAGTGGGTCCCCCTGAGCGGCAAGCGGAGCGTCACCTACACGAACCTGAACCCCGGCCGCTACACGTTCCACCTGCGCGGCGCGAACAGCGACGGGCGCTGGAACGAGAAGGGCCTGGCCGTCCCCGTGGACGTCGCGGCTCCGCCGTGGGCCACGCCGGGCGCCTACGCGGGATACTCGCTGTTCCTGGTCGGCGCCGTCCTCAGCGGCGTCCGCCACCAGAAGCGCCGGTTCGCCCGCGAGGCGGAGTACGCCCGGGTCCTCGAGTTCCGGGTGCAGGAGCGGACGCGCGAGCTGTCCTCGCGCCAGGCCGACCTCGAGCGCGCCAACGACGAGTTGGCCAAGGCCAGCATCACCGACTCGCTGACCGGCCTGGCCAACCGCCGCTTCCTCACCGAGTACATCGAGAAGGAGGTCGCGCTGCTGCACCGCCGGTACAACCGGCTCAGCGAGGGCCCCATCACGCCCGACCTGCTCGACCTGGCCTTCGTCATGATCGACGTGGACCACTTCAAGACCATCAACGATTCCGCCGGCCACGCCGCGGGCGACCAGGTCCTGCGGCAGCTGCGCGACCTGCTGGTGGCCTGCAGCCGCTCGTCGGACATCATCGTGCGCTGGGGCGGGGACGAGTTCCTGCTCGTGGCGCGCGACCTCTCCGGCGAGGGCCTGATCGAGCTGGCGGACCGGGTGCGCACGCGCGTGGCCCAGCACGTCTTCGACATCGGCGAGGGCCGCGTGGTGCGGACCACCTGCTCCATCGGCTTTGCCTGCTACCCGTTCTTCCGCGAGCAGCTCGACGCCCTGAGCTGGGAGCAGGTGATCAGCGTGGCCGACCGCGCGCTCTACGTGGCCAAGGCCAGCGGCCGCAACGCGTGGGTCGGCTTCCAGCCCGGAATCACCGCGCTGCCCATCCAGGGCCTGTTCAGCGCCATCTGCCACGGTGCCCAGCAGCTCGTCCGTGAGGGTACGCTGCGGGTCACCAGCTCGCTCACGGGCGTGCGCAGCCTGGTGTGGGAGGTCTCGGAGCAGGAAAAGGCCGCGAACGGCTGAGTTCGCTCCCGGGCGCCTGACCCCTTGTCGGGCGCCCGGAAAAACCTCATCTCGACCCTGTCCCCCTCGTAATCCGCGCTACAAGTTGAAATAGGGAAGCGACCCCTTCCCCTGGCTCCCGGGAGGTCGCGATGTGGCGCGTCTCACGCAGTCTCGCCGTCGTTTGCCTCCTGGGATCCACCCTGTGCGCGGCGGACCCCGTGGACGACCTCGCGCGGAAGCAGATGTCACGCGGCCACATCCCGGCCATGGCGGTCGTCGTGGTACGGAACGGAACGGTCGAGAAGGTGGCCGCCTATGGAACGGCGGCGCTGGACTGGGACGCGCCGGCATCGCCACGGACGGCGTTCCAACTGGCCTCGGGTACCAAGGCATTCACCGGCATCCTTCTCATGAAGCTGGTCGAGGAGGGCAAGCTGCGGCTGGACGATGCGGTGACGCGGCACCTCCCGGACGCTCCCGATCCCTGGAAGGGCATAACGGTCCGGCACCTGGCGGCCCATACCTCGGGCCTCCAGCGGGACCCCGGTGGCGGAAAGCCGTTCGCGACCGTGGACGAGGCCGTGACGGCGGCCTACGCGCTGCCGCTCGAATACGAGACGGGGGCACGCTCCCAATACGGCCTCACGGACTTCGTCGTCCTCACGAGGATCATGGAAAAGGTATCGGGCCAGGGCTTCGTCGACCTGCTCCGGGACCAGATCGCGCGACCGCTCGGACTGGAGGACACGGTCTTCGACGACGCGGTCGATGAAGGGGACAGGCGGAGCTGGCTGCCGGTCAGGCACCGGGCGACGACCTATCGGTGGAGTGGCGGCACGCAACGCGCCTACCAGTTCTACTATCCGAAATACACGTACAGCGCCGGCGGCCTCTTCTCGTCGGCTTCCGACGTCGCCAAGCTCCTCGTCGCGCTCGCGCCGGGAAGGTTCCTGAAGCCCGGTACGCTCGACGAGATGTGGGCTCCGGTTCCTCTCAACGGCGGCGGCAAGGGCGAGTTCGCGGTCGGGTGGGTCTCGGGTCGCTATCGCGGGCTCCGAGCCGTCGGGCACAGCGGCGGGCCGGCATTGTCGGACCTGTTGTACTTCCCCGACCAGAAGCTGGGCATCGCCGTGCTGACGAACCAGGGCGCCCTGTTCCCGATCCTTGCCGAGCTGGTGGCCGACATCTACCTCCCCGAGGACGCGCGGACGCCGGATCCCGAGGTGGCCGACACGGAGCCGCAGGTGACCGAGCGGCTGCGCGGGCTCGTGTCAGCTCTTGGCGAGGGCACGGTCCGCGATGAGGACTATTCGCCGGAGGCTCGGGAACGGTTGCTCCCCATGGTGCGCGAGTTCGGCGTGCCTCTCATCCGACAGCTCGATCCGCTGAGTGGCTTTCGCCTCATCGCCCGCAAGCGAGGCGCCGACCGGACCGAGTACACCTACAGGGCCACCTTCTCCCGGCACCCGATGAAATGGCGGTTCGTGCTCGACAAGGAAGGCCGGATCCTGGACCTGGAGCCGGGGTCCCGGGACTGACGGGCTCCCGCGCGGAGCCTTGACGCGCTAGAGTGCGCATAGCGCGAACCCCGAGGAGGGCCATGGCCGCCACCCGAACCCGCCGCCGCCGTCTCCTTGCCGTGGAATGCCTCGCCGTCGCGGCTTGCCTCATGTCCTGCAAGGCCAAGGAGGCTCCACCGGCGCCGCCGCCGACGGTCGCCCCGCCGAGCGTGGCGCCCGCCGCCACTCTCCCCCCGACCACCACGACGACGCTGCCGCCGCCCATCTGGCGCTCGGTGCGCTGGGGCATGACGAAGCCGGAAGTCATCGCGGCCCTTCCGGGCGAGGCACAGCAGCTCGCCTCCCCGGTGGAGTTCGCGCAGGGCACGGGCGCCAGCGACGTGGCCATCCCCGCCTACGAGCTGGAGGGGGTGAAGTTCCGCGTGCTTTTCGGGTTCGAGGCAGAGCGGCTCAGCCGTATCCATCTGTCCGCGGGGAAGGCGGATGTGGACACCTGCGCGCTGATCGAGAAGGCCATGACGGAGAAGCATGGGGTGCCGGCCCAGAGGGAGAGCACCGGAACCTCGCTGAGGGGCCAGCAGTTGAGCTGGAAGCTGGCAGACCAGACGATCGTGCTCGCCTGCGCGGGAAAGCCGGCGCTGGGTTTCCAGTCGGTGACGGTCGACTACGTGACGCCCGGTGCCGAGCCGGTGGTCGCGACGCGATAACCGTCGACTCTCCAGCCACCGATGTGAAAAGGCGTTACGGACCCGATTGGGTGACCACCCCCGGCCTGCTTTCCGGCGATGATCTGTCGATCCGGACGGCGCCCGTTCGTCTTGGAGGTAGGGAGGTCGTCACATGAACTGCGTCGCCAGCTCCTGCCACCCCGACGCGCGGGCACCGATGCCGTCCAGAGAGTCGGACACCCTGCCGCCATCCGTTCGACGCCAGGCGGCCATACGGTACCTGCGGGACGCGAGCCGCAGCGTCGACATGCGGGAGCGCGAGTCGCTGCGCCGGCGCGCCGCCAATCTGATCCTGCCGCGCCCGCGCTGAACCGGACGGATCCATAGGGACCGTCAGTTGCCGCGAATCGCGCGCGCACGATCCACCAGTTCGAGGAACTCGGGACGGAGGCCGCTCCGGTCCTCGCCCAAGCCGCTCCGCGCCCACTCGCGAGCCTTCGCGAGCGTGGCGTCGCCCTTGTGGGGCGAATCACGAAGGACCATGCCGAAGGCGGCCACCGCGGCCGCGAAGCGGAAGTCGGGCGAGGCGTCCTGGAAGGCCTGCCCGCCGTCCGTCAGCGGGACCTCCATCAGCGCGCTCCGCGCCCCGTCCGGCTCCTTGTAGCGCAGCTTCACCGTGAGCAGCTCGCCGGTGCCCGACCCCGCGCCCGGGCGCCCGGCCGGCTGGTACTTGAGCGGGTCGACGCCGGGAACGCTCAGCGGCACGCCCGGAGGCACGACCTCGTACAGGGCGGTGACGGTATGGCCGGCCCCGATCTCGCCGGCATCCTTCTTGTCGTCGTTGAAGTCCTGGTGGGCCAGCACGCGGTTCTCGTAGCCGATGAGGCGGAACGCCTGGACCTCGCGCGGGTTGAACTCGATCTGGAGCTTCACGTCCTTCGCGATGGTCACCAGCGTGCCGCCGATCTGCTCGACCAGCACCTTGCGCGCCTCGGTCAGCCCGTCGATGTAGGCGTAGTTGCCGTTGCCGTGGTCGGCCAGCTTCTCGAGGGTCGAGTCCTTGAGGTTCCCCATCCCGAAGCCGAGCGTGGTCAGGAAGACGCCGGTCTTGGCCTTCTCCTCGATGAGCCGGACGAGGTCGCCCTGGTTCGTCACACCGACGTTGAAGTCGCCGTCGGTGGCGAGGATGACCCGGTTGACGCCGCCCGGGATGAAGTTGTCGACGGCCGTCTCGTAGGCGAGACGGATGCCCGCGCTGCCGTGTGTGGTACCGCCGGGAGACAGCGATTCGATCGCGGACAGGATCGCCGATTTGTCGGTGGCGGGGGTCGAGGGCAGGGCGAGGCCCTCCGAGCCGGCATAGACCGCGATCGCGACGCGGTCGCTTGGCCGCAGCTCCTCGACGAGGAGCCGCATGGCCGACTGCACGAGCGGGAGCTTGTCGGGCTGGGCCATGGACCCGGACACGTCCAGCAGGAAGACGAGGTTGCTCGGCGGCCGCTGTTCGCGATCGATCTCGCGTCCCTTGATGCCGATGCGCACGAGCCGGTGCCCGGGCTTCCACGGGCAGGCGGCCGCGTCCATGTGTACCGCAAAGGGGCGGCCGTCGTCGGGCGGCGCGTAGTCGTACGCGAAGTAGTTCAGCAGCTCCTCGATGCGGACGGCGTCCCTGGGCGGTCGCTGGCCGCCGGTGAGGTAGCGGCGGACGATCGAGTAGGACGCGGTGTCGACATCGACGGAGAAAGTCGAGCGCGGGTCCTGGGCCACGCGCACGAACGGGTTCTCGGGGACGTAATCGTAGGCGTCGGTGTTGAAGGGGGCGGACGAGGCTCGAAGATGATCGAACTCATCCTTCTTGGCCTCGTTGTCGAGGCTGCCAACGATCATGGCCCGCTCCTCGAGGAGACCGCCGACAACACCGCCGGCCACGCCGCCCTCGATGCCGCCGGGCACGCCACCCTTCACGCCGGCATCCGTGCGCCGGGCGAGATAGGCGAGCCCATTGAGCCGCGACACCGCTTGCGCATGAGGCGGCGGCGTCGTTGCCATCGGGGTCGCGGCCGGCCTTCCAGGCAGCTGGCGCGCAAGGCGGGTGTGCTCGTTCGCGGTCGCCGGGGGCAGCGCCGGCTCCACCCGCCGGGCCACGGAGACGCGTGCACGGAGAAGGGAGGGGAGCGAGACCCCGACCGCAGCCACCACGACCGCCGCGGCGGCAGCCGTATAGGCCGCGACCCGAAGGAGACGGGAATGCCGGCGAGGAGCCGCGTGGACGCGGGCCGCGGCCGCCTCGATGGCCTGACGCTGCTCGGGCCGCAGCTCGTGCCGCGGCACGGACCTGAACGCCTCGCGCACCGCCGCGGCAGCCGCGCGGATCTCCTCGACATCCCGCTGCGCGTCGTCCGAGCTGGCGATGGCCTTTTCCAGCTCCGCTCGCTCGCCGTCCTCGAGCTGCCCCAGGGCGTACGCCGTGACCTTGACCTCGTCCATCTGCTCACGCATCGATGCGTCCTCCTTCGAGCCGCGGCCGGACGTCGCTGTCGGCGCGCAACCGGCGCCTGACGCGTTGAAGGCCGGTGTGGATCAGGAACCCGACGCTGCCCACCGAGTGCCGGGTGACGGCGCTGATCTCCTTGTAGCTGAGCTCCTCCTGGAAGCGGAGCCGCAGGACCTCCTGCTGCGCCGCCGGCAGTTCCGCGATGGCGGCCAGGGCCAGACGGGCGGCGTCGCTCTGCTCGAGCAGCCGCTCCGGGTCGATGCCCGCGCGGTGGACCGGGCCGTTTGAGGTGTCGTCGAGCGGTTCCAGGGGACCCTCCTTCCTCTTGATGTCGAGGGCGCGGTTGCGGCAGACCTTGAAGAGCCACGCGGGCAGGTGGTCGCCGATCGCGTCCAGATCCTGGGCGCAGAGCCGCAGGAACGTGTCCTGAACGACGTCCCGCGCGGACTCCAGGTCGCCGGTGATCCGCGCCGCGAACCGGATCAGCCGGGCCTGGTACTGGTCGATGGCCGACCGTATCCGGTCCCGCCGCGCGGCCGCCGAAATCGCCATGTCGTTGCTAGCTACGGTTACCGGCCTCGCCGCATTCCACCCGCCCATCGAAGGTAAGACGTTCGAGGCGGGGTTTTCTTAGCTCAGCAGCTTGGACACCGGCCAAAAGGCGCCGGTTCAGGGTGCCGTGAGTCGATCAGCTAAGTCGTTGTTCTTTTGGAAGAAGCGCGGGGGAGTGGGCGGGGCAGACCCCGGAACGACTCTAGCTGACCCCAAAAATCATCAGCTCCACGGGCCAGGTGTCATCGATGATGATGCGGTGCACCCAATAACCTGGAAAGCCGAGGGTCTCGACGGGAAGGAAGCTCGCCACGCCGCAACCCGGCGCACGGATGAAAACGGTGTCGGGGGTGGATCCGCTGGTGTCCATCGCGAAGTCCATCGGATTCGGGTCCGTTCCCTGGCTCAGCCCGAAGAAGAACGTCTGACCCGCTGTGGCCGGCACCGTGAGGCAGCCCTGAGCCACCGAGACGGTATGGTTGCCGGGCGTGCCGTTCGCGGCGCCGAGCGGACAACGTTGGATCTCCGAGCCGGGCAACGCACCGTCGTTCCACGCCACCAGGTCCCAGGTGGGGCCGCTGGTGCCGGCGATGGTGTACGTCGTGGACACGACTCCGAAGGTCGGGAACAGGGTCGCCGTGACCTTCGTGGCCGATTCGGTCGTGCCGGCGTCGCAGCCCACCGCCATGTTCGGAGACATGTCGCCCCGGAACAACGCCTCCGTGGCCTCCGGCGCCCTCATCGACGGGCTGGCCCCGAACGGCGCGCCAGACGCCATGGGTTTCGAGGCCAAAGTGCCTCGCTGGCCATTTGCCGCGTCCTGCGAGACCGCCGCCAGAGCGACGACCAGCGCAATCGAGCTCCTCAGGGCTATAGGCGCCTTCCTTTCCCTTCCTGGACATTACGCTCGGAGCTTCGGAGCTTCAAGACTGGATTCGCCGACGGAGCATGGCACGCGCGCGGAGTCGTAGCGCACGCCCAGGGAAGTTGTTGATTCGTTTGGTGGACCGCGGGGGGATCGAACCCCCGACCTCCTGATTGCGAACCAGGCGCTCTCCCAGCTGAGCTAGCGGCCCGAGGTGGGAGAGAAATTGTACAGGGCTGGGCGGGACGGTTCAACCATCGGCCGACTGGATTTACTGGGGAGTCGCGAGGTCGTCGAGGACGGCGTCGAAGGAATGGAAGCCCGTGCGCGTCGCGATCCACTCCGCGGCCAGGACCGAGCCCAGGGCGAAGCCCCGGCGGGTACGGGCGCGGTGCTCGATCAGGATCTCGTCACCGCCGGAGTCGAAGCCGACGGTGTGCTCGCCCACGATGCCCCCCGCTCGCACGGCGGCGACGTGGAAGCTGTCGTCGGGCAGAGCCCCGTCCAGCGTGGAGACGGACTTGGGCCGCTGGCCACCGGCCGAGGAGAGGATGCCGGCCAGGACCTTGGCCGTGCCCGAGGGAGCGTCCTTCTTCTGGCGGTGGTGGCGCTCCAGGACGTAGGGGTCGTACTCGGGGAAGCGGGCCAGAAGGCCGGCGGCGTCCCGGACGATCCGGTAGAACAGATTGACACCCACCGAGAAGTTGGCGGCATAGACGAGGCCACCGCCCGCCGCCGTCACCGCCTTCCGAACCTCCTCCAGCTTGTCGGTCCATCCCGTGGTGCCCACGACGTAGCGCGCGCCGGCCTTCAGGGCGGCTTGCACGTTGGCGGGTACCGCCTGCGCCCTGGTGAAGTCGATTCCGACAAGGCAATCGTCGGGGAAGGGGCCATCCTTGGCTGCCACGACGGCCTCGTGGCCGCGCTCCCTCAGGATGGCTTCCACCTCGTGGCCCATCTTGCCGTGGCCGACCAGCGCGACCTTCATGCCGCCTCGAAGAACTCGCGGTGCAGCAGCCGCACGGCCTTCTCGGCCTCGCCGTCCGCCACCACGAACGAGACGTTCACGTCCGAGGCCCCGAACGAGATCATCACGATGTTGACGTCGCGGAGGGCCTGGAAGATCCGTCCGGCCAGGCCCTGCTGGCGCATGAAGCCGCCGCCGACCACGCTCACGATGGCCATGTCCGCGAGGACCTTGACGTCGCCGAGCCCGGCCAGGTCGCGCTGGACCGCGGGCAGGCGTTCGGGCTCGTCCACGGTGAGCGAGATCGAGACCTCGGACGTCGCGATGAGGTCCACGGGCGTGCGGTGCCGGTCGAAGACCTCGAAGACCTTCGCCACGAAGCCGTAGGCCATCAACATGCGCGGCTGGGAAATGAGGACGACGGAGATCCCCTTCTTGAAGGCGATGGCCCGCGGCTGCCCGTGGGCCGCTTCCGCCTTGCTCCCGATGAGCGTGCCGGCAGCCGTTGGATTGAGGGAGTTCAGGATGCGGACGGGGATCCCGCGCTCGACGGCGGGCTTGATGGTGGCCGGATGCAGGACCTTGGCCCCGAAGTACGCGAGCTCCGCGGCCTCGTCGAAGCTCGCCTCGGGCATGACCCTGGCGCCGCCTACGACCCGCGGATCCACCGTCA
>Ga0075418_10009856_pt1 | contig 10709 bp, 11 predicted proteins | sample SoiMetdeltSBSDD2_FD_81776 | JGI IMG/M metagenome (GOLD analysis project Ga0075418, IMG submission 81776) | Bulk soil microbial communities from a Populus tree surrounding site in Tennessee, USA - Soil MetaG P. deltoides SBSDD2 | ecosystem: Environmental > Terrestrial > Soil > Tree plantation...
GAAAGGTTTGCGGTTGTCACGAGATGGATTGTCCAACAACCCGATACAAGAGTTTTGAAAATAGGGTATTTCGGATCAAGTACAGGAGCAGCAGCCGCGCTAATGACAGCTGCAAGGCTCAACGTTGCTAAGGTGATTGTAATACGTGGAGGGCGCACTGATCTGGTTGGTGAAAATATTCTTAATCATATCCAAGCACCTACGCTATTCATAGTAGGTAGTAAGGATAGACCAGTTATTGCAATGAACAAAGAGGCACTTGCATCACTCAATAATGCAAAAGCAAAAGAGCTTGCAATTATCCCAAATTCAACTCATCTCTTTGAGGAACCTGGTAGGATGGAAGAAGTGGCTGAAATTGCAGCTGATTGGTTTGAATGCCATTTGCTTGAAACAGGAAAGAAGTTTTACAACAAGTATTCTAGGATGCCAAGAGAGAGGTTCTTATCGTCTTTATGGAATGCACAGACGTTTCAGATAAGATTTAGGGATCGAGTTGCGGCAGGCGAAATCCTTGCATCAATGCTTGGAAGGTACAAGAGCAATCGAAATGATGTACTAGTGATAGGAATCGCTAGAGGAGGCATAGTATTGGCAGACGTCATAGCAGAAAAACTACATGCAGATTTTGATATTATAATTTCGAAAAAGTTACGATCTCCATATGACTCAGAAAACGCCATTGGAGCAATCATGCAGGATAATGAGGTATACTTGGATGCCTCAAATTTGGAAACACAGAAGGATATCACTAACGAATACATAAACATGGAAAGATCGGAGCAGAGGAAAGAAGTGGAACGCAGGTTGAATCTATATCGTCCTTATTCCAGAGAATACAAAATCAAGGACAGAACTGTAATACTTGTTGATGATGGTATCGCAACAGGAGCAACTATGATTATAGCGGCAAGATGGGTAAGAAGACGGCTGCCTAAGCGAGTAATAATAACTGCCCCCGTAGCCTCAAAGGAGGCGGTAAAGCGCTTGAAAAATGAGGCAGAGCAAATTGAGATAATAAGAGATCCTTCAGACTTCAAAACAGTGGAACAATTCTATCAATATTTCCCTGCTGTTTCTGATAACCAGATCATAGAAATTGCTAAAAGTCACTTTCATTCTTAATTTTCATACTACCGTTATCAACTAAAGATCATGACTCGTTTTACAGTTGACGTATGACTCTATTTAGTTATTCTATTCAAATTTAATCTTGCAAAAGATAAACCTCCACGTTACTTTGTTTGTATATCTTTTCATCATCAAGTACAGATCAAACCATCTGAAATGGTTCTCATTGTGTTGCAAAGAAGTGGGTATTGATCAAAACTCATTTATAGCTAAAAACATGCATCACGAGTGTCGTCCTTATGACTGAATTTTCAAAGGCAGTAATCAACTGCATAACTGAATGGAGCAAAAGGTCTGCAGTCTGTAATGGTAACGTGGAGTGCGTTGAACAGTCGGCTAGACAGCTCAGAGAGTGTCTTGATGCTGCATTCCCGGATTCAAAAAAGGTTGAGCTTGAAGCCGACAAGGTAAACTATATGCTCTCATCAGTGTTCTTTCTTGCAAACAGGCTAACAAAAGCTATTGAAGGTTTAGCAGAATTTGATAGAGTTATGAACAGTATTCAAAAGGTCGCTAACACTAGCCTTGAAGAAAAAGAAAACCAACAAAAGCATAAGAAAATCCAAGAAGAGCTAGACCATATACTCGCTAAGTACTTTTAGTAACGACGATATAAAGCATCATATCCTCATACGACCTTTTTTTCAAATTGCTCATATACCTCAGGGTTTGCAAGCAGCCATCCATAATGATGCTCGTCATGAATATATCGCACTTCGCGAATATTAGGCACAATCTTTCGTTTGCGCAATGCAAGCAGAAACTCACCTTGGAAGGCAAGCCCTATTGACTTTGCCTTCTTAGTTGAATTTGGACCTCTAGGTAGTAATATTCTATAGCTAAATTTTCCCAGTGGGTGCTGCGCGATATAATCATCAACCATCCTGTCGGCTGCTTGCCTTACCGTCGACGTGGTACTCAGATCTATCGTATCAATAACTGGAAATGTCGTATAAAGTGGATGTGGCATATTTCTTTACAAAAAAGATTAAAATGCAAAAGGAATAAAAAATTTTATTCTTCTTTATCAGGTTGGAGCAGTTGTCGTTGTTGTTGCTCTTTGTGCTGAATGACTTGTTGTAGTTTTTCCGCCGGACTGTGAACTATCAGGACTAGCCTTGTATCTTAGAAATGCATCCTCAAGATGCCTAATTAGGATATTGTGCCATTCTGGGAAACCATCTGGAGACTCAGGATAATTACGGTAATGGTCGGTCAATACCCTGTTACTGCTAGCACAATACCTGAGATCCTCAGCAAGTTTCTTATTCATTGCTCCTCTAATTATCATGCCCAATTTGTCGACAGTACTGAACTCGGGATGTTCGCCTTTTGTAATTTTATCAATATCCATCTTGGACAAAAAGTGCTTCATACCATAGTTGATCTGCTCATTTGTCAACCCTTGCAGCATCCTTCGAAACACTTCGAGGCCTGCAGTCTTGTAGCCATAATCGTCGATAAAATGCTTATTGTACTTCCATAGCCCTTTTTCAGAAGTATCCCCTGCTTGAATCGCTTCCACTGCGTCTTTGCCAGCTATTGTAGCGGCAATTATTGCAGGCCCGATGCCCCCGGCATCAAGTGGCTTGGGCATCCATGCAGAATCGCCAACCAACATGTATCCATTTGCCACAAGGCAATCATTCTGTCGCCTTACAGACACCTGCCATGTGCCCCATGCATTACCAGTATCATCAGAGCCATCTGCAAGACGTGGATTCTGGATAGTAGGATTCATTTCAACATATTCGTCAATGAGCGTCTTTAGGTCAGTGTGTACACCCATTGTCTTGTTGCGAATATCAAAAGCCCTTTGCTGAACTCCAAGGCCAATGTTTACTTTGCTCTTGCCCTTTGGAAAGACCCACGCATAACCTCCCGGTGCTACTTTTTGATCGAGATGTATGATGCAATAATCAGGATCAAAATACGTCTTATCTTCCTGTGCTAGGTCAAAGTTGTAAATGTATCTTCCTGTAGCTTCAAGGTCATCGCGGTCTATCCTACGCTGGATAAAGGATTTGATAGGGAGGTTTGTTCGCATTACAGACGTTACGCCAGTGCAGTCTACTACCAGATTTGCAGTCTTCTTAAACACACTCTTGTTAGCCAAGTCATCGCCCTCGACACCAACAACAGTATTATCTTCCACAAGAAGTGAGCGAAGTGCAACTCGCTCTTTGATCTCTACTCCTGCCTTTGTTGCTTCTCTTAGCTGCTTTTGGGGGAGAAGTAGCCTGTTCAGCATGTAGCCTTCCCCATCAAATGAAATTCCTGTTTCATGATCAGGTGAGTATGCAATTACGCCTTTAACTGGATGCTCTATTTCTGGCTCGCTCCACGTTATCTTAATTCTGCCTGACATATAGTCAACAGTGTTTTTGCCTACTGCATCTCCACAGATCCAGCCAGAGACTGTTTTTCTTCCTTGCTCAGAAACTGGATTTCTGTCGACTACTAGAATCCTCAGAGACTGGTTGGAATAGTAAGCAGCTGAGGAAGCTACTATAAGGCCAGCAAGACCGCCACCTGCCACAATAATGTCATAGTCCCTTTCCATTAGCGCAAGACAAGGCGTGAAAGCAGAAAACTCTATTTAAAATGTTGCCTTCTAACTAGAGCGAATGTCTGTAGAATAATATATAATAAAATAATCGATAGTTGCTAAGACCCTCTATCTAACAGGTTGCACATGGATGACATCTACACCACCTTCTTTTCATTCCTCTCCTCCCCAGCATCTTCCTTTTGTGTTCTTTGATTTAGGCCAGACGCTTATCGACGAATGGGACTATATTGCATTTTTTGATCAAAAATTTCTCGAACTATTGAATGGATTTGGCGCAAGGATTGATCAGCGGAACTATCACGCTGTCCGCGATAGCATAATCCGGGATCGAAAGATAGGGCATGGCAGTGTCAAAGAGCTTGTCATCGAAGTGTGTAGATTGCTATCCCCGCCAGGTTATGAAAAGGTAATCGTCAGTAAGCTAGAACCACACATAAAACAAGGCAGACGCGACTTGTTTAAATTTTTCAAAGATGCTGAGCCGACCTTAAAGGCAATCTCAAAATATTGTGAAATGGGTATAATAGCAAACCAATCAGAGGATGTTGCAGATTTAATCCAAAAATATGGTTTTGGTGAATTGTTTAAAGTGCGGGCAATCTCGTTCTCTGTAAAATTGAAAAAGCCAGACCTTAAGATTTTTGAGCTTGCCCTCGAGCAGGCAGGACGAAATGCAGGAGATTGCATAATGGTAGGCGATAGGCTGGACACAGATATTTGTCCGGCCAACAAGCTTGGTATGACCACAATTAGGACCACAAATTCGCTTTTTGCTTTGCAAGTACCTTCCAGAGCATGTGAACACCCAAGTTACACAGTGACTAACCTATCAGAGATCCCCGAAATCTTGGAAAGTCTTATTATGCGTTGACACACATTATGATCTGTCGTGCAGAAGGTCTTGAAGATTATAAGAAATACTCATAGACACCCTGTCAATCAAGCACTGCACTGTATAGGTGCACCCTTCTATGGACTGGGTCTTTCGATGCTAATTGTCCATTTGGGAGGGATGCAGACTAATCTTGCTGCAGGTGGGACGATGTTGCTTGCAGCTGTAGCAATGTTTGTGTTAGGCCACAAGATAGAGGGAAATATCAGGTCGATGGCCCCTGTATTACTATTTAGGTTTCTATACATAGTCGTGTCAAGAAGAAGGGTTGCTCGCTATTCTCTGGCAAAGCGAGTCCATCTCCTCAGGACTTAGTTTTGGCTTAATTTTGAACATGGAATGGATGGCTCCTGCGCCATCTCCCGGCGTCCTTGGAACGATGTGTGTATGTACGTGAGGAACCTCCTGTCCAGCGTCACTACCGTTGTGAATTGCGATCGTAGAGGCATTAACTTGAGAGGCTGTCTCAACTGCGCCAGCAAGCTTCCAAACGATTTGAAATACTGCTATTGCGTCCTCTTCGCTCATTTCTTGCACTTTTGCATAGTGTGATTTTGGTATAACAATAGTGTGACCGGCCGCTAGCGGAAACGCATCCAACAGTGCCATAGCCCTTTCATTTTGCATAATCACTCTCGCAGGGACTTCGCCAGCGATGATCTTACAGAAGACACAGTTAGCGTCTTGCATAGCTTTTCATCGTGTTTAGTATGATTCGGTACCTATTATAACATAATCTCGTCCTGTCAGATGACTTAATGAATGGAAGTGCTTTCCCGATTTGATTATGACAATAATCTAGAGACAAGACAATCATATGCCTATTTCCTATGCTTGCTTTTATTTTCTTTCTCTGATGTGTCATAACTACAAATAACAGGAAAGGAATTTCTTAGGTGACCGCTTATACATCTCAGGATGGAGGAGCAGATGTCGCAGTAGAGGATGAGGGAGTTGAGGGCGTAGGAGAAGTCGGAGTAGAAGGAGAGGAGGAAGTATCAGGCTGTTGCTGAGGAGTTTCCATCAGCTGTGCAATCCTCGCCTTTGAGGCAACATACTGGCCAATATCTGAATCAAATTTCACTGACCAAGAGCCCTTCTTTTGAATAAACCCTATCCTCTCTGGAGCAAAGTTATGCTTCCTTAAATCTTCCGCAATCAGGTTTGCAATGTCCTTTGCTGCAATGAGGACATGACATCCATTCAGTGAAGCAGTCGCATTTTCTATCAGGAATTCATTAGTGGCAAACCTAGCGATCTCTTCGTCTTTGAGTGGAATCTGGTTTATAGTAAGCTCGATATTTGCAACTTCCGCAAGTTGTCTAAGTGCAAATACTCCTTTTGAACCGACTGGGTAAACTGCAGCGATATGTGTCTGTTTATCATATTGTGTCCCAAAATCTGGGCAATATCTTGCGATGATTTTTCCAAGAGCAAAATGTGGCTCACTTAAGTTCTTCAGTGCTTCATCTTTTGCGTGAGTAAGGTTAGCAAACTGTATGCCCTTCTGTTCATATTTTGTGATATTTTCAGGTTCCATACAAGCTTGCGTGTAGAGGCCAACTGCAGAAAGGCCGCCAAACTTATTTGTGATTATGATTTCCATTCCTTCCTCGATCTGATCATATCGGGTAGGGAGATCTTTGATTGTGGTTGATACAGCGCTTGTGCCATAAAACAGCTTACCTAATTTGAGCGAGCTGTAATCTTCAAGCACAATGTTATACCGTGATGTGAAGGCATCAAGGTTAGATCTTATCCTGTCAAGCAGGTCTTCAGTCGGTGCATCATAAATTGGAAATAGCTTTGATGTTGGCGACGACTTGACACTGCAGCCAAGCAGATTTAAAAGTTCAATTGCAGATGTCATTGCTATATTGCTGTGTATCTCTGCATCTGGTGGTTTTGTCACATCAGTTACTTGAGTCACTGATGTCACTGCAGGCATGTATCCTACTTTATCACCTCGGTGCAATTGGATATAATCAATCATTCCAAACTCTGCAGTCTTATGTTCTGTCAAGACCGCGGATGCGTTTGTCACTAGGACCTTTGAACTGAAAATTCTAAAAAAATTCTCCAACACTTTGGATAATGATGGCGCGTGTTCTCCAGAAGCAGTATGAATACGAAAGACTGCAAGCGCCCGTTTCAGTTCCACTTCTTTGTCCATAACAGGATTGGCAAGACTGTATACACGCCTTGTAAGCTCGGGGATCTTGCCATCAATATGATAGAATGAGTCAAACCAAAAAGGGGATATCTTGATGCGAGAATGCTTCATTTCTGCCAGTGCGCATTTGAGTACATGACTGTCGACCTCGTTTGAACAGGATGGAATCCATCGTACAGGATCGAAGCCAAGGTTCCGGTATAAGTCAATATTTTCCCAAAAATTATCAGACAATCTCAGACTATCTCTCCTAGCAATACTATAGTTAATTGACTATTCTATAGAATATACAGAAAAGCTTGTTAATAAATGCGTACTTCTTTACTTTAATTAATTTGAAGAAAACTGATATTTCTTCGCAAATTATAATCGAAATTAGGAAACAACTATTATAAGGAGTTTAGCTCTCAATTTGTGCATACTAATGAGTTCGCAGAATCCAAGCACGACGACGTCTATGAATATTGAAAACCTCACAAACGAACTTGATAACAAATCTGCCCCAGAAATTTTGAAGTGGGCTCTTGACACTTTTGGGGCTAGAATTGCTTTAGCATCAAGTTTTGGGGCAGAGGACGTTGTCATTATAGATATGATGGCAAACATTGACAAAAATAGGGCGAAAGTATTTACACTCGACACTGGACGACTGAATCAAGAAACCTATGATGTAATGGATGCAGTCAGAGCAAGGTATGGGATTCCAATCGAAGTCTATTTTCCAGATCAGAAGGAAGTAGAAGATATGGTCAGGTCAAGAGGCGTGAACCTAATGTATGAGAGTATAGAGAATCGCAAGATGTGTTGTGAGATAAGAAAGGTGCATCCACTCAACCGCGCACTCTCTACCCTTGATGGGTGGATAACGGGTCTTCGCCGCGACCAAGTCGTAACGAGGGCGACAACTAAAAAGATCGAGATCGATAGCGGCCATCGAGGAATATTAAAGGTCAATCCACTTGCAGACTGGACCTCTGATATGGTGTGGGATTACATCCAAAAGAATAACGTTCCATACAACAAGCTTCACGATACAGGCTTTCCAAGCATTGGTTGCGAGCCATGCACACGGGCTGTAAATCCTGGTGAAGATCCACGGGCAGGGAGATGGTGGTGGGAGAGTGCTGCCCAAAAGGAATGTGGCCTTCACTTTGATCCATCTAAGAAAAGACACTCATAGTGTTGGCAATAATAGCGGCAACAATAGTAGTAGTAGTGGTGGTGATTATTATTTAGCATGTCCAACTATATCCCGTTACCCCATGGAAAGAAGCTCGTAGATAGGTTCGTAGTTTCTGACAAGAAGAATATGGAGGGTATGTATACTTTGCAAGTAACCAACGAGCTTAGGAACGATATCGAAAATATTGCGGATGGGATCTTTAGTCCACTCGAAGGATTTGTAGGTGAGGATGATTTTGAAAGTATTGTCAAGACGGGGAGGCTGAGAAACGGTCTTGCATGGACACTTCCAGTTATTCTAGATATTAATGAAGAAGAAGTAGGCAAGATAAAGGATGCAGGGCAAGTTGCCCTTGCAACTGATAATAACGAAAAATTTGCAATCCTCCATGTTGAGGAAGTATACTCGTTTGACAAGATAGCATGTGCAAAATTAATCTATCAAACTGATGATACGAAGCATCCCGGCGTCGAAAAAATGATCAATCTGAAAGATAGACTAGTAGGGGGCAAGATAGATGTTGTCAAAAGGATAGAGCAACAATCACCGCTTCGAAAATATAGAATGACGCCGGTACAAACAAGGGCAGAAATAACGCGCAAAGGATGGAAGTCAGTAGTAGGTTTTCAGACAAGAAACGTACCACATGTTGCGCATGAAATGCTACAAAAGGCAGCTCTTAACCTATATGATGGTCTTTTGGTCAACCCACTCATCGGTCGGAAAAAACAAGGAGACTTTAAAGATGAATTGATTCTTTCCACGTACCTTACACTATTAGATAGGTATTATCCAAAGGAGATGGTAATGTTTGTTACATTACACACGGACATGCGATATGCTGGGCCCAAAGAGGCAATTCATCATGCAATAATGAGGAAGAATTTTGGCTGCTCTCACTTTATCGTAGGAAGAGATCATGCAGGGGTCGGCAACTATTATCATCCGTTCGCTGCACACGAAATATTCAAGGGTTATCCTGATCTTGAAATAGAGCCGCTATTCTTTCCTGCATTCTATTATTGCAAAAGGTGTCTTATGTACTCAAATGAAAGAAATTGCCCTCATGGATCAGAGTTTAGAGAAGAACTCAGCGGAACCAACATGAGAAAGATGGTAAGTCAGGGTGACATGCCTGCGGACCATTTAATGAGGCCAGAAGTTGCCAAGATAATTGTATCATTCCAAGAACCATTTGTTTAGAGATAAGAAGAAAAAACAAAAAGACCTGCACGACTGCACATGTGCGCGCGTATTACGCTTTTCTATTAACTAATTAGAATAAGCATATATTTTTAGTTAGGTTGATTTTCTGCCTTATTGAGTTCATCCTTGATTGTCTTATATGTGTCAGAGGCTTCCCGGAATGTTTCTTCGATATTATAGACCGTGCTTGATTTCTTTGATTCTGCTACCGTGACCCTCAATTCCCATGCTAGCGCTTTAACAGCTTCTAGCATTTCCTTAATCGATGTTCCTATTTCCTTCAGATCTTGGCTATTTATACCCCCTCCTCTTACTGTTTCCCCCTCAGCAGTAGATTGCTGGCCATCGCCACTGAAAGAACCCACCTTCGTTTGGATGGTGCTGATCAGACCTTTCGCATCATCAATTATTCCTGTCTCTTTTAATCCGGCAGAGGCCCTATCCACCCTTTCAGAGACACTGTTAATATTTTCAGATATGATGCGAATGTTTTCCATGTTCTGTTGCCATTCGGGAGACTTCATTGTCTCCATAATGTCCTTGGCTATGACTGCGATCTCTCTTATTACTTCAAACGACTCCTGCACCCCGGGTGTTCCAAGCTCGCGCATTATTGCTACCGCATCCGATGCAGTCTCTTTGATGTCATGCAGTTTTCCTCCTTTTTCTGGCATATTTGTAATAACTACAGAATAATGCATGAAAGCAGTTAAGTGGAATACGACAAAATTATATGACTAGAAGATTTAGTTTGTTGTTGTATAACAATTGCATTATCTAAAGGTATGTAAATTTTTATATATCTTAGTTTCAACGGGCATTCACGTATTAGGGAATTACCATTTATCGTAAGATATGACAGAATAGGCCCTCTATATTTTCAATGTTCTTTCTTACATCATTTGCAAATGCTTATGTCGCATTAGAGTTAGCAAAAATGCCGCAGGTATTCATGTCTACATTTCACTTTTGTACAATTGAAATCAAACTCAGGTCAACAAGTGAAACACAGTCAATAGGCAGAATAATCTCTCTCTTCTTTAGATATAGAGATATCTCTGTGTCTCGAGTCAGGCAAACCATTGAAGAAACCTCACGTTGCTTTGGAGCCTACCTTTCTTTCTTCGGCTGCGTTTGTATCTCCTTGCGTGTGGTTTCTCGAACGCAAATAGTTGTATCTGTGTATTTTACGCCTTCGGATAAGCTGAGCAAAGAATATGAATCCTGCAATCGCCAATATGAGATTCACTATTCCACCAGTAATGCTATTCCAAAGCGTAAAAGATAGCACAGAAATGGTCATACTTACTCCCGCAAATGCAAGCACGATCCATGGAAGATACCTGCCTATTTTTATCAAAAACGTCAGGATTTGTATCACTCCCTCAATCTGCGCAGTGCTAGGCAGGGAGTTGGAGGATCGAGAATCCGTTTCTGGCATACAGATGTGTCTCTATTGTATTATAAATAATTTAACATTAAACAAAAATGTGTTAATCAACTTTCTTGGCCCTGTTACGCTAAATGGTACTACAATATTAGATGGCTATCC
>Ga0075418_10009859_pt1 | contig 10708 bp, 8 predicted proteins | sample SoiMetdeltSBSDD2_FD_81776 | JGI IMG/M metagenome (GOLD analysis project Ga0075418, IMG submission 81776) | Bulk soil microbial communities from a Populus tree surrounding site in Tennessee, USA - Soil MetaG P. deltoides SBSDD2 | ecosystem: Environmental > Terrestrial > Soil > Tree plantation...
GTCAAGCACCCCAGCTGGGGTGAGGGCATTGTGCTCGACAGCAAAATCCAGGACGAGGATGAGATCGTGGATGTGGTGTTTAATAGTGTTGGAATAAAAAGACTTTCTGCGAGTCTCGCAAATTTGAAAATCCTGTAAACAACTGTATAACCACAGATTTTTATCTGTGGTTTTTTGTTGCGCCGCATGATCATCTATCAAAAGGAGTCACATGTTGAAAGACCTCCCCTCCACCACGGCAAAACTTCTGAAATGGACGTGGAGCGAAATCGATCCCTATTATCAGGATCTGCAAAATCGACCATTGAATGAAGATAACGTCAACGAATGGCTCAAAGATTGGTCTGATCTCGCTCGGCATGTCTATGAGATTCAGTGCCGTCTCGAAGTGCTGACAACTGTGGACACGACAGACAAAGAATCAGAAGAAGCGTACAAAAAATTCTTCGATGAAATTTTCCCTGCATCGCAGGCAAGCGAAAACGCGCTTAAACAAAAGATGCTGGCCAGCGGATTGGAACCAAAAGGCTTTGAAATTGCACTACGCAACATGCGCGCCGAAGCAGATCTCTTTCGGGAGAATAATCTGTCTCTCCTCTCTGAAGAGCAAAAGACCCTCCTTGAATACGATAAAATCATGGGCGTGCAGACGGTCCAGTGGGAGGGGGAAGAGCGTACCATCTCACAGATGTATCCGCTACAGCTGGAAACCGACCGCGCCATCCGTGAAAAAGCATATCGGTTGGTGGTTGAGAGACAATTTGCCGATTTTGAGGCCTTGGGAGAAGTATGGTCAAACGTGATGCCCATGCGAAAACAAATCGCCGCAAATGCAAACCGGCTGGATTATCGCACTTATATGTGGCAACAAAAACTACGTTTCGATTACACCTCGGAAGATGCCAAATCTTTTCACCGCGCCATTGAAGAAGTAGTAGTCCCTGCCGCAGCGCGCGTGCGTGAAAGACGCCGCAAACGACTGGGCCTCGATTCTGTGCGTCCCTGGGATACAGAGGTGGATCCGTTTGGCAGTGAGCCAATTCGCCCATTTAAAACCATGGAGGAACTGAACGCCGGGACAAAGTCCATATTCGATAAAGTAGACTCGGAACTTGGCAGGCGTTATCAGATCTTGATTGATGAAGGCTTGCTTGACCTTGAGAATCGGAAAGGCAAAGCACCCGGTGGTTATTGCACGATCTTTCCAGTCAGTCATCGTCCCTTCATCTTTATGAACTCAGTGGGTACCCACGATGATGTTCAAACTTTGCTGCATGAAGGTGGACATTGCTTTCATGTGTTTGAGACCGCCCACATTGAATTATTTCACAATATAAATACACCCATGGAGTTTAATGAAGTGGCTTCCATGTCAATGGAATTGCTGGCTGCCCCTCATCTCGTCGATAGCGGCATGTACACCGAAGCCGAGGCCGCGCGTGCCAGAATTCAACATCTTGAATCAAACTTGGTTTTCTGGCCTTACATGGCCGTGGTAGACATATTCCAGCATTGGATATATGAGAATCATGATCTCGCCACCGATCCCGTCAAGTGTAGCGAGCAATGGAGCCAGATTTATGACCGCTTCATGGTTGGTTTGAACTGGACCGGTTTGGAGCAATACAAGTCCACTCGTTGGCAACGACAACTCCACATTTATAAAATCCCCTTCTATTATATTGAATATGGGTTGGCACAACTGGGTGCGGCACAAATTTGGGCAAATTCCCTAAGTGACTATGATGGAGCAGTCAAAGCATATCGCAAGGCATTATCATTGGGCAGCACCGTGACCCTGCCAGAGCTCTTCCAGACGGCCAATGCCAAATTTGCCTTTGATGCTCCGACACTCAAGCGTTCTGTGGACTTAATGGAGCAGGTCATAGAGGAATTGGAAAGCAAACTTTAAAGAGCGCCTTTTCAGTTTAAAAGGAGATTCCATGCAATACACTAACCTCGGCAAAACGGGAATGAAAGTCTCACGCCTATGTCTGGGCATGATGAGTTACGGATCCAAACAATGGCGCGAATGGGTGTTGAATGAAGAAGAGGCTCGGCCCTTCGTCAAATGCGCTTTGGATGCAGGCATCAATTTCTTCGACACCGCGGATGTATATTCCACAGGCGAAAGTGAAAAGATCACCGGCAATCTATTCAAGCATTTCGGCGTGAAGCGGGAAAACATCATCCTGGCCACCAAAGTGAACGGCCAGATGAGCGATGACATCAACGACAAAGGACTTTCGCGCAAGCACATCTTGGATTCCATCGATAAATCGCTCCAGCGCCTGCAAATGGATTATGTGGACCTTTACCAGATCCACCGTTGGGATTATGAGACCCCCATCGAAGAAACGATGGAAGCGTTACATGATGTGGTCCGCGCGGGCAAGGCTCGTTACATTGGAGCCTCCTCCATGTTCGCCTGGCAATTTTCCAAGGCACAACACATAGCGGAGAGTCACGGCTGGACTCGCTTCGTCTCGATGCAGAATCACTACAACCTGGTGTACCGTGAAGAGGAACGCGAGATGATTCCGCTGTGCGTAGATCAAGGGGTTGGCCTCATCCCCTGGAGCCCGATGGCACGCGGCTTCTTTGCAGGCGACCGGAAACGTGATGGTGGAGGCGAAACTTCACGCGCCAATACGGACCCATTTGCAAAAGGTCTTTATTTCCGTGAAGAAGATTTCACTGTAGCAGACCGCGCCTGGGAAATCGCCAGGGAACGCAACGCAACCGGCTCTCAAATTGCATTGTCATGGATCTTAAGCAAGCCCCATATTGCATCCCCCATTATCGGTGCGACCAAGATGGATCATCTCGAACAAGCTATCGCCACGCTTGAGATCAAGCTTTCGGAAGATGAAATGAAACGTCTTGAGGAGCCTTACAAGCCACATCCCATTTTAGGGCACTCATAAACGTGTAGGCTCCCCACCAGGCTTGGCCCTGGAAGGCAAAGTAACCACCTGTAGACGGTGAACAGTAACAATCAATTGTTGTTCACCGTCTTTTCATTGGTACAATAAATGAAATAAGTATCACCACGGAGGCAGACTTGGCGGAAACATTCAAGATCGTAATTCCTATGGCGGGCTGGGGGACACGTATGCGCCCGCATACCTTCAGCAAGCCCAAGCCGCTGGTCAGCGTAGCAGGCAAGACCACGCTGGAACACCTGCTCGATATGTTCAAGACCATGCCGAATCCGGAAAACATCGAATATGTTTTCATTGTTGGGCCATTTCTCGGCGAGCTACAAATCCCCGCGTTTATTAAAGAAAATTACCCTGATATCAAAGCCAATTATGTCGTTCAAAATGAAATGAAGGGACAATCTCACGCCTTGTGGCTGGCGCGTGAATATTTGCATGGACCCATGCAGATGGTCTTTTCAGACACCTTGATCGAGACGGACTTCTCGTTTCTCGCGCACGAGACGGCCGACTCAGTGGCCTGGGTCATGCCTGTCGAAGACCCGCGTCGCTTTGGCGTCGCGGAAGCTGGCAAGGATGGTTACGTCACCCGCTTCATTGAAAAGCCGCAAACCGTGGAGAATAATCTCGTCATTGCAGGATGTTATTATTACCGGGAAGGCGAGGAATTGATCGCGGCCATCGAAGAACAATTCAAGCGCAACATCTCTCTGAAAAATGAATTCTTTTTGGCCGATGCCATGACGATCATGATCGAGCGCGGGGCGAAAATCAGGGTCCATGAGATCAACACCTGGCTGGATACGGGGACAATCGACGCGACACTGGATACAAACACAATTCTGTTGGACAAACTCGGTTCGCAGGTTGGAAAGTTTACCGGTTCAAACGTCGAGATCATTGATCCGGTCACGATCCACGAATCAGCGCAGATCAGCAATTCTAAAATCGGACCACACGCCTCTATCGGGGCCAATTGCAAAATCGAGAACAGCACAATCTCCGAAAGTATCATTGAGCCAGGATGCGAGATCCAGGACGCAGCGTTGAACAGGTCGTTGGTTGGCAGGCAGGCTAAGGTCAAAGGAAGAGGCGACGAGCAAGTTATCCAGTTGAATGTTGGTGATAACAGCGAAGTCCTTTTGTCGTAAAATGAAGATTATGGAGAAGGTCGAGTGTCGTTCGGATTCAGAATATGCAGAGCGTCCGCTTTCGCTGGTGTGGGATGGGCGCCGCTATGAGATCGCGGAGATCGTGGCGCGCTGGCGCGGCCCCAGTGAAAAGGGTTTTCGCGTCAAGACCGCGGACGGACAGGCTTTTGATTTAACCTACCGGGAATTCCCCGATGAATGGCTGATTCAACCAATCTAAAAACAGGAGGTTCAATGCAGGAAGTAACCAGTGTGCAACGTCTGTCGAAACGGGTGGCGGGATTAAAACCGTCAGGCATCCGCAAGTTTTTTGATATCGCCGCGACGATGAAGGATGTGATCTCGCTAGGCATCGGCGAACCGGATTTCACCACGCCAAAACCAATCCTGGATGCAGGCATCCGTTCGCTGCAAAACGGCGAGACACATTACACCTCCAATTGGGGTAAACTGGAACTACGCCAGGCAATCGCCGAAAACCTCATGAAGTTATACAACGTCTCTTATGACCCAACGAATGAAGTCATCGCGACTGTGGGTGTTTCAGAGGCTTTATATCTTACTTTCACCGCGATTCTCGACCCAGGCGATGAAGTCATTATTCCTACGCCCTGTTTTGTTTCGTACCAGGCAGAAGTCATCCTGGCGGGCGGCGTTCCTATCGAAGTACCGGCGCGCGAGGAAAATGATTTTTGCGTGGATTCAGCGGATATTCGCAAAGCCATCACAGCGCGCACAAAGTGTATCTTTATCGGTTATCCATCCAACCCCACCGGCGCGGTTGCCACGCGTGAAGTGATGCTTGAGATCGCCAGGATCGCCGAGGAACATGATCTGCTGGTTGTCTCGGATGAAATTTATGACCGTCTTGTTTATGATTTTGAACATGTTTGTTTCCCCGCGCTCAGTGAGGATTTGAAAAAACGCACGATTCTGCTGGGCGGCTTCTCGAAGGATTACGCCATGACCGGCTGGCGCATTGGTTACGCCTGCGGACCCGCCGACATCATCCAAGGTCTGGTACGCATTCATCAATATACGATCATGTCCGCACCGACTACGGCACAGGATGCCGCGCTGGTCGCGCTGCAAAGCGGCGAACCGTACGTACAGGAAATGGTCGCCGAATATGACCGCCGCCGCAGGCTGCTGGTCGCCGGGCTAAACCGTCTTGGTCTCCATACCTTCGAGCCGCGCGGTGCGTTCTATGCCTTCCCCAACATCAGTGCCTCTGGCATGAGTGATGAGGATTTCGCCGAAAAATTATTGCGTGAAGAGCATGTGGCCGTCGTTCCGGGCAATGCCTTTGGACCGGGCGGCGAAGGGTTTGCCCGCATGTGTTATGCAACGGAATACAGCAAGATCGAAGAAGCCCTGCATCGCATGGAAAAGTTTATGAAGCGGTATGGGTAAAAAGAGAAATTAAAGAATTGTTCTTAGAAGCGAAGGATTGGGTGGACCAGGTACGTCCGCCCTTTTTGATTCTATTTCCACTATCCATAGGGCGGACCCAACACCTGGATCTCATAATATTCCGAGTAACAGGCCGTCGCCCAAAATTTTGGATTTCCATTGGGCCGATCGAGATTGGCCCAGCCACCCATCGGGGGGATGGTAATCGATTCCTCGCCGTTTAACTTTGCCTGCTTGATCATTGCATCTACCTGATCCCATTGTTCGGCAAAATTGCTGTATATGCCACGGTTTTCATATAAAGTCTTTGCGTTAGCCCAGGAAGAGAATGAAATCAGAACCACGGCACATAGCAACAGACCTACCTTTGTGTAGGGCAATGCCAGGAAGTTGGTGGTGGTTGACATCCATTTGCCGATCATCAGACCCATAAACCCAAAGCCAAGAACCATGACATAGGTAGGCACAATAAAAGTACGAGGAGCAGGCATTGTAGAAAGTCCATATACGGATGGAAGCAGAGAGGCAAACGAAAGGAAAATGACGGCCATGATTCCCAGAATGATCCACCTTCCCGTGGATGTGTTCTCCTTCGATTGTGTGCCGATGCATAAAGCTAGAAGAGCCACTCCGAGAAGTGCAGTCACCTTCTCAAAAGAGTTGAAAATCTCCGATAAATAGGCTGAATAGCCCACCGTTGTAATTTCGATCATGCGAAAGAAATCAGGATGTGGCGGAAAGAAGGTCATTCGACGGGCAGCACCCGGCGACAGGGCCATAATGGATAGAGACAAAGCCGATCCGACCATTGCCGCAGAAAGCAACGGAAGAAGCTTATTATCAGAACGTAATCTTCTGTCGAATAGATACAGCCCGGTTAATCCAGCAAAAAACAGAAACTGAACGGTCGTGAATGTTTCGTTATACCCTCCGCTGAACAATGCCAGCAGAAAACTGAAAAGACACCCAAGCAAGATCTTTCTTCTCGTGGATAATTTGTCCATTGCCCAACATAGATAGGCAAGATGAAACGCTATGGAGGCAAATGGGGGCACATATGTTCGCATCCCATTCCACCAGTAGAGAACAGTTTGCACATCCGGACTCACAGCAACGATCGCATAAACCAGGCTTATTCCCTGGGAAAGGGATAGCCATATTGGAACATCTCTTGAAACTGTTTTCTGCAGGAACTTGTGGCACATGAGGGAGGCGCCGATGACACACAAAAGTAAAACAACGAAAGGAACGAAACGTACACCCATGGCGCCTATATAACTGAGAAGATCATCGGTGGCGATTGCAGAATATCGTCCACCCCAGTTGTTATACCAATGCCAGATGTAACGAAGCATTTTAAAGCGCCGGGCATCATTTATCGAACAGAAGTCATCAGCCATGAAACGGCTGAACGTGCCGATGTAAGAAAAGAGGAGTAAGACCAGGCCGGGTGGTACGATAAAAAAGAGAGCAGAAAAGTACTTGTGATTTAGCATATTCATGAAGGTTGAATCCGATTATACAACGTCAGCATGGGCCTAAGCGTTGAAGCGCTTGTAGGTGTAAAATAAAAAATCCGACCCATCCATTTGGAGGAAAACTTGAGTACTCCTGCAAACTTTGAAAGGGAAATCGATGCCTTCGTCAACCAAGCCATGCAGGCGTGGAATATTCCCGGGCTGGCATTCGTCATTGTGAAGGATGATCAAGTCATGCTCGCAAAGGGATATGGCGTCCGTAACATGAGCAAGACCGATCCAGTGGATGAACATACTCTGTTCGCGATTGGCTCGAACACCAAAGCCTTTACTGCGACGGCCATCGGTTTACTGGTGGAGGATGGAAAACTTGCCTGGGATGACCCGGTTACAAAACATCTCCCTACGTTCCAGTTGCAGGATACACACACGACACAACTCATCACCATCCGCGACTTGCTATGTCACCGCAGCGGACTCGGCACCTGGGCCGGAGATGTCCTGTTGTTGAGTAGTTATCCCACGGAAGAAGTTGTACAGCGTTTACGCCATATTCTGCCTGATTACAGCTTTCGCGCCGGGTACGGGTATTCCAATCTCATGTTCATCACCGCCGGGTTGATCATCGAAACGGTGAGCGGCATGAGCTGGGATGACTTCATCCGCCAGCGCATCTTCGGGCCACTCGGCATGATCGATAGCGTGACCAACCCATGTTATTTCGAACATCGCACGAACATTGCAACTCCTCATGAAGACGTAAAAGGCAAACTGCAAACCGTGGTTTATCGTGAGGACGCGCACGTCGGCGCGGCAGGCTCGATCTGTGCCTCTGTTGCGGATATCGCCTCCTGGCTGAGGTTGCAGATCAATCAGGGCAACCTGAATGGAAAACAAATCGTCGACTCTTCCATATTAACGGAGACACATACGCCTCATACACCCATCCGGCTGACAGCCGTCGAGAGAAAGTTGTTCCCCTCCCGGCATTTCTCTGCCTATGGACTCGGCTGGTTCCTGAATGACACGTATGGCCAATTCATTGTCCGTCATACCGGCGGCGTGGACGGGATGCTCTCTTCTACGGTGTTTCTGCCTGGAGAAAGAATTGGCATCGCGGTGCTTACGAACAAGTTGCCGAATGCCGGGCACATTGTGTTATCCCATTACCTCATTGAGAAATTGCTGGGCCTGACTCCTCAGGATTGGATCCAAATCTACGCCGACCTTGAAAAAGAAGAGAAAGAAAAAGGCGAAAAGGTCAGGCAACAACGAGCTGCTTCGCGCGCAAAAAACACCTATCCATCGTTAGCGTTGGAGAAGTATGCCGGGGCGTATGACAGCGCCATTTTAGGAGGAGCAGCCATCCACGTAGAGGGAAGCGAGCTCTACATCCAGTTGCAGGCGCACGAATCCATATCCGGGAGGTTGGAACATTGGCACTATGATACCTTCCTCTGTCATTGGAATGATCCTGTGCTCGGCGAAAGCCTCATTCCCTTCATCACCGATGGACAGGGACAGGTTGCCGAATTCCGAGTAAAAATCCGGGAAGATTGGATCGACCCACTGGAGCATGTATTCAAAAAGATGAATTAATAATGTTGTTGCCGAAATGTTTCTTTGAGTCCGAACCTAATTTCAAGTTATACAAGCAACCTGCGCGATGTTTTATATAAAACCAGATACAGCCCAGCCAGAAAAATGGCAAAGATCAGGACATTCCATCCACTTGTGTATGCGTCCCCAAGCGCAAGGCGCGATAGCGTGACGATCGGTGAAAGATTCAGCAGAGTGCTGATGGCAGCTGCCGTCAGCAACATGAGCGAGTAAATGAACTGGGAACGTTCACGGTCTTTCAATAGAACCGCGCTGAGTGCTGCGAAGGTGGATGTGATACCTGCAACGACCACTGCCAACAAGAGAATCCAGCCTGTGTTTTGGATGGCGACCCCATTCCACTGTAATAATGTGAGCCACGCAATACACTGCAAAATGGATAAGATGATCGAAGAAATAATCTTTGCTCCCACCATCCCATTGAGCGTCAGTGGCGCGGATAAAAGCGTTTGGATTGTATTGTTTTCCACCTCTTCCGTGAGCGAGTCGGCGGTCATGCTGCCTGAAACAAAGGCGGGGAAGAACATCAGCAAAGGGATAAGCACCGAGTAGACAAATTCAAAAGATGTTGAAGGTCTGCCTTTCAGGTCCGTATAGCGGACCTGGATCCCTTTTTGCGCGCGCAGCACATTCTCATATTGTTTGAGTGGTTCCTGAAGCACCAGGTGAACCAGCGAGCTGATCGTGTTGGACTCAGGCAGGTATAACTTAATTTCTGTAAGGCCGTTTGCATTCTGGGGAGTATCTACAATGGCAAGCACTTCGCCCCGATAATAAGCATCCTGTGCGTTCGATAACGTGGCATACTGTAAAGTCTGCAGACCGCGGTCACTTATCAACGAGCCCAGGATATTCTTGGATGAATTGACCACCCCAATCCTTATCCTTGGGCCGCTGAATCGCAGAATCGTATCCGAGTCATATAAAGACAGCATCCCCAACAATAACCCCGATGAGAAAGAGGCAATGAATAACTGGATGAGGATCGAGATCGTGATGGTACGGTCACGGACGACCGAAGCCAATTCCTTTTTGACGACAGCCAGAAGCGGAATCAAAATCCACCTCGCAACACATAAACGTTATAAATCACGTGCACGGTAGTTCCAATACCCAGTGCCAACACGTAGGGGAATTTCAATTTTATGCTTAACCAGGTAATAATTGCGGTGAAAACAAAGTGGGCGATCAGCGGTATGAATAGCAGCAAACCTGCGCCGAACAACGCGCCTGAAACCGGCGCATCAGAAACGATGTTGAGCGAAAGGAAAACCAGGAGTTTCTCGCCAACGAGAAATCCCAATGCCGAGAGAAACGACAATCCGATAATGTTGCGCGCAGACTTCACCACGCCATGCTCCGCGAGCGCCAGGATTCCAGCTGCTTTGACGATTTCCTCAAACAGGGCGGAGGCAATTAACGTAAAGCCGAGTATCAAACGAGCAGGCAGGTTGGTAGCAAACGCCAGGAAGACGATCTGCGACATATATATGATCGGGACCACAAAAAAACTCAACAATGGCACAGAAAAGGGAGGTTTGGAATGAGCAAGCATCAGATAGATTGCATTGCTGACCTTGCGCGTGAGCGGTTTATAACCCATCAAAAATTCTTCGTTGAGCATCCGCGTTCCGGCAAACATCGCTAATCCAAAAATAGCTGCCATCGGCAGAGATGGAAACAAATACTCGCGCCAGCCGAATGACTCGTTACGATACATTTTCACCGCCAGCGTCAGTGGGGAAATATAGGAAAAATCATTGACATTAGTGAACATCGCGGGGACTATCAGATAAGCAGTTGTCAATGTGGTCACAAGCATGGCAATAAATGTGATGTCCTTGAATGTGCGGTAGAACAACGGCACCATCAGGTAAATCGCGAATGTAAAAAGGGTAGCCGGCGTAAAGATGGCCAGTGTAAGCGGTATGTTTGCCTTTGTGAACACGGCGATCAATATGGTGCTGAAAAGCGCAAAGCTGGCATAAGGCAGCATCTTCCCCAAAATAATTTGAAATGGCGTGATAGGGGTGGAAAGCAAAATCGTCAGGCGGCGATTGATCTTTTCATCCATAAAACTGCTGGTAAAAAAGATACTGATGAA
>Ga0075418_10009862_pt1 | contig 10703 bp, 13 predicted proteins | sample SoiMetdeltSBSDD2_FD_81776 | JGI IMG/M metagenome (GOLD analysis project Ga0075418, IMG submission 81776) | Bulk soil microbial communities from a Populus tree surrounding site in Tennessee, USA - Soil MetaG P. deltoides SBSDD2 | ecosystem: Environmental > Terrestrial > Soil > Tree plantation...
TGCGCATGAGTTATTGCAACCATTGCTGGGAACACAGGTGGCACCCGTACTTTTTGCAGTGGCGTTGATCGCGTCCGGGCAAAGCTCAACAATTACAGGTACGCTCGCAGGACAAATCGTAATGGAAGGTTATTTGCAATTGCGTATCGCTCCATGGGTAAGAAGATTAATGACGCGGTTAATAGCGATCATTCCTGCTGTTATTGTTATTTTAGTAAATGGTGAAGAGAATATCGACAGCCTCCTTGTACTAAGCCAGGTAATTTTGAGTTTGCAGCTTGGATTTGCAATCATTCCGCTTATTCATTTTACAAGTGATAAACAATTGATGGGAAAATATGCCGTAAAACCGCTGGTGATCTTTATTGCTTCTGCAATAGCAGCTGTACTTGTGTATTTAAATATTAGAATGGTGGTAGAGCAGGCTACAGGTTTCTTTGCCACCCCCGACAACATTTTCTGGAAGATTGTGATCATATTGGCAGGTATATTCTATGTAAGTCTTCTTGTCATTGCAATTGTTTACCCGTTACGTAAAAAGCAATTGCACCTGAAACAAATCCATGGTGAGCCTGGAAAAATTGAATCGGCTCCCATACCATCGTACAATAAAATTGCAATTGCAATCGATCTTAGTTCAAATGATCCCAAATTGATCGCCCACGGCATCGGCCAGGCTAATCCTAAAACCTCTTTTGTATTGATACACGTGGTAGAAAGTGTGTCGGCAACGATTCATGGTAAGGATAGTGATGACCTGGAAACTAGAACAGACAGGGAAAAGGTAGAAGATTATGTTTCGCAGCTAAAAGCAAAAGGATTTGCGGCCGAGGGTAAGCTTGGATTCAAAAGCCGGGCAAAAGAAATTATACGAATTGCAAAAGAATCAAATGCGGACATGCTTGTCATCGGTGCGCATGGACATACGGGATTGAAAGATCTGGTGTATGGAGAAACAACCGATGCCGTTCGACATGGGCTATCAATCCCAGTTTTGGTAGTAAATCTTTAATCTTATGTGGCAGGAATTAGCAATTATTTCGACTATGGTAGCTATTGGAAGTATTTTCTTCGGACATTTTGAAGAAAAGACTCCAAAGTGGAGACGCTTACTGAAATTTATCAGTTACACTACCGCGCTTTGTCTTATCTCGCATTTCTTTGGAATAAAATGGTTTTACGTAACGCTTGGAGTTATGATCTTGTTTGTTTTTATCATTCATGCATGGTGGCTGCCGAAGAAAGGCATAAATGGTCTTACTGGCGAACCAAGAGATAAATATTATGAACTTAGAGGATGGAAAAAGAAAAATTAGTTTTGATGGACAAAAACTTTTTTCGAATATTCTTTTACCATGTGTTTGAATCGGCTAAACGTTTCAGGTTTTATATTGAGATAAGAGGCGAGATATTTCTGCGGTACACGTTGCATCAGTTCAGGATGCCTTGAAACAAATCTCAGAAATCTTTCTCTAGGGGTTAGTTTTACAAGCTGGCTTTGCCATTTATCCTTCAATACCATTGTGGCAGTAATTACTAAGCGGCCAAGCTGTTGCATTTTTTCCGATGAAGAATAAATTGTTTCAAGACACTCATAGGTGATCGATGTCAGCTCGCATGGCTCAATTGCTTCCACTATATATTCAGAAGGTGTGCGACTATGAAATGATTCCTGTGCATGAATGATATGACCTTCATAGGAGATCTGAGTATTGATCTCGTCGTTCTCCCGTTTATAATATTTTCTCGCCAGTCCGTTGTCAATAAAATTGAAATACTGCTCCACCTCACCCGCATGCGTAATGATTTCTTTTTTTCCGAATTGCCGGTTAATAATGCAGGGAACTATATGCTTTTCATATTCTTCGGCGGTGAGTGGGATAAATTTATTGAGGAAGTCCAGGAATGTCTTGGTTGCCATAATCATGCATTCGTCTTCTAAGTTAGGGAATAATTGATTCAAATCAATCGAAAGCCAATCTTTTTTTACTGACACCCGGTCATTTTTTCCTTTTGGCAAATAAAGCTTTCAGGCGGCTAAACGTTTCGGGTTTTATTTGAAGGTATGAGGCAAGGTACTTCTGAGATACACGTTGCAACATATGGGGATGATGGTCCATATACTCATAAAATCTTTCACGGGTTGATTTTGAGAGGCGGTTATACCTGTTTTCATCTTTCTTAATAAACATTCCCTGCAGTATCATTCGGCCCAGCCTTTCGCCTTTTGGAAATTTATCCAGTGCTTCTTCCATCTTATCATAGGTAAGCGAGACCATCATGGTAGGTTCTAACGTTTCCAGCACCACCATTGAAGGGGTTCTTGTTAAAAAAGATATTTCAGATTGAACTACGTGACCTTCAGTCGCCAGTTGCAAAGTGCAATCGCCTTTTTTTACCGGTAAGTATTTTCTTACTAATCCTTTTACAACAAGATTAAGATAGTTGTCAAAGTCGCCTTCTTTCACAATTACAACTCGTTTATCAAATTTCCTGATCTCACAATATTGCAAAAGGTCCAGCAACTCCTCGCGGGTTATTGGCATAAACTTTCCCAAATATTTTTGGGCATAGTCGAGATAAACTGGATCCATGTCTGCGAATGCCTTGTTCATTTTTCCTTAACCATTAGGTGTTTTAGTCGACTAAAAGTTTCTGGTTGAATTTCCAGGTAGGATGCAAGATATTTTTGCGGAACTCTTAAAACAAGGTCAGGATTTTGTTTCATAAAATTCACGAACCTTTCCTTTGTTGAATACTTGATCATATCAAGATTGTGATATTCTATTTGTAAAAAGAAGGCAGTGATGATCTTTCGTCCAAACTTCTCCCACTTTTTGTCTGAGTCAAAGAGCTCTTCCAGGTCCGCTTTCGAAAGGGCCAATGCCGTGACAGGCTCGATTGTTTCAAGTACATAACGACTTGGTTCGCCGGTAAGAAATGAAATGACAGAACCCATGAGTCCTCCTTCCCTGACCAAATGTGTGATCAACTCCTGTTTTCCCTTATAGAAATAACGACGGGTAATTCCTTTCAAAACGAAATAGATAGTTGTAGCGGTTTCGCCTATATCCACAACCTTTGTTTTTTTATCAAAACTGACGGGATGAAGTTTTGAGGCAAGCGTTTGGAATTCTTCTTCGGTCAGTTCTACATGTCGGTTAATAAACTGTCGAACCTCATCAAGCATGTGGCAAGTTATGATTTATCAACGTTATTCGCATCAGCTGAATGTCATAGGCTGGTTCAGCAGGCTTTGCCTTTGTATGATTGGCTCAATTCCTGTAGGTTTGCGCCAAAAATAATATTTCAATGTTACTTTCATAACCTTCTCCCATTTTTCTTTAAAAAATTTTAAACAATGGCAAGTAAAATCAAAGTTGCGAACCCGGTAGTAGAACTCGATGGCGATGAAATGACACGTATCATCTGGACGTTCATCAAAGAAAAACTCATTCTCCCCTATCTTGATATCGATATTAAATATTATGATCTTGGTATTGAATTCCGTGATCAAACAAACGACCAGGTGACTATTGATGCCGCCAATGCAATCAGGCAATACGGCGTTGGGATCAAATGCGCTACCATCACTCCTGACGAAGCAAGAGTACAGGAGTTCAAATTGAAACAAATGTGGAAGAGCCCTAACGGAACTATCAGGAATATTTTGGATGGCACCGTTTTCCGTGAACCGATCGTGATAAAAAATATTCCAAGGCTGGTAACGAACTGGACCGCCCCGATCATTGTTGGCCGTCATGCGTTTGGTGATCAATACCGTGCAACAGATACCGTCATCAAAGGAAAGGGGAAACTCACCATGACATTTACACCTGAAGGCGGTGGCGAGCCTCAAACTTTTGAGGTTTTCAACTTTAAAGGCGATGGCGTTGCCTTGACCATGTATAATACGGATGAGAGTATCATAGGTTTTGCAAGAAGTTGCTTTAATATGGCCCTGAATAAAAAGTGGCCGTTGTATATGTCAACAAAGAATACGATACTTAAAAAATACGATGGCCGTTTTAAGGATATTTTTGAAGAGATCTACCAAAAGGAATTTAAAGGAGAGTTTGACAAGGCTGGTATCACATACGAACACCGCCTGATCGATGACATGGTAGCAAGTGCTCTAAAATGGAATGGCAATTTTGTGTGGGCCTGTAAGAATTATGATGGCGATGTGCAAAGTGATACGGTTGCCCAGGGCTTTGGGTCGCTTGGTTTAATGACTTCGGTACTTGTAACGCCTGATGGAAAAACAATGGAAGCGGAAGCGGCTCATGGAACAGTGACCCGTCATTATCGTGAACATCAGAAAGGAAAACCAACCTCAACCAATCCCATTGCATCCATTTTTGCATGGACAAGAGGACTAGCATTCCGCGGCAAACTTGACAGTAACGATGCATTGATAAAATTTGCAAATGCACTTGAAGCCGTTTGTATTGAAACAGTGGAAAGCGGAAAAATGACAAAGGATCTTGCTGTTTGTATCCATGGCAATAAAGTGAATCATGGCGACCATTATTTATATACTGAAGAATTCCTGGATGCCATCGATACGAATCTTCGAAAGAAAATGAATCTCTGATTTGTCATCCTGAATAGAACGAAGTTTAAAGAACAAGCTGCGGTAAATAAGCAGGAAGAAAGTAATTTTATCATTCACTAAAAATTATTGAATGATAAAGTTGACACCATTCACGCAAAAAGAATTTGACAAACTTATTTCCTGGATCGACAATGAAGAATTGCTTATTACGATCGCCGGGTCTGTGTTTTCTTTTCCGTTAACAAGGAACCAGCTTCAAAAATACCTGGATGACGAAAAAAGCCATTCTTTCAACATCGTTGATTTATCTAATGACCAGGTGATCGGTCATGCTGAAATTGTATTGTCTGGCGACAACATGTACAAAATTGATAAGCTGATCGTTGGCGACAAATCAAATCGGGGAAAAGGGATCGGCCAATATGTGATCAACGAGCTTTTGGACTACGCATTTACAAAACTCAATGCAGGCACCGCGGAGTTGAATGTTTTTGACTGGAATATTGCGGGAATAAAATGCTATGAAAAATGTGGTTTCATAATGAACCCCGCCAAACAGGCAACATTCAAAGCGGGTGATGAGACGTGGACAGCGCTTAATATGACTGTGGAAAAAGAGAATTGGCTGAATAAAGTACATTCATAAATTTTATGCATCGAACCAAGCTTGACAATCCTGCATGGCATTCTCTCAACGAAACACACAGATCATTTGCCATTGGCAATGATGAAATAAAATTCTACCAACCCGGGATCTGTCCATTCGGGGGAATAAATTCCAGCCATCCTGATCTTATTTCTTTTGTTAACACCTACTCTCAACTAAGATCATTTTTTGTAATAGGAGAAAGACCTCCAACATCGCCTGAGCTAATCATAGAACAAGAATTAGTTTGTTTGCAAATGATCTGCCCCGCTTCGATACAAATTGAATACACTGAAATTATTCATAAGCTGAATCACTCGCACAGTAAACCGTTAACGAAACTTGTCAACCTGGTACAGCCGGGCTATTTCAAAGAAGGCACTTCATTGATGGGAGATTATTATGGTATTTTTAAAAACGATCAGCTTGTCGCTGTTACCGGTGAGCGAATGAAAATGTTTGGCTTTACCGAGATCAGCGCTGTTGTAACACATCCCGACTTCACCGGGAAGGGTTTTGCAAAACTGTTGGTAGCGTTTACAGCTAATAAAAATTTTGAACGGCAAATTATCCCTTACCTGCATGTTGCTGAAACAAATACCAATGCTATTAAGCTGTATGAGAAACTTGGATTTGCGACGCGGAGAAAAATTAGTTTTTGGAAAATGAAGAATTCCTACATTTAGTCAGCAGCTATTCGTTGAAATTGACTGTCTGCTGCAAAAACCAAACCTACAATTATGAGAAGATCATTTTTTCCCAGCGCGTTAATAGCCGGTTTAATAGCAGGTGCGCTGGACATCACCGCCGCATGCATAAATGCATATATTAAGACCAGCACCACGCCGGTACAGGTATTAAAAGGAATTGCAAGTGGGGCTTTTGGTAAAGAAGCTATTACCGGCGGACCCATGATGGCAGTCTGGGGTTTGATCTTTCATTTTATCATTGCCATTTCCTTTACTTTTTTATTTTTCTTCATAGCAAAACAAATTCCTTCATTCGTCAGGTATCCTTTGCCCGTTGGCATTATCTATGGTGTTTTTGTTTGGGCGACGATGAGATTTATCGTGCTACCCTATTTATCAACATTAAATCCAAGACCAATAGTAGGAAGTGAGGCGATAAAAAATGCCGTCATTGCTGCTGCTATTATTGTTGTGTGTGTTGGCATACCGGTTGCGCTGCTGGCGAGGAGATATGTGAAGGCAAATGCATTACCTTAGATCTTGCTTAGCGCCACATTTATCACTTCTTAAAAACATCAACAATGGTAAAAGTTTCAGTTTTCTATCCCAACGAGGAAGGAAAAAAGTTTGACATGGATTATTACCTCGCAACGCATATTCCACTGGTGAGGAGATTACTTGGTTCTGCCTGTACAAGCGCGGCAGTAGAACAGGGATTAGCCGGAGGTACACCTGGTTCAAAACCTACCTACGTGGCAATTGGTCATTTACATTTTAATACAGTGAATGATTTTGTTGCTTCTTTTACACCAAATGCAACGGAGATCATGAGTGATATTCCTAATTATACAGATACAACTCCTATTATCCAGATCAATGAAATAAAATTATAGCTGTTGTTTTATGATCAATATCGTTAGAACGGATTCTGATAATAAGGATTTTATTACCCTTGTAAAACAACTCGACAACTTTTTAGCCGAATTAGATGGTGAGGAACATGCCTTTTATAATTCACTTAATAAAATTGATAAGATAAAACATGTTGTTGTTGTATACGATAATGATAAACCGGTAGCCTGTGGGGCCATGAGAGAATTTTCTAAGACAGCAATGGAAGTAAAAAGAATGTACACATTGCCGGAATGGAGAGGCAAAGGGCTTGCTTCAATAGTTTTAAAAGAGTTAGAAAATTGGGCCGCCGAATTATCCTATCAAAAATGTGTATTGGAAACCGGCAAAAGGCAACCTGAAGCAATCGGGCTTTATAAAAAGAGTGGATATCAGATCATCCCGAATTATGGCAAGTATATAAACGTGGAGAATAGCGTGTGTTTTGAAAAAGCTATCGGCTAAATAGATTCTAACTTTCTCATACAGGCATCTCTTAACTGTAGTCAACGAGAAGAAGTCGAAAAATTTATTAACCTGTTTTTTCCTTTGCGTAGTTAAATATTTCATCCGCATTTTTCGGAGAAAACCATTTTATCTCCTTGTCTTTTCTGAACCATGTCATTTGCCGTTTCGCATACTGCCTTGTGTTTTTTTTGATCTCATCAATTGCTGATTCTAAAGACATTTTTCCTTCGAGGTATTCAAATATTTCAGAATAACCCACCGTTTGCAATGCGTTTAAATTTTTACACCGCAACAGGGATCTTACTTCTTCAACAAGACCCTGGGCTATCATCTTATCAACTCTTGAATCAATATTTTGATGAAGTTCTTCTTTTGGAAGCTCAAGCCCGATCTTAATAATATTAAAATCTCTTGTGGTCTTATTATTTTTTCGGAAATCAAGAATCGACCGGCCTGTTGATTCGATCACTTCCAATGCCCTCATCAATCTTTGAGGATTCCGGATCTCACCTACAGCATAAAATTGAGTATCCTTTTCTTTTATTTCATTTTGCAACCATACCATTCCTTTTTTGTCATAGTCCGCGATGATCTTTTTCCGGATAGCCTCGTCAACAGCAGGGATCTCATCCAATCCATCAGAAAAAGCTTTTATATAAAGCCCGGTTCCGCCGACCATGATCACCAGATCGTGTTTCCGAAACAATTCATTTACTTTTTGTAATGCATATTGCTCAAAAAACGCCGCATTGATATCTTCATTTACAGAATGGGAGGCAATAAAATGATGAGGAACTTCTTTTAATTCTCCTTCTGAAGGTCTTGCCACACCAATATTCAATTCTTTAAAACATTGGCGGCTGTCCGCTGAAATTATTTCTGTATGAAAATGTTTTGCAAGAGAGATAGCGACGGATGTTTTACCAACAGCAGTAGGACCACAAACTATAATGACCGTTTTGTTATGAGAACTCAATAATTATTAATTAATAATTATTAATTATTTAAACCGCATCCTCTTCCTCCGTGCCATTTTCACTAAACCCTGCATCCTCTCCTTCCTCATCTTTCTCAGCAAAACCTTCCGCTCCCTGCGTCAGGTCATATTTCTCTTCTACATCTGCAAACTTTTCTCCCAATAAACCCTTCGTTCCGTACTGACTTGGCGCTATGCCTTCGGTCCGGATAGTTGCAGGATAACTTAGCTTGGCATTTTCTTCTTTGGACACATTTATGAGTTCCACCAAAAAATTCCAGTTTTTGTTGAAGTCATAATTATAAATGAATTTCTGGCCGGGGTTTTTTATTTCACTGCCAACCGCCGTGTCTTTCATTAACAATGGCGGCGCCTTATAATCTTTTTCGTAAACGTCTAAAGAGATCTCTCTGCCCCGTTGCCAATGATCATTGCTGCGAAAGAAAGTGGCTTTATGTTTATTGTCAAACTCGTAAGCTCTCAATATCGCCTCGTGCAATTCAAAAAAAGTTTGTGTATGACGGAGCGCTACATCACGATAGATGCTGTCATCATCTTCAAAATATATTCTGAACTTTAAAATTGCCATAACCAAAATTACGACTTTAGATTTTAGTCCCGATAATTATCGGGAGCAGATTTCGGATTTTACTTTCGGATTTTTACAGGCTTAATATCTAATTCTTTTGCCTTTTCGAGCATAAATTTATATGCCTCATCATAATCATTAGCAATTACGCCATCGAGTATTGCGTCTTTAATTGCGTCTTTTATTATCCCGACAGGCTTTGATGGTTTTAATCCAAATATTTCCATGATCATTTCGCCATCGATGGGTGGCTGCCAGTTACGAATACGATCCTTTTCCTCCACTTCCTGGCAACGCTTTCTGACAAGCTCAAAATTCTCCATGTACTTCTTCACTTTCCACTTGTTCTTCGAAGTGATATCAGCATCACAAAGCATCATCAATGCATCAAAATCCTCGCCAGCATCAAACAACAAACGCCGGATTGCTGAGTCCGTGATATTTTCTTTTGTTAAACTTATTGGCCGAAGATGCAGTTCAACAAGCTTGCGAACAAGTTTCATTTTCTCATTCATCGGCAATTTAAGCTTACTAAAAATCTTTGGCACCATTCTGCCGCCAACAACTTCATGGCCGTGGAAGGTCCAGCCATGGCCTTCTTCAAATTTTTTTGTTACTGGCTTTGCAATATCATGCAATATGGCCGCCCACCTTAACCATGTATCATTTGTTTTCTCAGCAATGTTATCAAGCACTTTCAGTGTATGATAAAAATTATCCTTATGACCAATACCATCTTTGTATTCCGCACCTGCAAGGTCTACCATTTGAGGGAAAATGATGTGTAATAGTCCCGATTGGTATAAAAGATCAAAACCGATCGAAGGGATCCGGCTGTCTATAATTTTAATCAATTCATCGGTTATTCTTTCCTGGGAAACGATCGTGATCCGATCAGCACCATCCTTAATTGCCTTTAAAGTTTTTTCTTCAATATTAAAGTCCAGTTGTGATGCAAATCGGATGGCCCGCATCATGCGAAGAGGATCATCACTGAAAGTTTGTAAAGGATCAAGCGGTGTCCGGATAATCTTATTTTTGATATCAGTTAACCCATCAAATGGATCGATAAGCTTTCCATGATTTTTTTCATTCAGGCTTATCGCAAGTGCATTGATCGTAAAGTCACGACGTTCCTGGTCATCCTTTAAAGTTCCTTCACTAACCTTAGGCTTGCGCGAATGGTAGCGATAACTTTCTTTACGGGCGCCAACAAACTCGAGATCAAAAACTCCTTCTAACCCGATAGCTTTCGGATCTGCCCCGCCGGTGGAGACTTTTGAAGATTCACTATGATTTGAAAAATCTAATTTTAAATGCGCAGTCCCAAAATTTTTGAAATAGCTGAATTTTGGTTCAGGCTTGAACCTTTTAGCAACTGCTTTTGCCAATTCAATTCCGTCTCCCACACAAACAATATCTGCATCTTTTGTTTTGCGGCCAATGATCTTATCTCGTACAAAACCTCCAATCAGGTAACACTCCATACCCAAATCCTGCGCTGCATGAGACACCTTGTTTAAAATAAACAACTCCTTTTCTGTGCATTTGATATCCATTGTTTGCAAAGATGATTAAAAATTGATTATTGATTATTTATTATTAATTATTAAAATGGGATACTCCACAATAATGAATAATTAATAATAAATAATTATCAGTGACGATCATTCCCTGAGAATAGTCACATTCCCATTATCCCATTTAATAAGTGAAGATGGCTGTGCGGGAGCATCATCATTCTGGCGATGACCAACAATATAACCGACTCCCTTTTTTATTTCATCACTGACCTCTTTATAGGTTTTTGGTGCAGGCTCGCCTGAAATATTTGCTGAAGTGGAAACGACAGGTTTTTTGAATCTCCTGAGGAGGTGACGGCAAAA
>Ga0075418_10009864_pt1 | contig 10703 bp, 9 predicted proteins | sample SoiMetdeltSBSDD2_FD_81776 | JGI IMG/M metagenome (GOLD analysis project Ga0075418, IMG submission 81776) | Bulk soil microbial communities from a Populus tree surrounding site in Tennessee, USA - Soil MetaG P. deltoides SBSDD2 | ecosystem: Environmental > Terrestrial > Soil > Tree plantation...
CGACAATCGCTATTTCATAGGGTTCGGTCACGGCCGTACCGAGGGCAGACTTGGTGCCAGGGACGGGGGGATGGGCGGCGGGCGACGACAGGCGACAGGCGACAGGCGACAGGCGACAGGCGACGGAAAAAAAACCCCCGGGAAGCTCATCTCGCGTAGAGAGGCATCCCGAGGGTGGTCCGCTTTCTAGCCGTCGTCCGTCGCCCGTCGCCCGCCGCGCGTTTATTTCACTTTTCCTGGAGGAAGCGCGTAGAGCAGTCGCGCCGTGGCGCGGTCCGCATCGGACAGCTCCTTCACGCGGACCTTTGGCGTCATGATGTTCGCCGTGTCCGTCGTGTGATCGAGCCCGATCAGGTGACCCACCTCGTGGAGCGCGATGGCGCGAACGGCGGAGTTGTCGAGCGGCTCGCCGCCGCGATGGTGAATCGCGAGAACGATGTTCGCCTCGACGATCCACCAATCATCGTCGTGCGCCCAGAGCGTCTTGCCGCTGATCTGCTCATCGAAGCGATCGATCCACGTGACGTGAATGTCGGCTTTCGACGAGTCAGGCACGAACGAGAACGCGAGCGGAATTCCCGTCAACGCCCATTCCTCGAACGCGGCGCGCACGATGTCCGGGAAGCCAGCGCTGAAGTCCGACGTCGGCGTCTCCGGCTGAACCCAGACACGAAGCGGGCGCGTGCGACGGTCCGGCCATCGGGCTAGCGCCGAATCGCGCTCCAGCAGCAGCTCGTCCACGTACGTGCCCGGCGATCCCTCGCGCAGCCGGCGGCGAATCTCATCGAGGTCGCGGGACGCGCTCACCGCTTCCGTCACCGGCGTGACGGCCGGGCGCACCCGCGGCGTCTCGCTCGGGCCGTTGGCGATCGGGGCGGACACCGCTCCGTCGAGGTATTCCGAGTAGACGCGTGCACCACGGGCCTCGACGGCGACGAAGACCGCGAGCGCTGTGACGACGGTACCGAACACCAGATCCAGACGACGCATTACTCGTGGTTACGCCGTGGGAGTCGCGAGAAACGACTCGATGAGGGTGAAGAACAGCTCCGGTGACTCCCAGAACGGCATATGGCCCGCGTCGGGGATCACTTCGAGACGTGCATTCCCGAGCGTCGCAACGATCTCACGCGCGACGGTGACGGGTAGCAGGTCCCGCTCTCCGTGAATGACGAGCGTGGGGACCGAAACGCCACGAAGCAGCGGCCGCCAGTCGTAACCCTCGCCGCGCAAGCGTGCGGCGACCGCCGCACCGGTCCGGCTATTCGATCGCGGCGGCGTGAACATCGACGCGAGTGACGGATCGGCGAACCACGCCGCGTACATCGCCCGCGAGTACGCGCTGTGGACGCCGGGATCCGGTTGCAGGAGCGCCTGGGTATCCAGGTGCTCGAGGATCGCGCGGTCGCCCGAACCGAGTCGGGGCAGCGCATCGCGCAGGAGACTCTCCTGCCAGTTGCCGACGGGACCGACGCTGTCCACGAGCACGAGACGCCGGACTGCCGACCGATCCCGCTCAGTGGCGAGCATGGCAAGCCCACCGCCCCACGAGTGACCAAGCACGTCCCAGGTGCCCAGACCAAGCGCTTCGCGAATCGCTGGGAGATCGCCGGCGTCGTGCTCGATGCGGGCGGCGCCAGCGCCGGGTGGCGCTTGCGACGCACCACGACCTCGCTGGTCGTAGAGGATGAGCCGACGGCGCTCGGACAAGGGAGCCAGAGCGGGCCATAACAGGTTGTGATCGAACAACAGTCCGCCATTCACACACACGAGCGGTATCGCTCCGTGTATCTCAGGGGAGAGGTACACGGCGAACTCGAGCCCGCGTGCGTGAACGACGCGCCGGGTTAGGCGCGGCGCTTTAGGGCGCGAGCGTCGAAAAGCGATGAACCGGTCGCGGGGGGTGATCTGCGGAAGGAAACGGCCGCGACAAGATAGTGATATACATCACAATCGCAACAGTTCCCTTAGGGGCAGCCGGGAGCTTCTAGCCCCGTCGCTTTCGACCCACAAGCCTGCCGAGCAAGCCGCCGAGATAGTCGGCGAGCGCGCGAAACAATACCGGGATCAGTCGAACCGGCTGGCCGGACACCGGCGCTCGCGAATCCGTCGGAGCGCTCGGCATCGGCGTCATTGGAACGATCGAGCCAGACGTCGGCGTTGCGAGAACCGACGACCATCCCGGCGCCCCAGGCGGAGCTGTCGGCAGCTCGGCCGCGCTCTGTGATCGCTCGCTTGTCGCAGGCCCCTCGGTTGACTCCGGCGCGGCTCCGGGCGACTCGGTGAGAGTCGCGCGGACACACTCCGTGAACTGCTTGAACATCTGCTTATTGACGGTCTCGATCATGCCGCGGCCGAACTGCGCGATGCGTCCGACGATGTCGATGTCCGCGGCGACGCTGACATGAGCGTTACCATTTGCGAGCCCAACCACCGAGCTCGTCATCGTCATCTTCGCGGAGCCGGCGCCACCGCTCTCACGTCCCTCGCCGGTCATCTTCACGACGCGGTTCGCGTCGTCGCGCTCGGTGAGAATCACCTTGCCGGCATACGCGGTCGAAATTGGTCCGACCTTCACCTTCACGCGACCGAGAAACGTGTTCTCGTCCTGAACGGACGTGAGCTCCGCACCGGGAAGGCAATTGACCACTTGTCGCGGGTCGGTGAGATACGCCCACACGCGATCGGGGTGCGCCTGAATCTCGAAGGCTTCTTCGATTCGGATCGACATCGCACCTCCACCGTACGGTCATTGACACTGCGGAACCGCGAGACACTTTAGCGCGAGCAGCGCGCCGGTCAAGCCGCGCGTTGTCGTTTCGTGCTACCACAACTCGCGGAGGTGCCGATGATCCCGTCCCGGTTCGATTATGTCGCGCCCTCCACGCTGGACGATGCGGTGACGCTGCTGCGCGAGCACGGCGGTGAAGCGAAGGTTCTGTCCGGCGGTCAGAGTCTGATCCCGATGTTGAAGCTTCGCCTGGCGACGCCGACCGTACTCGTGGACATCAACCGCATACCTGGCCTCGACTACGTCGAGGAGCGCGACGGCGCGTTGCACATCGGCGCGCTCGCGCGCGAAGCAGAGCTCGAGCACTCGGCGGTCGTGCGGACGCGGTATCCGTTGCTATACGACACCGCCCGCGTGATCGCCGACCCGATCGTGAGCAACTCGGCGACGATTTGCGGCAACGTCGCGCACGGCGATCCAGGCAACGATCATCCGGCAACAATGATCGCGCTCGACGCGGCGTTCGTGATTCGCGGAGCAAACGGAACGCGGACCGTCGCCGCGCGCGACTTCTTCGTAGGCCTCTTCACGACGGTGCTCGAGCCGGAGGAGATCGTGACGGAGATCGTGATTCCATCGCCGCCGCCGCATTCTGGCGGCGCGTACATGAAGCTCGAGCGGAAGGTTGGCGACTTCGCGACGGCCGCCGTCGCGGCGCAGGTCACGCTGGACGCCAATGGCGCCTGCCAGCGTGCGGGCATCGCCCTAACGAATGTCGGCGCGACGCCCATCCGCGCGGCGAGCGCCGAGGCGTTCCTTGTCGGCAAGCCGCTCGATGCCGCGACCATCGGGGAGGCGGCGACGATGGCCGCGGCGGCGGCCGAGCCGGTAGCCGATCGGCGCGGGAGCGAGGACTACAAGCGTGACCTCGTCCGCGTGCTGGCAGCGCGGGGGCTCCAGACGGCCGCGCGCCGGGCGCGCGGCGAGACCAGCAGGCGAGAGGTCTGACATGTCTACGCACACCATCACGGTCACGGTCAATGGCCAAGCGCACACGGCCGAAGTCGAGTCACGGCTCCTGCTCGTGCATTTCATCCGGGACACGTTGCGCCTAACGGGCACGCACATCGGCTGCGATACCAGCCACTGCGGTGCGTGCACGGTGCTGCTCGATGACCGGCCGGTGAAATCCTGCACGGCCTTCGCGGTCCAGGTGGACGGCCACGCGATCCGCACGGTGGAGGGCCTGGAGCAGGGTGGCGCACTCCATCCGGTGCAGGCCGGCTTCAAGGAGGAACACGGGCTGCAGTGCGGCTACTGCACGCCGGGCATGATGATGACAGCCACGGCGCTGCTCGAGCACAACACGAACCCGACCGAAGAGGAGATTCGCCAGGCGATCTCTGGCAATCTGTGCCGATGCACCGGGTACGTGAACATCGTGAAGGCCATCCAGCACGCTGCGGGCGCGATTCGCGCCGCCAATGCCGCGACGCCCGCGCATGGGGTCGCCGCCGTCGGCGAAACCGCCACCGCCTGACACTTCAATGTCATCCCGAGCGCAGCGAGCCGGCGCTTGCCGGCTCGGGATGACGGGGATTCCGACATGATACAAGAACCGCGCACCAGCCCCGAAGTCGGCGGAATGGGGCACTCGATGAAGCGCAAGGAAGACGGTCGCTTCATTCGCGGGAAAGGCAACTACGTCGATGACATCGTGCTGCCCGACATGCTGTTCATGGACATCGTGCGCACGCCGTACCCACACGCGAAGATTCTGAACATCGACACGTCGCGCGCGCTCGCCACGCCCGGCGTGCTCGCCGTGATCACCGGTCGCGATCTCGAGAAGTACAACCTGCACATGATGCCGACGCTCATGAGCGACACCCAGATGGTGTTGCCGACGGATCGCGTCGTCTACCAGTCGCAGGAGGTCGCCGCGATCATCGCCACGAGTCGTTATGCGGCCGCCGACGGGGTTGCCGCCGTGGACGTGGAGTACGAGCCGCTGCCTCCGGTGGTCGACCCCTACAAGGCGATCGAACCGGGCGCGACACTCGTGCGTCCGGACAAAAAGGACACGAACCACATCTGGCACTGGGAAGCCGGCAACAAGGATGCGACGGAGCAGGTGTTCAGGGATGCGGACCTCACCGTGTCGGAACACCTGTACATTCCGCGCATTCACGTCGCGTCGATCGAGACGTGCGGCTGCGTCGCCAGCTACGACAAGGCGCGCGAGCAGCTGACGGTCTACATGACGACGCAGGCGCCCCACGCGGTGCGCACCGTCGTGGCGCTCGTCGCCGGCCACGTTGGCCTGTCCGAGGAGCGCATCCGTATCATCGCGCCGGACATCGGTGGAGGGTTTGGCGGGAAGGTGCCGGTCTATCCGGGCTACGTGGTCGCGATTGCCGTGTCGTTCCTGTTAGGCAAGCCGATCAAGTGGATCGAGGATCGGATGGAGAACCTGCAGGCCGACTCGTTCGCGCGCGACTATCACATCGACGCCGAGCTCGCCCTCAAGAAGGACGGGACGATCACGGGCCTCCGGGTGAAGACGCTCGCCGACCACGGCTGCGCCGACGCCGCCGCGAATCCGTCGAAGTTTCCGGCCGGGTTGTACAGCATAGTCACGGGCTCGTACGACATCGGCGCCGCGCACGTTGCCGTCGACGCGGCGTACACAACGAAGCCACCTGGGGGCGTCGCCTACCGGTGCTCATTTCGCGTCACCGAAGCCGTCCACGCCATAGAGAGGCTCGCCGACATCGCCGCTCACGAGCTCGAGATGGATCCGGCCGAGTTCCGGCTGAAGAACTTCATCCGTCCGGAGCAGTTCCCCTACAAGTCCGCGACAGGGTGGACGTACGACAGCGGGAACTACAAAGCGGCGCTCGAGCTCGCGATGCAGAAGATCAACTACGCGGAGCTTCGACGTGAGCAGCTCGAGAAACGTTCACGCGGGGAGCTGATGGGAATTGGCATCGCGAGCTTCACGGAGATCGTGGGCGCCGGACCCTCGCACACCTTCGACATCCTCGGCCTCAAGATGTTCGACTCGGCCGAGATTCGCATTCACCCGACGGGCAAGGCGCTCGCGCGATTCGGAACGAAATCGCAGGGTCAGGGGCACGAGACCACGTACGCGCAGATCGTGGCGGAGGAGCTGGGGATTCCGGCGGCGCACGTACAGATCGAGGAGGGGGACACCGATACGGCGCCGTACGGACTCGGTACCTACGCCAGCCGCTCGACACCAACCGCTGGCGCGGCCGGGGCGATGGCCGCGCGGAAAATTCGCGACAAGGCCCGAAAGATCGCCGCGTACCTGCTCGAGGCGAGCGAAGAGGATCTCGAGTGGACGCCAGGCAAGTTCACCGTCCGCGGCTCCCCCGATCGCTCGAAGACGATTCAGGAGATCGCGTTCGCGGCGTACACGAATCACCCGCAGGGAATGGAAGCGGGGCTCGAGGCGGTGAGCTACTACGACCCACCGAACCTCACGTTCCCGTTCGGGAGCTACATCTGCGTCGTGGACATCGACAAGGGAACGGGCGAGGTGAAGGTGCGTCGCTTCGTCGCCGTCGATGACTGCGGCAACATCATCAATCCGATGATCGTGGACGGCCAGATCCACGGTGGTCTCGCGCAAGGGCTCGCGCCGGCGTTGTTCGAGGAGATCCAGTACGACGAGAACGGGAACATCCAGGGCGGCAGCTTCATGGACTACCTGCTGCCCACCGCGCTGGAGACGCCGAACTGGGAGCTCGACAAAACCGTGACGCCGAGCCCGCATCACCCGTTAGGCGCGAAGGGCGTCGGTGAAAGCGCGACGGTCGGCGCGCCTCCGGCGATCGCGAACGCGGTCGTGGATGCGCTATGGCACCTTGGGGTGAGGCATATCGACATTCCCATCACGCCATTCAAAGTCTGGAAGATTTTGAGGGAGAAGGGAGTGAGTGAATAGGGACATCGCGACTGGGGACTGGGGACTCGGCCGGGAGCCTTCTTGCACCAAGGAGGCCTCCGCGCCGCGTAGTAGCCTCCCGGCCGAGTCCCCAGTCCCCAGTCCCCAGTCCCCGTGACAACCGACATCTACACCGCAGCCGCGGCACTTCGTGCCGCCCGCACGCCGTTCGTCATGGCGACCGTCGTCGCGAGCTACCCGCCGCAGAGCGTCCGCCCGGGGGCGAAAGCCATCGTCCGAGCGGACGGCTCGATCGATGGGTGGGTGGGCGGCGGGTGCGTCCAGCCAGTCGTTAGGCATGAGGCCGCCGACGCACTGGTGGACGGACGACCCAGGCTCGTGCGCATGAACGTCGGATCGACGGCCCCGGATGGTGCCGCGACCAGACATGGCGACGTTCGCGAGTACCCCATGACGTGTCAGGGCGAGGGAGGCATCGAGATCTATCTGGAGCCCGTGCTCGCTGCCCCTCGTCTCGTGCTGCTCGGCCACACGCCCGTGGTGCAGTCGCTCGCGCGCCTCGGAACGGAGCTCGGGTTCGAGGTCGTTGTCGGTTCCGCCGCGGTGCCGGCCGACGTGTTTCCGCCGGGCGTCCGCGTTATGACCGAAATTCCGGACGCGCTCGCCGGTGCCGACGCGACGACGTTCGTCGTCGTCGGCACAATGGGAGCAGGCGACGAGGCTGCACTCGCCGCGGCGGCGGCGAGTGACGCGCCGTACGTCGGCCTCGTGGCGAGCCGCAAGAAGGCCCGGTATCTGATCGACTACGTTCGGGCGGAAGGCGTGGCGGCCGAGAGGCTCGAGCGCGTCAAGTTCCCGGCCGGCCTCGATCTCGGCGGCATGAGCGCCTCCGAGATAGCGCTGAGCGTACTGGCCGAGATCGTTCAGCGACGGTACGCGAAGCCTAACGCAGACAGGTCAGCCACAGTCCAACAACGCCCCACCTCGCTCGGCCGCGGCACCGGCTCGCGACCCGCAGCTCCAGCCATGGCTCGCGATCCAGTCTGCGGAATGCCCGTCGACACAACCACTGCGCGACACAGCGTCACCGAGGGTGACCGCACCATCTACTTCTGCTGCCCCGGCTGCAAGGCCACCTACCTGCGTCGTCAGGCGGAGTCCACGACGTGAGGGCCGAGATCGCGCGTATACAGCAAGCCATGGCGGAGCAGGGCTATATCACCGATCGCGCGACCGCGACGGCGGCATACCTCGCCATCACGCTCCACAAGCCATTGCTCGTCGAAGGCCCGCCGGGCGTCGGCAAGACCGAGATCGCGAAGGTCCTCGCCGGCGTGCTCGACACCGAGCTCATACGCTTGCAATGCTACGAGGGGCTGGACGTCGCGACGTCGCTCTATGAATGGAACTATGCCAAGCAGCTGCTCCACATCAAGCTCGGTGAAGGGACGAGCCAATCCGTGGGCGAGCGCGAGGCCGAGATCTTCAGCGAGCCCTTTCTCCTCGAGCGCCCGCTGCTTCGCGCCATTCGAGCGTCGCGCCAGACCGTGCTGCTCATCGACGAGATCGACCGGAGCGACGAGGAGTTCGAGGCGTTTCTCCTGGAAGTGCTCTCGGAGCACCAGGTCACGATCCCGGAGATCGGGACCGTGCGGGCGACGTACGAGCCGTGTGTGGTCCTGACGTCGAATCGCACCCGTGAGCTGTCCGAAGCGCTGCGCCGGCGGTGCCTCTACCTCTGGATCGACTATCCGTCGCTCGAAAAGGAATTGGAGATCGTTCGCGCGAAGGTGCCGGCGATCGACACGTCGCTTGCCGGGTCGATCGCCGCGTTCGTGCAGGCCGTCCGCCGCCAGCGTCTCGTCAAGACGCCCGGTGTGGCCGAGACGCTCGACTGGGCGCATGCCCTCGTCGCGCTCGGCGCCGAGACGATCGACGATGAGACCGCGACGGAGACGTTAGGCTGCGTGCTCAAGGACGAAGCCGACATCCGGCAGGTTCGGGCCGACGTGGCGAGTCGCGGCGCCGCAGGCCTCGTCGCGGCTGGCAAGACCTCCGGATGACCGTTGGCGTCGATGCCGTTGGCCTGATCGCCGACTTCAGCCGGCGCCTTCGCGAGCGGAGCGTCTCCACCACGACGGGGTCGACCATCGATGGTGTCCGCGCACTCGCCGCGGTGGAGGCTACGGACAAGAGCGATGTCCGGCTCGCGTTTCGCTCGCTGTTCGTCCATCGACGAAACGACCTCGTGGTCTTCGATGAGGTGTTCGAGGAATGGTGGGCGGCTGTCCACTCCTCGGCGGCGAAGGTAAGACACCTGGCAGAGCAGGACAGGAACCCGTCGGTCATCGCGCCGTCCGATGAGCCGCAGCGAGCGAACGTGGCAACCGCCCTCACCAGGTGGGCATCGTCGCTCGGCGAGACGGAGGACGGAGAGACCGTCCCGCTCGCGGCACCAAGCACGCGTGACGCGACGGGAACAAAGGACTTCCGGTTGTACACCAGCGAGGACCTTGCCGCTCTGGAGCAGGTTGCGGCGTCGATCGTTAGGCGGCTGCGCATCCGGCGAAGTCGCCGGTGGCGGCACGCACGCAGACGCGGCCGGCTCGATCCCCGCCGTATCGTGCGGCTTGCCCTCGCCACCGGCGGCGATCCGATCCGCCTCGCGCACCGGGAGCGCGCACTGCGGCGCACGAAGCTCGTCGTGCTGTGCGACGTGTCCGGGTCGATGGACCTGTACAGTCGATTCCTTCTGCAGGTCGTCTACGCGCTGCAGCGCGCGTTCGCGCGAGTCGAGACGTTCGTGTTCAGCACGCGAGTCGTCCGCATTACCGATTCCCTCTCGCAGGGTAGTTACCGCAAGGCGCTCGATGCACTGGCTGCCGTACCGGACGGTGGCTGGTCGGGCGGCACGAAGATCGGCGCGAGCGTCGATGCGGTCCGCATGGGTTGGCCGCGGCTGTTCGACCGGCGCACGGCAGTGATCATCCTCAGCGATGGGTGGGACACGGGCGAGCCCGAGGTCCTCGGGAACGCCCTGGCCGCGCTCCGGCGTCGTGCAGGCCGCATCATCTGGCTCAATCCGCTGCTCGGAAGTCCGACATATCAACCACTCACGCGCGGTATGCAGGCGGCACTTCCACACCTCGACATCTTCGCGCCGGCGCACGACATCGCGAGCCTGGAACGACTCGCCATGCACCTGAGCTTCTGACACCATGGAACGGATGGACAGGACGGGGTGGGTGATCGTCGTGGCATTTCCCACGTTAGGCATGCCGTCGTCACGCGCCGACCCACAAGCGGTTCGTCCGCCGCACTCAACGCATTGATCCGCCTCAACCCGAACGCGCAGGCCGACGCGCGCCGGATGGACGAGGAGCGGGGGCAGGGCAGGGTGCGCGGGCCGCTTCACGGCATCCCCGTCAGCACGGCCAGCGCGAGGACTGGTTCGATTCGCATCTCATCATCTCACTGACCGCCATCGGTGTTGTCGGCGGCGCGGTGCTGCTCTGGCGCGAGCTCACCACGAGAGAGCCGGTCATCGACTTTCGGGTTCTGCGGCACCGCCAGATGTGGGTGGGTACAGCGCTTGGTGTCGTGATGGGGATCGGACTCTACGCCATGTCGTTCACACTGCCGGTTTTCCTCCAGGGAAACCTGCACATGACGGCGGAACAGACAGGGATCGTGTTGTTGCCCGGAGCGATCGCGACGGCGATTTCGATGTTCGTCGTCGGACGCTTCACGAACCGCGTGGACCCGCGGATCCTCATTACTGCCGGCGCGCTGATCTTTGCCACCGCGGCATGGCAACTCTCGCTGATCACGGGCGAAAGCGGACGCAACGACTTCTTCTGGCCGCTGATGCTGCGCGGTGTCGGGCTCGGGCTCATGTTCGTGCCGCTCACCACGATCACGCTGGCCGAGCTCGATTCGAGCGAGCTCGCGCAGGGTACGGGCCTCTACAACTTCTTCCGCCAGCTGGGCGGCTCGTTCGGCATCGCCGGCATCGCCACGCTGCTCTCGCGATACACC
>Ga0075418_10009865_pt1 | contig 10703 bp, 8 predicted proteins | sample SoiMetdeltSBSDD2_FD_81776 | JGI IMG/M metagenome (GOLD analysis project Ga0075418, IMG submission 81776) | Bulk soil microbial communities from a Populus tree surrounding site in Tennessee, USA - Soil MetaG P. deltoides SBSDD2 | ecosystem: Environmental > Terrestrial > Soil > Tree plantation...
ACGACGCTGGTGATGCCGTCGAAGTCACCGCCAATGCCGATGTGATCGATCCCTGCCACTTTCTTGATGTGATCGATGTGGTTGGCGACGTCGGCGATGGTGGCGCGCGGTGCGGGATTCTTCGCTTCCCATTCCTTGCCGCCTTCTTTCACCGCATCCCGCTCCTTCTGCCACGCGGCAACCTTTGCCGACGCAAAGCCAGGCACGAAGGTGACCATCACGATGCCGTTGTTCTTCGCGACCAGTTGCAGGATGTTGTCCGGCACGTTTCTCGTCACGTCGGTCACGGCCCGCGCGTTCGAATGTGAAAAGATCACCGGCGCTTTCGTCACCGCGACCGCGTCAGCCATGGTGTCGGGCGAGACGTGCGAGAGATCGACGAGCATCCCGAGCCAGTTCATCTCGCGGACGACGTCCTCGCCGAAGGGCGAGAGGCCGCCAAGCACCGGCGGTTCGGCTGCGGAATCAGCCCACGGCAGGTTCTTGTTGTGGGTGAGCGTCATGTAGCGCGCGCCAAGCCGGTGGAACATTCGCAGCGCGCCAAGCGAGTTGTCGATCGAGTGGCCGCCCTCCATGCCGATGAGCGAGGCGATTTTTCCTCTCTGGATCGCGCGCGTCACCTCGGTCGAGGTCAGCGCGAGCTCGAACGTCTCGGGATACTTCCGCACCATCCGATGGACGATGTCGATTTGCTCGAGCGTCGCGGTGACGGCGGTTTGGCCCTGCATCTCGCCGGGGACGTAGACCGACCAGAACTGGCCGCCGACGCCGCCGCGGCGCAGGCGCTCGATGTCGGTCATGATCGAGGGCTGCGGTTTGGCGATGTCGAGCTTGGCGAGGTCGCTTTGGGCTTTCGTGCGGACCTCCCACGGGTAGTCGTTGTGGCCGTCGATGACCGGCGCGTGTTTGTGAAGGGCGCGGGCCCGGTCGAGGAGGGCGGCATCGGTCGCCGGGAGTTGTGTGAAGGCCGCGGCCAGCAGGGCGGCAACGGGCAGAAGTCGCATTGGGGGATTGTACGGGTTCACAACCTGCCCCCCCACGCCAACCAAATACGACTTGACTGGTCGGATATAGCGAAGTACGCTTCAAAAAACGAGACGAGTCGCATTATCTCCATCACGAGGCAGTATGCTCCAGGCGTTTGTTGTGACGTTGCGCGAAGGACTCGAGGCGTTCCTCATCGTGGCCATTAGCCTCGCCTACCTTCGCAAGACCGGCCGCTACAGCCTCGTGCCGGCCGTCCGCTGGGGCATCGCCGCCTCGATCCTCCTCAGCGTCGGCGCCGGCGTCTTGCTCGCGCAGGCCGCGAACCAGGCGCTCTGGGAAGGCGTGCTCGCGCTTGTGGCGGCCGTTCTCGTCGGCACGTTGATCGTGCACATGTGGCGCGCTGGACGCTATCTGAAGCGCAGCATCGAGGATCGGCTCGAACTCTCCTCGTCACGCACCGGCGCCGCTGCGTTCCTGGGCGTTTTCGCGTTTACGCTGCTCATGATCACGCGCGAGGGGATGGAAACCGCGCTGCTCATGAACGCGCTGCTGTTCCAGGTCCGTCAGTTCGACATCATCAGCGGCGCGATTGCCGGCACGGTGCTCGCGGCATTCGTCGCGTGGCTCTGGACGCGGTACGGCCACCGCATCAACCTCGCCCGGTTCTTCCAGGTCACCGCCGTCTTTCTGATCGTCTTCGTCGTGCAGTTGGTGATCTACGGCGTGCACGAGCTCACGGAAGCAAACATCTTCCCAAACAGCCAACCCTGGCACGATGCGACCGAACCGTACGGTCCCGACGGGATCTACGGCCAGTATCTGAGTTACATGCTCGTGCTGCTGCCCCTCGGCTGGCTCGCCCTGTCTAATCTGTTTTCGCGCACCACCTCGCAACGCTCGCAGACCGTCGCGACGTAGCACAGAACCCGTCGTGTAGCACCCGTCGTGTAGCACCCGCCGTGTAGCAGTCCGTGGCTAGGAAATCCGTGTATTCCGTGGCTAAGATTGTCTCGTGGCCAAACCTCCCACCACGGTCGAGCTCGTCTGGGAACACGATCTCGTGCTCGCCGGGCCTTGTGGCAGCGGCAAAATGACCCTCGACAGCGCCTCGGTTGAAGGTCCCTCTCCAGTCCAAGCGCTCGCCTTCGCGCTTGCCGGCTGCATGGCGATGGACGTCGTCCACATCCTCAAGAAAGGGCGGTACGACTTCAGAGGACTGAAGGTCGCATTGACCGCGCACCGCGCTGAGAAAGATCCGAGACGGGTCACAGCAGTCGCGATGAAGTACGACATTGTCGGCAAGGTCCCGAAGGACCAGGTGCAGCGAGCGATCGATCTCTCACGCGACAAGTACTGCTCGGTGTGGCATTCGATGCGCGAGGACATCACCCTCGAGGCGACGTTCAGCGTTGCCTCAGGAGTATGACGACGAGGCCAGCACGTCGAGGCTATCTCGACTGGCTGCGCGGCGTTGCCGTCCTCGTGATGATCGAGGCGCACCTCCTCGACAGCTGGACCCGCTTTCCCGATCGTCAGACCCGCCAGTTCGCCTACGCCATGATCGTTGGCGGTTTCGGCGCGCCACTCTTTCTGTTTCTGGCCGGCGTCGCCGTTCCCCTGTCCGCCGCGTCGAAGCTGCGCCGCACCGGAGATGTGCGGGCCGCAACGCGCGCCGTGGCGATGCGCGGGTTAGAAGTGTTCGGGCTTGCGTTCTTGTTCCGGGCGCAGAGCTGGATTCTGAGTTGGGGAAACGCTCGCGATCTGTTGAGGGTCGACATCCTCAACATCATGGGACCATCGATCGCCGCCGCGGGCTGGATGTGGGGAGCGGTCCAGACGCAACGTGGGCGAATCGCGCTGTTTTCTGCCGCAACAGTGATCACGAGCCTTGTGACACCCGCGGTGCGGGCGCTGCCAGGGCTTTCATTGCTTCCTGATCCGATTGAGGCTTACATCCGTCCGACCGGAAATCTGTCGAACTTCGTGTTCTTTCCGTGGATGGCGTTTGTGTTTGCCGGCGCGATCGCCGGAGTCATCCTCGAAGGTGCACGAGATGCGCGGACGGAGCGCCGCGCGATCATCGCGTTTGCCGTCGCCGGGCTTGCCATGACTATCGGCGCGTACGGGGCCTCGTTTCTGCCGAGTCCATTCTCGAACTCACGATTCTGGACGACGTCACCGACGTTTTTCTTTCTGCGCGTCGGGATTCTCACTACGGCCATCGCGGCGGCGTACGTCTGGGAATCGCGCCCAGGCGCAGCAGTGAAGTTCAGCCCGCTGCGTCAGCTCGGAAAGACATCGCTCTTCATCTACTGGATCCACGTCGAGATGGTTTACGGCTTGATGTCGCTTGGTCTCCACAAGAGCCTGTCGTGGACCCAGGTCTGGGTGGCATGGGCTGTCTTCTGCGCGTTCATGCTCGTCTGCTCGATCGCAAAAGATCGATTTGTGAACTGGTGGAACGGCACGCCGGTCGGTTTCAAGACCGAGTGGCGAAGGATGACGTCGTAGGTCGGACGCGCGCGACCGTTCTTCATGAGCGCTCCCCGTTGCGACATCGCGGCGACACTCGGATCATCCAGAATGGTGTACCCGCACGAGAGCGCGACGATTCCATAGTGCGACAGCGGCCGAACTTCACCAGGCTCGGACACGCCGTTCGAATTGCGATCCCGCCAGATGGCCAGATGAGTGAGTTCCGAGCCGGCAAGCATGCCGTCGCCGTCGTTGTCGAGCGCGCGCAATGCTTCGTAGCCGTTGGACCAGAACAACCAGAACGTCACGTTGCCGAACAGCTGAAGTGCGGAACGAATCTCGCCACGTCCGGTGGCGTCGTAGACCAGCCAGCCCGCGCGGTCAGTGATCCACGTCCACTCACGATCGAGCGCCGAACCGTCCGCGTCGAATCCCACGCGTGCTCGATCATCGAGGATCTCAATCACGGGGACGTCGTCTTCGAGCGGGATCGCAATCGGCGTGATGGCTCGTGGACGCGCGCGGAGGGTTTGCCTCTTCTTTTCCAGGTCAGCGATTTCGGCTTTGTCCTTAACGGGATCGAGCAGCGGAACAAGGTACATGATCGCCTCGGCGGTCAAGTACACCTGGTTGGGCATCAGCCCTTTGCTCTTCTCTTCTTCGGGCCACGCCAGCAGCACCACGCGCCGGTACTCCTCAACAGCGCCGGCTTTGTCGCCGGACTGCTGGAGCACCCAACCCAATCCGAGATGCGGCAACGGATTGTCGAGTGCCAATGCGATTGCCGCTTCGTACTGCCTGATTGATTCCTTGAGGTGCCGGTCGGCGGCCGCGGCCTCTTCCGGGGAAGGCGCATTTCGAACCTCTTGGGGCACCGGGCTGGTGCCCACACCGAAGAACGGCGTATCCCGATCGCCACCAGGGCTCTGGATGCCTGGAAACTCCGCGGTCTTGAGCGCGAAAGCCATCGCGTGTAGCCGGGCCAGGTTGATGAGGCGCTGAACGTCCTTGGGATTGGCTTTGATCTCGCGTTCGAGGTTGCTCACCAACCGGCTGACCGGAACGAGCTTGATGTCCTGCTGCATGAAAATGGCCGTCAGCCTCGTCGTGACGACCAGGAGCACGAGAACGGTCAGCCTCAACGCCCGTCTAGTCATAGCTCATCCCTCGTCTCTAATTGACTTCACGTCAGCGGTTTGCAACCGCTGACGCGGAGCCCAGCCGGCCTCTTGAGATTTTGCACCTGACCCAATATAAGATGGCGGCCGCGGACCACGGCCGCGAACAACACGGGGTTTTTGGCCACGGACAACACGGATTTCTTAAGCCACGGATAACACGGACAGCACGGATTACGGTATATCTACAGGACTTACCTGCCCATGATCAGCGTCGCAGCCATCCGGATGCAGCAATTCGGCGTGCAGTTTTATCAGGCCTCGCTGACCGCGAGCGACATCGATAAGCTCGTCAGGTTCGAGGTGCTGAGTTACGGGGAACAAGCCCAGCCAGTCCGGGGCGGTCGAAAGAAAGCGCCGGCCGCGCCAACGAAGGTGAACTGGGACCTGCTGGAACGCCGGATTGCCGCGAGCGAGAAGGCGTATCAACGTCAGATCATTCGCAAGAAAATCGACGAGCTTGTCCAGTACTACGAACAGTGCCGGCAGGCCCGGGATCTGCCGTCAATCGCCGGCGCCGTCATCATTTCCTGTGACGAGCCGCTGCGGTTCGAGCCCATTGAATCAGGCTCCGCTCTTGGCGTTCTGAAAGTCCCGGAGCGCGAGGGGATTCTCAGGGCGATCGACGGTCAGCACCGATTGCTGGCGCTGCACGCCGACATCGACAAGTTCGGCGATGAGCCGTTCACCGTGCCCGCCGTCATCTTCGATCGGCTTCCCGAAGATCACGTCGTCCAGATGTTCGTGACGATCAACGCGAAGCACACGCGTCTGAACGCGTCGCACCTCGTTTCTCTCTCGGGCCGGCAACTCTATCGCGACGAAAGCCTGGCCGCTGCCCACGACATCGTCCGCGCGCTGAACGATCGCGAGGACTCTCCGCTCTACGGCGAGATCAAGCTCCTTGGCGTCGGCAGTGGGCGCGTCGCGCAGGCGCCGCTGGCGCAGGAGTTGAAGAAACTCTTCGCGTCGGAATCGTTCGGCGGCGGACGAAAGGGCGAGGCGTTCCGGGAGGAATCGCGCAAGTTCTTCGTGAACTACCTGAAGCAGGTGGCGCAGGTGTTCAACGCGGCGTGGAACGGCAGGAAGTACAGCATCAAGAGCGCCGCGGCGCTTCGCGCCTTCATCCGCGTCGCACCCGATGTCGTCCGCCGGCTCGATCAGGAACACGCGGACCGGACGGACTTCCGCGCGATCGGGAGAGTGATTGCCCCTTGGGGGCGGCGCATTGGCGACTTGCGGTTCGAGACCGAAGGGGCGTGGAAACGATCGGGAACGACGGTGGACCTACTGGCGAAGGAACTGCGGTTGGCGTTGCAGTATCCTGAAGGGGCCGCTGTTTAATCGCGCGCGTACAAGAAAAAAGGGCACCGCCGTTATTGACGGTGCCCCCAGGTTACTTGCGGGCGACCCGGCTCCCCAGCAACTCACGGCTCCCTGCCGTAAATATTCAGGCCGCCTGCGTCCGGGCATAGAGCAAGTGGTATGCCCACGTTTTTCGGCCGAATTTCCTCGCATTTTGGCCATTCTCGTAAGGCGCCCTGGGTGCGCCCTCATGATCGGTGATCTAAACCGTCACGCGAATTACGGTTTTGTACTTCGCCGTTTTTGTGGGGCGCTTGCCTTACTTGGTTTGCTCACGCCGAATTTCCTGCAAGCTCAACAAAACACAGCCTCAGGGAGGGTTCGGGGTGTCGTCATTGACGGTGGTACCGGCGCGCCTCTGAGCCGCGTGCAGGTCGCCGACGAGGCCGAGGCGGACGCACGGAAGGCGGTCACCGGGGCCGACGGGAGGTTTGAGCTGGAGCTGTCCGCCGGGGAACGCCGGCTGCGCGTCTCCGTCGTGGGCTACGCGCTGACGACCTGGGATGTCGCGGTTCCGGCGGGCGGCGCCATCGACGTCACCATTCCGCTCGCGGGTGGTGCCGGCGCGCACACTGAGGAAGTAACCGTAACCGCCGAGCGCTTCAGGACCGTGGATCCGGGCGCGCCCGCGCAGCAGGTCCTGAGCAGCGCTGATATTCAGAACCTTCGCGGCGTCCTGGCTGACGATCCATTGAGGGCCGTGCAGGTGCTCCCGGGCGTCGCGGCTGGCGACGATCTTCGCAGCGAGTTCAGCGTGCGAGGCAGCAACTTCTCGCACATGCACCTGACGGTCGACGGCTTTTCAACACCGTATCTGCTGCACGCGGTTCGCGCTGTCGAAGATGCCACGAGCTCCGGCTCGATCGCGATGATCAACAGCGACATCCTGCAGGACGTCGCGTTGGTCAGCGGCGGCTATCTGCAACGGTCTGGCAATCGCACCGGCGCATCAGTGGAGTTCACCGTTCGACCGGGCGCTAGAACTCGTCCACAGGTGCGGGCCGCTGTGAGCGGCACGGCGGCGTCGACCGTCATCGAAGGACCGCTTGGGGGATCGAAGCGCGGGTCGTGGCTCGTCTCCGCCCGCCAGAGTTATCTCGATCTCGTCATCGATCGTCTTGTTGACGATCAGGTTCAGTTTGGATTCACCGACGCTCAAACGAAGTTCGTGTATGACCTGTCGCCGTCGCAGCGGGTCGAGTTCAGCCTGCTCGCGGGCCGCTCGCGATTGAAGGAGCCCGAGGACGAAGTCGATGCAAACGATCTCTACGTCGGCTCCAACGCTTCCACCGTCAGCATCGCCACGTGGCGCCGGGCCTCACCCCGCACGGTGCTCAGCGCTGGCCTGCTTGCGGGCGTCAACCGTTTTCGCAACGAAACGATCGAGCAGATCGAACTGGATCACGGCCGCGAGAGCCAGCTCACGTTCCGTCTCGACGCGCAGCGCCAGCTGACGTCAGGACTTCAGGTCGAGGCAGGTAGCGAGGTCGACACGCTGCACGAATCGCGTATCCGGCAGCGGCCGGTCGGCTCTGTGAGCTTCCGCGTCGTGAACGACTACTCCGGACAGGCGACACGCGTCGGGGCGTACGCAGCGCTGCGCTGGTCGGTGAGCCAGGCTTTCACCATCCTCCCTGGTATTCGCGGCGATCGCTGGAGCCTCACGGATCAATCGACGACGTCGCCGTGGATGCAGCTGCACTGGCGGCCCGCAGCATCTAGCCTCGTTCGCGCGGCAGCAGGCATCTACCAGCAGTTTCCTCACTTCGAGCAGATTCTCGGCGCGTGGGGCACGCCTGGCCTGAACCGCGAGCGCGCGTCGCACTATGACCTTGGCTTCGAGCAGTCGTTCGGATCCTCGGCACGAGTGCAGGTGACCTTCTACAATCGCGAAGAACGTGGGATGCTCCGGCGCGCGGGCGCGGAGACCCGGCTGGTCAACGGCGCGCTCGTACGCGGAACGACGACGGCCAGATATGAAAACAGGCTCGACGGTTACTCGCGCGGCGTCGAGATGATGTTGCAGCGGCTCGACTCGAGCGGCATGTCCGGATGGATTTCCTACTCGTACGGACGAAATCGCTATCGAGACGTCGTCACGGGCGAGTGGTTCTGGGGCGATCTCGACCAGCGCCACACGTTCAACGTCTACGGTCTGTACCGCTTCTCGCCGCGGACGAGCATCAGCGGCAAGCTGCGGATGGGCAGCAATTTTCCGGCGCCCGGCTACTACATTCAAGATAACGGGAGGTACTTTCTCGACGACCTGCGGAACGAGGTGCGGCTGCCCTCATTCGCGCGGCTCGACCTTCGCGCGAATCGGACGTTCAACTGGTCCAACCGGCGGCTGACGCTTTTCGTCGAGGTCATCAACGTGCTCGATCGCGAGAACGTCAGGTACCATCCTCCGTCGATTGATGGCCGCACGTTCGAAGCGCGCCGCCTGTTCGAGTCGTTGCTGCCGGTCGTGCCGTCGGCGGGCATTTTGATTGAGTTTTAGAGCAGCGGCTCGCAGCTCGCTGCTGGCGGCTCGAATCAAGCTAACACCGGGTATCGAACCGCGAACAGCCGAACCGCGAGCCGCGGATACCGAAGATGCGAATCGATCTGAATAGCGACGTCGGCGAATCGTACGGTGCGTACCGCCTCGGTGCGGATGCGGCGGTGATGCGCAGCATCACGTCGGCGAACGTGGCGTGCGGCTATCACGCCGGCGATCCGGGCGTGATGCGCGAGACGGTGAGGCTCGCGCGGGCTGCGGGCGTTGCCATCGGCGCGCATCCGGGCTTTCCGGATCTTGTCGGCTTCGGCCGGCGAGAGATGCGCGTGTCACCGACGGACGTGGAGGACATGGTCCTCTATCAAATCGGCGCCCTCGCCGCGATCGCGCGCTCGGAGGGTGTGCCAATCGTTCACGTGAAGGCGCACGGAGCGCTCTACAACATGGCAGCGCGGGAACGTCCGCTGGCGGATGCGATTGCACGAGCCGTCCGCGCCTTCGATCCGTCGCTGGTGTTGTTCGGCCTGCCGGGTTCGGAGCTGCTGCGTGCCGGCGAAGCCGAAGGCTTGCGCGTCGCTTCGGAAGGATTTGCCGACCGGGCTTACGCGCCGGATGGGTCGCTGGTGTCGCGAACCCGTCCAGGCGCAGTCATTCACGATCCGCACGAAGTGGTCCGCCGATCGATGAAGATGGTGACCGAAGGACGCGTGACCGCGACCGACGGTTCCGAGCTGAGCCTCGAGGTGAGCACACTCTGCGTGCATGGCGACACTGAAGGCGCGCACGATCTCACGCGACTATTGCGTCACGGACTGGAGCAACACGGGATCGAGGTGCGTGCGGTGAGCTTGCGATGATCGGCGCCTCGGCCGGGGCGCCAACAGCACCAGGACTGTTCGCATGGTGGCGCGAGGGCTCACCCGAGGCTCGCCGCGCCCTCATCGCTGCGGGTCTAGGCTGGATGCTCGATGCGTTCGACGTCATGCTGTACGCGCTCCTCCTGACGTCGATCATCACGGACCTCGGCCTGACGCGTCAGACCGCTGGCGCCATCGGATCTGCAACGCTCCTTTCGGCGGCGGCCGGCGGACTGATTTTTGGGGTTGTCGCCGATCGCTATGGCCGCACGCGCGCTCTGATGGGCAGCGTGCTGATCTACTCGGTCTTTACCGCCGCGTCCGGGCTCGCGACAACGGCGTTGCAGCTCGCCATCTTCCGCATCCTTCTGGGTTTCGGGATGGGCGGTGAATGGGCGAGCGGCGCCGCGCTCGTATCAGAAACCTGGCCGGCCAGCCATCGTGGGAAAGCACTCGGCCTCATGCAGAGCGCATGGGCAATCGGCTACGGCCTCGCGGCGGTCGTCACGATGATTGTGTTGCCGCGATGGGGCTGGCGGGTCGTGTTCTTCATCGGTGTGCTTCCGGCGTGCCTCACACTCTGGATTCGCCGCCATGTGAAGGAGCCAGAGCTCTGGCTCCGCAATCGCAACTCGTCGCAGCCAAAGGGGCGAATCGCTGACATCTTCCAGGATGGACGCATCCCTGTGACCATTGCAGTGACGTCGATGAATGCGTGCACGCTCTTTGCGTGGTGGGGCTTCAACTTGTGGCTCCCGGGGTTCCTGTCGATGCCGGCTGCATCAGGCGGCGTCGGCTTGTCGGCCGAAAACATGTCATGGTTCATCATTGCCATGCAGGTGGGCATGTGGTTCGGCTACATCACCTTCGGCTACATCAGCGACATCGTCGGCCGGAAGCGCGCGTATGTCGGATATCTGTTGACTGCGGCGGCGTTGATTGCGGTGTACACGTCCGTCCGCACGCCGTCGACTCTGTTGCTGTTGGGGCCGTTCGTGGCGTTCTTCGCGACGGGCTATTTCAGCGGCTTTGGCGCTGTAACGGCAGAGATCTACCCGACCGACATTCGCGCGACGGCGCAAGGATTCACGTACAACCTCGGCCGGATTGCCAGCGCGGCCGCGCCGTTTACCGTCGGCACGCTGGCGCAAACGCGTGGCTTTGATGTCGCGCTGTCAACGACGTCCGTCGCATTCGTGCTGGCCGCGCTCATGTGGGTCTGGATTCCAGAAACGAAAGGCAGGGTCTTACGCTAGCTCTTCGACCGCTCTTGTTCGTTGCAGTGTGCGCCGTGTGCTCGTCGGGTTGCCTCGTTTTTTCACTCAACCCTGGTTACAGCGA
>Ga0075418_10009870_pt1 | contig 10699 bp, 10 predicted proteins | sample SoiMetdeltSBSDD2_FD_81776 | JGI IMG/M metagenome (GOLD analysis project Ga0075418, IMG submission 81776) | Bulk soil microbial communities from a Populus tree surrounding site in Tennessee, USA - Soil MetaG P. deltoides SBSDD2 | ecosystem: Environmental > Terrestrial > Soil > Tree plantation...
CAGATATCTTGTTTACGAGGTCAGCTTTTCTCATTTATTAAAATTTTAGCAGTTAATTTGCTCTAATGTAGGACAAAATATGGTGATTGTCAAAGGGATAGGCAATTTTTTTTTAACCAATGAGATTTAATAAAGAACTTTTGTCAAAATTTCCGGTTTTATTGATGCGCTGGAACCGGTTTCAGAACACCCGGCAGATGCCATGGAAGGGAGAGAAAGATCCTTACAAAATATGGTTAAGCGAAATAATACTTCAGCAAACAAGAGTTGAACAGGGTTTGAAATATTATGAAAAATTTGTTTCCGCCTTTCCGGATATTCATAAACTGGCTGCTGCAAAAGATGATAAGATCTACAAACTATGGGAAGGACTTGGATATTACACCCGCTGCAGAAATCTGATTGACACCGCAAGATTTATTTCAACCAAACTCAATGGAAAGTTTCCATCAACCTTTGATGATATACTCGCTTTAAAAGGAGTGGGTCATTATACTTCATCTGCTATTGCTTCATTTGCTTATAATCTTCCCTACGCGGTTGTAGATGGTAATGTATTCAGGGTATTATCAAGAGTCTTTGGAATAAAAAAACCGATCGATTCGCCGGAAGGAAAAAAACTTTTTACACGGTTGGCGGTTGAGTTATTGGACAAAAAGAAACCGGGGATCTATAACCAGGCACTAATGGATTTTGGTGCAGTCGTTTGCAAACCGTTGGCACCACTTTGCAGTAACTGCATTTTAAATGATCATTGTTTTGCTTTTAAAAATAATCTGGTACATGAACTACCATTTAAAGACAAAAAGCTTAGAATCAAAAAACGGTGGTTCAACTATTTGATTATTGAATATCAAAATAAGATCTATATCCGCCAGCGGATTGACAATGATATCTGGCGAAGTCTTTACGAGTTTTGCATGATAGAAACATCCGCTGAAACTTCCGTTACGCAGATTTTAGGTAGAGCAGAGAAACTAAACTTGCTTAAGAAAAATTCATATAACGTGCTTTCAGTATCGCCTATCCTTTCGCAGCAGCTGTCACATCAAAAAATAATGGCGAGATTTATAAGAGTCGGTCTGACAAAGGAAACCTCAATTCCCGGTTACAAACCTGTTTCTTCAAACCGGTTATCCCAATATGCATTTCCTCGCATAATTAATGCCTGGCGTGAAGGAGTTATTCCCCTGCAAGACTCAAAAAATTTCATATTTACGGATAAAAAAAATTAATTTTAATGAGCATTGAACTCTAGAGAAGATTTTTAAACGAAAAAACTTATCACTATGAGAGGAGTAAACAGGGTCATGCTCATTGGCAATCTTGGTAAAGATCCCGACGTACAAGTATTGGAAGGCAATATCGCCGTAGCTAAATTTCCACTGGCAACTACTGAAACTTTTAAAGACCGCGGAGGAAAGTTGGTCTCACAAACTGAGTGGCACACCGTTGTTTTATGGAGAGGACTTGCCGAATTAGCGCAGAAATATCTTCATAAGGGAAGCCTCGTTTATATCGAAGGAAGACTTCGTACCCGCAATTGGGATGATAAAGAGGGGCATCGAAAATTTGCAACAGAGGTGGTTGGTGACAACCTCATTATGCTCGATAAGAGATCTGATGGCGGTACGCATAATGAAGCTCACAGTGACAATGTAAGCAGCCAGGAAGTGCCACCTGCTGATAGTGAGGCCTCGCAGGATTTGCCCTATTAAATAATCTACCTGAAAACTTTACTTTTGCAGCAATATCCGCAGGCAGGTAATACCTGCCTGTATGATTATGAATTGATCACTAAAACCACTTGCATTGGATTATCATTCGGTTAGTACGTTTTTTACTGATAATCTTCTTTATACCTTTCTTGCTGTTAAGGCCGATGGAACCATTATCCTTGGCGCTGTACTTTTTACATTAATGACTCTTTCTTTTTTTATCGCTGCCGGGGAGGTCGCATTGTTCTCTTTGCACAGCAAGGATATCAATATGCTGAAAACAAAACAGCATTCTTCGGCACGACGGATTGTTGACCTGCTTGAAGAACCAAAAGAAGTCTACACCTCGTTGCTTATTGCGGGAACATTTTTTAATATCTGTATTATCGTTCTCGCAAATTTCCTGATCAATGAATTACTCACACTTGAAAAGTCTCTGGTTAACCTGGGATCATTTGCATATATCGCAGAATTGCTGATCAAAGTTTTTATTATCGCTTTTATACTCATATTCTTTTGCCGTATACTTCCAAAGGTGTGGGCTACCCAAAATAATCTCCGGGTTGCTTATGATTGTTCTTATGTTATTGAAGGAATTCACCTGGTACTCGTAAGAATAAGTCGCCGAATGGTAGCCGTGGCCGATGTGATTGGATCAAGACTTGGAGCTACCCGCAGCAGGATTGCCAGCTTGCAGGAATTAGACCAGGCCATTGATGTAACGACTGATGAAGAAACATCTGTGGAAGAAAAGAATATTTTAAAAGGCATCGTGAAGTTTGGAAATATATCCGTTAAACAAATAATGAAGGCAAGACTTGATGTAAGCGGCATCGATTACAATGTTGCATTTCATGAATTACTGAAGAAGGTAGAAGAATTGCATTATTCGAGGCTTCCTGTGTATAAGATAAGTCTGGATGAAGTGGTTGGCGTTCTTAATACAAAAGACCTGCAGGCTCATCTGCAACAACCTGCAGATTTCGACTGGCATGTGTTACTGCGGCAACCATTTTTTGTACCTGAAACAAAGCTCATTGAAGACCTTTTAAAAGATTTCCAGTTAAAAAGAACTCATTTCGCTGTGGTGGTTGACGAATTTGGCGGCACCAGCGGTATAGTAACAATGGAAGATGTTCTCGAAGAAATTATCGGTGAAATAAAAGATGAGTTTGACGAAGAAGAGGGCAACATAAGAAAATTGGATGAATTCACTTTTGTATTTGAAGGCAAGACAACGTTAAATGATGCATGCAAAGCAATGAAGCTCCCTTCCAATACGTTTGATGGCGTACGCGGCGACAGTGAATCAATGGCCGGCCTGGTGCTGGAATTGTCAGGAGAATTTCCTTCACCAAACACGATCGTTGCCACCGGCGATTTTGAGTTCACTGTCCTGGAGGCTTATAAAAACAGGATCATGGAAGTAAAGGTTACTATTAAACCCCATCTAGAATAATGAAATTCTCTTTGAAAACTTTCTTGTGGCTGCTACTGCCTTTCTCCTTGTACCTGCTTTCCTGCAACACTAATTACACTGTCGATAAAAAAAGAGGATACTTCAAAATAAGTTTTCCTGAAAAAAGATACAGGTTGTTTGATGAGCCTGGTTATCCATACTCATTTGAATATCCTGTTTATGCAAACATAATAAAAGACAGCACCTTTTTTGAAACCAGGCCCGAGAATGAATGGTGGATCAATATCGACTTCCCTCAATTTAACGGAAAAGTATTTGTAAGCTATAAAGAGATCGGCAAGCACAAATTTGATTCACTTCTTAATGATGCTTACACATTAAGCTATGGACAACACGCAAAAAAAGCCTCAGCTATTGAGCCAAGACCTTTCCGGACACCAAATAATATTGACGGAGTCTATTTCACCCTTGAAGGCAATACGGCAACGGCCAACCAGTTTTTTCTCACCGATTCTGTAAAGCACTTTTTGCGTGGCGCCCTTTATTTTGACGCTGCACCGAATGAAGATTCACTTTCAATCGTCAATGATTTTTTAAAAAAGGATCTTGAATATATGATCAATACGCTCCGGTGGAAGTAAGGAGATTTATTCTATCTTGTATTGAAAATTTCCCGCGGCACTATTTCTAAATCCAAACTGATTGTTATGAGAAATCAAAAAGCAATTCTTTTTGTTTTCATTATCGGCATACCTTTCCATATTGCTCTTGCGCAACAAGCAGCTGCAGTTGATTCCGCGAAAGCTGAGTTAGCCAAAGCAAAAACTCCGGCAGAAAAAGTGATGCGCCTTGATGCCCTTTCCCGCACGTTGATGAATGTGAACCTGGCACAGGCGGATGAATATGGTAAACAACTAATTTCGGTAGCGGAAGAATCGAGAGACCGGGAGTTGATGGTAAAAGCATATATGTCAAATGGACTTCGTTGCAGTTATTTTGGAGGACAAAAAGATTATACCACCCGCTCTATTGAATATTACACTAAGGCATTAGAGATCGCCCGACATAATAAGATGGACGATTACACAGGAGCCATTCAATTAAGACTCGCTGCAGTTCATCTTGCCATTCCCGACAAGGAGAAGGCGCTGAATTACGTTTCGCAGGCATTCTCATTGATCTCAACTCTTAAAGGAGAAAAGGGCGATAGCCTCGAAGCTGAAGCAAATAATTCCTATGGTCTTGTTTTCCAGGCACGGAATGATAAAACGCAATCACTGCGCCATTTTCTGAACGCTTTGCAGATCGCAGAACAGATGGAAAAGCCAAGACCTGAATTAAAAAGAAATTGTTATGTATACCTGTCAAATTTTTATGCGCGAATAGACGATTATGATAAAGCGATAGACTATTTCATGAAGGCCAATAAAGAGCTGGACCATATTAAAGAGAAAAATGTGCCTTATCAACGTGCCGTGGATTTTAATTCACTTGGAAATTTGTTTGCCCAAAAAAAGAACTATGATATCGCCATCAATTATTTTGAAAGATCGATCGCTATGGCCGATTCATTGAAGTTTTCTACATTAAAGATCCCGGGATATATAAGTTTATTAAATCAATACCTGAGAATCGATCAGCCGCAAAATGCATTAGCGTATATTAATTCACCATCAGGCCAGAATTTAAAAAAATACTTATCCGATTTTGGAATGAGTGCTCAAATAGACCAGGCGTATGCATTTATTTATTATAAACTGAATCAATTCGATTCAGCCGGGTTTTATTTTAATAAGGCGCTTCCTTATTTTGAAACCAAAGCAAGTGAAATGAATCGTATTGGCTTCTATGCACAATTAGCCGGGTATTATAAAAAGACAGGAAATTATGATAAGTCGATCGAATACTATATGAAGGTGAAAGAAATGGGAGAGAGAAATGGCCAGCTGGAAAATATCCAGTTAGCCGTAAAAAATCTTGACACCATTTATGAATGGAAACAGGAGTTTAAAACAGCGAATCAATACAATGCTTTATATTATCAATATAAGGACAGCATCGATAAACTAAAAAAAGAAAACGAATTAACGCAGATTGCAGCTTCAGACGAACAGCAGCGTCGCGACCGGGAAGAGGCAGAAAAACTGGAAGCAAAGAGAAAAAGAAACAGGATTCAATACATGGGTATCATTATCGGGATTGCCATGTTGTTTGTGGCGCTGGTAATGATGGGTTGGTTTAAAGTATCGGCTTCTACGATAAGGGCGATCGGTTTCTTTTCATTCCTGATATTTTTTGAATTCATTTTCCTGGTATTCAAAAAAAATATCAATGGCATAACACAGGGAGTTCCTTTATATGATCTTGGTTTTATGATCGCCCTGGCGGCCATTCTGGTGCCGTTGCATCACTGGCTCGAGCACAGGGTCATTCATTTTCTTACCTCACATCATATGTTGAAGTTGCGCCGGGCATTCTCAAGAAAGACAGAAGAAAATTCTTAGATACATTTGCAAAAAAATTTGTGTGATAATAATTGATAACAAGCAGATCAGCGACGATGTAGCAGAGGCACAGTTTGTATGTGATCTTGCTATGTGTAAAGGAGGATGCTGTGAAGACGGTGATGCCGGCGCTCCCCTGGATAAGGATGAATTAAACATCATAAAAGAGGTGTACGAAAAGGTGAAGCCTTATCTTTCCAAAGCATCGCTGAAAGCAGTTGAAGAAAAAGGATACTTTGTTTATCATAAAGAATTTGGCTGGGTAACCCCAACACTTGAAAGCGATAAAGAGATCTGCATATATGCGATAAGGGAAAAGAATGGCATGATCAAGTGTGCATTCGAACAGGCTTATTACGACGGTGTGATCAGTTGGAAAAAACCGATCAGTTGTCATCTATACCCGATCACAATTAAGAAAGGAAAGTACGGCGACTATGAACGCGTGAATTACGAACCAAGGGAAAAATTATGCAGCCCTGCCTGTGCATTGGGAAAAAAATTAAAGGTGCGCACGTATGAGTTTTTAAAAGAGCCTTTGATAAGAAAATATGGCCAGGAATTTTATGATGCCCTTGACAAGGCCGCAAAAGAGCATTACCATGAAACTGCAAAATGATAGCTTTCAAAGAAGTCAGATCAATTTTAAATAAGCACAAGAAAAGAGACACCTGGTTTCTCGATGATTATTCCGTCAATCCATACGAGGGCTGTGGTTTCAATTGCACGTATTGTTATGTGCATGGCAGCAAATATGGAGAGAATCTTGCTGAAAAAATTGTGATCAAGAAAGATGCTGCCGCTATTCTTGATAAGCAACTTGCTAATCGTGCAAAGAAAAATGAGCACGGTTTTATCGCAATAGGATCAGCTACGGACGCATACATGCAGGTAGAGGAAGAAATTGGCTTGACAAGAGAATTATTGCAAGTAATACGTAAGCATCGGTTTCCTGTATTCATTTCTACAAAATCCGAGCTTATACTAAGAGACATTGAGCTGTTGAAACAAATTGATCAGAACGCAATTTTACCGGAGGAGCTGGAGCAAAATCCGGGTCGCGGAGTGATCATCTCACTTTCTCTTTCTACACTTGATGAAAAACTCGCAAAGCAAATCGAACCAGGCGCTCCATCGCCGCAAAAGAGGTTAGAGACATTGAAAGCATGCAGCGATAATGGTTTTTTCTGTGGCGTAAATGCGATGCCCTTACTGCCTTTCATTACAGATACTGATGAAGAGCTGGAGAAGATCATATCCGCAGCAAAAGCACATAGTGCACACTATATTTTAATAGCCGGTCTGACTCTTTTTGGAAATGATGAAAGAGACAGTAAGCAGCTTGTTTTTAAATTTCTAAAGAACAATTATCCTGCGTTATTAGAAGCATATGAGAAAATGTATGGAAGTGTCCATTATCCCTCATGGCAATACCAGCAGCAATTAAAGAAAAGAGCTGAGGTACTCTGCAAAAAATATAAGATCAAAAACAGTATTCTCTGATGTCAGTTTTATTAAAACAGGTTCAGCAAGAATTAAAAGATAGTTCAACGCCAGAGGCAAAAACTGCAGCTTTGAAATTTGTTCCTAATGCAGAAAAAGTTTATGGAATAAGAACGCCGGTGTTAAATACGCTGGCGAAAAAATATAAAGAAAGCGGTTTCGGACTGGTAAAGGATTTATGGAAGTCAGGAGCGTTTGAAGAAAAACTGCTGGCTGCAAAATTGCTCAACATGATCTGTAAAAAAGACCCGTTACTTTCGTTAGAGCTGGTGAAAGGGTTTACGAAAGATATTTCTGATTGGGCCGTTTGTGATGCAGTGGGTATGCAAAGCCTGAAACCTGTTGCAAAGAAAATCCAAAAGGAAATATTTGATCTGTCGGCAAGGCTGATCAAATCAAAAAGTTTGTGGGAAAGAAGATTGTCGCTGGTGATCATCGAAGTTTTTACAAAAGACAGAACACTCCAACCTGAAATAATGCGCCGGGTAAAGATCCTGGAAAATGATGACGAATATTATGTCAGGAAAGCAGTTGAATGGATAAAAAGAAATTTTAAAAAGGGGAAATAGCGTTTATCGTTTATAGTTTATGGTTTATTGTTAATATGGATAGCTCAAATTCTTAAACAAAAAAACGAAAGACGAAAAACGATAAACCATAAACTGAGGTTATATTTGTAAAACATGTCTGAACATTCACAATCATTTATTGAGAAAAGCACAATAAAAGCTACTGATCGGGAACATCGACGCAAGATCAATTTTAATATTGGTCGTTACAATGCCGTTGTTCCAAAAGGTAAGGAGCAGTTCAGTAATGTAAATCTCGCAAGGGAAAAAGCAAAGAATATAAAATGGAAAGCAATAGAGAATCTTGATAAGATGCTGGAGAGTTTTGAAGCAAAGATGATAAGACGGGGTGCAAAAGTTATCTGGGCCGAAGATGCACAGCAGGCGTTGGATGAAATAGGAAGGATATGTGCAGAGAAGAATTGTAAAACATTGGTGAAGAGCAAAAGCATGGTGACCGAAGAAATTCATCTCAATAAATTTTTGAAAGAAAAAGGAATTGAAAGCATCGAGACAGATCTTGGGGAATACATACAGCAATTAGATGGAGAACCACCCTATCATATTGTAACTCCTGCCATGCATAAAAGCAAGGAGGACGTCGCCAGACTTTTCTCAGAGAAATTAGGTACTGATCCAAAACTGACACCTGCACAGCTTACACAGGTTGCAAGACAAGTACTGCGCAAAAAATATACAGAGGCAGAAGTTGGGATTACAGGGGCTAATTTTTTAATAAGCGATATTGGAGCTATTGCCATTACAGAAAACGAGGGCAATGCAAGATTGAGTTGTTCCCTGCCCAAAACACATATCGTTGTTGCAGGGATAGAAAAAATTATTCCTTCGATCAATGATCTTTCATTGTTTTGGCCATTGCTGGCAACTTATGGTACCGGCCAGAGAATCACGGTGTACAATACCATTATAACTGGTCCAAGACAGGAAGGAGAGGTTGATGGCCCGGATGAGATGTACGTGATATTGCTCGATAACGGCAGAACAAATATTCTTGCCAATGAAAAAGCCCGTGAGAGTTTGTATTGTATTCGTTGCGGCGCCTGTTTGAATGCGTGTCCTGTTTATAAAAACATCGGGGGGCATAGCTATGAAACGACATATAGCGGCCCGATAGGCTCAGTGATCACTCCGCATTTAAAGCAGATGGGCGAATGGAAACATTTAAGCTATGCCTCGTCGCTTTGCGGTAATTGTACAGAAGTGTGCGCCGTCAAAATAAATCTGCACGAATTGTTGTTGGAGAATCGTCATGAGGCTGTTGATGATGGCAACAGCAGTTTTGCCGAACGTACCGGTTGGAAGCTTTGGAAAAAAGCCATGATGAACCGCAACCTGATGAACATGGGAAATGCTAAAATAAAGAACTGGGTGGTGAACAGCTTGCTGAAGGGCTGGAAGGAAAAAAGAAGTGAACTACGCTTTCCGAAAAAATCCTTCAACCAGCAATGGAAAGAAAAATTCGGAAACAGATAATTATCTTCAATGCGTGATTGTTTATGCAAACAAAATTACTCCGCGTCTCCAATATGTAGCCGATTTTATTGGCAGGCAAATTACAGGCCAGCCGTTTCAGCTTACTACGGATACGTTCTATTTCCATGATTATAATGGGCCGAAGATCAATTATGGCTATGAAGATGTTACCGATAATGAAATACTGATTGTCAATTATCCGCTGCTGTTTGAAGATTCGGTCAAAAAACAAAACATCCAATGCTTTGCACTCAATGATTTCAAGGCATTCTTCAAATCAGAGGGCGATTATCCGTTTGATATTTTCGCGGCCGTTTTTTACTTGCTCAGCCGCTACGAAGAATACCTTCCCCATGAAAAAGACGAGTATGGAAGATATGCTCACACGAACTCAATAGCATTCAAAGAAGGTTTTTTAAATATTCCTTTGATAAACATCTGGATAGAAGATTTTAAAAAGAAGCTTAAAGAAAAATTTCCTTCACTCATTACTCATAATTCATCTTTCATTTTTCAACCTACCTATGACATTGATGAAGCCTATGCTTTTAAAAATAAGAACATTGCGAAAACAGTTGGCGGTATGGCGAAATCAGTTATCAATGCTCAATGGTCAATGCTCAATGAAAGAGTCAAAGTGCTGAAGGGAAAGAAATCAGATCCATATGATGCCTATGAATCGATGGATAAACTGCATGAAAAAAATGACCTGACCCCAATTTATTTTTTTCATGTAGCACATAAAAAAGGCAGGTTCGATAAGAATATCGAACCGACTCATCCTGCAATGAAGGAATTGATAAGACAACATGCGGACAAATATCAGGTCGGTATTCATCCATCATGGGCAAGCGGTGACGAAAAAGATCTGCTTAATGAAGAGATCAAAACATTGGAATCTGTGACCGGAAAAAAGATCACGAGCTCAAGACAACATTATATTCGTTTTACATTGCCACATACTTTTCGCAAATTGATTGGCGCCGGTATTACGGATGACTATTCAATGGGATATGGAAGCATCAATGGCTTCCGTGCTTCCGTGGCATCCAGCTTTTACTGGTATGATCTGAAAAAGGAAGAGCCAACCAACCTGCTGTTGCATCCTTTTTGTTTTATGGAGGCTAATTCCTTTTTTGAACAAAAGTATTTACCGCAAAGGGCTTATGAAGAAATGATGCATTATTATCATGCAGTAAAGGGGGTGAACGGGATATTGATCACTATATGGCATAATAGCTTCCTTGGAAATTACAGATCGTTTGCCGGATGGAAAGAAGTGTATGAGGAATTCATAGAAATTGTCAAACGTAAAAAGTGAAACGTGAAAAAATAGCAAATCCTTTCACGTTTGACGTCTCACGAATCGCTCAGTCAGCTACCATGGAAATCATCCACAAATAAGAAAAGTACGTTCGATCTAAGTTCTCCCTTTAGGGAGACAGGGGTAAAAAATATCTCACAGATTCCACAGACGCTCACAGAAAACTA
>Ga0075418_10009871_pt1 | contig 10697 bp, 10 predicted proteins | sample SoiMetdeltSBSDD2_FD_81776 | JGI IMG/M metagenome (GOLD analysis project Ga0075418, IMG submission 81776) | Bulk soil microbial communities from a Populus tree surrounding site in Tennessee, USA - Soil MetaG P. deltoides SBSDD2 | ecosystem: Environmental > Terrestrial > Soil > Tree plantation...
CTGACGTTCAAGGCGCTGCTGCCGAAACCGGGGCGTTACCGGCTGTGGACGCAGCTCAAACGGGACAACGTCATTACCACCGCGCGATTCACGGTGACCGCCGCGTCGCCGGTCGACCGATAGCCCACCAAGTTCACAAAGGCGTTTTTGCCACAAAGGCACGAAAACGCCTTTTGCACGAAGGTCACCGAGGCGCACTGCGCGAACGCCGGTCGATTGGTCGGCGCTTTGTGACCTTTGTGCCGAAGGCTTTCGTGCCTTCGTGGCTACCGTCGTCTTCGTGACCTTCGTGGTTTCAAGCGTTACCGCAACACACTCAACGTGACGCGTGCTTGCGATGCGCCAGTGTGGGATGGATCTGTCTCCGCGACCAGCGACAGCGTACTGCCGGAGGGCAGCAGGACGGGCTCCCGCATCACGAGTGCGAGCGGCCACTCGGCGCGAGCCTTCGGGATCCAGAGGAGCACCTCGACCGATTTGTCGGGACGCTCGGCTCGCAGTTCCATCGACGTCGTCGATGACTCAAGCATCGGGTGAATTGCCCATACCATCGTCGGCCGCGTCACATCCATCCGGTCCCTGATGGTGGGGCTTCCCCGCCCCGACGCATCCATGGCCACTTCGTCGATGCGTCCGCCCGCCGCATCCGGGGCAAACGACAGGTCGATCGCCGACTGGTCGATCGACTCGGCTTCGGCGCTGCGGTAATACAGGTCGACAACCAGCTCGGCCGACGGCGGGAGGTCAAAGGCGTACCCCGATGGCGGAACCGCGGCATGCTGCCACGGCAGCCATGCGCCTATCCAACGGGCCAGAGGTTTCGATCCCGACGCCGCGCCGGATGGAGCGGCGAAGACGACCGCGCCGCGGAGCAGGCGGCGATTGCCCGGTCGAAACTGGACGCGCGACACGGCACGGCCGGCGGCGGCGCCGGCGCCGATCGTCACACGCCGGACGATCAGGTCCTGCCCCGCAGGTACTGTCTGCGCGGGCAGCGAAAGACGGATGCCTGCTCCGCCGGCGACATCATCCAGCGGATCGGCAGTTACCCGTGTCGCCGGCCGATCGCCCTCGTCGCCTCGCGGCATTCCACCGTCCAGCCAGGTGAGGAAGGTCGCCATCTCGCGCGCGTTGAGCGTCGGGTCGGTTTCGTACTGGCCGTAGCCGCGCGCAACAATCGCCGGCGGCATACGGTGCTCGACCAGCTCCTCGCGGATGGCGCGGCCCCACGCGCGCGCGTCCCGGTAGTCGGACAGCGACATCGCGAGGCCGCCGGCCGCATGACACGGCTCGCACTTGCGCTGGACGATGCGGATGATTTCACGGTTGAAGGTGACGCTGGTCGAGACCGGGTCATCGGCCGCGAGTGGCGCCCCTGCCACGGCCAGCACAGCCATGGCCACGACGATGATAGACAGCGCTTTCAGCACGAGGTGGGGAGATGTTAGCATCCGCACCCATGAAGATCTTTCTGCTTAGTCTTACCGCCGTGCTCGCAGCCTGCGGGCACGTCGGCGCGCAGAGCCTGACGCCCATCAAGGTCGAGCTGATCACGCGCGCGGTCAGCAAGACACCCGTGCTGATTGCCTACGACAAGGGCTTCTACAAGAAATACGGACTCGACGTCACACTCTGGATGCCCCCCGGTGAATTCCCGGGCGCCATCGAGACGACGGGACCTCGCCAGGAGCGGCCTGAATTCAGCGTCGACGGCGGCGTGCCGATGGTGACGGCGATTCTCGCCAATCGTGGCCCCCGGCGGCTGACCATCGCCTCGACCGATTGTCAGGTCCGCTTCAACATTGTCGGCCAGAAGAACATCAAGACGCTCGCTGAGCTCAAGGGCAAGCGGCTCGGCATCTCCGGCGACGGCGCGATGACGGGATTCATCTACCGGGTGCTGGCGAAACGAATGGGGTGGACGCCGGGCAAGGACATCATCATCGTCGAGCAGGCGCAGCGATTCGACGACCTGAAGGCCGGCAAGGCGGACGCGTTCATCGCCGACGATCGCTATATGGCGCTTGCCAAAGCGGAGGGGTACCCGGTGCTCGCCGATACGTCCACCTGGAACCAGGCGATCGCCGGCAACGGCGTCCGCGTCGAACCGGCGTGGATCAAGGATCCGAAGAATCGCGACATCGCCACGCGTTTTCTCAAGGGGACGATCGAAGGCATGGCGATCTACATGAACAACCGCGAGGAGACGCTCCGCGTCCTGGCGAAGTATCACGGCATCAAGGATCGCGCCGTGGCGAGCGGCATCTATGAGGAAGGCCTGAAGATGACGCGGAACATCGAGCCCTGCGCGCAGGGGTTCCGCGACATGTTCACGCTCGGCTACGCGGGCATCGACAAGTTCAAGCCGACCGATTTCTACGACGACAGCTTCATCAGGGAGCTCGATCGCAGCGGTTTCATTGCCGCGGCGTACAAGACCGCAAAATAGGTGCGCCCGCAGACTGACCGTCTTTCATTCACAAAGAGAATCGGAAAGACGGAGAAGCGCGTCCAGTCGTTACCACGCCGGTGACGCGGGCCTACGGCCCGCACATGGATAGCGAAGCGCCGTCACCGGCGTGATGTCTCCGCGGCTCTTTTTTCTTTGTGAAAACGATCAGAAGCCCAGCAGCCGATTCACTTTCACACAACAACTCAGAGAGGCGGTCGCGGCGTGCGGTTACAGAAACAGTGCGCCCGCCGCTATACCCACGATCATCACTCCGATCGAGAGCGACCCGGTGAACCCTGGACGCCTGACCTACGACTCGAAGTATGCCGGCAGCACCGTCAGCGCCAGGCCCGATAACAGAATCCCCAGCATCGTCGCGTGCCAGACGTTCAGCAGGTAACTGGTGGCCTGTGCGACGGGCATCCACCACCCGGTGACGCCGAAGGCGCCCAGCCAGTCCGCGGTAAGACGGCCCGAAGCGATGGAACGGGCCGCCGGCACGCCGCGATACGCGAACAGGTCGACGACCAGGAGGGTCAGAATGACGATCGTCACCGTCTTGAGATGTCGTGAGGTGCCGGCGCGACGCGCGTCGCGCCTGATCAATCCGCGATAGCAGGCGAACATTCCCGCCATCGCTATCACCAGCATCGGGACATGCCACGGATTGAAGACGAGGAAAAAGGTCCGGACGGGATACTCGGCAAACAACACGCCCTGCCGGATATTGAGCAGGGTCACGAGCGCCATCGCGAACGAAACGATGAACCCGGTCAACATGCGGCGGTAGGATATCCCGTCCCAACGCCCAACGCCCAACGCCCAAGACGCCAACTCCCAACCTTGGGAGTTGGGAGTTGTGGAGTTGGGGGTTGTGAATTTCGAGTTCAGCGTCAGGCGGTCTGCACGCCCCAGCTCAGATCATGGTTCTTCAGCGGCACGCTCCGAATCCGCTTTCCGGTGATCTTGAAGATCGCGTTGTAGATCGCCGGCGTGACGCACGGGATCGCCTCTTCGCCGGCGCCCTCGATCCACTTGTTCGTCTTCAACCACTGGATGTTGATTTCGGGCGGATACTCGTTCATCCGCAAGACCGGGTAGGAGTCGAAATTCACTTCGACCATGCCCCCGTCCTTGACGTTGACCTCCTGATACAGAGCGTCGGACATGCCCCAGGCGATCTGCCCTTCGATGTTCTTGCGGACCGTCAGCGGGTTGATCAGGCTGAACCCGGTGTCGAAGACGACGTCGACGCGATGCACTTTGACCTGCCCCCGCCTGGTCACTTCCACCGTATGCACCTGGGCGCAGATGGTGCCCTGCCGGCCGCCGCCGCGGCCGACGCCGCGCCGTCGATCGTCGATCGCGATGCCCTGCGCCCAGCCCTCCGGCAGTTTCTTGCCCCAGTCGGCCATCTTGGCCACCATGTCGAGCGCCCGGAGCCAGTCGTCGCGATACCGGAAGCCGCCGACGCCTGTGCCCATGAACCGGTCCTGCATGTTCTCCGGCGGGTTTCGGGCAATCAGCTCGCGCCGGTACAGATAGGGATCCTTGCCGGCCGCATGGGCGAGCTCGTCGATGAAGGTCTCCAGGTAGAACGCATTGGGCCGCGCGCCGGTCGATCGGACGCGTCCCGGCGGGATGTGCGAGGTCGCAATGTGCTGATTCAGCCGGTAGTTCGGCATCCAGTACGGCGGCATCGCGATGCCGCGCGAGTCGGCCGGCCACGCCACGCCGATCGTCTGGACGTAATCGAGCTCCATCGCCACCGGCCACCCGTTGGCGTCGAGCGCCGCCCGGCACTTGCCGATGTGAAGCGGACTGAACGTGGTCCCGACGCCCCAGTCTTCCTCGCGGGTCCACATCATCTTCACCGGACGGCCGCGCACGGTGTTGGCAATGAACGCGGCGTGCTCGGCCTGCGGGCCGTTGCCGCTGCTGCCGTACCCGCCCCCGAGGTAGCACATGTGCAGGTGCACGTTCTCGGGCGCGATGCCGGTCAGCATCGCCGCGTTCTGCAGCGTGCGCTGCGGCTGCTGGTCGCCGACCCAGATGTCGACGCGATTGTCGCTCACCAGCACCGTGGCATTGCCGGGCTCCATCCGTCCGCGGCGAACGTACGGCACCGAGTAGGTGGCTTCGACGATCCGCGCCGCGCTGGCCATCGCCATGTCGACGTTGCCCTCGCTGACGATGACCTTCCCCGGGGCCTGCAGCTTCGCCATGTGCTCCGCGAAGATCGACTGGGTGGTGGCGGAACCGCCGGGCCCCCGGTCCCATTCGATCGGCATCGCCTCGAGCGCCTTGTGCGCGTGCCACCAGGTGTCGGCGATGATCGCCACGCCGCCGCTGTAGAAGCCGTCTTTCGTCGTGCGGCCAAGCGTCTCCTTCGCCTTCCCGGTCTTGTCGAGCGGCAGCCGGACGACAGAGTGGACGCCCGGCATGTTCCGCACGGCGTCGAAGTTGAAGCTCTTGACGTCGCCGCCCCACGCCGGACAGCACTTCACCGCCGCGTAGAGCATGCCCGGCATGCGGATGTCGACGGCGTATTTCGCGGCGCCGGTGACCTTCACGGGGACGTCGCGGTTCGGCTGCTCGGTGCCCATCAACGTCCACTTGTCGGGCGGCTTCATTCGGATCTTGGACGGATCAGCCAGCTGGACCTGCGCGGCCTTCCCGGCAATCGCGCCGTAAGTGATGGTGCGTTTTGACTTGGCGTGGGTGATGACGCTGTTCTTGGAGGTCAGCTCCGTTACCGGCACCTTCCACTCGGTGGCGGCCGCCAGCAGCAGCCGCTCGCGCGCTTCGGCGCCCGCCAGCTGCAGGTAGAAGCGGCTTTCGCGCACGTTGCCGCTCGAGCCGACGCCCATCCGGCGGTAGACACCGGTGTCCGTCTCCGGCCCGCCGACCTGGTCCGGCTTGCCGCCGCCGTTCGGATCGTGGGCGTTGCCGCCGCCGGGCACCGGAATCGTCCATGCCGGTGCTTTCTCCTTGACGTCGCGGTTGGCCGACGCGTACTCCGACCGGACCTTGGTCCAGTCGCACTGCAGCTCTTCGGCCACGATCATCGCGTTTGTCGTCATGACGCCGGTACCGAGATCTACCTGGCCGATGCGAATCGTGACCGTGTCGTCCGGTCCGATCGTCAGCCACGCGTTGATCTCCGGAACCTGGGCGTCGCGGTACCACGGCTCGGGCCGGGTGTACAGATCGGCCGGAATGATCGCCGCTTCCGCCTTTCGCCCGGGCAGCCAGAAGCCGAGGACCATCCCGCCGCCGACGACGGCGGTGGTCGTCAGGAACTGCCGGCGGTCGATCTCGAAGGTGCCGTCCGATGCGTTCTTCGTCGCGGGGCGATCGGTGCTGCTGCTCATATGTGGGCTCTCAATCGCAAATCACAAATCACAAATGACTACGCGCGCATGCGAGCGGCGCGGTGAATCGCCTGGCGGATACGGTGATAGGTGCCGCACCGGCACGCATTCGTCACCCCCCGGTCGATGTCCTCGTCGGTCGGGTTCGGCGTCTTCTGCAGCAGTGCCGCCGTCGCCAGAATCATCCCCGACTGGCAATAGCCGCACTGCGGCACGTCCAGGTCCTTCCACGCCAGCTGCACCGGGTGCGTGCCGTCGGGCGACAGCCCTTCAATCGTCGTGATCGGCGCCCCCGCCGCCCGGCTCACCGGCAGCGAGCACGACCGCACCGCCAGCCCGTTGATCAGCACGGTACAGGCGCCGCACTGCCCGATCCCGCACCCATACTTGGTGCCGGTCAGCCCGATCGAGTCACGCAGAACCCACAGCAGCGGCGTGTCCGGTTCGACATCCGCCGCATACTGGATGTTGTTGACGAGAAGCGTAAACGCCATTATGGAACCTCTCTGGCGTCGGACTGGCGCGAGGCAACGCGAAATCCGACAGGTCGTCGGGAAACGGCGCAGGTAACGGCGAAACGACGGTAGAACGGGCGCATTCTACCAGTAGAATGACCTTCCGCCAAACCGTGAGTCAGAAGGAGGCCCCATGAATTATCGCGTGATTTCCGGCGCCGTCCTGGTGGGCGCAGTCTCTCTGGCGATCGTCCAGGCGGCTCCGCAGGCGGATCCTTCGGCCGGCCAGGGCGTCTTCAGTCAGAAGTGCGCGAGCTGCCACACGGTGACCCCCGATCTCGCCCACGGTCTACTCGGGCCCAACCTCGTCGGCGTCGTCGGGCGCACGGCGGGAACGATGTCTGGGTGGGATTTTTCGGCGGCGCTGAAGGAATCCAAGGTGACCTGGACCGAGGAGAACCTGAACAAGTGGCTGACCGACTCCACCGCGTTCGCGCCGGGCACGCAGATGGAGCTGAAAGTCCCGAGCCGGATCGAGCGCGAGGACGTGATCGCCTACCTGAAAACCTTCAAGACCAAGTAATGAAACCACGACGTCACGACGGTCACGACAACTTCTATGGTTCGTGTTCGTCGTGTTCGTCGTGGTTAAAACCCTACTTCTTCTCCGTCGCTATCTTGTTCTGCTCGTCCACCACTTTCCTGTAGGCGGCGGCCTCGCTGGGCGCGCAGATCCACTCCCTCAGGTCGGTGTCGGGCGGCATCAGCTTCAGCGGGAGTTTGGCGCGGGGCGTCCAGGGTTTCGTATAGGCCATCGGGTCGTCGATCGTGACGGTGAGCTCGAGGTTGTCCCGGTCCACGCGGTGGTAGCGTTCCTCCACACGCAGATCGAAGCTGTGCGGATTACCCGCATTATCGAGCCAGGTTCTCTCGTCCATGCCAATGGTCTGCACGACGAACGTATAGTCGTCCTCCCATCGGCCCACGGAGTACCCGTACCACCGCGGATCGGGATCCTTCGGCAGCTGTCGTCCGTCGGTCCAGACGACGCGCCACCGCTTCTCGTACAGATAGAGAATCAAAACCTGGTTCGGGGTCTGGACGATCTGCGTCGGCCGCAGCTCGTACAACACGATCCGCGGGAAGCCGGCTGGATCGCACATGGTATTGAGCGGATCGTTGATCTCGCTCTCGTGGACCGCTCTCGGGCCGTTGCCCGGCTTCATCTCCTTGAGCTGCTCCTGCGCCCACGGTGTGAACGGGGACGCCACATGCCCCGGCCCGGAGATTCCAGCACTCCCCGCGTCCCAGATTCCACTCAGGTCGCGCCGCGGCGCCGGCGGTGATTTCGTCTGGGACGGACCAAAAGCCGACTGGGGCAACCCGGCGCTGTCCCACGTCTGCGCGAGCAAAAGCGCCGGCGAAGAGATCAGGGCCGCGATCGAGACCACGATCGAAACGATGAACCGCCCTGGCATGTCGACGTCCTCCGCCCGGCGGGTCATGGCTCCGGCCGGACCGGAGCACCGCCTCCGCCCGCCCCGAGCTTCTGGCCATTGGCAAGGATGACGCTTCGAACAAGACCGATAGGAGCGCCGTTCTTGTACGGCTGCAGCGTCACCGTGACTGTGTCTCCCGGCGTGAACATCCTGCGGCTCCAGCCACCCTGGGTCATGGTGGTCGGGTTCTGGGTTTCGACCACCCAGTGGGCGACGGCGCCGCTCGCGTCCTTGACGTCAAACTTCAGGAAGCAGTGCGGGTTCGACCAGACCCATTCCGTGACCGTGCCCTTTAATGTGATCTCCTTTCCCACATCGAAGCTCGCGCCGCCGTGATGGGCCACGAGCGGCACCGGAAGCACGAAGGGGCCGGCGGTCAGGAGTATGCCGATCAGCCTGTAGCGCACAGATTGCCTCACCTTAGCCCCAGCTCAAATCGTGGTCCTTGAGCGGAATCGACCGGAACCGCTTGCCGGTGATCTTGAACACCGCATTGCAGATCGCGGGCGGGATCGGCGGAATCGCTTCCTCTCCCGCGCCCGTAATCCATCGATTGCTCTTGAAGAACGAAATGTTCACTTCTTTCGGGTAGTCCCGGATGCGCGAGACCGGGAACGCGTCGAAGTTGCGTTCGACGGCGCGGCCGTCCTTGAGCGTGGTGGCCTGATGCATCGTGTCGTCGAATCCCCAGTTGATCTGCCCCTCGATCTGCTTGCGGACCGCCAGCGGATGCATGAACGCGAACCCCTGCTCGAACGCGACGTCGGCGCGGTGAAGCCTCAGTTCCCCGCGTTTGCTGACCTCGACGGTGAGCACCTGCGCACAGATCGTCGACGTGGTTCTCGTCGGCCGCCGCCGGTCGTCGATCGCGATCCCCCGCGCCCACCCTTCCGGCAGCGGCGTTCCCCAGTTCGACATCTTGGCGGCCATGTCGAGCGCCCGCAGGAAATCATCGCGGTGCGGGAAGCCGCCGACCCCCGGCTTGGGCGCAGGCGGATTGCGGGAGATCAGCTCGCGGCGGTACAGGTACGGATCCTTGCCGGCCGCGTGCGCGAGCTCGTCGATGAATCCCTCGAGGTAAAAGGCATTTGGTGCCGCGCCGGTCCCTCGCCGCGTCCCGATCGGCACGTGCGTCATCGGCACGTGCAGCGTGAGGCGGTAGTTCGGCACGTAATACGGCGGCGACGACAGCCCCCGGACTCCCATGTCACCGAGATTCCACGTCGTCGCGTGCCGGACTTCGATTGCGAGCGGCCAGCCGTCGGCATCGAGCGCGCCCTTGAGCAGACAGACGCTCATCGGCCGGTATTTCGTGCCCGTGCCCCAGTCCTCCTCGCGGGTCCATAGCATCTTGACCGGCCGTCCCTTGACGGTGTTGGCGATGAACACCGCCTGCTCGCCCTGCGGTCCGTTGCCGTTGCTGCCGTAGCCGCCGCCCTGGAACGTCGAATGGACGTAGACCTGTTGAGGGGCGATGCCCGTCAGCTTCGCCGCATTCTGGAGAAGACCCTGCGGATCCTGGTCGCCGCTCCAGATGTCGACGCGCCCCTCGCCGACGAGGACCGTCGCCGTGCCGGGTTCCATCCGCGCGCGCGGTGAAAACGGCACCGAGTAGGTGGCCTCGACGACCTTCGATGCGCGTCCGAATGCTGTATCGACGTTGCCATGATCGGTAATGGCCTTGCCCGTTTGCTTGGCGACGGCCAGGTGATCGTCGTACAGGGACGCCGAGCTGACGTTGGCGCCGCGCCCGTAATCCCAGTCAATCGACAGCGCGTCGAGCGCCTTCTGCGCATGCCACCATGAGTCGGCAATGACGGCGACGCCTCCGCACAGGAAGTCGACGCTCTTGGTGAGGTCGTTGAACGGCAGGCGCACCACCGAGTGCACTCCGGGCATGCTCTTGATCGCCTCGGCGTTGTAACCCCTGACGTCGCCGCCCCACACCGGACAGGCCTTGACGGCGGCGTACAGCATGCCGGGCAGACGGATGTCGATGCCGTAAATCGCTTCGCCGGTCACCTTGAGCGGAACGTCGAGATTCTTCTGCTCGGTTCCGAGCAGCGTGTACTTATCCGGCGTCTTGATTCTGATCTGCGACGGGTCCGGGAGCTGCGTCTCGGCCGCACGCGCCGCAATGGCTCCGTAGGTCGTCCGGCGCCTCGACTTGGCGTGGGTAATGACGCTGTCCTTGGCGACCAGCTCCGACACCGGCACTTTCCACATGTTGGCGGCGGCCAGGAGGAGCCGCTCGCGCGCTTCGGCGCCCGCCAGCTGCAGGTAGTAGCGGCTCTCCCGGATATTGCCGCTGGAGTGAATGATCATGCGCCGGTAGACGCCGTTGGCATTCGCCAGCTCGACGGGCGCGGCGCCGCCCGGATCGCTCTCCCCCTTGCCTGGCACCTTCAACGTCCATTCGGGCGCCTTCTCTTTCACGTCGCGATTGGCCGATGCGTACTCGGATCTGACTTTCTTCCAGTCGCACTGCAGCTCGTCGGCCACGATCATGGCGTTGCAGGTCATGACGCCGGTGCCGATTTCGGTCTGTCCGATGCGGATCGTGACGGTCTCGTCCGGCGCAATCGCGATCCACGCGTTGATTTCGGGAACGGCTGCATCGCGATACCACGGCGTCGGCGCCACCGGCATGGGCGCGGCTTCGGCGCTGCGCGGCATCGAGAACCCCAGCACCATCCCGCCGGAGACGAGGGCGGTGGTGGTGATGAATTCACGCCGATCCATCTCGAAGACGTCTTTCGGGTCGGGCTTGTTCGTCTTCATGGCCGCTCCTTTAGGCGCGCATACGCGCGGCACGGTGAATCGCCTGGCGGATACGGTGATAGGTGCCGCACCGGCACGCATTCGTCACCCCCCGGTCGATGTCCTCGTCGGTCGGGTTCGGCGTCTTCTGCAGCAG